>WNGL01001611.1_pt1 | contig 34696 bp, 38 predicted proteins | sample 5400591 | NCBI WGS metagenome assembly WNGL01 (sample SAMN13153377, study PRJNA577476) | soil metagenome | isolation source: 80 cm soil or saprolite under Garry oak tree replicate 1 | place: USA:California | collected 2016-06-15
AATCCAGAGTCAGATGAGGTCCAAACATTTCTGGAATTTTTTCTAGTCCGAATTTTCCGGATGATCACACACAATGCCCGTGGCGTATTTAAGAATTGTTTGCGCGAAGATCGCAGGCACCGGTAAGTTTTCTGTCCAAGAAATTTTTTCTTTCAACGGAGAAAAATTTCTCTGCACGAACTTTTTCACCGAAAAACAGATCAACGAGCCTGCTGAGAGAAAGAATTCACCGGAAAAAAATGCTGCGGCGAGGAGGAAAGCTTGGGAAGTGTGGGCCGCCCGTCAACCAACTATCGGCTTGCACATAGTTGGAGCAAAGTGGAAACATTAAATTACGGCACGGACCTCCCTCAGCACCTCACAAGGGAAACTGATGTCAAGAGAGTTCAGACACATCCTCCGTTTCATGGGAACCGACCTGGACGGCAGCAAGAAGGTCATCTATGGGATCAGCAAGATCAGAGGCGTCGGTCCCAACCTCGCAACAGCTGTCGTAAAGGTCGCCAAGGTCAACCCCGACGCCCGAGTAGGCGCTCTCTCCGAAGCAGAGATGTCGAGGTTAGAGGATGCTATACGCGACCCTCTCAAGCACGGCATCCCCTCAAGGATGGTAAACAGAAGGAAGGATATCGAGACGGGACGAGACATGCATCTCGTGGGACCCGATCTGGTTCTGAAGATAAAGTCTGACGTGGATTTGATGAAGGATATCAAGAGCTGGAAAGGAGTGAGACACTCCCTTGGACTGAAGGTAAGGGGCCAGAGAACGAGAACGACCGGTAGGTCAGGAAAAGCAGTCGGCGTGAAGAAGAAGGTTCTCATGGAAGCAGCTCGAGCAGCTCAGAGGAAGCCTGCGGAAGAGAAGAAGTAGAAAGAAGCATGGGAGATCCAAGAAAACCGCACAAGGCCTTCGAGACCCCAAGACACCCATGGCGTAAGGACCAGCTTGAAGAGGAGCTTCATCTAGTCGGAGAATACGGGCTCAGAAACAAGAGAGAACTGCGTAGGCACGAGACCGACCTCTCGCAGATAAGAGGAATAGCGAGAACACTTCTGGGATCAGAGGAAGAAGCACGTGCTCAGCTTGAACGGCAATACCTGACAAGCCTCGCGCGTCGGGGAGTTCTCCCAGAGTCAGCCGCAGTCGACAATATTCTAGATCTCAACGTCAAGGACCTGATGGAACGAAGACTCCAGACCATAGTCTACAGAGCAGGCCTTGCCAAGTCCATTCACCAGGCGCGTCAGTTCGTCATCCACGGTCACATTAGTGTCGCGGGCGACATTGTCACCGTGCCGAGCTACGTCGTCCTTCGAGATCAAGAGTCCAGAATCGCCTTCCACCAGGGAAGCCCGCTGACCAATGCTCAACATCCCGCAAGAGCAGCACCAACAGGCAAGAGGGTGTCAAGAATAATCGAAGAAGCGGGAGTGCCTGCCGCGCCAACCGTGTCAACCACTCCGATTCTCCCGGTCTCACCAGAAGTGAAGGAAGAGGTCCAAGCGGAACAACCGCTGGTCCTCCCAGAGACTGAGGAAGAGACGCCGGCAGAAGCAACAGAAGAGAAACCGTAACAACCCGTTTAAACTAATCTCCTAGACCGACGACAACAGGAAACGCCATGGTCGTCTCAACAGCAATTCTCCTAATCGTGGGAGGAGTCTGCGCCGCGGCGCCTCTGTTCAAACGAGTCTCGAAAGGCCTAGAAAAACTTCTGGTAATCCTCGGACTCGCCGTAGGAATCGCAATAATCATTGTCACAATAGACCTGGCGCTGGGCTTGGGCATCCTCTCAAGCATTTTCGGAATAGGATTCGCACCCGGACCGAGTCCGAACAATTCGTACCTCCAATATTACCTGGTTGTCATGGCGGTACTTGGGATACTCCTCTTCTCTCGCCCTCTCCGCAATGTCCGCTGGGCCTCACTGATGGCGCTCGGAGTCGGAATCCTAGTGGCGGCATATCTTCACACAGCCTTCTCAGTCTCCAGCACACCCATCCTCGGGGTCGTCTTCCTCATCACGATTCTGATAGTCTATACACTCCTGAGATTCGTTGAAGATATCCTAGAGTTCATTGGAACCGTTCTCGCCTTTCCACCAGTCGCGATAGCAGTAGGCGTCGTGAGCATCTACTTCGGAATCATAACCTACGGAAGCTGACGGCCAAGATTCCGCGGAAGCTCGTTACGTATTCGACGAATTTCCAGCACCCCTCCGATCCAAAGGAGGGATAGAAACGAGATCAACACGACCACAACCAGCCCGACAATTATGGAGAGGTACGGTGTACCATCGGACCCAGCTCCGCATACGAGTATGACCGGGAAAGGCCAGAAGAAACAACCTCCCGAGGAACCCGACATCACCGAACCCGACAAAACAAGAACAGAGCCAACAAGAATAAGCCCAAACGCAACGATGAGAAGAAGCGGACGGGTCTTCGGCAGGGCCAAGGTCCCACTCTCTAGAAATATCCTTGAAGCAACAAAAACACTACGAGCGCGGCGACTAGAACTATCGAGAACACCAGAAGCACCTTCGCTGACTCTTTATCGCTACCGAAGATGATAGGGAAGGGCCCGACGATTACGACCGCTCCACCTCGCGGTTTCACGTTGCTTCTCTTAGCACTAGAGATGGTTGCAACGAAAAGTGCGAGCACTACGCCTGCTAGGATGAGGATCATCCCAAGAATTACAAGGCTCAGATAGGGAATATGCGATTCCCCGGGTCTCTAATACAGCTAAAACTCGTTAGCTTTAAATAAAGTCCGCCGGGTCGGGCTGGACACTTCAGCGTCGGAAGCATGATAACTAGATGGATATCAAGGTCCTGAGCAGGGAACAAGACACCTTACGCTTCGTTCTGTCCGACGTCTCGCCTGCCTTCGCGAATGCGATCCGACGAATCATTCTCGCAGAAGTGCCTGTTATGGCGATCGATGACGTCATGATTCTCGAAAACAGCTCCGTCATGTATGATGAGATTCTCGCCCACCGTCTCGGATTAATCCCCGTAACTACCGACCTGACATACAATCTGCCAGAGGAATGCACGTGCAAGAGCGAACTGGGATGCGAAAAATGCAGAGCATCACTGTCACTAGAGATTGAAGCCTCGGACCCGGTCGAAGTTGTGTACACTTCAAATCTCAAACCAGAAAATCCAGAAGTGAAGCCTGTTTCTGACAAGATTCCGATCATAAAACTCGCCCAAGGACAGAGAGTAAAGCTCGAAGCATATGCTCGGCTAGGAAGGGGCAGAGATCACGCAAAGTGGCAGCCAGCCTCGGCCTGCACATACAGCTACGACGAGAAATTGCGGACCTTCAATTTCCTCGTCGAATCGACCGGAACATTGCCGCCAGAGAAACTCGTCCTTGAAGCAGCACGACTAATCAACTCTAAGACACTCGGCTTTGAAGAAGGCCTCGGAGCAGTAGCCGAGAAATGAAAAAGCCCGATCCAACTCCTCAGCCAGAAGAGATCGTCGACGCCTCCAATCTAATCCTTGGAAGAATGGCCAGCTACGTCGCCAAGAAGGCTCTCGATGGAAACCGAGTCGTCGTACTCAACGCAGAAAAAGCAGTAATCTCCGGGACAAAAGAGAGGGTCGTCGCCAGGGCCAAACAGAAACTAAAGACCAGGACACTTGGAAACCTGGAGAAGAGCCCAACCCACCCACGAAAGCCAGACGGCTATGTACGCAGAGTCATCCGTGGAATGCTCCCATGGAAAAAGACCCATGGAAAGCAGGCGTTCCACCGAGTCAAAGTCTACATCGGCACACCGGACGAATATCGTGACCGACCTGGAAAGAAGATCGATGGGGCAGAATCATCTAAACTCAGAGTTCCATACATTACAGTTGCCAGATTATCCGAGGAGATTGGAGGCTACGTGAGTGAGTGAGAAGAAGAAGGTCGCCCTCGAAACCGGGAAGAGAAAAACGGCCGTCGCAAGAGCGATCGTCAAGCCCGGTAAGGGACGCATCTACATTAACGACCTCGCGCTCGAATACATGTCCCCAGAAGTTGCAAGGATGAAGATCCAAGAACCCCTAATGATAGCAGGAGACAGGTCGAAACAGGTCGACATCCGGGTCAACATTGAAGGCGGAGGAGTAATGGGTCAAGCCGAAGCCGCCCGAATAGCAATCGCCCGAGCACTAGCCGGATGGACAAAAAGCAGCGAACTCAGAAAGAGCTTCATGGCCTTCGACAGAGTCATGATCGCAGGAGACCAGAGGGTCGCGGAACCCAAGAAGTTCGGTGGACCCAGCGCAAGACGGAGGAAGCAGAAATCATACCGGTGACAAGCTCAGAATGATAATTCCAGTACGATGCTTTACCTGCGGCAAGCAGATTGCTGACAAGTGGGAGACCTTCAACCAGCGAGTACGCGCAGGCGACAAACCCCAGAAGGTCCTCGACGAACTAGGAATCAGAAGATACTGCTGCCGGAGAATGATGATAACGCACGTCGAAATAATCGACGAGTTTCTGAAGTATGCTCAGGTAACCGCCAAGAGACGGAGCGAACTAGCCTAGGTCCCGCCAAATGGAGAGCCAGGACTTTGACGAGAGAGAAGCAATACCGAGGGCAGAGAACCTTCTCCTATCGCTCGAGGAACTCTTGGCTGCGGGACTCCACATTGGAACCAGGATCAAGACAGTCGACATGGAAAAGTACATTTTCCGTGTCCGGCCTGACGGACTCTTCATCCTAAACATTGGAGAGACAAACGAAAAGATCCGGATAGCCGCCCGGTTCATGGCACGCTTCGAACCGAACCGGGTCATGGCCGTATCATCAAGACTCTACGGCAAGACACCAGTAGAGAGGTTCGCCGAGGTGGCGAAGACGCTACCAATAGTGGGCCGGTTCATGCCCGGACTAATCTCCAACCCGCTGCAGCCAAAACACGCCGAACCTCAAGTCGTGCTTGTCACGGATCCCAGGGCAGACTGGCAGGCGATCAAAGAAGCGACTGCCGTAGGAATACCGGTTATTGCTTTGTGCGACACGGACAATGTTTTCTCAGGAGTCGACTTGGTTATTCCTGTAAACAACAAGGGACGAAGAGCCTTGGCGGTGGTCTACTGGCTGCTCGCTCGGCAGGTTGTGAGGGAGCGTGGAGAGATTCCGCAGGATGGGAATATTCCGCTGACGATAGATGATTTCGAGACGAAGCTCGCCGCCATGCCTCTGGGACGAGCCGGTGGCGAGGCGTGAAGAGACGCCCCCCAGCCCAAGCGGGAGCTTTCTACCCCGACACGGAAGGGGCTCTTAGGACCCAGATACAGCAATCCTTCCTCCACAAACTCGGACCAGGATCGATTCCAGCGGTTCCTGGAACACCAAACGAGAACCTGCTAGGGCTGATAGTTCCCCACGCGGGCTATGTCTATTCCGGACCAGTAGCAGCACACGGCTACAACCATCTCGGATCAATGGGACTCGTTGGGTCCGTAATCATACTGGGACCCAACCATACGGGCATGGGTAGCGGAGTCTCGACACTGACAGAGGGAGAATGGAGCACACCTCTAGGAGAGGCCCTGATCGACGAGGAACTCGCAAGGGAGATTGTCGATGACGCGGACATAATCGATGTCGAGGATGAAGCCCATCGAAACGAACACTCCATTGAAGTCCAGTTGCCCTTTCTTCAATACATCTATCCAAGACGATTCAAGTTCGTTCCGATCTGCATGATGCTCCAAGACCTCCGGACAAGCATCGAGGTCGGAGAAGCTATTGTGAAGGCTGCAGAACGACACAACGCGGTCATCATCGCATCATCGGACTGGACCCACTACGAAACTCAAGAGATCGCCGCCCCGAGAGATAGACGGGCGATCCAAGCAGCGCTGGAAATGGACGAGAAAAAGTTCCAACAGATCATAGAAGACGACGCCGTCTCGGCATGTGGATACGGCCCAGTTACAGCAATGATTCACGCAGTAAAGATACTCGGCGCCAAGAAGACAACTTTGCTCTCGTACCAGACAAGCGGAGATGTGACCGGAGACAAGAGCGCAGTCGTTGGCTACGCAGCCGCAGCCTTCGAGAAGTGAACCCGACTCGACGAAAGCAAGAGTAGCATCGCCGGCACGGGCGCGAGCTCCAGGAAAAATAATCTTATCCGGAGAACACTTTGTGGTGCTCGGCGCCCCCGCCGTTTCTATGGCGATCGACTTCTACTCGGAGGCAGAGGTAAAGCCGGATGAAGGCAAAAGAGTCAAGATCGGGGTTGATGTCCCCCTGAGATTCCTCGCAAAATCTAGCCGAGCTTCCCGAGTTACAGACTCTCAGGGGTTCCTCCAGCCACTCAGAATCGCTGCTCAAGCTACACTCGATTATATTGATAGGTCGGCAAAAGGGATCGATGTCAATGTGGACTGTGAGATTCCTATTGCCGCTGGACTCGGGTCTTCTGCATCTACCACTGTCGCGATTATCTCAGCGGTATCAAAGTCTCTCGGGGTGGAACTGGGAAGAAAGGAGGTCTTCAAGCTGGCCTTCATTCCCGAGAGGTTCTTGCACGGCAAGCCTTCCGGGGTAGACCAGGCGACATGTATCTACGGCGGCACAATAGAGTTTACACGACCTTCTAGCGTGAGACCGATCCAAGCCAACAACGACCCATTGCTCCTACTCTGTGACACGGGAATCCATCACCAAACGGGAAGGCTTGTCGGGTCCGTAGTCAGAAAATCCCGAATCGACAAGGAGCACTTCCGCGATTATCTAGCCCGTGCGCGCGAAATCTCCAGGGGAGTCTCGAAGGCGTTGAGGGCGGGAGACAGCGAAGATCTTGGCTCTCTAATGTCACAGAATCACGAACTTTTGCGGAAGATCGGAGTCTCGCATCCAAAGCTGGACAGGCTCGTGGCAGGGGCAAAACGTGCTGGTGCTCTCGGAGCCAAACTGACTGGAGCTGGTGGAGGAGGATGCATCGTTGCTGTATGTTCCAACACAAAGTCCCGTGACAAGATTGCGAGAATTCTGAGCAGAGAGGGCGGAACACCCTACAGGATCTCACGAGACCTGCGAGGCGTTGACGCACACTTCACCTAAGCTCTCAAATAGGCTGTCAGCATCGCACGGGTCCCAGCTAAGAGGAATCAGAGCTGTCTAAAGCGTCCAATATCTCATCATTCTACAAACTGTCCCCGGAAGAGCGACTGGACAGGCTTAGAGATTTCTCAGGACTCTCTGCTGAGGAAATCGAACTTGTGAAGAGTGGCAAGCTACCTCTCCCCACGGCACAGCGAATGATCGAAAACGTTGTAGGGGTCCTGCCGATCCCGCTAGGAATCGCGGTAAACTTCCTCATCAACGGCAAGGACTATTTCATACCAATGGCGATCGAGGAAGCCTCCGTGGTCGCCGCGGCTAGTCATGCTGCCAAGCTTGCTCGGCCATCAGGCGGGTTTCAGGCGTCCAGCACAGACCCGATGATGATTGGCCAAGTTCAACTCGTCAAGTCGCGCTCGCCAAGAGACGCCGAAAAACAGATTCTCGCATCGAAAAAGGAGATCTTGAACATAGCCAACCAGCAGGATCCCATGCTCATCTCAAAGGGAGGGGGCGCCAAAGATCTCCGGGTCAGAATCCTGCCCAGCCTGACCGGTACGATGGTGATAGCCGAGCTAATGGTCGACTGTCGAGATGCCATGGGTGCCAACGTTGTAAACACAATGGCTGAATCAGTCGCCCCAATGTTGGAGAAACTGTCCGAAGGAAGAGCAAACCTCAGAATCATCTCAAACCTAGCAGACAGGAGAGTAGCTAGAGCTAGTGTCAGAGTATCGAAGGAGGCCTTGGGAGGTGAGGCTGTTGTTGATGGGATTGTGGACGCCTACGCCTTTGCGGCCGCAGACCCTTACAGGTGCGCAACTCACAACAAGGGGGTCATGAACGGGGTCACAGCTGTCTGCCTCGCAACTGGGAACGATACTCGCGCCATAGAGGCTGGAGCACACGCGTACGCCTCTAGGACCGGCCACTACTCCCCGCTCACCCGGTGGAGTAAGAACGACGATGGAGACCTTGAAGGATTCATAGAAATGCCTGCTGCGGTGGGAATAATCGGCGGAATAACCTCCGTTCATCCAACCGCCAAGATCTGCCTCAAGATTCTCGGGGTCAAGACTGCAAAAGAGTTGGGAGAGGTGATGGCCTCTGTAGGGCTCGCGCAAAACCTTGCCGCGCTAAGAGCGCTAGCAGGGGAGGGAATCCAGCACGGGCATATGTCACTTCACGCGAGAAACATCGCAACGATGGCAGGAGCCGAGGGAGACATGATTGATCTCGTTGCCGCCGCGATGGTTTCGGAAAAGAAGGTAAGATTGGACCGAGCTAAAGAACTAGTCACGGTGATGGCCGGTTCAAAGAATCGGGCTTCCCCCCATCAGGAAACCCATCAGCCCAAGAAGCATCCAAAATAGGACCTGCGTCTTCACCGCACGCACCGTCTTCGGAGTCTGGTCTCTTAACAGACGATAGGACGAGTAGAGGAAGCCGAGATCTGCGACTGCAACCCCCGGGTAGTAGAGCAGCGACACATTGTCGAAGCGAGGTGTTGTAAAACTGAGTACCACTGCAACCGCGAATAGGGCAGCTGTCATCCGGGCTGCTGCCCTTGTTCCCATCACGACCGCGACGGTTCTCACTCCCTTGGCACTGTCACCTGCGACGTCGGCGATGCCCTTGGCAATTTCCCTAGCCATGTTGGCGAGGAAGGCGAGAAGAAAGAAAATGAAGAGTAGCGGACGTAGATTGCCGACAGCCAGTCCACCAAAGAAGAAGGGCAACGCGACATTGAAGCTGACAACAGCATTTCCCAAGACCCCAGTCTTCTTTCCGTGAGTATTGTAGAAGGCCATGAGGGCCGAGGCTGCCAGAGCAGTCAGAAGCGTGAATGTGCCCAGGAGTGCAGAAAATACGATGGCGAGACTGGAGAGAACAATCGATAGAACATAGGCTTCTCTGATACCCACCTTACCCGAGGGGATCGGTCGGTTTGGAGTGTTCACTCTGTCTATCTGGATGTCTTGAATATCGTTCAAAACCATAGTTCCTGCTAGGAGCAGCGACGCGGTTAGGAATCCGAAGACAGCGTTAGCGATAGGAGGAAGGCTGCCCAGCGCAATAGTCTCCCCAACTAGGACGGCCAGTCCAATCATGAGGCAGTTGGGAACCCTGACAAGAGTCAGGTAAGCACCTAGGTGAGATGATAACGAAGGATTGAACCTTCCAGCCTCTATTCTGGAGGACGGATTTGTGGATCCCACAGGAGACTCGTTTCAGAATAAGGCTAAATAAACTGCGGAGAGGCATAGCACGTTCGTAAGCTTATGTCGGTGAAGAAAGAGTCCACTTTATTGGAGGACCTTAACCAAGCCCTCGCCGGGGAGACCCTGGCGGCGTTCCGGTATCTGTATCTTAGCAAGATTGCCAACGGGATCAATTCTCTCTCCTTGGCGACCATGTTTCAAGAGATCGCTAGGGAGGAGTGGGCTCACGCGTCAGCCTTCATGGGAAGGATCGTACAGCTTGGGGGAGTGCCAGTCTCGAGACCTGCTGAGCTGGAGAAGAGAAGTTTTCTCTCGTATTCTGAACCGCCCCGGAGGGGGAATGATTTGAAGGCGTTAGTCAAGGACGGCTTGAAGCTTGAGAGAGCCTCGATCGACTTCTTTCAGAAGCTGGCGTTGAAGACCCGGGACAGTGATCTAGTTACTCACAAGATGGCAATGGATGTATTGGCCCATGAAGCAGGCGACGAACAGAAGCTCGCCTCCTTGCTAGACTAGCTATGAAGGACTCGGCTTAGACCCATCCGCGTATCTTCATAGCTTCTGTTACTTTTCCAATAGCGTAGATGTAGGCGCCGGTGCGCATATTCACATTGTTCTCTTGAGATGTTTTCCAGACCTCGGCGAACGCCTTCTTCATTATCGTCTTCAGACGCTGGTCAACCTCCTCGGCGCTCCAGTAGAGATGCTGGAGATTCTGGACCCATTCAAGATAGCTCGTGCTCACGCCCCCAGAATTTGCCAGAATGTCAGGTATCAGAGTGACGCCTTTCTTGAAGAGAATATCGTCCGCCTCGGGAGACGTGGGCCCATTCGCACCTTCCGCTACGAGTTTCGCCTTTATTTTGCCTGCATTCTCATCCGTGATAACATCCTCTAGCGCCGCGGGGACGAGAATGTCCACGTCAAGTTCGAGGAGTTCTTCGTTTGTAATGGGCTCGCTGCCGGGAAGGTTTAGAACGTTGCCCGTCTTCTTCTTGTGCGCCGCAACCTCGTTGAACCAGATGCCGCTCTTTTTGAGCGCTCCACCTTTAGAGTCTGAGACTGCGACCACTTTTACCCCTGCTTCTTCAAGAAACATGTGTGCGTACGACCCCACGTTGCCAAAGCCCTGAATCGCGCATGTGGTCTTCTTGAGATCCATCTTCAAATGACGGGCAGCCTCTTCTACGGTTACGGACACTCCACGTCCAGTCGCTGAATCGCGCCCCAGGCTTCCCCCGATTATCAAGGGCTTGCCGGTTACGACCGCGAACGGGTTGTTGCGATCGTTCTTGCTGTACTCGTCCATGAACCAGGCCATGGTTTGAGAGTCCGTGTAAACGTCCGGAGCAGCGATGTCCCTGAAGGGCCCTACTATCTCGCTGATCAAGGAGAAGAATGATCTCGACAATCTCTCCAATTCTGCGCGCGACAGGCCTTTCGGATTGACTGTTACGCCTCCCTTGGCACCGCCAAAGGGAATGCCTGCTACAGCGCACTTCCAGGTCATCCACATTGAGAGCGCCTTCACTTCGTCAATGGTGACATTTGGGTGGAACCTTATTCCGCCCTTGTAAGGTCCTAGCGCGTTGTTGTGTTGGCTCCTGAAACCCTGGTATAGGAGGATCCGTCCATCGTCCATTCTGACTGGAAAGTTGACGCTGAGAATCCGTCTAGGTTTCCGCAGAATTTCCTGAACGTTCTGGTCGAGCTTCATGATGTCCGCGGCTCTCTGGAATTGTTCCAGAGCCATGTCGTACTGAGTTTTCTGCATTCCTAGACTGGCCGGCGCGGCCTCGTGCTTCGACGTTGTTTCCAGCAACAAGCAAGCCCTGATTTTGCACCCGAGCCGAGAAAAATCTCCATTTAGACCTTTCTTTGTTGGTATGAAAAAATGTGAGTTGAAAAATCTGGTTACAGGTTTCTGTGTAGCGGACAAGGCTTTTTATAAAGACCTAGGGGTTTCATCTCTCTGTTTCACGATAGGAGCGAATGAGCTAGATCATGTCCGCAAAGCCCCATCTCAACCTGATCGTCATGGGTCACGTAGACCACGGCAAGAGCACTCTTACGGGCCACTTGCTCTTCGATGCTGGCTACATCGACCAGAAGACGATTGATCAGTATGCAAAAGAGTCTGAGAAGACTGGAGCAGGCGAGACTTTCAAGTTCGCATGGGTTCTAGACACCATCAAGGAGGAGCGAGAGCGAGGAGTTACGATCGACCTCTCGTTCCAAAAGTTTGAGACAACGAAGAACTTCTTCACGATCATCGATGCGCCCGGACACCGCGACTTCATCAAGAACATGATCACTGGCGCCAGCCAGGCGGATGTCGCGATCCTAGTTGTATCTGCAAAGAAGGGCGAGTTCGAGGTTGCCATCGGCCCCGGAGGCCAGGCACGAGAGCACGCGTACCTCGCGCTAACGCTCGGGGTCAGACAATTGATCGTCGCCATCAACAAGATGGACGACCAGACGGTAAAGTATGGTGAAGAACGCTACAAAGAGGCGAGGAAAGAGCTCGAAGGTCTTCTAAAGACCGTCGGCTATGATGTTTCGAAGATCAACTTCATCCCTACCAGCGGATGGCTGGGAGACAACTTGGCGAAGAACAGTCCGAATACCCCTTGGTACAAGGGGCCTACCATTCTGGTAGCGCTCGACCAGATTATTCCTCCGCCAAAACCGCTAGACAAGCCGCTGCGGGTTCCCATACAGGACGTCTACACCATTACGGGTGTCGGGACGGTCCCGGTGGGACGTGTCGAGACTGGAGTCTTAAAGGATGGTGACAAGGTAATCTTCATGCCCTCAGGGAAGCTTGGTGAGGTGAAGACGATTGAGACTCACCATGTGAGAATGGCCAAAGCAGAGCCGGGAGACAACATAGGGTTCAACGTGCGCGGTGTTGCAAAGAATGAGATCGGGAGAGGTGAGGTCATGGGCCACACCGACAAGCCACCTACCGTCGCAAAATCGTTCATCGGCCGGATCATCGTCATATACCACCCGACGGCGATTGCGGCTGGTTACACGCCAGTTCTGCACGCTCACACGGCCACGGTCGGGGTAACATTCGAAGAGCTCATCCAAAAACTGGACCCCCGGACAGGGCAGGTTGTAGAGGAGAAACCATCATTCCTCAAAGTCGGCGACAGCGCGATCGTCAAGATGGCTCCCCTCAGATCAGTCGTGCTCGAGAACTTCAAGGAGATTCCGGAGCTCGGACGCTTCGCAATCCGGGACATGGGAGCCACTATCGGCGTGGGAGTAGTCCAAGAGATCAAAGAAAAGGGCGAAATTCCGAAAGCCTAGCATCAGACAAGAATACTTTCCACTCCATTGCCTTCCGCTTGGGAGGATCTCGAGCAGCAACTCAAATAGCTAGAAGCTCTCTCGCTAGACCCATCCCATGCATCCCAGTTGAAAACTATAGTTGTTTGAACGGCTTCCCAGGCAAGAAGAGTCCACAGGCAGGCTCGAGGATAGGATCCCGAGAAATCGACCGCGCTAGCTAATTCTTGTTGAGAGCAGAGTGTAGCCCACCGCGATGTTTTGTCCTACATCAGAGTGTCTCGAATCTCGAAACTACGATTATATGTTTCATCAGGGTTCCCACCTCGTGGCTTGGGGTCAATAGACAACGGTCCTGTGCTTTTCCTAATCCTGCTCTGGATTCCCCTAATCCTTTGGAGATGGAACGTTCGGTGAACATTTGATGGAAAGAAGCAAAGGGCTTGCGCTGATTCTAATCTCACTATCAATTGTCACCGTAGCAAGCTTTCCTGAAATTCATCCAGCCAACGCGCAAACTCTCACTCGCGTTGGATCCTTGGCGTTTAACTCAAGTCCGGAAACCAATTTGGCCTCCGCTGTGGTTGATACTACCGCTGGGTTCGCTTACTTTGGAACACGATGGGGTCTTGTTGCGAAGATTAGGATGTCAGACTTTTCCCGTGTGGGAGCCCTAGCGCTAAATCCTGGTGAGACAAACTTGCAATCCGCGGTCATTGACCCTGCTGCCGGTTTCGCTTACTTTGGAGCTGGCACATCCCCGGGCATAGTCGTAAAGGTTAGGCTGTCAAACTTCACTCGGGTCAGCTCGCTAACCCTAAATTCTGGCGAAAATCTTCTGAGCTCTGCAGTCATTGATCCCGCTGCGGGGTTTGCCTATTTCGGGACAGGCACCTCGCCGGGCATTGTTGTGAAGATTAGTCTGTCAGCATTCACTAGAATCGGTTCCCTATCTCTGAATTCTGGCGAAAACGTTCTAGAATCCGCGCTGATCGACCCTGCCGGTGGATTTGCGTATTTCGGGACGGACACGGCGCCGGGTATTGTGGTTAAGGTTAGACTATCGACCTTCACCAGATTTTCTGCTCTGACGCTCAACTCTGGTGAAGACGCGCTCACATCCGCGATTATAGATCCGACTACTAGTCTCGCCTACTTTGGGACGGACACATCGCCAGGCATTGTCGTGAAGGTTGGTCTATCGACCTTCACAAGGGTCGCCAATCTTACCCTCAATCCGGCGGAATCTTTTCTCACTACAGCCGTAATTGATCCTACTTCCGGTTTCGCGTATTTCGGAGCATCGGGTTGCCTAGGACCCCAATTCATCCAATACTGCCAAACACCGGGCATTCTTGTGAAGCTTAGGCTTTCGAACTTTACCCAGGTTGGCTCCATGTCTTTCAACTCCGGCGAATTCAACCTAGTATCCTCTGTGATTGATTCCACCGATGGCTCCGCCTACTTTGGAACGGACCCATTTAGTAATTATAGACTCCCAAGCGAATTGCCCGGCCTTGTCGTGAAGGTCGAACTTTCCGCATTCACCAATGCCGGCGCCATAAGCATGAGCCCCGGCGAAACCAATGCAAGTCCTTCGGTCATCGATTCTGCCGCAGGGTTCCTCTACTTTGGGACACACACATGGCCAGGCGTCATTGTGAAGGTTAGACTCTCCAACTTCACCCGGGTAGGATCTCTGGTACTCAATCCAGGCGAGGCCTTCCTGGGGTCAGCTGTAATCGATCCCGCCGCAGGTTTCGCCTACTTTGCGGGTATTCTGAATCCAGGCAGCGCGAATCAAGGAATCGTGGTGAAGATTAGATTATCCAACTTCACGCGCGTAGGATCCCTGATCCTGGACCCCTCAGAAAGATTCCTGTCATCCGCACTCATTGATTCGGCCGCAGGTTTCGCCTATTTTGGGACGAGTACCAGTCCAGGCAGTATTGTGAAGATTAGGTTGTCAAACTTCACTCGGGTTGGCGCCCTATCTCTCAACGCGGGGGAAAGCGGCCTCACTGGCTCCTTCATTGATCCTGCAGTGGGGTTGGCCTATTTCGGGACGTCCACTTCACCTGGCATCATCGTGAAGATTAGGCTCTCAGACTTCACCCGAGTAGGATCGCTGACTTTGAACCAGGGTGATGACAACTTGGGGGCTGCTGTAATTGACAGCGCCGGTAGTTATGCCTATTTTGGATCAGCAGGGGGTATCGTGAAGGTTAGGTTGTCAGATTTTACTCGTGTTGGGGCCCTCGCTATAGTCGGTGGCGGCCTCGGGTCCCCCGTAATTGATTCTATTGCTGGTTTCGCCTACCTCGTGACAGATGTAAATTATCCGCCAAGCGCTGTCGTCAGAGTTAGGCTGTCGGACCTTGCTCGCGATCAAATCCTGACGTTGGACCCGAGTGACGATCCTACAGGGGGGGCTATCATAGATCCCGCTGCTGGCTTCGCCTACCTCGGAACAGACTCAGGTGTTATCAAGCTCGATGTTGCGGCTCCACCCGCGTTTGACTTTTCTCTGTCAAATCCCGGAAATGTCAATGTCCTCCAGGGTGGCTCTGGCTCTGCAACTGTGACCACCGCACTGTCAAGAGGCGCGCCCCAGGCTGTGAGTTTGTCCTGCGTTGCATCTACTCTTCCCAAAGGCGCTTCCTGCTCGTTCAACCCTTCGTTGGTCACTGCCAACGGGTCCAGCATTGTGACTGTGTCAACAACCTCTGCAACACCAGCCGGTTCCTTTCAGGTCCAAGTGACTAGCAGTCCGCTAGGGATCACTACAATCCCGGCTGTCTTCACCTTGACCGTGAATCCCGGTGTCATGGGCGTTGATCCGACCCTATTCTACGCAATTGTTGGAGGAATAACCGGAGTCATAGCCATTCTCGGTGCGTATGTAGCGATCAAGTGGAAGAGGAAGTTGAAGACTAGTCCGAGAAGTTCGCAAAGCAGTTCCCCAGACCAGTGAGCGGATGTATGGAAAAGGGGAAGAGAATTGCGTTCTGCTTGGTCGCAGTGTCCATACTCGTTCTTTCAGCGTTGCCGTTGATTCATCCTGCGGAGGCACAAACCTTCAACCGGGCGGGCTCCCTGACCTTCAACCCCGGCGAAAACGACCTCGCCTCCTCGGTGATCGATACCGCGGCTGGATTCGCATATTTTGGAACTGACACATCACCAGGCGTCATAGTGAAGGTAAGGTTGTCCAATTTTACCCGCGTGGCATCGCTGGCTCTAAATGCAGGCGAAGATAACCTGCAATCTGCTGTAATCGACCCCGCTGCTGGTTTCGCGTATTTTGGAACGCGCACATATCCAGGCATTGTTGTCAAGGTTAGGCTCTCAGACTTTTCTCGTGTTGGATCTCTGATCCTGAAGCCGGTGGAAAGCTACCTGAGGTCCTCCGTAATTGATCCCGCGAAGGGATTTGCGTATTTTGGTACCGATACATCGCCAGGAATTGTTGTGAAGGTGAGGCTGTCTGACTTTACGGAGGCTGGCTTTCTAACCCTAAACTCAGGGGAGGACTATCTCTCCACTTCTATCATCGATTCTGCCGCTGGCTCCGCTTACTTTGGAACATACACGTCGGATGGCTTCTTGGTAAAGCTTAGGCTCTCAGACTTCGCTCGAATCGGTTCCTTGACTCTGAATCGGCTACTTCAAAGCGCTGCAATCGACAGTGCTGGTAGTTATGCGTATTTCGGATCAGATTTCGGGACAGTTCTGAAGGTTAGGCTGTCTGATCTTATTCAGGTTGGGACCTTGAGCGCGATTGACTATGGGTTCATAACTGTCTCGGTCATTGACTCTCATGACGGATATGGCTACTTTGGAGGCAACGGGGTTATCGCCAAGGTTAGGCTATGGGATTTCGCCAAGCTCACCGACCTCGCTCTTAATCCAGGCGAACGGAATCTCTCCACCTCCGTCATTGATCCAGCTGCGGGATTCGTCTACTTCGCAACTTACACATCGCCCGGGATTGTAGTCAAGCTAGACGTTGCTGCCCCACCCGGGTTTGATTTCTCCCTGTCTAACTCTGGAAAGGTCAACGTCCTGCAGGGCGGTTCAGGCTCTACCACCATCAACGTAGCAGTGTCGAGCGGTACTCCTCAGGCTGTAAGCTTACTCTGCGTAGCTTCTACTCTTCCCGATGGTGCTTCTTGCTCCTTCAACCCATCCTCAGTGTCTACAAACGCTTCCAGTACAGTTACCGTATCAACGACCTCTGCCACACCAATTGGCTCGTTCCAGGTTCAAGTCACCGGCAACCCTATGGGCACAACGACCATACCTACTGTCATCGTATTGACGGTGAATCCGGCCATACTGGGCCTGGACCCAATAATCTTCTACAGCTTGATTGGGAGTGTAATCGCCCTCGCAGCCATCGCTTGGGAAGTAGTTCTCAGAAGAAGACACAGGTCCCTAACATCTGCAGTTGGGAAATAGTCCCGAGTCGTCTTTATTCTACGAGATTCCCCTGTTCCAAATAGGCGTGAGTTCGAAGGGAGAATTCGTTGAGAATTCATGCCGCCCATGAGACCATTCTGGCTCAAATATGTTGATATCACGGTAGTCGTAAACATACCAACGTTTTTAACAGTACACGGGCGGGCTGTGGACTCCGCGAGAGAGAGATAGCAATGAAGGTATCCTGGAATGGTCTCTAAAGCTAGAATACGGCTGTCTAGCACAGACCCCAAGGATATCAACACGATTTGTGGGGAGATTCGAGAGATCGCGGAGAAGACTGGAGTCAAGCTGAAGGGTCCAATTCCCCTACCTACCAAGAAGCTGATGGTCCCGACTCGAAAGTCGCCTGCGGGTCAGGGCACGAACACTTACGACAAGTGGGAGATGAGGATCCACAAACGCCTCATCGACGTGGACCCAAACGAGCGCTTCTTGAAACGACTGATGAGGATTCGGGCGCCCGACGACGTCTTTATTGAGATAGAACTCGTGTAGCACCCAGCTCTCGCACTTTTGGGTTCTGTGGGGCTGAAATGTTCTTCTTTCTCTGACTGTAAAAGTTCACCATGAGACCTATTATCGTGACTCCGGAGATGCCGCTGGCGAATCCCACGGTCGTGTAGAGTCCGAGAGATGTAATGCATGTCCAGAGATGAGCAGTGAAACTCACGACATCAACTCTGACGAAGGCATTCACCGTCACATTTTCGTTGTAAGCAGTAACGGCAACGTATCTGGCGCCGGTTGTAGCGTTCCTCCCCGCGAATATGGTTAAAATTGATGTTGCAACACGATTACTCGTGTGGTAGAGCTCTGGGCCTGAGAATGTGACCGACGGAGGATTTGACAGAGCGTCTTCGCTGGTAGCTGTGCCGTCGAAAGAGGGCGGCAGTCCCGTCTCATACGCGCTCGATACCACGATACTCGCACATCCGGCTTGTGAGATGACGATGTGGGATGGTGATATGACGTTGAAAGGAATAGGCAGACTGGCGTTGACGTAGCCGATTTCTCCAAGACCGAAAGCAGTGAACCAGACCTTCTCATCCTCTCCAGGCCACATCCACCAAGCGTAAGGCGTACACGCGCTTCGGCAGACGGCCGAAGCAGTTGGCATCATGTATTCTACCAGAATGTCACGGTTCGGGTCGTACATGGCGATCCTCCCGGCATAATGTTCGGAAAACCAGACTCGCCCTTCCGAATCGAGGGATATTGCGTTTGGAAGCCCGACCCAACAGTCTGCTACGTAACTGTCCGAGCAGTATCCGATTGGGAACAATTTCCAGTCTCCGGTAGAAGGGTTGAAACTCCCGAACTCGTTCCCGTTGTGAATCGTGAACCAGACGATGCCATTCTTGTCGACGGCGACTTGGATTACGCCCTGAAGGCGAAGACCAGAAGGAGGACCATATTCCATTATGGTGCATGCTGATGCGTCGCAGGTTAGATGACCAATCTTTCCAGCATAGGCTTCTGCGAACCATGTTGAGTTGTCGACGGGCGAGACCGCTATTCCCTGAAGCCCAGCATTGGGAGTCGGAGTCCTATAGCTGGATGAATTTTCCCTAGAAGGATTGTACTCAACGATCTGATCAGTATTGAAGAGAGTTATCCAGAAGTGGTCCGAGGGATCGATTGTCATGTACTGGGGGGCTCCCCCGGGAAATGACACCGCAGGCTCGAATTTTCCGGCCGCCTGATTGTAATAAGCCAAGCTATCGTTCTCAATGATCCAGACCCGCTTTGCGTTGTTTTTCGCGAAATGGTCGTAGACGATATCGGTCGGGATCGTGTTGTTGAGTGGCCCCCCAATAGGCTTTGGAGAGACTCCCATGGTGAAGTTGACTATCTGCGACTGGATCACATGTCCTAGCTTGATTGTGACGACCAAGACTGTCTTGTTGCTTGCCGGGTATAGTATCCAAGGCGAGGCATCCGCGGAGTTATTCTGAATCTGATACATTGTCACGTAGGCCGATGAGGGCAGGGGAACGTTAGGTATGCTGATCGGTAACTCATGCCCACGGGCAGGTGAGTTTGTTGAGATCGTCAAGGAGATCGCAAGAAGTACAGCAACAACTATTGCGAGCGTCTGGTTACTCATGGTGGGCCCATCTACGAGACGGTCAACTGACCATTCAGCATAGCATAGTGGACAGTACAAACCGCGATAGAGCAATAGACTGTGAACGTACCCGCCCTGGTTGCCAAGAACCGGAATGAATTCGATTGCCCGCCTACAATCTCGGTCCCCCTAACCGCGTAATAGTCGATGGCAAACCCATGGGTCTGGGTGTCCGTATTGATGATCTTGACTGTAACCATGTCGCAGCGGTTCACGCTCATCATAGGCCATGGTTGTCCCTGATGCTCTACGCTGTCATTGTAGCCGTTGACGTTGGCAATGATAGTAAAGTTGCGGCTTGTTCCAACGACTCCCGCGCAGGGAGAATCGGGGATGCCTATCGCGAAAGTCATGATCCCACCGCCCAGCGCGACGGCAGAGACGATTACGATAATTGCTAGCGTCTTGCTCTGCAGCACAGTCTCAGCCCGATTATTTCTGAAGAGGCTTCGTCAGCATCAGGCACGAGGCTCGCTAATAGGGCCTTGGTCAATATCCTGAGGTCCGTAACAAACGGTTCATCGAGAGGAACTGACCTTGGAATAAGGCAGACGCCTTTTTTTTTTCTAAACAGCATGGAATCGACGGGTCAAGATATATCTGACATAAGAGGCGATCAGACGCCCCGTGCGGGGGTACCAGAGTCAGGTCAAAATAACTGACCATATGGGCGGGTCGCGCCTTGGCACGCGCGCGCTACACTCAAGACCCGATCGAATTTGGGCATGGAGACTTCCTCTATGCCCTTGGGAGCGCGGGTGTGTCATCCCGTGGCGTAGGCCTTCGTGGGTTCGAATCCCACCCCCCGCACCAGACGTTGCAGTAGGATCTCTGACAGTTCCTCTTTGGTTTCAATTAATCAACAGAAGAAGTCCTGCGTTGCGTTCTGGCTGTCTGATGTGAACGTGCTTTGGGATGGAATGCATCTGCCGAATATCTGACTCGTGGTTGCTGTTGCGTTGAACCATTGTATGGAGACATTGTATGTGTCTCCAATTGGAAGATTGATGATGTAAGAGTGATCAGAGAATACGGCCGACGTCAAATTTCCATATAGGGTGCTGTTGAACATGATCAGATTCGGGATACCTTGAAACTGGTTGCTTAGTCTAACTGATCCAGTAAGGTTTGTATAATCTGCCGCTATAGGGAACGAGAAGCCAATAATCCCACCGATGATCAAGCCAACCAGCAAAGCTGCAATGATCGCGAAAACATGTTTTCTGTGAGTGTGAGGCTGGCTCGCGCTAGGCATTCCCATTCCCTGCTGAGGATAAGAGTAGCTTGGCGAGTAGTTTGCTGCTTGAGTCGATTGTGCTCCGCCTTGGGTTAGATTCGTGCCGCAGGCTGGACAGTATTGGGTCGTCGGTTGGACTTCTTTTCCACATGCTGGACAGTTAGGCATGACAGATGTTTTTTCCCGATTTTGACTATTTCATCTTATTCCTAGGTTGGCCGTTTCTGGGCGCGCGTATTCGCTATTGTCATGGTTTCCATCTACAACCTCGCGTACCAGAGGTAGCAGCCCATTCCCAGCAGCGCAAAGGCTACTGATGGGCCGATCAAGATAGATACAGGGTAGAGTGTTGATCCCTGGTTCCCCAATGCTCGAAATGCTTGCATGGCCCAGGTCATCGGGTTAGTCTGCACTATCGGCTGCACAATCGCCGGGAAGAGCGTTACGTCGTAGAATATTGTGCTGAGGAAGGAGAGATAGAGCTGGATTGCGCTTCTCACAGTTGCGAATACCTCAATCGAGGACGCGAAAGCAGAGACAGACATGGAAAGCCCGACTATACCCAGGGAGAACAATCCCACGATAACAAAGGCTTCGATGAGTCTGGGGCTGAACAGTATTCCGTAGAGATAGGATATTACTAGCGTGCCCGGGAAGGTCGCGATGAGGCTACGAACAACTCCGCCCGCGATCCTGGAAATGGCGAAGAGTCGGCGTGGAACGGGGAGGGTTAAGAGGTAGGAGGCGAGGTCTTTGATGTACTTCTCACGCCAGATATCTCGTCCGGACTGGAAGGCCGCGACCATCGCTGTTATCAAGTTGGAGCCAGGAGCTATTCTCAGAAAATAGCTGTATCCGATGAGATTGCCGAACGTAGCCGCGGTAACGAACAGGTCGATGCCGAAATTGGCGAACATTATTCCGATCAAGAATGTGTCGGAGAAGAGTATCTTGATGTCTCTCTCGACCACTCGGAAAACCAGGCTGGTTGAACTCAAGCGTAGACCCCGCCTTCCAAGCGTCGGAAGTAGAACGTAGCACCCAGCCCGAGAAATATCGCGACGAAAGCGAGAAGACCCGCGATTCCCAACAGGTTGAGACCAGTGCCCTCTAGGACGTCCCTTGCGCTATCCGCTGCAAATGTCACGGGGGAGTACGGTGCAAACGCAGCAACGTATCCTGGCATAAACGCGAGTGGGTAGAGGGCTGTACTTGCCCTTGAGACTGCAAGCTCCAAGAGGGCGAGGGTAACGTCGAACCTGTTGGCGCTACGAACACTTACTGCCATCGTGATTGAGAGTCCCGTGACACCGAAGGCGAGTAGAAACAGGTCGAAGATGGCGAACGCGATTGAGAGTGGGTTTGAGAATTTTTCCAGAATAGCAACTATGACGAACATGGGGATGGTATAGATCATGGCGCGTACTGCTCCGCCTAGGGCGCGACCGATTATGAACTGGCGCCGGGAGATGGGAAGAGTCAGGAGGTAGTCTAGAAGACCTTCTTCCGCTTCTTCGAAGATATCGTATCCGATGATGAAGGAGATCGATGCTATTGTGCCGACTACGCTTCCAACCGCGTAGTATTCGAAGTAGTTCGGGAATTTTACGACGAACCCGCTGATTAAGTAGGCGAACACGAATAGCTGTACGATGAACGCCAAGCTTCGAGAAATTATGATCCAGGGCGTGCGGAATAGTGTTGAGATGTCCCTTCGGGCCATCTGCAGGACGAGGCGGGAGGTAGAGTCTCCACTGGGTAGGCTATTCGAGTCTTTGACCTGTGTAGTTGAGAAAGACATCTTCCAAGGTGACCTCCTTCAAGTGCACGCTGTCGATCTTAACGCCCTTGTTGGTGAGTGTCTCAACGATCTTTGGCAGCAACAGTCTGCCGGAGCTTAGGTAGACTGTCACTTTGTTTTCGACCTGATTTACATCCTGCACCTCACTGAATTGGGCGAGAACTTCGCGCGGAAATTCCTGCCCATCTCCAACGATGAGTTCCAAAACCTCTCCGCCCTTCGTGGTACCTTTCAACCTCTCAGGTGAGTCGGTGGCAACCAGTTTGCCGAGATTCACAATTGCGACTCTGTCCGAGAGCCTTTCAGCTTCATCCATCATGTTTGTCGCAACGATCACGGTGGACCCCTCCTCTCGGAGCTCACGAATCATCTTCCACATCAGGAGGCGACTCGGAACGTCGAGGAAGGCTGTCGGTTCGTCAAACACTGCAATCTTTGGACGCTGAGCCAGGACTTTACAGTCCTCAACCTTCTTTCGCATTCCTCCGCTCATGAGCCATGTCCGTTTCTTCCTCGCCTCCCACAAGTCAACGGCTCGCAAGACTTGTTCTACTCGCTCTGCCCTATCCTCTTTGCTGAGCCCAGTAGTCATTTTGAGGTGCCAGTTTAGAACGTCAAAGGCGCCGAGTATTCCGTCGACCCGAGGGTCTTGGAAGGCGATGCAGATCAGTTTCCTCACGTCGTTCGGGTGTCGAACCACATCGAGCCCATTGACTGAGATAGCTCCGCTGGTTGGGCGGTAGACTGTTCCCATCATTAGCATTAGAGTAGTCTTGCCCGCGCCGTTCGGACCCAGCAGCCCAAGAATCTCCTTGTCCTGAATATCTAGTGAGAAGTCTCTGACGGCGTCTAGCGTGCCGAATCTCTTGCCAGCCTTGTCGAAAGTGATCAAATCCGTGCCTCCCGCTGGGACGAACCGTGTTTCACAGTCTGAGGGATCGCCTGAACTCTAGTAGTTCAATTGTGAAAGAGGCCGAGATAAAAACCCGATTGGCAATGGATAGAGAGACGGTGCTGATTCAGGCGCCTTCTACGGGCCAATGACATCGTAGTACAAACGCCGATTCGTCTTTCCCTTATTCTCCAGCTTCAATAGTTGGATCTTTCCTATCTCTTTGAGGTGGGCTACGTGTAGGCCACCATCGGCTTGCTTGTCTATCCCAGAAATCTCCACGATACGAAGCTTATCATCCGCCGGGGGAGTAGCCTCGGCAAGTTTGACCATTTCAGGAAGTTTCAACGCCTCATCCCGATCGAGGAAGTACGTCTTGACAGGGGCATCATTACTGATCAGCCTGTTTCCTTCGTCTACGAAAGTCTCGATCTGTGAGCGGTCGAACGATTCGAGGTTGAAGTCCATCCGGGACCTATCTACATCAATCTGGTTCCCCGTTATTCTGCAGTTGGCTCGAGAGTAGAAGAGTGCGCTCAACAGGTGTCCTGCTGTGTGCATCCTCATCAATCGGTGTCGCCGATCCCAGTCCACCTTTCCAGTCACTGTCTGGCCTTGATGAAACCCTAGTGGGGATTCTAGAGTATGCAATATCCTCTCTCCATCCTTTGTCGTTTCGACGACTTTGAAACCGCCCAGAACTCCAGTATCAGATGACACTCCTCCACCTCTAGGATAGAACAGTGTCTGGTCCAGCTCGACCCTAGCTCCATCCACCGAGATCACGTTTCCCGTGAAATCTTGCGAGTAGGGCTGTTCCCAGTACAGCTTTCTCGTCAATTCGATCTACGCTCCGGTTTGAAGGCTCGATTGTTTTACATGCTCGACAAGAGGAGCTCAGCGTGTCTGAGTCTTTGCCAGCAACGGACTACCGGCTTTTTTGAAGCTCTCATAGAGGCGCTGTGCCTCTCTCACGCTCGCACCATTGTGGACAATCTCACGGATGGCCTTGATCATCGCAACTGGATGCTCGGACTGCCAGATGTTCCTGCCCATATCAACTCCGACCGCTCCTTCGCTGACTGCCTCGTGCGCGAGCTCGAACGCGTCCAACTCGGTCTCCAGTTTCGGCCCTCCTGCTACGACCAGAGGAACTGGGCAACCTTTGACAACCTTGGCGAAGTCTTCACAATAGTACGTTTTCACGAAGTGGGCTCCTATCTCGGCCGCGATGCGACAGGCTAGTCCCAGATATCTTGCGTCTCTCTTCTCCAGCTCCTTTCCGACGGCTGTGACGGCTAGTACCGGGACGCCATAGTCCTCACCCAGATTGACGAGTCGGCCCAAATTCTTGAGAGTCTGATGCTCATGCGGTGTCCCGACAAAGATCGATAATGCAACTGCTGCAACATTAAGACGAACCGCCTCCCGAAACGACGTTGTGATAGTCTCGTTCGTCAGCGACTCTCCAACAACGCTCGCTCCGCCTGAGACTCTCAACACGATCGGGACGTGGCTTTTCGGATTAACAGATGTCCGGAGAACCCCCCGAGTGCACATAATCGCGTCCGAGTAGGGCAATAATGGTTCGATAGTCTTACGTGGCTCTTCCAGCTTGTGCGTTGGACCCATGAAATATCCATGGTCAACGGCGAGCATGACCGTTCGTCCAGTTTCAGGCTTGATGATTCGTGATAGTCGATTCTGTAAGCCCCAATCCAATTTGCGAACCCGAGACTCAAGGGCGGAATGTCAGAATATTATTGTTTCTACACGATCTTCTCGTCGTCTCATCAGATCCGGCGTCGACAAGTTACAACAGTCCTATATTGTCTGCCGATCGACTTCCCGACGATCTCAAGGCAACGGCGATCGGGAGACTCGGGATGATTAGGCAGGGTTGGCCCTATTTCGACGGATGGCCGTTTCCCGAACGATGGGTCCAACTTGCTGGGTTGGGAATACACTACGTCGACGAAGGCTATGGCGGCCGCCCGGTCGTGATGATTCACGGTAATCCTGCATGGTCGTATATGTGGAGGAAGCTCATTCCTTCCGTCTCATCGTCCCACAGAGCTCTAGCACTGGACCTTATGGGATTTGGCAAGTCTGACAAGCCGAATCCAACACTGCACGATTTTCCCCATCATGCGCGAATCGTATCCGATTTTATCCAGTCGCTAGGTCTGAGAAACATTGTTCTGATACTCCATGACTGGGGAGCACCATTTGCCCTGCAGTACGTCGTCCGAAACCATCAGAATGTAGCAGGGCTGATCATAATGAACACATTTCTTACAACCGACTTTCGAGTACCGCCGAACGTTGCCTCCAAGATAACTCCATCAATAATCAAGGATTCTGCTGTACACCCAGAGAATGTCAGTGAGGAAACAATGAAGGCGTACTGGGCACCCTTCCCAGACGACGAGTCGAAGCGAGTCTACCAGGCCTTTGCACGAATGTTCCCGGATTCGCCATTCCATCCAAGCTTCAGGCCGATGAAAGAGATCGAACAGGGAGTCACACACCTATCGATTCCGACACTCGTACTCTGGGGCACGGGCAAAGCGGGAGCCGCTTACGCTGAAAGAATATCCAAGATGATTCCAGGCTCAACACTTTCCAGTCTCAACGCGGGACACTTCGTCCCCGAAGACGACCCGGACGATGTCGAGAAGCTTGTGCTTGAATTTTTGAAGGATCACAAGCTATAGCATCTCTACAAAAGGACCCTCGTGCCAGGTCGAGAGAATGAATTAAAAGCCCCTTTGGAGAGATATTTGGCTCTACAGGGCATTCCGATGAAAGCAGATCCTCTTCCAATTGAGGGAATTGACTATGTGGAAGTGTATGTTGGAAACGCCAAACAGGCGAGCTACTTCTACCAGAAAGGCTTCGGATTCGCTCCCGTCGCCTATAGCGGACCCGAGACCGGAGTCAAGGACAAGACCTCCTATCTCATGCAGCAAGGCGACATTCGCCTCCTCCTGACTTCCGCCCTTGTCCCAGACCATCCGATAGCCAGATTTGTTCTGACCCACGGAGACGGAGTCGCGGACATTGCTCTTCGAGTGAAAGATGTCGAGTGGACCTACAAGGAGGCGGTGAAGCGAGGCGCCAAAGGAATAAGGGATCCGACAATCCTCAAGGACGACACAGGGTATCTGAAAGGTTCCGCGATCTCCGCTTATGGAGACACCGTACACACGTTCATCGAACGCGATCAGTACAGAGGAGTCTTCGCCCCCGGCTTCATTCCCATCAAAGGAAAGGCGGACCCAGTCGGCCTCCAGAAAGTAGACCATGTCGTTGCAAACGTCGAGGAGGGAAAGATGGAGTACTGGGTCGAGTTTTACGGCAACGTGTTCGGCTTCAGCCAGCTCATCAGCTTCGACGACAAGGACATCAGCACCGAGTACTCCGCGCTGAGATCAAAAGTCGTCCATAACCCGAGCAGCACAGTCAAATTCCCCATCAACGAGCCAGCCCCTGGCAGGAGAAAGTCGCAGATACAAGAATACCTGGACTACTTCAAAGGAGCCGGGGTTCAACACCTCGCAATCGCGACCAACGACCTCATATCAACGGTCACCCACCTCCAGCAGAGAGGGATAGAATTCTTGAACACCCCCGACAGCTACTACGAAGGGCTCACAAAACGCGTCACCGGAATGTCAGAAAAGATTGAAGACTTGAAGAAACTCCGCATCCTAGTAGACAAAGACGAGAAGGGCTACATGCTGCAAATATTCACAAAACCCCTCCAGGACAGGCCAACCCTATTCTTCGAACTCATACAAAGAAAAGGAAGCGAATCCTTCGGAAAAGGAAACTTCAAGGCCCTATTCGAGTCGATAGAACAAGAACAAGCAAAGCGCGGCAACCTCTAACAACGCATGAAACTGGTCACGTACAGCGAACCAGGAAAACAGACCAAGACCCGACCAGGACTGCTCTGGGGCAACTGGATCCTCGACCTTCAAGACATTCCAAGCCTAAGCAGCCGGCTCGAAATCAAGATCTCAAAACGCGTCGCAAAACTATCCGGGCTGTCATCCACTCTCGATCTGGTCGCAAGTGGAGCGAAGGCGATGGAGGACCTTCAGAAATTGTCTTGGCGGATCTTCAACCGCTTGGGCCCCGAGAAGGCGCCTAGAACAGTCAAGAATCTGACCGAGGTGAGCCTCCGTCCTCCGATCCCCCACCCTCCTGTGCTGAGAGACTTCTACGCCTTCGAAGACCACGTCAAAACGGCAAGAGCGAGGAGGGGTCTTCAAATCCCACCGGAATGGTATGATTTTCCAGCCTTCTACTATTCCAACCCCGGTCGAGTGTACGGGCCGGGCGACGATGTGCGATCTCCTTCCTACACCAATGCGCTCGACTATGAGCTAGAAATAGCCTGCATACTAGGGAAGTCGGGGATAGATGTTCCTGAAGCAGAGGCTGAATCCTTCATTGCGGGATATACGATAATGAACGATTGGAGCGCCCGCGACGTTCAAGAGAAGGAGATGAAGATAGGCCTTGGTCCCGCAAAAGCGAAGGACTTCGCCGCAACCTCGCTCGGACCCTGGATAGTAACCCCCGACGAGTTGCAGGACAAGAAGGCGGGTCTTGGAAGGTTTGACCTCTCAATGAAAGCCCGCGTCAACGGAAAACAGCTGTCAAATGGTAACATGAAGAGCATGCATTGGACTTTTCCACAGATGATTGCGAGGGCGTCACAGTCCGTGGAGGTTCATCCCGGAGAGGTCTTCGGCTCAGGGACCGTTGGAACCGGTTCTATCTTGGAGCTTGGAACAGAGGTTCATCGATGGCTAAGGCCTGGTGATGAGGTAGAACTGGAGATAGAACGGCTCGGCGTGTTAAGAAACAGAATTATACAGTCCTCGAAATCGTAGGGGTCGAACCAGGTTGCCAAGCTATCTGCGCGTCGGAGAACTTCCTCCGAAGCGGCATACGCAGTTCAGGAAGGACGATGGATCGCTCTACCATGAGGAAATCTTCGGCACAGAGGCCTTCTCTGGAGTCTACTCCACACTCTATCACGAGCACGCTCCCACTGGCGTCGCCCAGATCAAGAAGCTGAGAGAGCTAAACGTAAGCGAATGGAGACCCGACACACACCGACACCACCACATCCGCACGAAGAACCTTGAATCGGCCGACAATGTGGTTGAGGGACGTCAGCCTCTCTTCTACAACAACGACGTATTCATCTCTTCAGTCCGTCCCAATGGCTCGATGGATTCATTCTTTAGAAACGCGCAAGGGGACGAGCTCTATTTCGTCCACGAAGGCAAGGGGACGCTGGAGTCAGTCTTCGGTCTCCTTCCCTTCCACGAAGGAGACTTCATCATCGTCCCGCGAGGAACAACCTATCGGATGACCCTCGACTCGAAACAGAGCAGGTTCCTCATAGTCGAGTCGGCCGGTCCCATCGAGGTACCACGCCGCTATCGGAACGACTACGGACAGCTCGTCGAGCTTGCTCCATATTCCGACCGCGATTTTCGCCACCCAGAGAAACTGGTGACTCACAGCGAGACGGGCGAGCATGAGGTCCTCATGAAAGTGGAGAACGCTCTCATGTCATACGTCTTCAACTTCCATCCTCTGGATGTTGTCGGCTGGGACGGCTACCTGTACCCGTGGATCTTCAACATCAACGACTTCGAACCCCTCACAGGCAGAGTCCACCAGCCTCCCCCTATCCATCAGACGTTCGAGGCTCCAGGGTTCGACGTGCTCTCATTCGTCCCGCGAAAGCTCGACTATCACCCCCTAGCCATACCAGTACCCTACAATCACAGCAACATCGACAGCGACGAGATACTGTACTACGTCAGCGGCGACTTTGGCAGCCGCAGAGGAATAGAAATAGGCTCTTACACTCTACACAGGAGAGGAGTTCACCATGGACCCCAACCTGGGGCGATTGAAGCGAGCCTCGGAAAAGACTCGACCAATGAACTCGCGATAATGGTAGAAACCAAACGACCGCTAAGAGTCACAAATAACGCCGAGAGACTGGACGATCCCAACTACCCCTTCAGCTGGATGCCTCAGATCAAGAATTAGACAGTCGTAGCCCCCTCCGCGCGAAGATGTCGCTGGAACAAGTCGATATCGCACTTGGCGAGTACACTTACCTGCCTATCGAGCGGGTGCACTTCGGACAGGGAGTCATAAGCAAACTAGGCTCCGAGCTTGACAGAATGGGATCGCAGAGACCTTTCGTGATAACGGGACATACAATAGCGAACAAGACAGACCTAGTCGTCCGATTGGAACAAGCTGCCAGACGAAAGCTGGCGGGTATCTTTTCCGAAATAAGACAGCACGCTCCGGAGAGCGAGATAAAGCTAGCAGTAAAAGCCGCAAGAGAAGCGAGGGCTGACTCGTTGGTTAGCGTGGGAGGAGGCAGCCCGATCGACGCGACCAAGATTGTTGTCAAGGAAATCTCGGAAAACTTCCGTCACAGTTCCCTGCCCCATCTTGCCATCCCCACAACTCTCTCGGCCGCAGAGTTCTCGCATGCTGCTGGAATGACTGATGAGAAGCTGAGGAGAAAGACCGGGTTTAGAGACGTCCGAATGGTTCCGCGGCTCATATTTCTAGACCCGGAGTTCACAGTGCCGACGCCAGGCTGGCTCTGGGCATCGACAGGAATCAGGAGCCTCGATCACGCAGTAGAAGCCGTATACTCTCCGAAGCATCAGCCCTACGTCGATGTTCTCGCTCTCGAAGCCATTCGACTTCTCTTCCAGAACCTCAAAAGGTCAATCCAGGAACCCATAGACCTCAGATTCAGGCTGGCCTGCCAGATTGCGGCATGGATGTCCGACGCGGGAGCGTTGAGCGTTGGAACAGGCATAAGCCACGCCATTGGTAGAGTAATTGGCGCGACTTGGAACATACCCCACGGCATCACCTCATGTCTGACACTTGCGGAAGTGATGCGTATGGAAGCAAAAAGAAACCCAAAGCGACTGGTAGCCATCGCGAGAGCAGAGGGAAGGCCGACGGAAGGGCGACCGGAAGAAGTGGCTATGTCTGCAGCGGAGGGGGTCGCAGAGCTTGTTCGAGAGCTTGACCTCTCCAAGAGGCTGAGAGACTATGGAATCGAAAAGTCCGACCTTTCGACGATTGCGCGGGACGCTGGTAGCCCTGAACAGTCCTCTGATATCATTGGGATTCTAGAAAAGATTTGGTAGCAAGTGACCTCGAAGCTTTTATTGAGAACGTTTGAACTTGAGAAGTGCTCCTATCAAGAACAGTCTGAGATCTTCGTTGCATGACAAAGCTTACCGAGCGTCTCTTTTACCGGATCGCAAAGCGTTGGATTGCAGGGTACACAATTGAGGACGCTGTAAATGCAGCACATGATGCGAACAACAGAAAGGTAACGGCAATACTCAACCGCCTCGGAGAACACACTCCAGATAGGAAACTCATCCAAGAATACTCTGAGGAATATCTGAGACTTCTAGAGGTCATCCAGAGTGAGAAGATTGAGGGTACCATATCGGTCAAACCCTCACAGATAGGATTGGCACTAGAGGCGCCACTGTTCAAGAGCCTCCTGTCCAAAATACTGGAGAAGGCCGAAGGCGAGAAACGGTTTGTCTGGATCGATATGGAAAACTCTCCATACACAGAGGCCACAGTTGCGGCGTACCGGGAGCTTCTGGATTCACACAAGTCCTTGGGTATGTGCCTGCAGGCGAACATGAAGCGCACCGAGAGCGACCTCAAAGATCTTCTACCGCGAGGGGGCAAGATACGGCTGGTGAAAGGAGCATACCCGGAAACCGGGGAGGTCGCCTACAAGCGTCGAAGCGACGTCAACGCCAATTACGAGCGCTCGATGAATCTCCTATTCGAACAAGGCGAATTCTTTGCAATCGCCACTCATGACGGGAAAATGATTGCCGAAGCAAAGAATCTGAGTCATGACCACAAGTCAGATTTCGAGTTTCAGATGCTGAAAGGAATAAGGGACGATCTAAAGTCAAGTTTGATCGCAGACGGTTTCAAGGTGAGCGAGTACATCCCCTACGGTCCAGAGTGGTACAATTACAGCAAGAGGAGAATGAGGGAGAGAAAGCGGAACATACTCCTCCTCCTGCGATCCATTACAGGATGATCTGATCCCCAGTTCAAAGGGATAGAGCTTATCTAAGCTACAACTCGAAAGTCACCAGAAACAGGTAAGGCAAGATAGTACCCTCAGAGAAAGCGAAGCCGGTTGGACCAGCCAAGTAAGAGATTCATTTCGGACGTGGGTGTAGTCTTGTTCATATTGTTAGTCAGCATCGCACTCTACTGGGCCTACCCGTTCCCAGGGGTTCTTTTGGCAGGAGGTTTGGCCATCACAGTCTGGGTGGTCGCTGACATAGTACTATTCCGAAAGAGCTAGCCCTAAGGAGATGCTTCCGATTCGGCCCAAGAAGAACAGGGACGCTAAGTCGATCTCTGTAGAAAAACGAGGCTTTCGTGCGTCACCTTCAGAGCTTGAATAACCGGATTCGTCCCGAATCCAGAATAGAATCGACGTTCTGCCGAAGTTTTGCAAAGTCCACGGGAATGGGAGTCGAGCCTAGGGGCATTCTTGCTAGAGCCCGTTTGAGAACGGATAAGCAGATGTCAAGCTCGCCTTTCTGATAGTGCACAAATGCTGCGGCGGTGAGAATCAGGCTCTGCAGGGCTTCTTTCTCGGCTCCTTCTGAGACGCGCCATATGCCTTCCAGTACCTCGTGGGATTCCCAGAATCTTTCCTCGTTGAAGAGATTGATGCCCTCGTTTAGTGCTTCCGACTTGCCAATCGCAACAGGAGGCGTGTCTAAGATTTTCGTCGACAATATCTGGTGTCCATGTTCTTCTAGGAGTCGCTTTCTCTTTTCGAGCTCGGCTTCGTCTCCCGCGAACAGGTTGAACTCCAAGGCCTGAGTGCTTATTCGGAAGTGGCTAGCGCCCTCCTTGGACCCTAGAATCTTCCGGATCTTTTCCGAGACCCGTCTAGCATCATTGGGCGAGTATTCGCCTCTGTTGGCGAGTCTGACTAGATATCTTGTCGAAGAGGGTTTCCCCGTGAAGTTTCTAGGCGAATCCTTCCTCTCGCAGGATTCGGATTCTTAGAAGTTCTTCTCCCGTCAGAGGTGAGATCTCGGAGGCTTGAAGATCCTCCTCTGCCTGCTGACGAGTTTTCGTGCCGGGTATTACAGTCGATATTTCTGTATGGTCGAGGACGAAGCGTATGGACGCCTGGGCCAGGGTCCGCGACTTCGACTCAAGGAATTTCAGTTTTTGCGCTGCGTTTACTAGGGAGTGAAAATAGTCTCGAGGGAAGTTGAACCGGATATCGCCGGGCGGAAAGCTCGAATCGTCCGAAATTTTTCCGGTGAGAAAACCATTAGCCAGTGGTTCTCGGGCGATAATGGCTATGTTGTTCTGCCGGGCTGTCTGAAATAGTTTGTTCTTGGCTTCCTGACGCAGTACGTTGAATACTACTTGGATGGTTGCTGGTCGTCCGTTTTTCATCGCTAAAAGCCCTTCATCTGGATCGTGTATCGATATCCCGTAGCATTGTATCTTTCCAGCGTCGACCAGCTTCTCAAGGCCCTCGAAAATCTTTCCGCTCCTCAATAGCTGGATGGGAGGATTGTGAAGCTGGTAGAGGTCGACACGCTCAGTTTGGAGTCTCTCGCAGCTCTTTGTAAGCGCGAACGAGAGATAGTCCGAGTTGAAGTTCATCCTTGGAGGATCGTGATAAAAGTCAGCCCCAACTTTGGTTGCGATGACGACATCGTCTCTGCGTCCTTTGAGCGCTTGGCCTAGAAGTTCTTCACTATGCCCATGACCGTAGGCATCTGCAGTATCGAAGAAATTGCACCCAAGCTCTAGGGCTCTTCTGACAGCGTCTAAAGATGTCCTGTCATCGGTGGGTCCGTAGCTGTTTCCAAACGCGTTGCCTCCGATCGCCCATGCTCCGAATCCAACCTCGCTCACCTTGAGCCCTGTTTTGCCGAGGGTCCGATATCTCATTCGGGGGACCCTAATTGATCGAAACATGTCACAAATAACAACCTCGGTGTAGCCGGGGTCTTGGAATAATCTTCGTTTTGAACCCTGAAGAAGAGCGATTCTAGAGTTCTAGAATAGTCCAACTTGGAGTGCCAGGATGACCGCTGTTATGTTCATGTACATAACAGCGAGGCTGACGAGCGCAGTCTGTTCAATCCGGAGACCCTTGGCTGTTGAAATCGCGCGGGAAAGAAGGCAGATCACCCAGATCTGTACAACCAATTGGATGAGAATCGTCATGGCCGTCGCGGACTGTATAATACCGGAAATGGGTTGAACAAAGAGAATTAGGCCCGGTACAAGCAAGAGCGGCAACATTGACAGAGCCGAGCTGCCAATGAGGATCTGCTCCCCTCCTCTCTTGTGGAAGAAGACATAGCACAGAAGATCCGATACTCCGAATGTGATGAACCAGCCGAGTGGAAACATGAGAAGAAACCACACCTGTCCGATTCCTGGCGTCGGCTTGAGATAGAACAGCAGTATTGGCTCGAGGTTTGTCTGGAATGATATGTAGCCGCCGAGCGCCAGCACGGTGAGGGCGAACGGGAAGCTTCTCCCCGGAGCCTGGCTCAGATAGTTAAAGAATGCTCTGCCGAAAAGAAGCTCGCGGAAGATAAATCCAAAACGTGATTCGTGTACGGGATTCTCGGCGGAATTGCTAATTCCCGACTGGTCCCTGACGCTTAGAGCATCAATGATCGTTCGTCCCTGGTCTGTGAGACTGTACATCTTGTCAGCTCCTAGCGTCACGAGCCCTTCCAGAGTGTCGAGGTGATTTTGAAGCGCGCCGACACTTATTCTGAGAGAGTCGTGCAGCTCTTTAAAACCCGCCCTCCCATTCTCTCTCAATATCTGGATTATCCGTCGCGTGTATGGGTTCGCTAGTGCATTGTATACTCTCGTTAGATTCTCATCGGACTTGCGCTGCATCTATGACAGTGCCCCCCGGGAAGGCCGGGGTCAATCTCTCCATAGGTACCTGCTGGTATATCCATGATGGAACCCAGCACAAGAAGCCAGGGTTTTTCTCGACTGCGGTCGAGAATAAGGCTCGTTTCATGGGACGTGACATGTTTTGCCGATTCTATGTTGCGGCACAGTGGTGTGGATTCACACTCCCCATTGGTTCGGGTTACAGTGGATTGATAGTTTCGACCGGGAGCATTTTGTAGGGATGACCTTGGCAGTAAATGTAGAGCCAAAGCCAACAGCAGCCTTCGCGCTATCACTGCTCGCAGGGATATTCACCCTCGTCGGCGCCTTCATAGCTAGCACCATCACATCGCTCCTCGTACCAGGCTTCCCGAGCGACCTGCTCCTGATCTGGGGCAGCATCGCAGGGATACTCGTACTAGTAGGATCATGGCTGCTGTACAACAACGCGGCCCAGAGAAAACTAGGCAGCACACTAGTGCTCGTCTTCTCCATACTGTCGATGAACTTCATCGGCCT
>WNGL01000974.1_pt1 | contig 34650 bp, 22 predicted proteins | sample 5400591 | NCBI WGS metagenome assembly WNGL01 (sample SAMN13153377, study PRJNA577476) | soil metagenome | isolation source: 80 cm soil or saprolite under Garry oak tree replicate 1 | place: USA:California | collected 2016-06-15
AGCGTCGTTGGTACAGGCGCGGGGGCAACTCGCGCGTAATAAATATCCTGTTCGCCATTGAACGTGGCGCAGTATGCAACATTAGCTCCGGTGTTATCTGAAACGATGGACATGTAATCGCCCATCTTGTTTTGGTTCGGATAACCGAGGAACGGATTGAACGAATTGCTCACGGCGACATTGGCCGCCCAAGTGTTGCCACCGTCCATGCTGTAGGAATAGAAGAGCTGCGAATTGGTGTTGTTGGCGGCGTTGCGGGTGTCGAGCCAGATAACATCGAGACGACCGTTGGGCGCGACGGAAAGCGCGCCGAACCAGTGCCACTTCGCGTGATTGACAGGGTCGTCATTGATTCGGTGCGGGGCGCTGAAGGTTCGTCCGCCGTTGGTGCTGCGCACAAACATGATGTCGCTGCCGGTAGTAAAGCCAGTGGGCAGGACGCTCGCCAGCATGTAAATGTTGTTATTCGTGCTGGCGCCTGAACGGTCCACCGCCAGATAAAGTTGCCCGACCAAGCCGACGGGGTTGATTGGTTCGCCGACATCTATGTCGCCGCCAAGGTTCACCAGCGTGCTTTGATCGAAGCTCGGTGTGACGGCGCCGTTCTTAGCGTTGCTGGAGCGAATGCACCAGATTTGGCCAGTGCTTTGATTTACGCCCGCAATAAATAGGTTGCCGTTTGTGTCCACGTCGAGCGTTCCCCAAGTGGGAGAATTAGGAATGTTGATCGGGTTGAGCCACGTGAATCCGCCATCCGTGGAACGGGTAAATTGTCGGCCGCCGTAATTATTCCCGTCAGTGCTCCAGCATTGATATTGGAATCCATGTCCGGTGCTGTTGGTGTTGTCGATGGTAAACCACTGTTTGTCGCCTCCCCGTGCTGGCGCAATGTTCGCCCACGACATGCCGCCGTTTAGCGAGCGCCACATGTCGTCGAAAAACGTTTCCAGCAGGCTGAGATAAAAAAACTTTCCGGTGCTATCCGCGTTCAACACTGGATCACTGCGGAAAACATTATTTTCGAGAACGCCAGGAAACCTCCATGACGTACCGCCGTTGCTGGTATAGGCCCAACCAGCGTTTCGGAAATTGGAAGTTATGCTGTCGAACTGCCTCCAGCCAATCGACATCTTGTTGCCGTTGATCGGATCGACACAGATCGACGGCTCATTCGCCGCATCGCCGGTGACGTTCTGCCCACTGGCATTAACGTTCACCTGATGACTTGTGAATATTTCGTACTGCGAGACCATACGCGACGAAACGCCCGTTCCCCAATAAAGCGCAGGCGGGTTCTCGAGTTTCTCCAGCGGCTCTTTCGGGAACGGCTTGCGCGGCATAGCCTGGCCCAAAGCGACGGGAACCAACCACAGCGCAAGCAGACAACCGAAAAAGCCAGTCTTGCCGAACGGAAAACGGATCATCACAGGAGAGCCGCCCAGTTTAGGTGGGCCATTCTTATCACACAAGTCAAAAACCGGAACCCTGTGGGTCTGGCCGTGAGCGCGCGCGTGTTCGTTACATATGCCCGCGTCGCTGGTAGAATTAGTAGCCGCTGGTGCTGATTGTAAGTGCCGCTATGTGTTAGGTCCCTGCTTTTACTGATTGTTGCCAACCGTTCTCGGCGCGGCTTTGCTCAGTTCGAGCTGGTCGGTCACTTTCTGGAGGCCCATAGTGAGAGCTTCAATCTGCTTCTGCTGTTTGGCTATGGTTGCTTCCTGTTCCTCGTTCTTGCGATGCTCTTTTAGGAACTCGTTGAGCAGCATCGCGTTCACCTGATCGTAGCGCACGCTGTAGGGTTTTCCTTCCCGGTCGCGCACTACCAGGTCAGGATTCACCTTTTCCACTTCCTCGGCCACCAGACCAAACTGCGATGTGCCTGCCGGATCTATTTCCTTCTTGTAGCGGAAGGTCACCGGTTTGAGCGCGAGGATGGTTTCGCTGGCCTTGTCCATTGGTTTGATGCCTTCCTTAAAGCGCTTTGAGGAAGTGGTCGTACCGAGCTTATTGCTTGCATTAATTAGAACCGGGATTCCACTGGCAGACGTCTGCCCAAAGATGCTCGCGATGTAGCAGGCGTTGCTCTCGCCAGCTACATCAATCATGCCTGCGCCGATATATACGTTACTGTCACCTGTTGTTGCATTGGACCCGGCTGCCACGCCCAAGGCGACATTGCCGCTGCCGCTCGTGTTGTTATTGAACGCTTGCTGACCGTTGGCCGTGTTGGCGCTGCCGGTTGTATTGCTAACAAGCGCGTTTCCACCGTTGGCTGTGTTGCCGACGCCGGTTGTGTTGCTAAGGAGCGCTTGCCAACCGGTAGCCGTGTTTTGCTGGCCGGTTGTGTTGCTAACGAGCGCGTCCACACCATCAGCCGTGTTTTCGATGCCGATTGTGTTGCTAGTGAGCGCGTCCACACCATTAGCCGTGTTTTCGATGCCGGTTGCGTTGCTAAAGAGCGCACCCGAACCATTGGCCGTGTTGCCGCCGCCGGTTGTGTTGAGCGCGAGCGTGTCAACCCCGTTGGCCGTGTTGGAATTGCCGGTTGTGTTGTTAGTGAGCGCAGCAGCACCGGTAGCCGTGTTGCTGCCGCCGGTGGTGTTGCCAAGGAGGGCATGCGCACCGTTGGCCGTGTTGGCGTCGCCCGTGGTGTTGCGGTAGAGCGCAGCGTAACCATTGGCCGTGTTAGAATTGCCGCTAATGTTGTTGGCGAGCGCATACGCGCCAACGGCATTGTTGTTACCAGCCGTTGATATTGGCGTAGAGCGCGTAAATGCCAGCGGCGCTGTTGTAGCTGCCGCCGGTGTCGCTAAAGAGGGCCCGAACACCGGTCGCCGTATTGTTGCCCCCGGTAGTGTCGTGATTGAGCGCTTGAAACCCAAGGGCCGTGTTCCAGACCCCGCTGGTGAGGCTCAGGAGAGCGTCGGTTCCCTCAGCGGTGTTACTGCCGGGGTAGCCGCCATCCGGCGGCGGGACAACCCCGAAAGCATTCGGGGCCGGCAAAAGCGCAAGGCAGGCGAGCAGGAGCGGGATCAAGGAAGCCGAGTTGCCAAGGCGACCGGCGATTGATTTTCTTAAGTGTAGAGTTGTCATATTTTTTGATTTATTTTTTCTTAGAGGCTGGGTTGTTGAACTGCACTAACTGATTGGTGGATTCTGAAGCCTTTACTGATTGCCGCTGACCATTTGCGGCGCAGGTTTGCTCATTTCACGCTGATTGTTTACCTTCTCCAAGCCGGAAGCGAGCGCTTTGATTTGCTTCTGCTGCTCGGCGAGCCTGGACTGAAAGTCCTGCTGTTGCTGCGCGACGGTCGACTTTAGTTGTGTGATCATCGCTTCCTGTGTTGTAGAAGTGGATTTTAACTCTTGTACGGTGCGGTGTTCTTTGAGGAATTCGTTGAGCAACATGGCGTTCACCGCCTCGTAGCGCACGGTCTCGACCTCGCCTTTGTCATTGCGAGTCACCAGCTCGGGATCCACCTTTTCCACTTCCTCGGCGATGAGTCCAAACATGATGGCGCCATTGGGTTCAATCTCCTTTTTGTAACGGAAGGTGACCGGTTTCAGCGCCAGAATAGCTTCGCTGGCCTTGTCCATGGGCTTGATCTCGTCCTTGAACCGTCGTGAGGAGACAAGCGTGCCGATCTTGTTGTCGGCATTAACGTAAACTGCTCGGGCAGACGCGAAAGAAGAGTAAATATTTCTGATCCGCGTGGTGTTGCTCTCGCCAGCAACCCCGAAGATGCCGGAGCCGATACAGACATTGCCACCGCCGGTGGTGAGACTGCTGCCGGCACTGTAGCCCAACCCGATGTTATTTGAGCCATTGTTGCTCAGGAGCGCGTTGAAACCCTCGGCCGTGTTGAAGCTGCCGCCTGTGTTGTTATAGAGCGCATCAAACCCGTTGGCCGTGTTGGACCTGCCGCTTCTGTTGTTAAGAAGCGCGTCAACACCGTTGGCCGTGTTGTTGTAGCCGGTTCTGTTGAAAAAGAGCGCATAAGCACCGTTGGCCGTGTTGTCGCTGCCGGTTCTGTTGAAACCGAGCGCTTGATAACCGTTGGCCGTGTTCTCGCTGCCGGTGCTGTTGTCAGAGAGGGCACCAGACCCGTTGGCCGTGTTGTCGTTGCCGGTGTTGAGGTAAAGCGAGAATGAACCGTTGGCCGTGTTGTGGTGGCCGGTGGTGTTGTGAAAGAGCGCTTGATAACCGTTGGCCGTGTTCTCGCTGCCGGTTGTGTTGTAAAAGAGCGCATCAACCCCGTTGACCGTGTTCTCGCTGCCGGTTGTGTTGTAAAAGAGCGCTAAAGCACCGTTGGCCGTGTTGTAGTTGCCGGTTGTGTTGTGCTGGAGCGCAGCAGCACCGTTGGCCGTATTTTGGAAACCGCCTGTGTTGCTATAGAGCGCAGCAAAACCGTTGGCCGTATTGCGGTCGCCGTTGGTGAGGCTGAAGAGGGCATTAGTTCCTTCAGCGGTATTGAAGTTCGGATAGCCTCCGTCCGGGGCCGGAGTAACCGCGAAAGCTTTCGGGGCCGGGGCTAGCGCAAAGCAGGCGAGCACTAGCGGGATAAGAGCGAAACCTCGTCGCAGAGGCGAGCGGCCGATTAATTTTCTTAAGTGTACAGTTGTCATATTTTCTGGTTTCATTTTTGTTGAGGTTGGATTGTTAATGGCTGCTGTTTGTTAGGCCCCTGCCTCGTCTGTAACGTCGCGCCGTGCCTTGGGGAATCACCGAAGCCACTGGCTCCATTTAGTTGGCTTTCAGAAGACAATGTTATTGCAGATCGTACACTTCCACTAAAGCAACTCCCGTGGTGTTGTTCTTACCACGCACGATTGCGGTGTAGTTTCCCGGTGGCAGGGTCGCGATGATCGCAGACTCGCTTGCCCGACTCGGAGCATGCCCGCTGTTCCGGATAGCTCTGACCTGGTCGCTGGTGATAATCCCGCCGATTATCGTAGTCTGCCAGTTATCATTAGAGGCAATCAGAGCCTCTGTGCCGTCGTGCAGTTCCAATGTCGGATCAGCCAATGGATCGGTAATCCCAAATGGAGTGAGCTCAGGACCTATGGCGCGCACAATCACCGTCTCTAATCCGGTCCCTTGAATAATGAAGCCACCAATCATCACGTTGTCGCCTGTCTGAACAAAGCCACGAGTACTGACATTGCTTAGCTGCGATGCAGTCGTGGTAGTTAGCTGGACCTGCCCGGACAGCCGCTCCTCGAACAAGCTGAAATATCCATAACCGTTCCATGAGCCGACGACCTGATTGTTGTACACATTGTTAATTGCGTCGATCGGCCCTTCGCCGATTACGGTAGACTGAAAATTGCCACTCAGGTCGTAATAATCACCGCGCAGGCCGCTGACATAGTTAGTTTGGGTAGCATCCAGCGTCCTGAAGTTGACCTTCGGAACCAACCCCGGAAAAGAGCCGCTGAAGCCGTAGCCTATGCTCGCTGGCCCCGGCTGATCCCACGACAGGGACATTCCATCAGAACCGGCGCGGTTCTTGTAGTCGATGGCAATATCATACCAAACGCCGGGTTGCATATCGAATGATGAATTGCACCCGCCTGCGGCAGAGATATTGTTGTAAGTGCATAGAGTAACCCCCCCCGATTGTGAGCGTTCCATAGTCATCAGCACCCAAAGCAAAATTGACCACGCTGGCGTTCGCTGAAAGCGCAGTAGCGAGCAAGGCGCCGAAAGCAAGAAGCCCAAGAGAAAGATGCGTGAGGGATGATTTAAGTAATTGATTTGTTTTCATTTTTTGTGGAGGCTGGATTGTTGAACTGCATTAACTGCAACCCAGTTCCGCGCGGAACCAGGAACCATCCTCGCGAGGCGGTTTGAACAGCAGCCTCTCTTCGGCTTGACTCCGGGCTCCAGTTGGATCTGGAGATCGCGTTAAGCGGTGTCTCACCGAAGATCCAGCCCCACGGGCTTCTTCAGCCCGGCCGAAGATAAGTTGAAACGTCGGATGACGTAATCAACCGCTAGGCTCTCCTGCGACGCACAGTCTGTCAAGATAATAACCCTAGTGATAATCTTCGTGAAGGGATGCATTGGTGGGGAACCAAGCTCGGTCTCTACATCAGCCCGCAAGATTTCGCTCCTCTCCGTCGCCAGCTCCAAGCGTGCAGATGATTTTAGGGAGTCCGCATCTGCGATCAGGTTTGAAAGGTGCTCTGCAAAAGCAAGGCGCTTTCGGTCTTGCAGTATCATCTCCGAAGCTCTGATATTGGGCGAAGGCCAGACGCCGTAACCTCTAGCGATGAACCCGCGACTAATTTCGATTCTGGCCTGCCCTCAATGCCGCCACGCCCTTCATTTGGAGCGCGGTCGGCTAACGTGCGAAAATTGCGCAGGCTCTTTTGAGATGCGCGATCAAACCGCCCTCTTCTTGCCGGAGCCCGTGCAGATTGTTCCCGCCGAACATAAGAGCAATCCACTCGGTGCTGAGTACGAAATGATTCTTCGCGAAGGCAAAAAGTTGGTCTTAAACATCGGTGCTGGCGCGACCGCGATGCGATACGCGAATTGCATCGAATTCGAGCATAAGATCTTTCGTCACACTGACGTCGTCGGTGACGCGCATTGCCTTCCGTTTCGTAACGGAATTTTCGACTGCGTTTTTGCGTTCAACGTTTTCGAACATCTGGAGAATCCACGCCGCGCTGCGGCCGAAATTTTGCGTGTCTTGAAACACGGCGGTTCACTGGTGATCCACACAGCTTTCCTGCAACCGCTCCACGAAGCGCCATTTCATTTTTACAACGCGACGGAACATGGCGTGCGCTCTTGGTTCAAAGATTTCGACGTGGAAAAATGCCACGTGAGCCCAAACTTTACCGTGCCATTCATGCTCGCATTCCTGCTCAGCCAGGTTCTGGAATCGGTCGGAGCGAGCTGCGGAAAGGAAGCGCGCGAAGCGGTGGGTCAAAGCACGTTGCGAGATTGGGCGGATTTGTGGAGCGATCGCTCAAAAGTGCCGGCAGTCTTCCAAGAGCTGCAAAACTTGCCTAACGAATTCCAGAGCGGGATCAGTGCCGGCTTCGAGCTCGTCGCAAGCAAGCCCTAAGCGCAGCTGCGCCAGCGAACCCGAGGTGCGCAGGCAGGAAGATGGACAGCTCAATATCTTTGCGCGGGAAATTATGCAGTAGAATCAGTAGCCGCTGGTGTGCAAGATTACTTTGCCATCGCTGATTTCTCCGTCCGTTACGCCATACTGGGCGGCATATTTGATCACGTAACTTCGCAGCGATTTTCCGACTCCGAGTAATCGCCGGTCCAGCAGATCGCTGGGAAAGCTGTGACCGTTGAGTGTCACCTCGCTCAGCTGCACGCTGTTCGCATTGGTTCCCGGCGGCGCTGCCACCGAGACAGTGGCGTTCAAAAACCGATCACCCAGACCAAATGCATTTCGAAACGGAACGTCGAATCTTTCCAGCGGAATGGACAACTGGACCTGCGCGACATTGCCGTCGATGCGAACAAAGGCCAGCCCACTTGATTTTCGATTGGCAGCTATGAGCGCATTGATCTCTCCGGCGGTGAACTCCACTTCGCTTCGCTCGTGAGCGCGCGCCGCTTTCTTCATCGTATCCAAACGTTCGCGAACCGTGACGCTTGTTTCGCTCGGCGTGACTGCGCTTGTTTCCCTAGGCGTGGCGGCGCTCGTTTCGCTGGGCGCAGAAGCTTCAGGGATCGGTTCAGGTTTATCGGAAAGATAAATGTGACGGAGACTCCAATAAGTTCCGCCGACCCCTGCCACGACGAATAAGATCCCGAATGCGATGAGGATCAGGCAACCTTTTGCGAAAAAGCCCATTCCTCGTTTTGGCGGCGGCTCAACTGAGGCGTTCATTTTCGTGATTCCATGTCTATCTTGGCCTGCGTATCGATCCGTTTCTCATACATGTTGCGCAATCCTTCCGAGGGCACCTGACCCGCTCAGGACCGGCATAAAGCGATATCACATGACATGTAACCAAGGAGCGCGCAAGCGCAGTTTCGGCGCGAGCATGATCGTCATGACGCGAACGTCATTCGGGGTCTTTGGATCAGATAAAGCCTTGTTCACTCGCGCGACTGCTATCACGCGGCCAGCTTGATAGCGACCACAACAATGACAGTGTCAGTAGCTGGTCGCTAATCAGACCTTCACGAGGGGGTAAGACTGTTTCGACTCGCAACCTAATAATCGCTCCGTGCCGCGCGGAAACTAAACTGAGTAGATCCATTTCCGGCACTTACTGATCCAGGCCGTACACTTCGACCAGAGCAACTCCTGTCGTATTGTTTACACCGCGTACGATGGCGGTGTAGTTACCTGGTGGCAGCGCTGCAATGATCGCAGATTCCCTTCCATCCGCCGGAGCATCGCCGCTGTTCCGGATATCGGCCACTTGATCGCTGGTGATGATCCCGCCGAGTATCGTGGTCCTCCAGTTATCGTTAGACGCAATCAAAGCACCGTTACCATCGTACAGTTCCAGTGTCGGATTAACCAATGCATTGGAAATTCCATATTGAGTAAGCTCTGGGCCAATGGCACGCACAATCACTCTCTTTGGTTGAGGCCCCGCAACGATGAATCCGCCAATCATCACGTTGTCACCTGTCTGCACAAAGCTGCGAGTGCTAATGTTACCTAGTATTGAATTAGTGTCGGGGCTAAGATCGTACACGTCTACCAAGGCAACTCCTGTGGAATTATTTACACCCCGTACAATAGCGGTGTAATTACCTGCCGGTAGCTCCGCAATGATTGCCGACTCTCTTCCGTCCCCCGGAGCATAGCCGCTGTTCCGGATATCGCGCACTTGGTCGCTGGTGATAATCCCCCCGATTATCGTGGTCCTCCAGTTATCATTCGAGGCAATCAAAACTCCGGCGCTATCGTGCAGCTCCAGTGTGGGATTAGCGAGCACGTTGGGAACGCCATATTGGGTGAGCTCAGGGCCTATGGCCCTAATAATTACCTTCTTTGCCTCCGCCCCCTGCACAATGAACCCTCCGATCATCACATTGTCGCCAGTCTGCACAAAGGCGCGAGTGCTAACGTTGGCTAAGGTTGTGGGTAGTCCGCCAAATTCAAATGCCCCAACATCCGGAACGCCCACACGGCCATAACCGCGCTGGTCCTCGGGTGGGGCAGCGGGATCACCATGGTCGATAGCCGGACTGCCCGGTTGTAGAGCATGAGTTAAAGTTGGGCCACCGTTATTTGCTAGAGGGCCTAGAAGCGGATCGATTGGAGCGGCGGGGGTACCAATTTGGTCTGTAGATTGCGAGAAGATGACAGCGTCGGCGTTATTACCAATGATGTTGTAGCCCATCGACTGGAGCCCGCCCCCACCCGTAAAGTCCGGCCCGGTAGAAGCAGCGTTGAGCGCTAGGATACTGCTGTCTGTTCTCGTAGTCCCATTTGGTGAGCCATAAATTCCGCCTCCCAATGCCCCGCTGTAACCGGAGGCGGAATTATGCACAATGGTACTGCTCGTGATTTGAAGGTTGCTGCCATAGTTCGAAATTCCACCACCAAGCGTCGTCGTTGCATAACCAGTTGCGACCGCTGAATTGCCGCTAATCGTGCAATTCCTTATAGTCATGGATCCACGGTTACTAACGCCGCCGCCGGCCCCGAAGCTGCCGTTCAGGCCGAAGGAATCTTGGACAATACATGAATTACCGCTGATGGTGGAGTTAGTAATAGTCAGTGAGCCGCCCGAGTCGTTCAATATCCCCCCGCCAGAGATAACTGCCTGATCACCGCTTCCACCGGTGCTATACTGGGCGGAATTGTTACTGATGGTACAACGCGTGATGGTCATTGTGCCACCTTCGTTGAGCACCCCTCCTCCGTTGCCACCAAGGCCTGTCGTACCTGACGCCTGATTAGCTGAGATCATGCAGTCGGTAAGGGTCAACACGCCGGCGCTGCGAATACCTCCTCCATCACTCCCCTCAACGCCAAGTACGCTACCATGTGAGATCGTGAGGCGAGAGATAAAGACGGTGACGGTACTTGGTGTGATGTGAAAAATTCGAAACGGAGGTGAATTACTGCTGCGCCGTACCGTCACGCGGTGGGCGAAAGGACCGGTGATAGTCACGTTCTTGTCGATCACCAACTCACCACTAGTTAGATTAACAATCGTTATGCTTGGGGCGAAATTGATTATATCGCCTGACGAGGCATTAAGGATCGCTTGGCGCAATGAACCTGGCCCGGTGTCATGCCCATTCGTGACCGTGATGGTTGCCGCTGGCGTATGGGTCGCACTCAACAAGAGCGCAGCGATCACGCAAGCAACACTGATTCTGCTTTTCGTTCTCATATCTTTCTCCATTCTTCTCGGGAAATTCGCGCGTAAACTTTTCGAGAAATTAAACAGATTCGGTTATCGGCCGGCTCTACATATCTTGGCAAAGATTGTGCAGTTTTTGCTAAATTTGCGTTCAGCCCAGGATTTACTGGACTGATTGATCCAAATCGTACACTTCTACGAGAGCAACTCCGGTCGTGTTGTTTATACCGCGAACGATCGCGGTGTAGTTACCTGGTGGCAGCATTGCAATGATCGCCGACTCCCTCCCGTCTCCCGGAGCGTAGCCGCTGTTCCGGATATCGCGCACTTGATCGCTGGTGATAACTCCGCCGATTATCGTGGTCCTCCAGTTATCGTTAGACGCAATCAAAGCACCGTTAGCATCATACAGTTCCAATGTCGGATTAGTCATCGCATTCGGAACGCCGTACTGAGTGAGCTCTGGGCCAATGGCACGCACAATCACTCTCTTTGGTTGAGGCCCCGCAACGATGAATCCGCCAATTATCACGTTGTCACCTGTCTGCACAAAGCTGCGAGTGCTAATGTTGCCTAGTATTGAATTAGTCTCGGGGCTAAGCTCATACACTTCCACGAGCCCAACTCCAGTAGTGTCGTTCACGCCGCGCACGATCGCGGTGTAGTTGCCCGCCGGCAGCTCCGCGATGATTGCCGACTCCCTTGGATCGCGCGGAGCATGGCCGCTATCTAAGATGTCGCGGGCCTGGTTTGCCATAATAATCCCGCCAATTATCGTCGTCACCCAGTTGTTATTAGAAGCAATCAACGCTCCAGTGCCATCGTGCAGTTCCAAGGTCGGATCAGCCAATGCATTGGGAACGCCATAATGAGTAAGCTCAGGACCTATGGCGCGAATAATTACCCTCTTTGGTTCGGTACCTTGAACAATGAAGCCACCAATCATCACGTTGTCGCCCGTCTGCACAAAAGCGCGCGTGGAAATGTTTCCGAGAGTTGAGATAGGACCCACTGATACGGTTCCAGAGCCCTCAAACTCAGGGAGGATATTTGGGGCGCCGCTCATTGGACCTCCATATATCCCTGGCGGTTGTGAGACACCGTCGACCACTAGAGAGGCGATTACGTCTGGAGGCCCTGTAAAGTCGAGCTTAATAATTGAACCGTTTACGAGAATTAGACCGACGGTGTCCGCAATGCAGTTGTTGGTTTGCAAAGTAAGTAACCCGCTGCCGATCTTCGCCAGCGAGCCGCCTTGCCCGTCATTCGAGATCACGCCAGAAAAAGCGGTATCGATGCCGTTTGTGCCCACTGTTAGGTTATTGGCTCCTAAGAAAACATTTCCCGAGCCCTCGATAGAGCCGATGGTCAGACCCGATTGGTGGCCGCTAATGTACAGGTAGCCATAGTCAAAAACCTCCACCTGCGCCGTACCACCCATCGAAGCACCATAAAAATAAATCCCACCGCCGGGACTGAACCCACCATTAGCCACTAGGATTGAGCTGTCGGCAGTTGATGAACCGCTGAAGATGGTCGCGCCTTCGACTGATTCTTCATCAAAGCCGCCGTGGTTGATGATGGTCGCGTGACCAGCAGTCGATGTATCGTTGAAGAGTGTCAGGGCGCTTTCAGCGGTGGAGACGCTACCGCTTCCCCCGTTGTCGATGGAAGCATTGGCCGCAGTTGATGTGTCATTGAAAATTGTCTGGCCGCCAACGCCATGTGAATCGCCGGGTCCGTAGTTGCTGATGGAGGCGTGGTCGGCAGTCGATGCGCCGTTGAAAATCGTTCGACCGATGTCGCCGTCGAAGCCGGTGGCACTAAAGTTTTTGATCGAAGCGCCGGCGGCACTCGATGTATCGTTGAAGATTGTATAGCCGGTCGAGTCTTCGGAGGAAATTGAAAAACCCCCGGTAACAATGGACATGTGAGCGCTAGCCGCAGTCGATGCGTTGTTGAAGATTATCTGGCCTTCGTTCCGAGCTACGAAGGTTTGCAATACGCTGCTATTGTTGGTGACGCCCGTGCCGCTAATAATCAACTCGCCTCCGAATGCCCCATATGGCGAGATGTGTAAGGTGAAAGAGTCGGAGTCGGAGGTGAACACGATGCTGTTCACCTCCTCTGACGTCGAGACGTTCACGTCTCTCTGCGACGATGGAGCGAAGGTCGCAATATCGGACGGCCCATTGGGCGGCCCGCCTGGCGTCCAATTGTTAGCGTTTTTCCCAAGCCGAGTCCTGCGGAGACGACAGCCAGGTCGCGCTGCCTGCAAGGCTAATTTGAGCAGTCACTGCCAGCACCGCCGCCCCGATGCTGTGAACAATGTAAGCGGTAGTTTTGCTTTTCGTCTTCATATGGCCCTTAACTGCCGCGCGTGCTTTCATTGAGGGCCGAGCCTGACAAATTGGCTTGACCGCTGCAAGCTCTTAATTGCAGCTTCTGTGAAAAAATTAATAGCCGTCTTTGCGACCCTAGAAAGTGTCCTCGCGAGTGAGCCCACCCCTTCTACCTCACGATTATGGCAACGACGACAAAGGCGCAGCGCACCGCGCCGATGAACAAAAGCGCGCGTACTGATGTTACCTAGTTGCGACTCAGGTATGGGTGACAACGGCGCTTGTTTCGCTCGGCGTAGCCATGCTTGTTCCTCCAGGCGTGACGGCGCCGGTTTCGCTCGGCGCAGAAGCTTGAGGGATCGGTGCGGGTTTATCAGAAAGATAGACGTGGGGGACACTCCAAAAAGTTCCGCCGATACCTAGCACGACGATTAAGATCGCAAGTACGATGAAGATCAGGCAACCTTTTGCGAAACAGCCCATTCCTCGTTTTGGCGGCGACTCAACCCGGGCGTTGATTTTCGTGATTCTATGTGGATCTTGGCCTGCGCAACAATCAGCTTCTCATACATGTTGCGCAATCCTTCCGAGAGATTGACGCTTTGCAATCATAGGCTAATTAACGCGGATGGAACATCAGGCGGCCCGTTCTGAATACAAAAAGGTTTGGTCGGCACTCTCAACCACGAGCGATCAGGCGAAATTGCATGTTATCGGGGTGACGGAAGAGGCCGCGCTGCGCGCGACTGGTGAGCAAACTCTGGGGTTTCTTCAGGAAAGCGTGGGGATTCGGAAGGATGATGTAGTTCTTGAGATTGGGTGCGGGATTGGACGCGTAGGCAGAGTAGTGGCACCGCTCTGCCGAAAATGGATCGGCTGCGATGTCGCGTCGAGCATGCTCTCGCTAGCAGCGGAACGATTACAGGATTTGCCGAACGTGGAGTTGAAGGAGATATCCGGTTATGAGTTGACAGACGTTGCGGATGCTTCCGTGGATGTTGTCTATTGCACGGTCGTCTTCATGCATCTCGAATCATGGGACCGATATAACTATGTCCTCGAGGCGTTTCGTGTGTTGCGACCGAACGGTCGGATTTACATAGACAATATAAATCTCTGCTCCGACGGCGGCTGGAAGGTGTTCGAAACCCATCGTGCGATGTTACCTGCAAGCCGCCCGCCCCACATGACACAAAACTCCACCCCACAAGAGATCGAGACGTACCTAAAACGCGCGGGCTTCTCCGACGTGCGGATTCGCACGGACGATGACTGGGTCCGAGCTTCGGGAATTAAGCCAGAACTGCTGGCTAAATAGCTAATACTGCGTAGTGAAGATTTCGTCTCTTTTAGCTGGAGCGGCTGAGCGCACGCATGCCCTCAATGAGCAAATCTCGAGTGCAGAGAGCCGATATTACTGGTGGTTTGATCATCCCATCGATTGGGAGCGACCAGTGCGAACGCTTTACCTCACGGGTTGGTGCGTCAGTCGCGAGGGCAAAGAAGTCCGCGCCATGCGTGCCCGACTCGGGCGTCAGGAGTTTGCAGGTAATTACGGGATTGAAAGGAAGGACGTGGGCGTTGCGGTTCAGCGAATCGGGTTTGCTATTGCCATCCCGCTGCCAGCAGGAAAGTCGCAGGTTTGTGTTGAGGTTCAGGAAGCCGACCGCGTATGGCGGGCCATCGCGATTCGCGACGTCTTCGGCGCTTCAGATGGAGAATCAGCAGCCCCTATTGATCCCAAATACTTTATTCCCAATCCCGGCGCCAACCCACGAATTGAATTCTGGCTTGATCGGCCCTTGGTTTGGCCAAAAAAAATTCGTTACCTCAAGGTTTCCGGCTGGTGTCTCGCGATTTCCGGCGACGAAATTACCGAGGTACGTGCGCGTGTGCGAAAGAATATTTTTCCCGCGCGTTTCGGTAAGCTCCGAGCTGACATTGGTCTTCGATACGACAACCGACCAGGCGCGTTGCGGAGCGGTTTTTCACTCAATGCCACCATTCCGCGTGGGCGCAGCCAATTTATAATGGAGGCGCGCAGCGGCGAAGGGCCGTGGGAGACTTTTTTCCTACATCCGGTGCGCGGTCCGATTTTCCGAGAGCAATTGAATGGGGAGTGGGAAACCGCCGGCGATTATGCGCGCTGGATACGATCTTACGATCGGCTCGAACGAGAGGACGTGCAACGCATTCGGGAGCAACTCGCAAAGTTTCACTATTTGCCGATGATTTCGGTTTTGTTACCGGTTTACAACTCGAATCTAAAGTGGCTCCGGCGCGCTATTCTATCGGTGCAAAAGCAGTTGTACCCGCGCTGGGAGCTTTGCATCGTCGACGACGCCTCGACCGACCGAAAGCTCTGGCCGCTCTTGCAAAAGTACGCGCGTCGGGATCCGCGCATTAAGGTGATGCACCGCACGGAAAACGGACACATCTCAGCGGCGTCAAACGATGCACTGCGCCTCGCGAACGGCGACTTTGTGGCGCTGCTTGATCATGACGATGAGCTGGCGCCTACAGCGCTGTACTTCGTAGCACTGGCTTTGAACAAAAACCGCGATTTGCAACTGCTCTACAGCGATGAGGATAAGCTCGATGCACAAAATCGACGGTCGGAGCCGTATTTTAAGTCTGATTGGAACCCGGAGCTGTTTTTGGCGCAAAATTTCATTTCGCATCTCAGCGTTTACCGAACCGACTTGATCCGTCGGCTCGGTGGTTTCCGCATCGGGTTCGAAGGCTCGCAGGATTATGATCTGGCGCTGCGCTGCATAGAACAGATTGGACCGAAGGAGATTGAGCATCTGCCTTGGGTGCTTTATCACTGGCGCGCGGGAGATCAAAGCACGGCATCGAGCGCCACGGCCAAACCGTATGCACAAGAAGCCGCTCGCCGGGCGGTGCAGGAACATCTCCAACGCACGGGAATCGCGGGCACGGTGGTACCGAGTCATGGCGTCTACTTACAGACCAAATACGCACTTCCAATAGAACACCCGCTCGTTTCCATTATCATCCCAACGCGAGATCAAGTGTCGCCCCTTAAGAAATGTCTGCATAGCGTTTTCCATAAGACAGATTATCGAACGTACGAAGTGATCGTGCTCGATAATGAGACCTACGATTCCGAGACGCTGGAATTTTTGGCCGAGCTGACAAAATACGACCGCGTTCGGGTGGAGCGGATCGAAGGCACGTTCAATTACAGCCGTCTGAATAATCGTGGCGTCGAATTGTCTCGCGGATCGTTCATCGCATTGCTCAACAATGACGTGGAAGTGATCAACGATGACTGGCTCAGCGAAATGGTGAGCCGTGCGATGCAACCGGAAGTAGCAATGGTTGGCGCCCGGCTCTGGTATCCGAACGGCACGATCCAGCACGGCGGAGTGATTCTCGGCGCAGGTGGCATTGCTGGTCACGCGCACGTTGGCCTCCGGCGCGGCGAGCCCGGCTACTTTGCTCGTGCAAATCTGGCGCAGAATGTCTGCGCAGTAACCGCTGCTTGCGCGCTGGTGAGACGGGAGGTCTACCTACAGCTCGGAGGGTTCGATGAAAATCTGGCAGTCACTTTCAATGACATCGATTTTTGCCTGCGGTTGCGCGAAGCCGGCTACCTGATTGTCTGGACGCCACACGCGGACTTGATTCACCACGAGTCGGCTAGTCGCGGCTTCGACGACAGCACGCCGAAACAAGTCCGATTTCTGGCGGAAGTCGATTACATGAATTCGAAGTGGGGCGACATGTTGCAGCGCGATCCGTTTTACAATCCCAACCTTTCGCTCGGCGAAGATCTCTTCACTCTGGCTTTTCCGCCGCGAACGACCAAACCGTGGCAGAGTGTTGCCGTTTAATTGTGCTGCATTAAAGACTGCCCGGGTCAAATCGAAATGAGAAAGTCAATCGAGCAGACGAGCGCGGCCGCAGATTACGTGTTTCATTTCGACAGGCTGCCAGAACGCGTTACCTTCAAGAAGCACATCGAAATCACCGGTTGGCTCTTGCATCGCCGGGGTCTGCCCACTTACGGAATTCGTGGAATTGTTCACGGCACTCTGCGACGCGGATCGATTTTCAAGGCGCGCCGCAAAAGATCAAGACCGTTGATCGCAGCCGCCTACCCCGATTTTCCCGAAGCGGGACAAAGCGGATTTCTTCTGGCGCTCGAACTGCCTGCTGGCCGAAGCGACGTCACAATCCAGGTCCGGGATCATGAGAAAATCTGGCGAACGATTTTTGTCACCCAGATCTGGGCGTTGCCTCTTGCCTTTCTCGGTCGGATAGGTCTGCCGCGCGTCGAGCATTTTCTGGTGACCTATCTCGCGCAACTCTTTCCCGGAAAGGCGCGAAACATTGCTGCCTTGGCCGGCTCCGAGTTGGTCGCGCGGATCGAGAGCGGCCCTCGTCACGGTAACATCGAAACTTCCACGGGCGCGACCGGTTCAACACAGCGCGAAATCAAGACTGTTCATTTGTTCGTCACTTCAAAATCGAATTTGTTTATCCGCGAAGTCGCCGAATTACTTTGCGCTGGCTTTCGTGCTGCGGGTTGTAAGACGCAGCTTTTCGTGGATCAAATTCCGGCGGAAAAAACCGAGGAGGGCAAAATCCAAATCGTGGTGACGCCTCATGAGTTCTTTAATTTATTTTTAAGTTATCAGCTCTCCTGGGAGAAGATTCAGCGCCTGACAAATCATCTTTTTTTGCTGAGCACGGAACAGCCCGACAGCGTCTGGTTTCACAGCAATCTAATCGTGGCGCCACACGCACGCGCCATGCTCGACATTCATTTGTCGGGGGTGGCTGCATACCGCGCGCGGGGACTGCGCTGTTTCCATTTGCCGCTCGGTTATCATCCATTGCTTGAACAAAGGAACACGCCGGCAAACTCCGAAAGAGACGTCGATATCTGCCTTCTGGCTGCGATGACTGACCGACGTGAAGGGTTCATCGCTGCCAACGCCGATTTCTTCGCGGCGCGCAACTGTCACCTTAGGCTGGTTCCGATCGGATTCGCGAAAACGGAAGAGACGCGAAGTTATTTACCCGCGGCAAAACGCAACGCGCTGCTGCAACGGACAAAGATCTTGCTGAATGTTCATTACTCAGAGCTGTGCTATTTCGAGTGGCACCGAACGCTGATCGGTCTGGCGAATCGTTGCTGCTTGATTACCGAAACCTGCGAAGGATTCGCACCATTTGTCCCAGGTAAACACTTTATCATGGCGAATGCAGAGGATCTGACCACTTGCTGCGAATACTATCTGGAGCACGAAGATGAGCGCGAAGCGATCGCGGGAGCGGCCTATGATTTCATGCGTGAACGCTTCACGCAGAAAGATAATTGCCGCGCATTCTTGCAGCAGATAGAGAATGCCTTCTGCCGTGGAAACGCGAAGGCACAGTTCGCTTTCAACGTAGAAGCGAATGCGGAAGCGTCGTTAAAAACAGAACCACTGCCGGTTGCATTGACGAAGCGCATTTCGCGAAAACCCACTTCGCTGTTCGTTTCGGCCCTGCGCGATGATCTCTCAAACATGTTTCGCCTGACGGATCGAAAGCCGGCAACGACTTGCAGGAAATCCACGGATCCAACGGCTGTGGCCCAGCGCACTGCGGTTCTCTGTGACATGCGGCGGGGTTACGCGGAGCGGTCTGATTCCCAGGAAAAAGCGCGACAAAAAGGGGAGGCGATTTTCCGATTGCTCGACAGTCCGCGCTTTGATCGCAGCGCGCCGGCGATTTCAGTCGTCCTCACGCTTTACAATTATGCAGCCTACATTCAGCAGTGCCTGAAAAGCCTAGAGGATTCTAAGACCGCGGCGATCCCTGGCGGGATCGAGGTAGTGATCGTCAATGACGCCTCGACCGACGATTCCCTGGAACAGGCGATTGGCGCGCAAGAAAACTCGCGCCATCCCGTTCGTATTGTCGACAAACGTTTTAACACTGGGCTGGCGGATGCGCGCAACATCGGCCTCGAGCTGGCACGCGCGCCTTACGCTTTCATCCTGGACGCAGACAACATGGTTTTTCCGCGCGCGCTCGAGCAGCTGCACACGACGATTGTTAACGACAGTTCCGCAGCTGTTTACTCGATGCTCTGCCGTTTTCACGGCCCTCACAGCCATCGGGACGGACTGCTTTCCTATTTCGATTGGGACCCGCAGATGTTGGTCGAGCGTCCGTACATTGATGCGATGGCATTGTTTGACCGACGGCAACTCATCGAAATCGGCGGCTACGACAACGAGCTGTATAAATTCGGCTGGTTCGGGTGGGAGGACTACGAGTTATGGCTGCGAATTGCGCAAGCAAAATTCCGCGTGAGCTTTCTGCCGAACGTTCTCTGTCTCTATCGCCATCACGAGACATCGATGAGCAATGCGACGAATCTTTTCGATCGGGAGCTGGTCGCCCATTTGATCAAAAAATATCATGCCCTCGTCGAAACGTATCCGCCGAAAAACCGAATTCTCGGGGTTGACCGCTTGCGGTTCGAAGAAGCGATGAGAACAATCTCTGAAAAGCGAAAACGCGCGGACGTTTCTATCCACGCGCCTGGAATAAGCTGAGATCAATTTAAACTTCGACCGGCAACTCGACGTCGACTGGGCGCTCCTTTTTGCCGAGCGCCGACGAGATGGACGGCATGCAGATCGTTTTGCTCTGATTGGCGCCAAAATTTGTTATTGGGAGTGCTCATGAAAAACTTCGGTTATTTGCCTAACGAGAAATCCGCGCGGTCGCGAGAAAGATTTGGATTATAATATGGATCGCGTTCGAGCACCTCGGGCCAGCGCTGGCGCATCACCTCGGTCTCCAGTGGTTCCATCGGCCGGCGGCGGGTCCCGGATTCGTGGTGATACAACTTCGCGAACGGAGTGTAAACGATGAGATAACCAGCTCGCCGCATCTTTAAGCAGAGATCGACGTCGCTAAAGGTAACCGGCAGGCGCTCCTCATCGAATCCTTCCACCTCGTCGAACACGTCTCGCCTCGTGAGCAGACAAGCGCCGGAGACCGCACTGTAATTTCGCATGACCTGCAGTTGCCGGCAGACACCGGGATCTTCCGCTGGAAAACCGCGAAAGGCCGGCTGCGCGATTTCGTTCACGCCGAGAATAACCCCGGCATGCGCGATCGTGTCATCCGGATTCAATAACCGCGCGCCGACTGCGCCGACTTCTGGCCGTTGCACATGCTCGGCCATGTAGGCGAGCCAATCGGGTTCGATAACCTCCATGTCGTGGTTCAAAAAGAGCAGCCAGGGACTCTCGGTTTGCTCGACGGCGAAATTGTTGATCGCCGAATAATTGAACGGCCCTTCATAATACAGCAGCCGGTGTTCGGACCGGCCGAAGTAAGCGCGCACCTCCTCCGATCGGCTATCGTTGCCGACAACGACGATCTCATAATTCGGATAGCTTGTCCTGGTCGTGATGCTCTCGATAGAGCGCACGAGCAGCCCGATGCGATCGCGCGCCGGAATGATGATGGAAATTTTCTTCACCTCGGCAAGTTCCCGCTTGACCCAATAAGCGTGCGTGCGCCAGTCGATGGCGACGTGACCCCTGATGCCTTTTCGTCGGAGGTGTTCACCAATGGCACGCCGACCGGCTTCGAATTGCCCGGGTTTTTGCCGAAGACCACTCGAGCTGGAGCTTGCGCTTTGCCGCCAATGATACAGCACCCGCGGAATGTGATGAATCCGATCGGTCCGCTCGATGGCGCGGAGGAGGAGATCGTAATCCTGCGAGCCATCGAATTTTGAAGAGAACCCGCCGATCCGCAGGACAAGCTCGCGCCTTACGGTGATAAAATGGCAGAGGTAATTGCAGGCCAGGAAGAAGTCTGGCGACCAATCGGGCTTAAGCATGGGAGCCGCAAAACCTTCTTCGGTGAATTTATCCTCGTCGGAGTAGATAAGATCAGCATCGGAATGCGTCTGAAGCAATTTCGCCGTTTGGAAAAGCGCATCCGGCTCAAGCAGGTCGTCATGATCGAGCAGGCCGATCCATTCGCCGTGCGCTTCGGCAAGGCCGCGATTCGATGCCACAGAAATGCCGCCGTTTTGCTCAAGGCGAATCAGGCGGATGCGCGCGTCGCGTGAGGATTGCCGAGATAAAACCTCGAGCGTCTCGGGATTTGTGGAAGCATCATCAATGAGGATCAGTTCCCAATTTTCGTAAACTTGTGCCAGCACTGACTGGACAGCTTCCTCAAGCCATGGAACACGCGTGTTGAAAACCGGTGTGATGATGCTAATCAGCGGTTGAAAAGCAAACACAAGCGCTTCATGGCGCATTCGCTCCAGGTCGCTCGCACTTGCCCGGTGCTGCTGGAGCCACTTCTGATACTCAGTTGGAGCGGCCGATCGCATCGACTTTGCGGCACGCGGGTGCAGTTTTTTCCGGATTGCTTTCACGAGCTTTTCCGGGAGGCGATAGGGCGCGAGCAAAACCTGACCGATCCTGCGTTCCGGGGATTTTCGGAGCGCCTGCTTTTGCTCTTTCAACACCTTTAGTTCGCGCCGGTATTCTTTCAGCTTAAACAATTTTTCCTCGACCGCGGCGATATGCTGATCGGCCGCCTCCAATTCCGATACGCGCGTGCGCAGCATCCGCTCTAAGCCGCTCAAGCGCACGTTGAGTCTTGCAAAGGCCGTCTCCACCGCTGGAATTAGCGTACCGGGATTTTCGTTCGGCTGGCGCCGGAAACGTATGGCTGCCGGATCCAGCTCGCTCGGGTCCCATTTATAATCAGGCAGCAACCCGAATCGGCGAAAACATTCCACCAGTTGCGGACGCCGTTGGCTCACGTCCACACCCGCGCCGGGCATTAGCACAATGTCGTCCGCGCGCCGCGAGAGTTCTTCGGCCAGGCGATCATCGTCACTGTTTTCTATCGGATAAAACCAGACCCCAATTTCAAAGTGTGCCGCGCCGTCACCCTGCCGAAGTCTTGTCGGTAAATCGTCGGAAGTCCCGAGAACGACGGCTTCCCGTCCCGTTTCGGCAAATTGCCGCTCAAGTTTCTGAGGGTCTGCCCCGATAACGAGAAACCGGCCCCGTTCAAACTTCCGCGAGATAGCGCGCGCGAAATCAGGATGAAAGGAATGGAAAGGCGATTGCAGCACCGCGCATATTATATTGGTTGAAGCAAGCCGCAGGCAAATTTACCCTGCCGCGCCCTCCCGCGACACTGACCGATCCTGCATGCTCGATTTTATCGTCTATCTTCTTTATCGCTCAGGATCGGCGATCGCCAGCGCTTTGCCCTTACCGCTTCTCTTTGTTTTCGGAGAATTTTTCGGCTTCTGTGCCTGGATCATTCTGGGAAATTATCGCCGCCTGGCACAGCGCAACGTTACCATTGCGTTCGGAAATGAAAAATCACCGCGGCAATTGCGTCGCCTTGTTCGCCGTCATTTTCAGAGGCTGGGCGCGAATCTTTTGTGCAGCGTCAAGCTCACCGGCATGCCGCTGGAAAAAATGGCGACACGAATCGAGGCGGAAAACCTGGATTTTATCCATCGAGAATTGCGCGCAGGCCGTCCGGTTGTGCTGATCCTGAGCCATCTCGCAAATTGGGAGTTATTCGCGCACATCCTCCCGAAGTACATCGGCTACGTCAGAAACAGCACTATCTATCAAAGGCTGGGCAACCGCTTCATCGATGAACACGTGCGGCGGGTGCGCGGACGCGCCGGCGTCGAGATGTTCGATCGCAAGGAAGGGTTTGACAAGGCAATCAAACTGCTTCGCGACGGCGGCGCCATTGGAATTTTAAGCGATCAACATGCGGGCGATCACGGTGTGTGGGTGCCATTCTTTGGCCGCCTCGCATCGACGTCACCGCTGCCAGCATTGCTTGCGAAACGCACCCGGGCGGCGCTGGTTGGCGTAGCGATCTACACGGATGGACGAGCGCGGTGGCGGATCGTTATTTCGCCCGCATTGGAAGACAACCAGGGATCGGTGGGATCGCTTTCCGCAAAAACGAACCAAGTGATCGAACAGCAAATCCGCCGCGCGCCGGAAGATTGGTTCTGGGTGCATAATCGCTGGAAAACGCCGCGGCCCAATTTTCTTCTGGCGAGATATAAACGCGGCCTCTATTTGCCGCCCCACCTTTCGGCTCAAAATTTGAAGCCGTTCCGAATTCTTATTCGCTCAAGCAACTGGCTGGGCGACGCCGTAATGAGCGTGCCGGCGGTTCGCGCGATCAAAAATGGGCGCCCCGACACCTACATAACCATTGCCGCGCCCGCGAAGATCGCGTCGATGTGGAAACTGGTCCCGGAAGTGGACGCGATTATTCCTCTCACGGGCAATTCACTCCTTTCAGCCGCCCGTTCGCTCCGGGGGCAATCCAGCTTTGACGTCGCCATTCTTTTCCCGAATTCATTGCGTGTTGTTCTTGAATCATGGCTTAGCGGTATTCCGCGTCGGGTTGGTTATCGCGGGCATTCGCGCAGCTGGCTGTTGAATCAGATCATCGCCGAGCCACGGCGGCCCGGCCCGCTAGAACATCAATCAAGTCGGTATTTGCATATTGCGCATGATTGCGGAGCGGAAACGTCCAACATCGAACATCGAACTCCGAACATTGCGACCGCGTCAATCCATCAACGATCAACTATCGACGATTCACCAATAAGAATCGCTCTCTCCCCGGGCGCAGAATACGGACCGGCCAAACGCTGGTTGCCGGAGCGCTTCGCTGAGGCAGCCGCAGCGATTACCGCACGATCGCCCGTGCAATGGATTTTGTTCGGAACGAAAGACGACGCACCAATCGGCGAGCAGATCGCGACTGCGCTCGGCGACTCGTGCGTAAATCGGATCGGGCAGACCACGCTTGAGCAACTGATCGATGAGTTGCGCCAGTGCCGTCTGCTGCTGACGAACGACACCGGCACAATGCATCTCGCCGCACTGCTTGGCGTCCCAACGGTCGCAATCTTTGGTTCGACCGAGCCGCGCCTGACTGGGCCTCTCGGAGATCGCCACGTTGTTCTGCGACATCATGTCGAATGCAGCCCGTGCTTCCTGCGCAAATGCCCGATCGATTTCCGCTGCATGAAAGCAGTCAGCGTCCAGGAAGTCGCCAACGCCGTGATGTCGATCTTGCAACAATAGTCGCCTTTTAGAATAATTTTTCGGCGTCGCCCGGAGAACTGTTTTATGAACTCGTGTCCATTCGTCTCTATTCGTGGCTAAATCGCCTGAGGAATTGCAAACACGTTGCGTCGTCGTTGGCGGCGGCCCGGCCGGAATGATGCTTGGCTTCCTTCTCGCGCGCGCCGGCGTGCAAGTCGTTGTCCTGGAAAAACACGCCGATTTCCTGCGCGATTTCCGCGGCGACACGATTCATCCATCCACTCTCGAGTTGATGCATGAGCTCGATTTGCTCGAGGAATTCCTCGAGCAGCCACATCAGGAATTGGCCGAGCTACGCGGTGTCATCAACGGCCAGACTGTGCCGATCGCTGACTTTTCGCGATTGCCGACGCACTGCAAATTCATCGCCTTCATGCCGCAATGGGATTTCCTTAATTTTCTTTCCAGCCGTGCGAAGCGTTTCCCGAGTTTCGAACTGCGCATGGAACACGAAGTAACCGACTTGATCATCGAGAACAATCGCGTCGCTGGTGTGCGCGCCAAAACACCGGATGGCGAACTCGATGTGCGGGCCAATCTCGTCTTTGGCGCGGATGGGCGCAGTTCCACGGTGCGCGATCGAGCCGGCTTCGAAGTGCGCCAGTTTGGTGTGCCGATCGACGTGCTTTGGATGCGAATCTCCAAACACGAGGAAGATCCGCAACAAGGCCTCGGCTTTTTTCAGCACGGCAAACTAGTCGTCCTGCTCGATCGCGGCGATTACTGGCAATGTGGCTACGTGATCCCAAAAGGCGCGTTCGATCTGATTAAGGCGCGCGGTCTTTCGCGGTTTCACGATGAGCTTGTCACGATGGCGGGTTTCCTACGCGACCGCGTCGCCGAGCTCGACGATTGGTCGAAAATTAGACTGCTCACCGTGCAGATCAATCGACTCCGCAAGTGGTATCGCGAAGGATTGCTTTGCATCGGCGACGCTGCCCATGCCATGTCGCCTGCCGGGGGTGTAGGGATTAATCTCGCTATTCAAGACGCCGTCGCGGCAGCGAATTTGCTCGCAGAAAAATTACGACAGGGTCCGGTGTCGATCGTCGATTTTCACAAAGTCCAACGCCGTCGAGAATGGCCGGTTGCGTTGATTCAGCGGATGCAAGCTTTCATCCACCGCCACGTCGTCACCGGCCGTGAAACATCCAGCCAATCCTCCCTGCCTTTGTTCCCGCTTCTGTTGAAGCATTTTCCGATCTTGCGCCAGCTTCCCGCCCGCTTCATTGGGATCGGCCCTCGCCCCGAGCACGTGCGCAGCCCGACGGCATGAGTAGCATGGGCCTCGACGATTGGCGTTGCTTTCGAAAGCTTTTAAGGATGATTGTTGATCATGGCTACTGCCATGCCGCGTATCCGCACAGAAGTGCAGGTGATGTTCTTCGATACCGACTGCGGCGGCGTCGTGTCCAACATCGCGTATCTGCGCTTCATCGAGATAGGGCGTACACTGCTCGCCGAAGAACTGGGTCTTGCCCTTGCAGAAATGGCCGAGACACAAAGGTATCCGGTGGTTGTCCACACCGAGATCGACTATCGCCGGGCGGCCAAACTTGGGGATCGCCTTGTGATTGAGGGCTGGCTCGATCAACTGGAACGCGCGCGATTTTGGTGCGCGTTCCGCATCGCTCGGCCGAAAGACAGCATTTTGATTGCCGAATGCCGTCAATCCCTCGCGCTCATCGAGATGCCGGCGGGAAAATTGCTGCGTTTGCCGGAAAGCTGGGAAAAGTATCGAAGCCCGAGGAATGGCGGCTTATAGATCGATGACCGCAGGCATTCGCACTTTCAGCATTGAAGAAACTTTGCTCGAGCCGCCGGCGCTCCCAGCGCCGCCTACGCGACGTGCGCTTTTTGTTATTCTGATTGCGCTAGCGGCGCTTTTGCACGTCGCCACCATCGGATCGGGAGATCTCTACAGTCAGACCGAAGGGCAATACGCCGGCGCGGCCCGTGAGATGGTCGAGACACATCACTGGCTCCTGCCCACTAATGACGGCGTCCCGCGCTTGCAAAAACCGCCGTTGCTCTATTGGCTCATTATTTTTTCGTTCAAGCTCTTCGGCGTTAATGCGGCTGCCGCGCGACTTCCAGTTGCGCTTGCGGTAGTTGTTTCAGTCGCGCTGATTTTCTTGATTGGAGAAAAACTTACCGATTACTGGCGCGGATTTATTGCCGGTCTGATTTATCTCAGTTTCTGCGGCACATTTCTGCTCGCACGCATCGTGATGCCTGAGCCGCTTGTCAGCGCGCTCATTGCAGGCGCAATTTTCTGTGGCCTCTGCGGTTATCAGCGCCGGCATTATCGGGCCGCCTGGTTCGCTGGCTTTTGGATCTGCTCTGCGCTCGCCTGCCTGACAAAAGGTTTGCTTGGCGCCGTTTATCCGGCGGCGGTTTTTCTTTTGCTCTCAGTATTTTATCGAGAAGCGCGGATGCGATTTGGCGCGCTTTTGCGATGGGAGTATTTGGCGCTCTTTGTTTTCATTGTTGCGCCCTGGCACATCTGGGCGGAATGGCATTTTCCAGGGTATTTTCGCTACCTGATCAGCCATGAATGGCTGGGGCATTTGCGCGGGCTTTCCGATGCTACGCACGATTACGTTGGCATGCCTGCCTACCAGTTTCTGATCATGCATTTAGCATGGTGGTTCCCGTGGTCGATTGTACTTTTGCCGGGCCTGCTTTTCGCCTGGCGGCGCGTGATGCGGCCACGTGAGATCGAATTTTCCGATGCGCTGCCCCTTTGCTGGATGGGCATTGTCTTCGTGCCACTACTCTTTCTCGGCCAACGCCAGGATTATTATTCGATGACCATGTGGGGTGCGCTGGCGCTCTGGGCGGCTGTCGCGTGGGACCGAATGCCCGCGGGCTTACGTGTGGCCGGTGCGATCGGGGTCGGCTTCACCGGGACGGCGACGCTCGCGCTGGCATTGCTCCTTCCCAAGGCGGCGGACGCTCTTAATGGCCATTGGGGGGTGATGGACGCCCGCTGGACGGCCTGGAGGGCCCTGCATGACATGCCGATTTCGACCTGGCTCTGGTTTCGTCCCATGCTCACGATCACGGGGGCCTCGCTCATTTCTCTCTCGTTGGTTGCGCTCTATTTTATTTTCAAGCGACGCGAGAGACTTGCCGCCGTGGCTCTTGCCCTTGCGATGATCCCCGGTGGGCTCGGTATGATGGAAGGCGTCGCCCGAATGGCGCCTTATTTCTCGCTCGCCGATCTGTGCCGATCTCTGAATCCGCGGCTGGATACAAGCGGCGAGACGGTTTTTGAAGGACCGCTCGACGACAGCAGCAGTCTCATTTTTTACCTGAACCGGAAATTTTTCCTCGTTAATCAAAACCGCGAGAAAGAGGCCCCGATAGGCAGACCATCCACTGACATTTTCCTGAGCGAAGATGCCGTTTTAGAGAAATGGGACGGGAGCAGCGCTGTTTATCTGATTGTCGAGCAAGAGCGCGTCGGTTACTGGAAAAAATTACTGACCGAGCGCTTTCATATCTATCATCAGATCGCCGCCTCGGGCACGTACGTCGTGATGAGCAACCAGCTATAAGGCGCCGAGCACATCGTCGGCGGCGGGCTGATGCAATCCATTTGAAAAATTCGAGTTGCAGCGTAGTGTGCCGACTCCTTTCCCCACGAGAGGAATTTATGTCGCAACACCGCAGTTTAAAAGGAGCCAGCACCATCGCCGCCAAACGCAATGTGCTGAAGCGCTTCGAGCGGGTCGAGCTTCTCAAGAAGCGCGGCCAGTGGAAGGAAGGCGGTAAAGTCGGCGGTCTTCCGAAGACGAAGCCCGACGTGTAGCAAAACGTGAATCGTTAAAACGTTACGTCGTTGAATCGGCTGGACGAGTCACGATTTAACGATTCCCATGCGCTTAAACCGCTTCCTCGCCGCAGCGGGCGTCGGCTCGCGGCGGCATTGCGATGAGTTAATTGCCGCAGGCCGTGTCACCATCAACGGCCAAATCTGCACGAACTTCAGCGCACAACCGAGTGCGCGCGACCACGTGAAAGTGGATGGCAAGCTTGTTCATGCCGAATCATTGCTCACCATCCTGCTGAACAAGCCGGCGGGCTTCGTCTCGACGCGAAAGGATGTGCACGCCCGCGATACCATCTTCGATCTTCTGCCCAAAAAATTTTCACGGCTCTTCAACATCGGCCGTCTTGACGCGCAAACCGAAGGCCTCATTCTTCTCACCAACGATGGCGATCTCGCCCAACGGCTCACCCATCCGCGGTATAAGATCGAGAAGGAGTACGAAGTGACGTTGGATCGGCAGTGGGATCCAACCCTTGCTCCTAAACTGCTGGGTGGAATTTTTCTCGACGGTCAACGCGCGAAAATTGCCCGGCTGCACTCAATCACGTCCACGCGTTTGCGCGTCATTTTGCGTCAGGGAATTAATCGGCAAATTCGCAACATGTTCCACGAAATCGGTTACGAAGTTAAACGTCTCGTGCGTGTCCGGATTGGTAATCTCCGTCTTGGTGATTTGCCGCGCGGCCATTGGCGTCCGCTCACAAAACGAGAGATCGAATCTGTAGAGGCGGCCGTGCCGGCTGCAAATCGCGAACCTCTGCGGGTGGCACGCCCCGCCACTACAGCGACAAAGAAATGAAGCTTGACGGTTGTAGCGCCCTGATCACGGGAGCATCGGCTGGGATCGGCCACGAATTTGCGCGGCAACTTGCCGGTCGAGGGCGATCGCTCCTTTTGGTGGCGCGACGCGAACAAAAGCTCACTGAGTTGCGTGAAGAGTTAAAGCGGCAACATCCAAATCTCACCGTTCACATTCGCAAAGCCGATCTTGCCGATCCAACGCAACTGAAGGAATTGGTGGCGTGGCTCGAGCACGAAAAGATTGATATCGATCTTTTGATTAACAACGCGGGACTCGGCGATCTCGGTCCTTTTGCAACGAGCGATCCCATTCGCAACGAGCAAATGACGCTCGTAAACGTGGTCGCGCTTACTTCCCTCACCCGCCATTTGCTTCCTCAAATGATCGCCAGCAAACGTGGCGGCATTTTGAACGTCAGTTCGTCCGCCGGTTTTCTTCCGATTCCGGGATTCGCGGTTTATGCCGCGACGAAAGCGTACATCACCAGCTTCTCGGAAGCGCTCCGCGCCGAACTCCACGGAACCGGTGTGAGCGTGTGCGCACTTTGTCCCGGCCCGGTGCACACAGAATTTCAGGAAGTTGCAAAACGTCCCGGGGGCCGACGCGAAAGCGGTCCGGAGTTCGTTCATGTTGCGGTCGAACAAGTCGTGCGCGATGCGCTTGCGGCACTGGAAGCAGACCGGGCGCTCGTCATTCCCGGATTTGCAATGAAGCTCGGGATGCTTCTCGTGCGAATGACGCCGATGTCGATCTTGCGGTGGGCCTCCCGCTTTTCGCCAAGACCCAGTTAGTCTTTCGCAGCTACTTCACCACGATCACACCCACTCGGCCGCGCCGCCGAATGACATTGATCCCTACATCCGACTCGTGCCGAGCGACGGATAGATCCACGGTCGCATCCCCAACACGCAATCCTTTCATCTTCAACTCCGGAAGGAATTCGGGCAGGTAAGGGTCGGTGAAGGTTACTTTCCGTTCGGCTCCATTAATTTTGAGACCAAGACAGGTCTCAAGGAGCAGGAACACTGCGCAAGACGCCCATGTCTGGGGTGAACAGGAGACAGGATACAAAGTAGGACTTTCGCCCGGACGCCGACGAAAACCGCAGAACAGCTCAGGCAGCCGGTGTAGTTCGAAGAAAATGCTGGCGTCAAAAAGACCAGCAAGAATCTTCGCTGCTTCCTGCTTGAGCCCGTAGCGCCCAAAACCTGCTGCGACCAGGGCGTTGTCGTGAGGCCAGACTGTCCCGTTGTGATAGGACATTGGATTGTACCGCGCTTCGCCTTCAGCCACCGTTCGCACTCCCCATCCGGAGAACGATCTTTCATTGGTGAGCGTCTCCGCCACACGGCGCGCTCGCTCGGAATTCGCGATCCCGGCGAAAAGACAGTGACCAGCATTGGACGTGCGGATGCGACAAAGCTGTTTTTTACCGTCGAGGGCCAGTGCGTACGTGGAAAGCTCCTCGCACCAGAACGTTTCTTCGAACCGCTCACGTAGTATTTCGGCCTGCCTGGCGAGGTCTTTGCCGAATGCTTCGTCCCCAAGATTCCGCGCCAATTCTGCAGCCGCAAGTTTCGCAGCGTACACGTACGCTTGCACTTCACATAATGCGATTGGGCCCTCCGCAAGGGTGCCGTCTTTGTGGAAAATGGCATCCTGAGAATCTTTCCAGCCTTGGTTGAGTAGCCCGCTCGGCGAGAAGCGCGCGTACTCTGTGAAGCCGTCTCCATCCACATCGCCGAATTTCTCGATCCAGGTCAACGCGCGTTTCAGGTGCGGCCAGATTGATTGAATAAAGGCGAGATCACCGGTCCGATCGTGATACGCGCCCGCCAGCACGACGAATAGCGGCGTCGCATCGATGGAACCATAATAACGTCCAAATGGGACTTCACCCAGTGTCGCCATCTCCCCGCCTCGGGCTTCATGCAGGATCTTGCCGGGCTGAGCATCCTGCGTCGCATTTTCCTTTTCTGCCTGCGTAGCGGCGAGATACGACAGAACGCCGCGAGCAATGCCCGGATTGAACCACAGGCACTCGAGCGCGGTGATAATACCGTCTCGCCCGAAGGCTGTGCTAAACCACGGGACACCGGCATACGGATACGGACCATAGGGCGTTTCCGTCCGCATCATGTGAAGGTCGGCGATCGAGCGATTCAGCCAGTCGTTAAACTGTTCATTTACGGTAAAGACCTCTGGTTCGTCCGCTTTCGCTGAGCGAAGCGTGACGATTACCTTCTCAGCCGCGCCATCGTAATCGAATCCCGAAGCAGGTTGGCCTGCTTGCGTTGAACAAGGAACGTTGTCCTCAGGCTCACATTTAATCGCGAAACTGTAGATGGCGTGCGCTCCGGGCCCAAGCCAGACCTCGTAGTGCGCCCGCGACTCGAGCAGTTTTGCAGGCGGAGGATCGAAAATGATTGATGTCCGGCGGAGCTTCCCGTCCAAACCTTCATAGGAAAACTTAAGCGCATTGCCATTAATCCGCACTGGGCCACGGCAACCGCGGCGCGCGCGTTCCATACCACGCACTTCAAAGAGATCAGCGTAATCGGCATCGAATTCCACGACGATCGGCAAGTCCACCTTCGAGCGTCCGTAATTGTGAATATAAAGGCGATCATAGCAGGTAGCCTCCCACAGGATTTTGGAACGGAATATATGAATAGTCCCGCGGGGAATCACCACCTCGTCCCCGTGCCGCACGTCAAAATTCGTCAGGTCCGCGGCCATAAGCGCGTTGTCCTCCCTGATCGTTGAACTCAGCAGGGAGGGGCGTTGGTTTCCGAGCCGCAGAGCTAGACGCGATAGAAAGCGCGTGTCCTTGTGATAAATCCCAAGCTCGGGCTGTCTCAACGAGTCGATATCGCCGACGCGATCGAAAACGGCAAACGTGTCGCCCTGTTTGAGCACCCGCGTGCGATCGTCGATTCGCCCCGAGGTGGACAAAATATAAAACCGGTCGCGAACACGTATGAGCTCTTTCGGCATTTGCCTTATGCTGCCCGCTGTTTGTGGCGCTCAATGAGCGGTTCATAAACGCGCAGATAATCCCTTGCCATCCGCGCCGCGGTGAAGCGTTGCTCGTACATTTCACGACAACGCCGCCTGCTGAGCTCCGGAATTCTCCGGGCCGCGGCGATTGCGTCTTCCAACTCGCTCACGATAAAACCGGTGCGGCGTTCCTCCATCACTTCGGGGACGGATCCCTGCCGATACGCAATAATGGGTGTGCCGCAGGCCATCGCCTCGATCGTCGCGAGTCCAAATGGCTCCGGCCAGTCAATCGGAAACAGCAGCGCGTACGCATTTCCGAGAAACTCATCCTTTTCGCCCTCGCCGATCTCGCTAACGTACTCCACTAAGGGCTCGCGCAGCAGCGGCTTCACAACTGTCTCGAAGTAGTCCTTGTCGACCAGGTCAACTTTCGCGGCAATCTTTAGCGGAATCCCGGTCTGCTTCGCAATTTCGATGGCGCGGTCCACACGCTTCTCCGGCGATATTCGCCCTAGAAACGCAAAATACTTTCCTGGCTCTGGCCGATATCGATAAAGATCTTGTGGCAAACCGTGATAAACGGTGGCCTGCCAGTTCACCCACGGCAACGGCTCGCGCTGCGCGTTCGAGATCGACACGAGCGGCATGGCCCGAAATTCTTCGTAAAGCGGAATGAGATCAGGGATGTCCAACCGTCCGTGCATCGTGGTCACATCCACGATCGGCCGGCGACGTGAGAACGGGAAATGCAGATAATCCACGTGAAAATGAATTACATCGAAGTCGTCTGCGTGCCGAAAGACGTTTTCTAAAAGCAAAATGTGATGTGCCAATCGGTCGACGCAATCTTTGTCCAAACGGAGCGCTCGTCGACATGCCGCTACCAGACGCGCAGTGGTCACCGAATCTCCGCTGGCAAAAAGGGTTACCTCGTGTCCCTCACGGACCAGTTCCTCTGTGAGATATGACACGACGCGCTCCGTGCCGCCGTAGTGCTTTGGAGGAACGCTCTCGTAAAGGGGCGCCACCTGTGCGATCCGCATCTAATCTTGATAACTGCCCTTTCAAGAGGCGCAAGCGACACTCTGAAAACGGCGCGGCATTGAGCTGCGATATCGCGTACGCTCCAGCGCGGCATGCCCCTGTCACATCCGAATCGACTGCTCGGCGGAACGGACAAAAAGCGATCGACAAGGCCGCCGATTCTTTTTCGTCAGCGGTGAAACCAGTTATGCTCGCTCGCGAAGACAACCCGATCGATGAGAATCTCCGACGTTGTCACAAACACCACGATGGCGCCCAGCACAACTAGCGGCAGAACCGCGCTGGCCCGGCGCAGCAGAGAGGAAATGCCATAGACATAAAGCAACGCAAACGGAATCAGCGTGCCGTTGAGTAAACGGCCCGATGTGAAATACGGGTGGCCGCGTGAGGGATTAATACAACTGCCGAAATCGAATTGGATCGAAAGCAGCGCCAGGAACCCAACCGATGTCACAAAACTTAAGATTGCGATACCAATCGCCTGTCGCTGGAATGCGGAGGGTCCCGCCCGCTTTCGTAATCCCATGATGGCCGCCCCGAGCAGAATCAGCGACGAGATTGCGTAAAATCCATCGGCAACTTGCCAACTCAACGGGCGACCGTGCCATCTGACCTCGCCGCGCCAGAAATTGGTAATGAGGTCCGACCAAAAGACCCAAAAACCGCGCGGTGTAAAGATTGGATGATGCAACCAATCGGCGAATGGTTTTCGTGCCCAACCAAGCAGGGTGATTTTGGTAGCCGATCCGGTAAGATCACCGAATTGATATTTCGTCCAGATCATCCAGCTACTCACTGGGATGGCGGCGCAGAGAACGAGGGCGGCAAGCGCCATAAGTCCGGCGCTGGGTCTTTGCCGCATGAGCGACACCAGTTTGGCAGTAATCGCGACCAGCGAGACTGCGATCAACGGCAAGTTGGACAGTTTCGTTAGATACGTGGCGGCGATCGCCAAACCGGTAAGCGCTCCAAGCGAAAGGCTCGGTGTTTTCGCTCGCAACCATTGCAACAAGCAAAGAAACAACGCGCCAAAACAGATCGGCGACAGAACGTCGTTGTTCATCGCGTAGAAGACATTCTGAGGAATAAACGCAAGCAGCATGGGCACGCCGATGCGCAAGTCCACGCGCTCAGGCGCAATTGTGCGCGCGGTTACGAAACCCAACCAAACCACAATCGCGATCAGCGGAACGTTCAAGAAACGAATCCAGTACAATGATTGGATTCCTGTTAATCCGATGTGCTTTCCGATCCGCCACCAGACACTCGCCAAAGCGTAATACAGCGGTGGCTGAGATGACTCGAAATTGATTTCTGTGCTCCACGCGGCTTTGGTAGTGGCCAATTCTGGCGCAGCCTCGGCGGGAGACTGTTTCCATAATGGCGACGGAAATTTTGCGTCGGGAAACTGATCCGGCTTTGCCAGGAATTCCGGTGAAGCGTAGGGAACGATCCATTCTAGAGTTTCTTCTTTGAGCAGATCGAAGCTGCGCGGAAGCCGCGCATGCGAGTACTGCATTATGACGTCAAAATGCAGGTCCTCATCGATATTACTGAAGAACGGGAAGCCGGCCGAGAAAATAAAGACGCGAAGAGCCGCGGCCAAACAGAAGAACAAGATGAGCGCGAATTCTCTTCGATTCGTCATTACTATTGATTTGCAAAATCTCGTAGAAATTGGCCGCTAAGCACGCCAAAAGTCCGTGTTGATTGGAATCAACTGCCGATCGAACAGAAGGAAACAAAGAATGAAAAGAATGGTTCGCAAATTCGCCCACTTTCCGGCAGCTAACGCACTACGGATAAGAGTAAGAGCCGCTGGAAAAACAAAATCAACGAGCAAAAAAGGAAGCCTCCTGCGCGCCAAAGCGCTTCGGCGGCGGCAAGAGGAAGCGTCCCCGAAGCTAACCCTCAACCCGAATTTATTGAACCAATGACCTAAACAAACCACCTACACCCTCGCCCGCCACACTTGACACCCTACATAGGGGTTAGGCGTTCCGTTCGCTTCGGAATAAACGCTCATGAGTGAGTTAGTTACTGATAGGAATTTGCTTTTTGGACGCTGCGCGGTTCAAACCGTCAGTTAATAAACGTTCCTTGCCAACCCATTGGCTGAACGACAAACTTGTATTC
>WNGL01002579.1_pt1 | contig 34628 bp, 31 predicted proteins | sample 5400591 | NCBI WGS metagenome assembly WNGL01 (sample SAMN13153377, study PRJNA577476) | soil metagenome | isolation source: 80 cm soil or saprolite under Garry oak tree replicate 1 | place: USA:California | collected 2016-06-15
CCAGCTCGGTTTCATCGCGTTCGGCTTCACCATCGTCTATACGCTCGGCACCGTGCCATTGGGTATCTGGGCAGACCGGGCGAAACGCAAGAATGTCGTCGCTGTCTGTGTCTCTATCTGGAGTTTAGCCACAGCGTTCACCGCCCTGGCCAATAGCTTTGTGGCACTGTTCGTGTCGCGCATGGTGCTGGGCATAGGCGAGGCGGGCTATTTTCCTGCCGGTACAGCGTTAATGAGCGACTACTTCAGCCGCACAAGGCGGTCGCGCATCATGAGCTGGTGGAGTGTAGGCCAGCTCGTCGGCATACTCGTCGGCTTTAGCATAGGCGGTGTAGTAGCTGGCCTGTATTTCGGCAGTTGGCGGCTCGCCTTCATCTTCACCGGCATCCCCGGCCTGATCCTTGCCTTCCTTGCCTGGCGACTGCGCGAACCGCGCCGCAACCAGGCCGACGAGGAAGCAGCGGCGCTGGACTCTTCCTCGCTGCTTAACGAGATGGCAGATGCTCCCCACGTGGCCCCTGTCCCCCGCAATGTAATTGCGCAATTTGGTTCATTATTGCGCATCAAGACGCTCGTTGTGCTGATCGTGATGCAGATTTTCGCTTTCTTCTCGTCAGGAGCTGCTGTATCGTTCTTGCCCACCTACCTGCAGCAGCGCGACACGCTCGGCTTGAGTTCTGGTTTTGCAGGCCTGCTCGCCGGTGTCGTGATCGTTATCGGAGGTGGCGTTGGCACGATTTTCGGCGGCCACCTCGCTGACCTGCTCAACCGTCGCAACCCGAATGCGCGTGTGCTGGTCGGCGGTATTGGCTTCCTCATCTGTGCCCCGTCCTTTGCCCTGGCGGTGACGATCCATAACCTGGGTATTTTCCTGGTCTTCTTTTTCCTTACCTCGGCGTTAATCCTGCTCTACACTGGACCCTGCACTGCCGCGACGCAGGACGTGGTGCCGTCAGCCCTACGTGCCTCGTCAGTAGCAATTTCGCTGCTCTTAGCACACCTGCTGGGTGACGCTTTCGCTCCAGCCATCGTGGGGGTGCTTGCCAATGTCTTCGATCCCACGCATGGCCAGCATTTCGCGCATCACGTCGCGGGAAACGATCTAAGTTTAGCCTTCCTGGTAACGTGTGTTCCCACTCTTGTTATTGCCGGGCTTGTCGGTATCTTTGGCGCGCGCTGGATGAAAGGAGACATTGCGGCGGCGGAACTCGCCGACCGCGCCGAAAAAATAGCCAGAGGATAAATGATGTGATTCATTTTTACGAGCTATCTTCCATGAACGCCGCACAACGGGCGCGCTTGCTGCGTCGCGCTGAGATACAGATCGATGATCTGATCGAGCGTGTACGCCCGATCGTGCAGTCCGTACGCGAGCATGGCGACGAGGCACTGCTTGATTTTACTTCACGTTTTGACCGTGTGCAGTTGGCACACGAGCAGTTGCGGGTCAGCCGGGAGGAGATAGAGCATGCTCACCGGCTGCTTGCTCCAGCGGTGCGCACTGCCATCGAGCATGCCATTCGCAACGTGCGCACCTTCCACGAGCGGCAGGTGCCACATGAACAATGGTTTACCCAGGTGGCGCCGGGAGTGATGGCCGGAGAGAAAATCACTCCTATTAGCAGCGTGGGGCTATATGTGCCGCGTGGGAAAGGCGCGTTTCCATCGGTCATGTATATGCTCGCTACACCGGCAAACATAGCGGGCGTTCCGCGCATCGTGGTCTGTACACCTCCGGGGCCGGGTGGCGAAGTCGATCCCGCGTCGCTGGTTGCCGCCGACCTGTGCGGAGTGCATGAGATCTACCGCGTTGGCGGCGCGCAGGCTATTGCTGCTATGGCCTATGGCACGGCCAGCATTGCTCGCGTGCGAAAGATCACTGGGCCTGGCAGCGGGTACGTTGCTGCTGCTAAGCGCCTGCTGTATGGAACCGTAGATGTGGGTCTCCCGGCAGGACCCAGCGAGGCGATTACACTGGCTGATGCAAGCGCGAGCGCCGAACTTGTGGCGCGCGACCTCCTGATCGAGGCCGAGCACGGCCCCGATTCCTCCAGTCTACTGGTGACCGCTAGTCGATCCTTAGCTAAGGCCGTGATGGCCCTGCTCCCGGGTAAAATGGCAGCGCTGCCGGAATGGCGGCAGGCGTTTTGTCGCACTGTATTTGAAGCGCCTGAAGGCACTGGCGGTATCGTACTGGCGGCGAACATGCGTGAGGCAGTCGATTTTGTCAATGAATATGCTCCAGAGCACCTCGAGGTGCAGGTACGCGAGCCATTTGTTTTGCTGCCGGATTTAAAGAATGCCGGTGAGATTTTGCTCGGCCCGCATACACCATTCTGTACGGGAAACTACAGCCTGGGAACGAATGCAGTACTTCCCACCGGCGGGTTTGCCCATACCTTTTCCTGTACCTCCGTTTACGATTTTCTCAAGCGCACGGGACTGGCCTTTCTCACACAGCAGGGGTATGATTCGCTCAGCGAGACAACTCGCCTCCTGGCGGAGTTCGAGGGCTTCCCCGCCCACGCTAACGCGGTGACTCAGCGCTGGCCGTCGCCTCCACCGGTAAATGAATAAAAACCGCGCCTGGGCTGTGATAAACTCTACTGCTCACATGCGCAAGAATATGTTATAATGCGCCAAGTAAGGATATAAAATCGAATAACAAGATAAAGAGTTTTTCCCTGGGCTCCAGCACCATGTGGAACAGGAACAATCTCATTATGGTACGATTGCGGAGCCCGGGGGTCAGTATAACGAGCGGTGTAGAAATATGGCGAGTAATTATCCATCTGAACCTAAGAATGCTGGATCTGTGAGCAATCCTGCTACACCAGGAAGTGGTCCTGGGGGCACTGTACCGGATATGCCACTGCCGTCAGTAAGCTCAACGCCGGATTCTGGACAGTCAGGGCGTGAGACGCCTTCCGGAGGTAGCGGTGGCGGGAGCCATCGTCGCCTGGCCACGGGTACATTACTTTCAGGGGACCGTTATAAGATTGACAGGCTGGTAGCAGCTGGTGGTATGGGGGCAGTGTATCGGGCTATAGATGCGCGTTTCAACCGCCCGTGTGCCGTCAAAGAGATGCTCGACGAGTTTCAGAACGATAACGAACGCAATCAGTCCGTAGAGTGGTTTGGGCGCGAGGCAACCATGCTGCTCGACCTCAGTCATCCCTGTATTCCGCGCGTACGTGATTTCTTCGTCCAGGATGGCAAGCATTATTTGGTGATGGATTTTATCGAGGGGCGCACACTTGGCGAAGTGCTGGAGAAAGAAGGCAATGTAGCCGGGCTGAATGGCGCTCGTGGAGTGTCAGAGGCACGCGCGCGGAGTTGGGCGCAGCAGGTATGCAGCGTACTGAGCTATCTGCACCGCCAGGCGCCGCCTATTATCTTCCGCGATTTGAAGCCATCAAACGTCATGGTGACAACCCGCGACGATGTCAAACTGATTGACTTTGGTATCGCCCGCACATTCCAGTCCCAGCGCCAGGCAACCATCATTATGACGGTCGGCTATGCCCCACCTGAGCAGTTGCACGGAATGCCGGAACCACGCAGCGATCTCTATGCCCTGGGGGCAACCCTGCATCGTGTGCTCACACACCACGATGCAGTCAATAATAAACCCAGCATTTTCTCCTTCCCACCGATTCGCTCGCTGCGACCAGATATCTCGCCCGCCTTCGAGCAGGTGGTGATGAAGGCACTGTCGCCCGCGATTGAACAACGTTGGGCCACTGCCGCTGATATGGAACGAGCAGTCATCAATCTGCCTCCCATCACAACACAACCTGTAGTGCAGCCAGCAGGTCAGGGCCAGTTTCCCCAGCGCCAGCCAAGCTCCGGGCCAAACCCCCCGACACCCAGCAATCCCATGTCCCAGACGCCGCCCTCCGCAGGCACCTATATCAACGCTGCCCTGGGACATATCAATGCAGGGCGTGTCGAGGACGCTTATCAAGCTATTCAACAGGCCTTGAAACGCATAAGTTGGTTGGTGACGTCTCTCTCTTCTTGCGGAAACAGCCGCTCCAGGCCGTTCCTGCCTACATACAGTCGCTGCGCCTGAAACCGGACGATTACGAGGCGCACCAGCGCCTGGCACAATGCTATGAGGAGACCAATCAGCTTGACCCGGCCTTGCGTGAGTACCAGGAAGCGGCGCGGCTCGCTCCGCAGGCAACCACAGTGCAATTTGCGCTCGGTCAGCTGGCTAAGCGCATGAACCAGTTTGCGATCGCCGAACGTGCTTTTATACAGGTGGCTACCGCCAATCAGGCGGATCACCAGGTCCATTTCTTGCTTGGTCAAGTCTATGAAAGCGAAAATAAGTTAGACGATGCTCTGCGTGAATACCTGGAAGCAGCGCGGCTCGCTCCCCAGAACCCTGCCGTACAATTTGCACTCGGTCAGCTGGCCAGGCGCATGAACCAGTTTGCGATCGCCGAACGTGCCTTTGTACAGGTACTCACTATCAATCCGGCAGATCATCCGACTCGTTTCTTGCTCAGCCAGGTTTATGAAAGCGAAAACAAGCTAGACCTTGCCCGGGAGCAATGTAACTATGTGGTAAGAGCAATGCCAGGTAATCAAGCGGCGCAAGCTATGCTACAACGTTTACAACTCCGGTTAGGACGTTAATCATATGTTAGCTCAATGTCAGGGAGAATGAGACAATGAGTACAAAAAGCTTCATACCTGAAATGCGAAAGGGCATCAGCCCATCTGTGCTCGTCCTGCTTGGCGGGATACTCATCGCCCTACAGTTTGTGCTGCCTGCCACAGCCTTCGCATCTCTCACTCGCGCCGCTGCACCCAATCCACCGGCGGACCAGGCCTTTGCCCTGGCAGAAGTCTCCGTTGTCCGGCTCGTTATATCCTATGCCTCCGCCACCCAGCCTGTCGGTGTACCCGCGGTAGAATGTACGGGCCTGGGCGTCCTGGTGGCGAGTTGGGCAACCACCAACCCCAGGGAGGAGAATACCTGGGTGCTGACCGATGGTGATCTCGTCAACAAGAATGGAGCAACCTGTGTCCCGCGCCCTCCTACTGTGCAGATTACTGCCTTGCAGGTGTATACCAATAACGTCTATACATCTAAACCTCAGGGTCTGCTGCTCAACACTTCCGGCTTCATACCCGTGAATGTACTCTGCTCTGATACGAAGATATGTAGTAGCGGCGCAGTTCTGTTCGCTTTTCATACTGATCAACCCCAGCCTTTTCTGGACGTTGCTTCGTTGACAACGAGTCAATCGACGCAATTTGGCATCGAATTGACCAGGGATGGGAGCCTCTCTGCCCTCCCCCCTCAGTCGAATGCCACCCTGCAACAAACTCGTCAGTATCTGCTACAGATGCCCCAGTTCCTTACTCCTACCAAAGAGTCATCCACCAACGGCACCCTGCCGCCTGCTACCCCGGTTGAGTTGGGCATGCCTCTGGTGGATAGGAGTGGCAGCCTGGCAGGTATCCAGCTCAATGCCACCGGCGTTTTTGCTGCAGGGCAGATTACCCAGTTTTTGGCTGCCCAGCCAGAACTCCGGCCTTCATCGACACACACAAACACCCTGAATACGCAGTGGCGACAGGGGATTCAGGATTACTACACAGGCAACTTCAGCAATGCCAGGCAAGAGTTGACTGCCGCGAAAACTGCTGCCTTTACGGCGCCATCGCTGTATCTATCGTCGATAGCCACGAAGACATCTGGAAGTTCCGGAGGCCAGCCCAGTAGCCCGACCTCGACAGGCGGGGTAAACATCTTCGGCATGCAATTCTCGGTACTCGCGCTCTTGCTATTGAGCGTTGCCGGGCTGATCCTGCTCATTATCATATTAGTGCTGGTGAGCCTGCGTTTTGGCGCCGCACGAGCAAAACGCCGGGAAGAACTGAAGCGTTTCAAAGCCGACGAAGCGCAAGCCCAGCGTATTGCTGAGATGGAAGTGCAGCGACAGCAGCAGTCACAACAGCAGCCGCAGGCTGCCCTGGATGTGAATAAGGTCTCGACGCTGCGCTCGCAGTCCCCGTCGAACCTGCCTTGTCCAAACTGCCACCAGGCTGTGCCGGTCGGCGCGGAATACTGCCCCAATTGTCGGTACCTGCTCTCTCCCAGCGCTTCGGGGTTGCACTTGCAGGCCAGGCCTCCTGTGGCACCGGCAGATGTTCCCACGATCAAAAATCCGCCTGTATCGCCCATACCCCAGCCGGCGGCACAGGCTGCACCCTCGATGAGCGATATGCCGACCTTGCAGTTTCCATCCGATGGGCAGCCGAACGCGGAGATAACGGAGAAGACATATAAGATGGAGCAGGTTACAGGCCGCAACCTGAGCCTGGTAGTAGGGACACGTACAGACCCTGGCATCAAGCGCAAGCATAAGCCAAACGAAGATAGCCTGTTTGCCATGCAAGGCGCGCGTACTCAAAACACCCAGCCAGAGCAGTTCGGGCTGTTCGTCGTAGCAGATGGCATGGGAGGGCATGCGAATGGCCAGGATGCCAGCCGCCTGGCCATTCAAACGATCATCAATTATGTGCTGCCGATCCTGTCGGCAGGCAACGAAATGAATGACGAAGGGTTTGTGAAACTGTTGTCGGATGGAGTGCAGCAGGCCAACCATGCTGTGAACCAGAACAACCAGGAGCGCCGGGCCGACATGGGCACGACCATGACTGCTGCCCTGGTCGTCGGCTCGATGGCTTATATAGCAAACGTAGGTGATAGCCGCACCTACCTGTACCGTGAGCCGGAAGGCCTCACCAAGATCACTCATGACCATTCAGTTGTCGCCAGCCTGGTTGATGCCGGTGTCATCAAGCCTGATGACATCTACACCCATCCTAAGCGTAACCAGATCTACCGCAGCCTGGGTGAGAAGCCGGTTGTCGAGATAGACACGTTCAAAGTGCAGCTCCAGCCAGGCGATAAGTTACTGCTCTGTTCAGACGGTCTCTGGGATATGGTACGTGACCCTGAGATTCAGCGCGTGATGCGCGCTCCTGCATCCGACCCGGCCCAGACGACAAGCGGGCTTATCAAGGCAGCTCTCGACGGCGGTGGGGAGGATAATATCAGCGTGATTGTGGTAAATGTGACCGAGGCCACCAGTCGCACCGGCGTCGCAGGTATCCAGCTTCTCGCCAAACCTGACACTGTCAGTGTCCCCAATATGTAAGCCTTGTCATTCCTGATCGACTATGCTATACTGGCCCACGGAGAGATGTCAGAGTGGTCGAATGTGCCGCTCTCGAAAAGCGGTAGGGTGAATAGCCCTCGTGGGTTCGAATCCCACTCTCTCCGCCGCGTGGAGGAGTCTCATAGTGGCCTAGTGAGCACGACTGGAAATCGTGTAGGGTGAATAGCCCTCGTGGGTTCGAATCCCACCTCCTCCGCCCTTCGCCTCGGCTGGCTCCAATCGACTCAATGAGCAACTATTGCAAGAAAAAGCTATCTCGTGTGTAATACAACATAGATGTTGTAAGACGCACAAAAAACAGTAGGTGTTAGATGCAGTTTGAGAGCACCCAGCCCTACAATGAGATTGACGACTACATTGCGACGTTTTCTGATGAGGAACGCCAGGAATACGTCGCTGCGGAAATGGCCCTCGACCTTGCGAGTACGTTGTATCATCTCCGGCAAGCACAAGGATTGACACAGCGTGAGGCAGCAGTCTGTCCCTCTACTGAGAAAACTACGGATGTGGGCCAACATTCCAGAGACCAGACTCACCGGTCTTGTTGCCATTCGGGTCAAGCGCATCGAACGATCCCACGATGTCGCCGCCAATTTTGATGGTCCCTTCAAAAGCCAGTATTTCATTTCCTCCATAGACTGACACCGTGAATTGAACTTTGCCACCAGTGCTGACAGTCCCTGTAAAGGGTCCAATCAGGCCCAACCCCTGGAAGGAGCCTTGAATGGTTCCCCCACTCTGCTTGATATTCGTGAGGAAAAGGGGCGTTTTTTGTCCAGATAAGAGATCTAAAATCGTCCCGGCATAGGAGGTCGCGAGTTGTGGATAGTCGCCCACAGTGACTGTGGATGCAGGAATGGAAGGAGTTTTTGCTGGAGCGACCGTAGAAGAAGCAGGAGGAGGACCGCCATACTTCAAGGCAACACCCAGGAAGCTTCCTGCTCCTACGGCGCTTATGAAGAGGGCCAGCAGGACAGGCAAGAGTACTCCACGTCTTTTCCCCTCACGCTTAGGGCGCTCCCGCTGCAATGGGTGCGTCGTGATTTTTTTCCAGCTTTGCTCAGGCAAAGAACGAGGCCCGAGTGATGGCATGGTAGGCACCACGTCTATCCGCTCTCGTGTGGGAGTGCCTTGCAGCTCCTGCCAGAACTGCTCAATGGTCTGGAAGCGATCATCGATACTGATACTCATGGCCTCTTCAATGGCCCGGGCTACCTCTGGCGCAATGGCCGGCACGAGCAGGTTCACCGGTCTGAGCGGATCCAGGCTTTTGCTTCTAGTGGCCCTGGTGATGGCATCGGGAGGAATAACCCCGGTGAGCATGGTATAGAGCTGCTCCTTCTGCAACACCTCCAGGTTGGGTCCCTCGATGTAGTCCATGAGCATGTAGACCCGCCTGAGCTTGTCGTTTTCAAACACGCGGTAGACACGCGGTAGTGCCTTATGCTCCAGGCGCCAGAGCACCTGCCCTTCAAAGGTGAAGCGTTCCCGGTCGTGTTTATCCGGGTTGATCACTTCTTTGAGCGCAAAGCGCTGCTGGCCAACCCCCTGATCTCGCACCAGGTAGACCGCACCGGACCCGCCCTCGCCGAGCAGGGCCTCGATCACGTAGCGACCTCCAGCGGGGTCTTGTATGATGTCTCCAACGGAGAGCGCCTCATGCATAGGTACTGTGTCGAGCATGAGAGACGAGGAAGCTAGTTGTGCCACCTGGTCTTCAGGACCAGGCTCGCTCACATCTGCCTGGGACTCTTCAAGGTCTTCCCATGACGACCAGGATGCGCCCTTCTTCTGTCTGCTATGATCATAGGCAAGATTTCTGGCGATGGCATAGAGCCAGGGTGTAAATCGCGCTACATCATGCAGGCCTGACAACTTTTGCCAGGCCTGGAGAAACGCTTGTTGGGCAAGATCGTGTGCGTCCTCCTCATTCCCTACCAGCCCCAATAAATACCCGCAGATTCCTGTGGTATGGAGCAAATACAAGGTAGTGAAGGCAGCACTATCTCTGGCTTGAGCCAGTTCTACGAGTCTAGCCTGCGCCATCGCAGTGGAATTATCCTCAGACCTGAGCATCAGAGAGGCTCCTTACCCTTGAAATACATCACGAATCAGGCAGAAGAGCACCGCTCTTTAAAAAATGGCAACATTCCTGTTATTCTTAAGACGTAAAGAGGAGGTGAAAGTTTAAGAGCGAGTAGAAATATAGAACTACTTGTGCCAGTTGAGGAGGTAATCAAACATCTCTCAACTGCTGCCTTTCACTTTTCGTCTCAAGGAGAGAGCTTGTAGATTTTTCTTTGTACTATACCACGTTGACAGCTCATATTTTCTCAATTAGTATACTCAGGCATATAAGCGATGATCTATCCCCACAGAGATAGATGATGGAGAGCAGAAAGCATATGACACCAAAACAACTTCTGCAACAATGTGAGACGTTAACGCACAAGCACATTGGGAATGTTTTTCACGTCCCTACTACTGATACATCGGAGGCAGAAGCATGATTATCTTTGATGAAGAAAGACCGTCGGACTCCCCTTTTGTCGAAAGGATCTGGCGCAGTCATAGTGAGCGCGGTGGCTCTTTTATCTCTATTGCCGAGAGCCGCTCTGAGATGGTCGTGACGAAACGCCATGGCAAGATCACCCTGACAGTGCGCGGTCCAGAGACGAAAGCTACGCTGCTTGGCGACTGCCCTGCGGACGGTGAGTGGCTTGGCATCCGCTTTAAGCCGGGCACATTTATGCCCCATCTGCCCGCCAGAGATCTCGTGGATGCAACAGTGACCCTGCCTCTCGCGACGAGCAAATCCTTCTGGCTGGGTGGCTCTGCGTGGCAATTTCCTGACTATAACAATGCAGATACGTTTGTAGACCGGCTGGTGCGTGAGGGTCTGTTGGTTCGTGAACCAGTCGTAGGAGAAGCACTACAAGGTCACCTGAAAGACTTGTCACTGCGCTCCGTCCAGCGTCGTTTCTTGCAGGCAGCAGGAGTAACACAGAGCGCTGCTCGTCAAATCGAACGCGCCCGCTATGCAACGATCCTCTTAAAGCAAGGCGTATCGATCCTCGACACCATTCACGAAGCTGGCTATTTCGATCAGCCGCATCTGACCAGGTCGCTGAAGTATTTCATCGGACAAACGCCTGCCCAAATCATGTGTCAAAGCCAGCCTGAGCAGCTGTCGTTTTTATACAAGACGAGGCCCTTTTGTTGAGTGATAATACAAATGTCCGATGAACAACAAAAGGAGAACGAACATGAGTCAAGTTCTTTCCAAAGACGGCACTGTCATTGCCTTCGAGAAGTTGGGCCAGGGACCAGCAGTCATCGTGGTGGGCGGCCAGTTAGGCGACCGATCGCAGCAGGCCCCGCTGGCGGCGTTGCTTTCATCACACTTCACCGTGTACAACTATGATCGTCGGGGGCACGGCGAGAGTGGGTTCACGGCCCCCTATGCGGTCGAGCGCGAGATCGAAGATCTTGAAGCCCTCATCAATGAAGCTGGTGGATCGGCGTTAGTCTACGGGACCTCCGGCTGTGCAGTCCTTGCCCTGGAGGCGGCGGCTTGGGGCCTGGTCCCCAAGATCAAGAAGCTGGCGTTGTGGGAGCCCCCGTACATCCTCGATGACAGTCGTCCTCCTGTACCGCAGGATTACCAGGAGCAGCTCACCTCCTTGCTGTCTCAGGGTCGTCGAGGCGACATGGTCGAGCTCTTCATGACAGCAGCGGTGGGCATGCCAGGTGCCATTGTGGCCCAGATGCGCCAGGCGCCGTGGTGGCCAGCTCAAGAGGCTCTGGCGCACACGCTCATCTACGACGCCGCCCTCATGGGCGACTTCTCGTTGCCCTACGCCAGGGTGGCCTCCGTCACGGTTCCTACACTCGTCATTGACGGTGGACAGACTCCGTGGCTCAGCCACGCCGCGCAAGCTGTGGCGTCCGCCCTGCCCAATTCGCAGCGCCGCACCCTCTCTGGTCAGCCCCACAACGTCGAAGCGTCAGCCATCGCTCCTGTGTTGGTGGAGTTCTTCAAAGGCTAAGACGGGCGGCTAAGCTTTTGGCCGGGCATCCTGGCGCATAAGGCTAAAACGACACCCGGGCAAGAGGGCCGAACCTGGCGCTGACTCCAGTGGTTGCGGGTTCTCTACCGGCAGTGGGCCAACCCTGAGGTTCACCGCCGCTTGTGGTGAATCCGCCCCAAAAATGAAAAGGCCCGAAGAGAATTGATCATTTCCTCTCCGAGTCTCTCCTCAGTGGCCTACTTTGACTTGTGAAGGACTACTCCTGTCTTTGTAGGTCTGCATCAAGTCCTTCGGTTCCTGGCCCTTCCTTCGTCTAGATAGCAGGTTCCTACACCCCTTGATGGCCTGCCTAGAATGGTCGCGCTTCTCCTAGGAGGCATATATAGTATATGCTAACTCTCATATCTTTGTCAAGGCTTTTCAGGTCAAGTTACAGGACTTTTTGGTGTACCCGTTTCTCCCGTTGTACTCGCAGGGCGCCGCCCTGCTGCAAAGAAGGAAAGGAGGTGCTGGCGTGGCGGCGCCGCCACGCCAGCACCTCCTTTCCTCTGAGCGACCCGCGTGCGGGTCGCGAGCAGAACGGGCATACTATGCAATTCAGGAACACCAAAGACCATTTTCGTAGGAAAAGCCCTGGGTCAAGTTAAGAGACCTTAAACAGCAATTCTGACAGCAAAGACGATAGACAACAGAAGATAATGAGCTTCCTCTGTAAACAGACAAGGGAGTTTTTGAGTACAGAGGAGACGCTCATAAATCCCGGTAGACAAGCTGAACCGAGTCGATACAATCTCAGGCTACACGCGCTACGACGGCGGTGATATTATCCCTGCCGCCCATTTCATTGGCGCGTTCGATGAGACGCTGCACGCTCTCCTGCGGCTCGTACTGCTGAACGATGCCTACCACTTCCTCTTCGGCTACCAGTTCTGAGAGTCCATCGGTACACAACAGGAGCAAATCGCCTGCTTGCACCTTTTCTGTGAACGTATCCACTTCAACAACATCGTGGACGCCCAAACAGCGGTAAATCTTATTACGCTCTGGATGATTGATGGCCTGCTCCTTTGTGATCAATCCTTCGCGTAACTGCTTTGCCACAACCGAGTGATCGAGCGAGATTTGTTGCGCCTGCCCGTTGCGCACGATATACGCGCGGCTATCACCTACATTGGCTACGTAGAGGGTATCTCCTTGCACGACTGCAGCAACACAGGTCGTCCCCATCATCTTATCCGGCTCCGGTTGTGGAGACTCCGACATGTTCTTATTATAAATGCGGGCATTAACCTGTTCCATAGCCAGCCGTAACGAAGTTGCCAGGTCGTCGCTCTCCTGCTGGTAGTAGACATCGCGAATAGTATTGACAGCCAGTTGACTGGCTACCTCTCCACGAGCATGACCACCCATACCATCGGCGACCACAAACAGGACACCCTTGCTTGCCATCACCTGCTGATCTTCGGGCAGAATGGAGATGACGCTATCTTCGTTCGATTGACGCTTAAGACCAATGTCGGTACGCTGTGCATAAACAATATTTGTTAGACTCATATACGTTTTTCCATGTCTTTCTTCGATTGCCAACAATTGTTTTAGCCATGCTTTGAATGCGCTAAGATGTTCAATAAACAGGGAAACACTCAGATCATAGAGAACGATGCTCCACAAACGCAGCACACCGCTTCTGCCATGGCATACATGCGGCGAAATTGCGCGGGATAGCCGTACAACAACAGGCAATAGAGCCGGTACGAGAAGCCCTTGTCGCGTTTGATAGATGAGGTGCTCATGATAAGCCTCCTATTGCTTCTGAACCGCCCATTACCTGCTTCGACTGCGCCAGGCGCACGATCTGCTGGAGACGCTGCACTTCAACGCGCATCACCCGCAAGCCGAAATTTGTGAGGCGATAGTAACGCCGTCTTTCATCGTCCAGCGCGGGATCGGGCCGCTCATCGGCCTCTTCGATCAGGCCATCCGCTAGCATACGTTTGATCGATCCATACAAGGTGCCAGGCCCCATCTTCACCTGACCTCCCGTACGCTGCGTCACTTCCCGCATAATACTATACCCATGACGCTCACCATCCGCCAGCGCAAGCAGGATATGCAGCACGGCAGGTGTGAGTGGGAGCATATCCTCCGCTTTACGTGGTGTATTCTTCATCGTTCACTCCAGTTTATAGAGAGTATGGCTCAGGCATTTACGGTTATATCATTTACGATTATATCCGCCACCGTTATAGTACCTTGAGATTCGTCTTTTGTCAAGTGGCAAATTCGGGTAGTGACTCTAGAAGGGGGTGATACAGAGGTGCTTTCCGCCTTCGCCATAAAGCAGACACACAATAGCAGATTGAACAGGTAGAAGCAAGCTCGACGGGTGCGTTCACTCATCCGGTGAGAGAACACTCTTTAGCCACTCATCGACACTGGCTTTGACCTGCTTGTCTCTCCATTGATACCATGCTTGCAGCCATTGATCATCGACACGATGTAAGGTATCTTTAAAGCGGCGAAACGCGCCTTTGCCGTTTAGAGCAATGGAGAATTTTTCGGCGGCATTTTCGTCTGCTGGAGCAACAATTTCGTCCACAAAATCGACCATCCACTGGTAGGCTTCGTAGGAGGGGATGCGCTCAACGGCAACATAGTCATTGCTCCCATCGATTTCCTCCAACAATTGCTCGTCCTCGTCGGACAGGCCGGCATATTCTGAAAAGAAGATCACTTCGCCTGTGACCAGATTCAAGAAATACCTGTTTGTCAGGTCTGAGTCTTCCATCGCGGTCTCAAGCATGTCCATATCAATGGGTTTTCCATTTGGAAGTGTTGCCATGTGATACATCTCCTGGAGGGCAGATTTCATCCCGCAGAAGTTTCTTCAGGCTCCATACAGGCTGATTTCTTTCTGCCGAGCATAGCGCTGGATTTCATGCACATCTGTCATGCCCTTGACGATGGCTTCCTGAATCCATTCGTACATCTCGTATTTATTTTGATAGAGTCGGTTACTGCAAAAGATATTGCGGCGGGCAAAAGGCGGTGGTGTGATTTTACGAATGTATTCTTGTGCGTCTGGATCATTTGGTCGCAGCATATTCCACCAGGGAACTGCCAGGATGTAGTAGGGATCATACGCCCATTCCGGGCAGGGTTGATGAAAGAGGCCACAAAGATACTCAACAGAAGCAGCGCAGAAGGCTCCCCAATGGCGGGTCTGCTCGGTTTCTTGTTCTGGCCTGGTCAGAGGATCTTTGATCAGGTCGGGACGGATATGCTTTGCGTAGCTATACCAGGCGTTAGAAAAATCCCCCAGAGCGGTCCAGGGGTCTTCTCCCTGGCAAATGCGTTGGTAGGCGTAGGCCATGGTATCGATGGTTGCAGGGAGCGATGGCGGTTCTTTGTGCCGGTCAGCGTAATCTTGTGCCATCAAGCGGAAGGTTTCAAACTTCATGGTCAACCTCTCTCTCTCTCAAAAAGCCAGTAAAGAGAATTCTCAATACGTTCGGCGTTTTTCTCCTGTCCTTTGGGTGAGAGATATTTATCTAATACTTGTTGTGCTTGCTCGCGTGTCCGAATCATTGTTTTCGGGAGTAGTATAGCACAATCAGCAAGGTCTATCTTGTCCCAGGTGAACCCCGCCAGTGCTGGGTGACGACCATCCGATGCCGGTACGCGCCACCCAGCAGAGCAACGAACAACTTTAGAGTGCTGGCCAGCGATCGGCCCAGGGGCGAGCAGCTTCAAAGCAGGCCGAGGCGCGCAGGACGGTCTTCTCAGCGAAGCGGCGCCCCACGATCTGCAATCCGACTGGCAGGCCATTGTCCGTAAAGCCCACCGGGATGCTGGCAGCAGGCTGGCCGCTCATGTTGAAGGGGTGCGTGAAAAATGGCTCTAGCGGGCTGGAAACCGGCGAACCTGCGACTTCCGCTGGGCCAAAGATGCCAGAAGCATAGGGGGGCGTGGCAATGGTTGGCGTCAGGAATAGCTCGTACTGCTGGAAGAAGGCCACGAGCAGATCATGCACTGCGTAGTCTCCATAGATAGCCGCGAAGACATCGCGAGTGGTCATCTGCTCTCCAAGCGGCAAGAAAGATTGGACGACCGGGTCCAACTTCTCGCCAAAGCCCGGAGGGAACTCCTGCTCAAATTGAACCAGCAGGCGGGGAACAATCATCCCGAGAAAAATCCGATCCACGTTGGGGATCTGTGGGCTGGCCTCTTCGACGATGCAGCCGAGTTCTTCAAAAGTGCGGGCGGCGGCTTGACAGCGTTCCAACACTGCCGGGTCAACGCGACCATAGCCTGGTGTGGGACTCCAGGCGACACGCATCCCTTTGATCTCACCGTCGCACGCCTCCAGGTAGCCGCCAACCTCGGCGGGCAGGGAGTACCAGTCTCGCTCATCGGGACCGGCCAGCAGGTCCAGCAGTGCTGCTGCGTCGCGCACTGTGCGGGCGATCGGCCCTTCATGGTTGAGGATATACCAGCCATTGTGGCGCGGCCAGGAAGGAACGCGCCCGAACTGGGGTTTGAGGCCATAGACTCCACACATGGAAGCTGGCACCCGGATGGAGCCCCCTCCATCATTGCCTACTGCCAGCGGCCCCATCCCCGCAGCGACCTGGGCAGCTGCACCCCCAGACGAGCCACCCGGCGAACGGCTCAGGTCCCACGGATTGTTGGTAGCCCCGAACACGAAATTATCCGTCGCGAACTTGCCCCCATGATCAGGGGTATTGGTTTTGGCGAACATCGGACATCCAGCCGCTCGCAGTCGTTCGACCAGGACGGCGTCCTGCTCCGGCACATAATCCTGCCGCAGCAATGACCCAAAGGTCGTGCGTACCCCTTTGGTTTCAATCAAATCCTTAATACTCACTGGCACACCACATAATGGCCCGCCTGTCTCACCCGCGGCAGCGCGTGCATCAACCGCACGTGCTTCCTCCTGTGCACGCTCCGCCACCAGTGTAACGACAGCGTTTACCTTGGGATTGACAGCTTCCACACGTGCGACAATCGCATCCAGGACCTCGACGGCACTGGCCTCTCGGCGGGCAATGGCCTTTCCGAGTGCCAGTCCTGACATTTGCCAGAGTTCTGTCATAGAGCACTCCTTTCCTCGCTGTACAATAGGGGATAGCGAGAGAGCTGGGACGACCTGGAGAGCATCCTTGCCTTCAGCTCTCCTCTCGAGTTGATGCTAGCGGTAATCTACACCAGAACAGCGAGATATTGCAAGGGCAACAAGTTTGGAATCTTCGCGATCGTGCGCGGTGGTGGAGACAAAGGAGTCTGCCCCGTAAACGGGGCAGAGGATGTCAATTCGAAAGCAGTGCCTATTGAGGCCTATACGACACAACCTCGCTCGCGCTAACCGGCCGTCGGTTGACGCGTTCTAGTGTGTTCGAAGGCCAGGACGGCCGCAATCAGCAGGAAGGGGGAAGCAAAGAGCGCCCACCAGCCCGCAATAAAGAAAAACGCGATGCCAGCCACCGCCAGCAGCACCGCTCCCACGATGGGAGCGAACATTGCCAGCACCGAGCCGATAAGCCCGATCAAGATGACAAGCAAGCCGAAAAAGAAGTGCGACGGGCTACTTGTGATCCCGGCGACTCTACCCAGGACGTGTAAAGAGGAGTACAAGAGGTTGACAACAAAGGCAATGACTACCCCTACGAGGCCGATGATCATTGCAAGGACGCGCATAGAAAACTGTACCACAGATCTTCTCCTTCTCAGGCCGGGACATGCCCCGGCGCCCTTTGTTCCTTTCTTCTGGAGTGACGCTCTAGCACTAGAGAGTATAAGGCAAAAACACCAGGCGACACATCATCCAAAGGATTGATTTTTATAAGATCTGTTGGAATTAGAGGTGTAATAACCATTGGGGCTAGTTGAGGAGATCATCAAAACCGTTCTAGATTCAGTTGGCATCTCCTCGCACATAATCTGCAACCGGGGCCATCTTTTTTGTATTCTACTGTATAGAAGCACAAAAAAGGAGAGACATGGAGCCAAATGGCGAGCAGTCGCCAGATTTACTAGAACTGCTGGCGACCGACCTGGACTGCTACTTCCAGCGACTGGTGTTGAGTTCTCAACAGCGGCTCTACGCGTTTGCCTTGCGCCAGGCAGGTAGCCCACAGGATGCAGAGGATATCATTCAGGAGGCTTATATACGTGCATATCACGCGCTGTCGGACTATCCCCCAGAGCGTATACGCACAATGAAGCTTCAGCCTTGGCTGCACAAAATCACCCTGCATATCTTTTATCGCCATAGAAGTGGCTCGCGGCTCAAGTACTTGCCGCTTGATCTATCAGAGGAAAGCATGCTCCTCGAAATAGAGGATGATGGACGCGAGCAGCCGGAGAAGGTACTACAGGATAGGGAAGATGTGCGTGAGCTTGAAGCGCTGATCTCAGGACTTCCAGAACAGTATCGAACAGCAGTAAGTTGCTATTATTTCGAAGAACTGAACTATCGCGAGATAGCAGAACTGCTGAATCAACCTGTTGGTACGGTCAAATCGAATGTGCATCGTGGTACTCAGCTTTTACGGAAGACGCGGGAAGCCCGGCAGCAAAGTCAGATGAGAGGCTGGCATGGAAGATAAAGTTAATGGATGGCGCATCAGCCACAATGGGGACAATAGCAGAGGCTCATCAAGAGACGCGGGGGTTCCATCCTCTCTCTTGCCCAACGTGCTACATCGTCTTGGGCTCACACCTGAGCAGGCTTTATCCGAACTCTCGTTCGATGACCTGGTGGCAAAACTGAAGAGTGATGATTGGAATGTGCGAGCAGCGGCTGTGCGGGCGCTGGGGAAACGTGACGCTGATGTGCCAATAGAGCTGCTCGTGCCTGTCCTGGATGATGAAGATGAATCCGTACGAGCTGCGGCAGTGCATGTCCTGGGGAAAGTAGCACGGCAGGCGGCGCTGGATAGACTGGTGGCTGCATTACATGACGCTGACTGGCATGTGCGTGAGACAGCAGTGCTCGCGCTGGGAAAACAGGAGCAGCATATCCCTGATGACGTATTCATGACGGCACTGCATGATACAGACGGTTCAGTCAGAGAGGCGGCCATGCTGGCCCTACAGTGGAACTTTCCGGAAGAACGCTCGTTCGTCTGGAATGGCCAAAAATGGGAGAAAAAAACAATGCAGAATAATGGATATGATACCGGTACCTCAAACTCCAAAGCACCTCGTTCCATTTCTGAAATCGCACCAAACGATGATTGGAATGGCGGCAGCGATGCTGAAAGACCTTTCACGGTGCAAGAGCAGGTGCAGGTATATGCGCCGCAGGAACAGGCATTTTATGAATATGGAGATGCGATATCCTCACACGGGGAGAAGCTGACAGCCCGTCGCGGCCCGCAAAGAGGCTGGTGGGTTGCCATAGCCACAGCCGCATTGCTCTTTTTCCTGCTGGGTGGGGGCGTGGCCACGTGGGTGATGCCTGCCAGGACACAGGTCATATCAGCTTCTCCAGTGCAGGCCAGGCCTTTTCCCTTCTGGGACGCCAAATATAACTGGATTGCGGAGAATTACATAGCAACTGCCCTGCACCTCACGCCGGAACAGATTACAGCGCAGTTGCAGGCGGGCAAAAGCCTGACCGAGATTGCGGCTGCACAGGGCGTCTCTGCATCTGAGTTGCAGACAATTGAACTGAAAGCCTTCCAGCATATGTTTGACGTTGCGGTCAAATCAGGAGGCACCAGCCAACAAGACGCTGATGAATGGATGCAACAGCTCCAGCACACTCCCCCATTACTGGACAAGATGACGATTGGGCTGTTTCTTGCCAACCCGCCACCGGTGCCAACGCCGGCGCCGCACTAGACAAGGTGACGGCAGGACTATTCTTAGTCGACTTCAGTAAGAGCTAAGAGTGCTTCGAGCGATCACAATGAATAAGCAATAGTTGATATGTCATGCAAAGGAGAAAACAACCATGTTCCGCCTACCACTTCCTGGCCCCGCAGTGCTTATATCGCTTGCCGCGACGGTCTTCTGGCTATGGATGCTGACGGACTGCGCATCAAACGAGCCATCTGAGGGCAACGACAAATTGACCTGGACACTGATCATTCTCCTCGTCCCTTTGTTCGGCGCGGTCGTCTACTACTTCTTCCGGCGTCCCGAGCGCATAAAGGCTGTAGGTCATTAACAAAGACAACTCCTCACCCCTCTGGTGATTACCCATACATCGGCAATAGATCCTTCGCTGCGCTCAGGATGACAGCCTTTCGATTGTCATCCTGAGCGCAGCGAAGGATCTGCGGGGTGCATTCGTCCAGCAGCCTTGACTCACGTCGCCTGAAGAACTTATGGGTAATCACCACCCACCCTTGACTTTAAATCTCTTCATCAGTATACTATACGTAAGCGCTTCCGGAAGCGCTTACGTAGATTATTTTGTAAATGCTTCCGCCATCGATTGCGGGAACGCTCACGGCCTCTGCTGATGACTGTCAACGAAAAGGATACCCATGTCGAAGAAGCCTACCATTGATGACATTGCCCGCCTCGCTGGCGTTTCCAGAACTACTGTCTCTCGCGTCCTGAATCACAAATCCGACGTGGACCCGGAGACACGGGATCACGTCCTGCGCATCATCGAAGAACAAAACTTTGTTCCCAGTGCCACAGCTTCCAGGCTGGCGAGTGGTCGCAGCAGTCTCATTGGCATCCTCATTCCTTCGTGGGCCTGGCCCCTGATCCCCGATCTCACGCGCGGGATCGTCGAAATCGTAAAGCAGACCGCATATGACCTGGTTCTCTATAGCATCAATGACGAAGACATCGAACGCGACCGCAGCGACGTTATTAACCGCTTGCTAGCCACACAACTCACGGCAGGACTCCTGGCAGCCTTCCCTGCTCGCGCATCTCAACACCTGACGCAACTCTACAAGCAGGGGTTTCCCGTTGTGATCATCGATGACCAGGAAGTACAAACTACTCCATGGGTTGGAGCCGATAATACCGGCGGTGCCCATGCTGCCGTGCGCCACCTCATCAGCCTGGGCCATCGACGTATCGCGCACATCCAGGGGCCGCCTGAGTATCTCGTCTCCCAGGACCGCTACCAGGGTTATTGCCAGGCATTGCTCGAGGCTGGAATCACTCCAGACCCCGATCTCGTGCTGGCAGGTGACTTTATGCCACCATCCGGCCATGTCTGCGCCAGCAAGTTCTTTGAACTTCCTGTAGGAAAACGGCCCACTGCCATCTTTGCGGCAAGCGATCAGATGGCATATGGCGTTCTGGTTGCTGCCGAGGAATATGGCCTTTCCATCCCTCAGGATATTGCCCTCGTTGGCTTCGACGACGATGTCCCTTCTGTCCACACCCGTCCGGCGTTGACTACCGTCAGGCAGCCTCTATTCGAGATGGGGCAGCGAGGTATCGAACTGTTGTTGTCCATGCTTGACACGCCGCAAGTTCCTGTACGCGGCAGGTGGACTCGCAGCACGGGAAAGGGGTCAGCAGTGGGAACAGACACGCGCATGACCGCGAGCGAGAGCCGGCCCATTCGTATTCAGCTTCCTGCCGACCTCATCGTGCGTGCATCCTGTGGAGCTAACTATCGCATCTCGATCCCGGCATTTTCAGAGAAGGCGACCTTGTAAGACAATTGATCCATTCATTTTGTGGCCCCCGTTTTATCGAGGGCTTGCTAAGCAAGGAGGTACTCGGTGACTCACAATGCCTTATTTGTACACAGGAAAAAGGCGGGAATGATGCTGACATCATTGCTGCTGCTCCTCACGGTGGTGCTCGCGGCCTGTGGCGGAACTACTACTCAGCCAAAGAAGCCCGCGCACCCCAATTCGCTCACCCTGTTGGCGAATCAACAGGATGCTTATACCCAGAACTTTAATCCTTATTCCCCCGGTGTGATCAGCGGCACGCAAGGGTTGATCTATGAAACGCTGCTCTATGTCAACCGCCTGGATGGCAGTGTCAAGCCGTGGCTGGCTTCCAGCTACGAATTGGCGAGTGATGCGCAAGGTATCACGTTCCATTTGCGCCAGGGCGTGACCTGGTCGGATGGACAGCCTTTCACCAGTGATGATGTGGTCTTTACGCTCAACCTGATCACAAAAAATGCCTCTGTTGATCTGACAGGTATTAGTTCGGTGGTCAAAAATGTGAGCGCGCCCGATGCCAGTACGGTCATAGTGACGCTGAACAAGCCCTTCAATCCCATCGTGTGGATTCTGGGTGGGCAGGTCTTTATGCTGCCCAAACATACCTGGTCGGGCGTCAAGGGTGATCCGTCACAGTATGCCGATCCCAACCCCGTTGGTACCGGCCCTTATATCGTCAAGTCATTCACCCCGCAGCTGGTCGATCTGGTCAAGAATCCTAAATTCTGGCAGCCTGGCAAGGAGCAGGTGGATGAGGTCAAGATCCCGACCTATTCCTCCAACGATAGCGCGCAGCTGGCGCTGCAAAAGGGTCTGATCGACTGGACGAACCTGTTTGTTCCTAACCTTGATAAGACCTACGTGGCCCTGGATAGGCAGCACAATCACTACTGGTTTCCCAGCAGCGATGATGTGATGCTCTACCTCAACCTGACTAAGGCCCCTTTCAACGATTTGCAGGTGCGCAAAGCCGTTAGCTTCGCGCTCGATCGCGAGACCATCTCGAAACTTGGCGAAGCTGGCTATGAGCCTCCGGCCAATCCGACCGGGCTGGTAGGAGAGGCTATTAAGACTTACATTGATCCACAGTTTGCCAATCTGCAGTTTACCAAGGATCCCGCCCAGGCGGATCAAACGCTGCAGAACGACGGTTGGACCAAGGGTGCCGATGGCTTCTACGCTAAGAATGGCAAGCAGTTGGCTTTTACCATCATTGTGGTCAGCGGCTATACCGACTATGTGGCGGACTGCCAGGTGATGGTGAAGGACCTGCAAGCGGCAGGCATCCATGCCACGGTCAATGCCATGTCCACTGACGCCTTTACGAATGCATTGGGTAACGGGCAATATGACGCTGGCATCCTGTGGACCAACCCCGGTCCCACGCCCTACTACATCTACGATGGCCTCTTGCGCAGCACCAACTCCGCCCCCATCGGCCAGTCGGCTCCTTCCAATTACGAGCGCTGGATGGATCCGGCCACCGATAAGCTGTTGGACCAGTATGCTGGGAGCACTGATCCAGCGGTGCAGAGGCAGGCGCTAGATGGGCTGCAACAGATCATGGTGAATCAGTTGCCCAGCATCCCGCTGACCGCTGAACCCTACTGGTATGAGTACAGCACCGCCAAGTTCGTTGGCTGGCCTGATGAGCAGCACCCTTATGCCGCTCCTGGGACCGCGGAATATCCAGACATCGAGATTGTTCTCTTGAACCTGCAACCGGTGTAGGGGCTCGACATGTAGGGGCAAGGGGTGGTGTTGGGTGGTGGATGGGCCCTTGCGGTTGCCCTCCCCAGGGCGGGGGCTCCAGGGCGGGGGCAAGCCCCGCCCCTACATGTCGCGGCGGTTACTCTGGTATAAGATGGTGAACCCTTGTGGTCACCCTTCTGGAAGGGAACAGGCATGCGTTATCTGCTCCGTCGCATTGGTTTTTATCTTGTTGCGCTCTGGGCCTCGGTTACAATCAATTTTCTCGTTCCCCACCTGGTTCCAGGTGACCCGGCGGAAATATTTATGTCCCGCATGAGAGGGCATGCCTCGCCCCAGATGCTGCGCGCGCTAGAGGTCTCGCTGGGAGTGAGTCACGACCCGTTGTGGGTCCAGTACGGGCAGTACCTCAATAATCTCTTGCATGGCAACCTGGGCATCTCCCTTACGTATCTGCCAACCCCTGTGACTCAGATTCTGGGACAGGATCTCCCCTGGACCCTGGTCCTGGTCGGGATGTCGCTGGTCATTAGCTTTATTATCGGGACGATCCTGGGAGTGGTCGTCGTCTGGCGGCGTGGCTCATTTAATGATGCTGTCTGGACTCCCTTCTTTGCCTTTATTTCCGCCATCCCCTACTTCTGGCTGGCGCTGGTGTTGCTCTATGTCCTGGGTGCGCAACTCGGCTGGTTCCCTCTGCACGGCGGATATGATACCGATAATACAACGCCAGGATGGACCTTGGATTTCATTTTGAGCGCGGCTCAGTATGCCATCTTGCCTGCTCTGACTATTGTCATTGGCTCTATATCAGGTTGGATGCTTGGTATGCGCAATGCTATGATTACGACGTTGGCGGAGGATTACGTCTTGATGGCCGAGGCGAAGGGCCTGAAGCAAGGGCGTATTATGTATCTGTACGCGGCACGCAATGCCATTTTGCCAAATATTACCGCGTTCGCGCTCTCGCTGGGGTTTGTGGTGAGCGGCTCCCTGCTGACCGAGATCGTCTTCTCGTATCCTGGCATTGGCCTGGCGACCTTGCAAGCGGTTGATAACCATGATTACGCGCTCTTACAGGGGGCTTTCCTGGTGATTAGCTTTGCTGTGCTGGCCGCGAACTTCCTGGCCGACTTCCTTTATGTTCTGCTTGATCCGCGCGTGCGCCTGGGAGGAAATTAGCTATTATGGACATACCCGTCGATACACCTATACCTGTAGGGCGACCGCAAGGGCCCACCCCGCTCGCCCCTACATATCCCGCTACGCGGCGCTGGATTGAAACCTGGCGTGTGATTGCGGGGAACCGCAAGGCGAGCGTAGGCCTGACCATTGTGGGTTTCTTTATCCTGCTGGCAATCTTTGGGCCAATCGTCTTGCCGCAGGACCCGCATACCTTTACTACGGACATCCTGCAGCCGCCGTCGGCCGCTCACTGGTTTGGCACCACGAATTTTGGGGAGGACGTGTTCGTCCAGACGGTGGTAGGAGCGCGTTTCTCGGTTTTTATGGGCCTGGGCATTGGCCTGGTGACCACCATCGTTTCGGTCCTGGTGGGCCTGTCTTCCGGCTACTTTCTCGGATGGGTGGACGAGACTCTCTCGCTGCTGACCAATGTGTTCCTGGTGTTGCCAACGCTGCCCCTGGCCATCCTGCTGGCGGCCTTCTTGCCTAATAAGGGACCGTTAGCAATTGGATTTGTCTTGACGGTCACTGGCTGGTCCTGGGGAGCGCGCGTGCTGCGCTCACAGACGCTCTCGCTGCGCACCCGGGATTGCGTACAGGCGGCCCGTGCTTCTGGTGAGTCAACCTGGCGCATCATTTTCTATGAGATCCTGCCTAACCAGACATCGATTGTGGCAGCCCAGTTCTTCGGAACGGTGATCTATGTGATTCTGGCCGAGACGGCCCTGGAGTATCTGGGCCTGGGCGATATCAATGCCTCGACCTGGGGCAATATGCTTTTCTCGGCCTCCAATAACGCCGCTCTCCTGCTCGGTGCCTGGTGGTGGTTCTTAGCTCCTGGCTTGTGCGTTGCTCTATTAGGAGCAGGACTCGCCTTCGTCAATTTCGGCATCGACGAGATCTCCAATCCGCGCCTGCGCAGGGAGACAGAAACAAAACCTGTCAAGCTCAAAAAAGCGGGAAAGGCGACATGAATGTAACTTTTCAGAAAGACTTGCACATCGAGTTAACAAGCCTAGAAGGAGAAACATACGTATGGCGCGTATAAAAATGGCATATGTTGGTGGAGGCAGTACTCGTGCTGCGGGCACTATGGCCTCATTTATCCACCAGGGCGAAAATTTCGACGGGTCCGAGGTTGTTCTGATCGATCTTGATGCGGAACGCCTGCGTATTGTCCAGACTATCGCCCAGAAGATGGCACGCGCCAGGGGCCTGGATTTGACGATCACTGCCACGACGCAGCGCCGGGAAGGGCTGCAGGGATGTGACGCCGTTTTGACAAGCTTCCGCCCCGGCGGCTTCGAGGCTCGCTATCTCGACGAGAGCATTCCGCTCAAACATGGTGTCATTGGTCAGGAAACGCAGGGACCTGGCGGCTTCTTTATGGCGTTGCGCTCGATCCAGGTTATGAAAAGTATCATCGAGGATATGGAGGCAGTCTGTCCCAACGCCCGGCTCTTCAATTACACCAATCCGATCAATATCGTCTCAGAAGCCGTTACCCATCACTCGTCTATTCCCACCATCTCGTTATGCGAAGGACCAATCAACGGGAACCGGGATTTCGTGGAGATGATCGGCCTGGACCCTGACAAACTCGACGCGGTCTCGCTTGGCCTTAACCATGGCTCCTGGACAGTACGCCATCTCTACGATGGGCAGGATTTCATACCCATGCTGCAAGCTGCCTACGAGAGAATGCTGCGTAACCCGGAAATACCGCGCTCCGATCTGCGCATGGTCGAACTGGCATGCTTCATGAACTCGTTGCCGAGCCATTACTTCCAGTACTACTACTTTAAAGACGAGATCCTGGCAGAACTCCAGGCGAAGCCAACCACGCGCGCACAGGATATCATGGCCAGCGTCCCTGACTACTGGACGCATTATCGCGAGCAGGCCGCACGCGAGATACCCGAACTTGATCCGGACCGCTCACGCGGGGGTATCAATGAACTTGAACTGGCTATCGATTTGATGGACGCTATCTTTAACGATCGCAAAGAGGTCTGGTATGTCAACGTTCCCAATCAGGGGGCCATCGCGGACTTTCCAGGTGACCTGGTGGTTGAAACAGTCGCGTACGCGGACCGCCACGGTGTGACCCGCCTCGTGCAAGGTCATATGCCAAAGCATGTGCTCGGCCTGGTGCAGATGCTCGGTGAGTACCAGGCTTTGACTGCTGAGGCCGCGTGGAGTGGTAGCCGTAAGGATGCTATTCGCGCCCTGGCGAGCAACCCACTTGTCTTCTCGCTGCACAAAGCGGAAGCGATTTATGACGAGATGGCAGTTGCACATTGGCAGTACCTGCCCGAGCGCTTACTGCGGTAGAGCATACACAGGTTCGGGTCAGGAGGACTCGTATGGTATATGTGCTGGCCGTCGATGGAGGAAATACCAAGACGATAGCGCTTGTAGCGGCTTTGGATGGCACAATCCTGGGAGCAGGGCGTGGGGGCTGCGGTGACATCTACAATTCCCGTGCTAACCTGGACTGGGTGGAAGCTGCCGCGGAGGCCCTTGCCAATATTGAGTATGCGGTAATGCAAGCGCTGCAGGCCGCGCACTTTAAAACTCCTGATCTCACTGCCGCTGTCTTCAATATGGCCGGTGCCGACTGGCCTGAAGATTTTGCCTTTTTACAAGCTGCCATGGAGGCTCGTGGGTTTGGGCGTACTATCCTCGTCCAGAATGATGCCCTGGGTGTCTTGCATGCTGCTGTATCAGATAATACCGGCGTCTCAGTAATATGCGGGTCTGGTGCTGCAACCGGCGCACGAGGGCCGGATGGGCGCGTATGGCATAGCAGCTTCTGGCAAGATGAGACGCAGGGCAGCTATCAGTTGAGCCAGAAGGCGCTGTATGCCGTGTGCCGCTCGGAACTCGGCATCGAGCCTCCAACGACGCTCACCCGGCGCGTACTCGACTTTTTTAACCTGAACTCGGTTGAAGAGGTGCTCTATCTCTTTACCAACCGCACAAAACGCAGCACGAGGGGCCTCGATAGCCTGACGCCCCTGCTGTTGGACGAAGCTGAGGCCGGTGATCCCCTTGCCCGCCGCGTTGTGCAGGAGCATGGCGCAGCGCTCGCTAATTATGCGCAGGTGGCTGCCCGCCGCGTTGGACTTGAGGGCACGGCTTTCGCTCTCGTACTGGCCGGGGGGGTCTTTCGCCATCCCTCTTCACTGCTGGCGAATACAATCATTGAAAAAGTTCGCGCGACCTCGCCGGAAGTGCGGCCCATGCTTAGCCGCTTTGAACCAATCATCGGGGTTCTCTTCAGCGCGCTGGAGGCTGCGGGCGTCACCATTGACGATGACCTGCTGGCGAAGCTTATCCCAACTATCCCACCGGCGGCGCTGTTTGCCACCGTTGCTGAGTGATGAGTTAGCCCTGCTCGCTCTCCAACACGTTTGGTTGCTGCCGCTTTTACCGTGCCTGGCGCATCAGTGCTCGCACCAGTCGAATTTCGTCGTAGGAATACTCATCGCCCAGAAAATCTTTGACAGGTTTGAGCATATCGCCTCCCACCTGCTGCAAGGCAGCAAAAATGATCTTTTGACGTTCAGGATCAACAAGCCTTTCAGGATCAATAGCCTCACCAGCCTCGACAAGCTCGGCCAGGTGGTTCATGATGGTATTTGGTTTCAGATTCCGCTCCCTGGCTATTTCCTCGATACTTCGCCCTTCATTATAAAGGTCTAAAGTATGCCGGCGCGTAGATGGACCTGCACTGACTTGTGGCATAGGAATGATCTCCTTTCTCTGTCTATTGTCCCGCCCCGCTTTCTCCGGACTCATGACGAGGTTGTGTAACTGACAATAGTCTCTAATAGCACAGGTGAAGGAGGTAAAGTACGCCTCTAGTTTGCTGCTGCCAACCCCTGGAATCTGGGCGAACTGCTCCCGGCTTTGAGGACGTTGTTGGGCCATCGCTCGCAGGCTTGTATCGGGGAAGACGACATACGGCGGTACACCTTGTTCATCCGCAATCTTTTTGCGGAGGCTGCGCAAGTGTTGAAATAGCTGCTCTGCCTCTGGCTCGAGGACCCGCGTTTCCTTCTGTGTAGTCACGTTTCGTGGGGGCTCTGCAACCTGGACGCTGCATTGTTTACGCAAGATTTCCCAGGAAAGTGTATTCAGCCTGAGTATTGGGTAGCCATCGGTACTCTGGCTGACCAGACCCTGCTGCAGCAGTGCTCGACCAAGGTAAAGCCAGGCATCTGCGCTCAGGTCCTTCCCAATACCAAAAGTCGAGAGCCGGTCGTGGCCGTTATCACGGATCTTCTGTGTGTTCGCCCCGCGCAGTACATCTACGATATGACGCATACCAAAGCGTTCTTGTGTTCTTACGATACAGGCCAGGAATTTGCGAGCATCGGCGGTTCGGTCCTCTAAAGTAGCTGGGGAGCGACAGTTGTCACAGTTGCTACAGTTCTCATCCCGAAGTGTTTCACCAAAATAGGCCAGCAAGACACGGCGGCGGCAGGCGCTACTTTCACTGTAGGCCACGGCCTGCTGCAGTTGATATCGGGCAATAACTTGTTCCTGCTCATCGGGTTTCTGAGCAATCAGGTATTCGACTTTGGCCCGGTCACCATGGCTGAAAAAGAGAATGCACTGGGCTGGCAATCCATCGCGTCCTGCTCGCCCCGATTCCTGGTAGTACCCTTCCAGGTTACGTGGCAGATCGTAGTGGATCACTGCCCGTACATCTGGTTTGCTGATACCCATGCCGAATGCGATTGTAGCAACCAGCACTGCTATGTCGTCACGAATGAAGCGGGTCTGGTGCTCAGTGCGCTGTTGACTGGTTAAACCTGCATGGTAGGGCAGAGCGCGGATGCCATCTCGCTGCAAGCAATCGCTGAGATCATCGACGCTTCTGCGGCTTTGACAGTAGATGATCACGGGCGCGCCAGGCAGACCATGCAGCAGTTGCAGTAACTCGCTGTACGCACCCTTGTGCTTTGGGCGAACTTCATAGGAGAGGTTGGGCCGGTTGAAGCTGGCGATGTGTACGTATGGATCATGGAGCCGGAGTTGTGTGAGGATATCCTGGCGTACCCGTTCGGTGGCGGTTGCAGTAAGCGCCAGCATAGGTGACCGGGGGTAACGAGTGCGCAATTGACCCAACTGGCGATACTCGGGGCGAAAATCATGCCCCCATTCGCTGACGCAGTGAGCCTCGTCGACAGCTAGCAATGATAAACCCACATTACTCTCAATTTGATCGAGAAGATACAAGAAACTCTCGCTCAAGAGGCGTTCTGGAGCGACGTAGAGCAACTTCACCCTGCCATTTAAGGCAGCGCGTTCCCGCTGCGACCGTTCGAGGGAGTCGAGAGAGCTGTTGATAAAGGTAGCTGCGATGCCATTGGCTCTGAGCTGGTCTACCTGGTCGTGCATAAGTGCGATGAGTGGTGAAATCACCACTGTAAGACCAGGCAAGAGCAGAGCAGGAAGTTGGTAAGTGAGCGACTTGCCCCCGCCGGTAGGCATCAGCACGAAGGCATCACGCCCACATAAGGTCTGCTCAATAATCTCCTGCTGCCCTGGCCGGAAAGCATCATGCCCGAAATATTGTTTGAGCCTTTGTTCAATGTCCTGCAAATATTGTAGCCTCCCTTCCATCTTGGTGACGACTCTCTACCCCGTAGAACGGGGTGAGCTTCTCAGCCACTTCACCGGTGTGGCCTGTCCCCAAAGAGACCTGCTCATGCAAGCAGTGGTTGATCCGGTGACTGACTCAGACAACAGGCATCTTCGGATGCCTGGGGCGCGTCTGCCCTACTACTACTTCTGGCTAAGCCAGGACGTAGATACGTCACGGAACGAGGAAAGATGACATGCTCACTAAAAGCAAGCTGATGCATATTTACCGCGCCAACAAGGTCACGGTGTCCGCTAAAGCCACAGGCTTTACATGCCCAATTTCTGCCTTTGGGCTTGTGTTTGTGCCCACATACAGGACACTGGCTACTGCTTCCTCGTTCCGAGCCAGTGAAGCTCATGATGTGAGCCTGTTTGGCCTTGTGGGTCAGATAGTCGATGTCCTTGCCATACTCCCACACGGCCATCCGTTGGTTGTGGTGCCGTCCGCTATCTCTATTGCGGACACCATGGGGATTACCGATAAAGAGCTTGCCAACTTTCTGCTCAATGCAGGAGGTGATCACCTTGCGTGTCGCCTTGTGTCGCAGATCACGAATGCGGCGCTCTGCTCTCACTTTGATCTTGTTCTTGGCCCGTTGCAGCTTCTTCCACCTGCGAGAGTACTGCTTGCACTTGGATTGCTTCTTGGCAAGTGTTCCCAGTTGCTTGCTTCTCTGGCGTTTGAGAGACCGGATACCACGACCTGTCACGATCATGGCTTGTCCTGTGTTTGTTGAGACGGCTGCTAGATGAATTTCGCCAAGATCTACAGTTGCATGTCCTGTTCCAGGGACTTGCTCTGCTTGTGGTTGCTCAACACAGACATGCAACTCAAAGCCACCATTCCAGACCAGGCTACAAGCCCCGCTGTTTTCTGGAAGTTCGATTGGCAACACAATGGATGTGCGGCCCTTGCCCGTAGGCAACACCACACGTCCATGCTCCTTGCTGACCGCTTGAGTGGGCCATTTGACCGGGTAGAAGCGCTTGGTACGCCAGGGATACTTCATGTGCATCTGGGGATGGCTCTGACGCAGTTGACGCGTGATAGCGATGGTGGCAAGAAAGGCATGGACCACCATTTGCACAGACTGGCTATGCAGGGCAAATCGTCCTTTGGTGGCCTGTTGCAATGCATCGCGTCCCGGCCATCTGGTATGCGACGTCCTTGCTTGTTTGTGGACCTCACAACAGAGGTTCCACACGCTGGCGGCTTCCATCTGAGCCGCTTTCAAGCAAGCAAACAGCTTAGGGCGAGGATGCAATCGGTAGATATGCACGATCTGCATTGCTGCTTACTTGCCCTTCTTCTGTTTCTTGAGATGCTCTTCCATGGCCGTCAGAACCCCTCCCTTGAGACAGCGATGATGCTGTGTCGCGAGCTCTGTCATCCTCATTCCTTCAAAGGGATGGGATTTCCCGCGCTTTTCTGTTAACCAGGATAATAACATGTAGTATCGTTAAAAAGCTATTAATATGCCCCTTATAGTATGGTTGGGCTATTTGTTCTAACATATGCGCTGCGAACAAAGCATGACGCTCTCTATAGAAGCTTCAAACAGGGAACTCCAGAGTACTAATTGCTTCCAATCAAACAATGTATACCCACCTTATCAGTCAGTGATTTTCCAGCCCCCAAAACGAATGTTAATCAAGTATTGACTTAATTAAGGGAATGTTTTATTCTTGTATGGATATGTTTGTTGCGCTCGCCGATCCGACCAGAAGGATCATTAGTGAAAAAAGCTCGTGAAGAGCAAACAAGAAAACAGGTGATACTAAGAACAAACACGTGGAGGACACCATGAGAAAGGTATTTCTCTACATGACCATGACCTGTGACGGCTTCTTTTCCGGGCCACACGGTGAGCTGGACTGGATGTCACAGACACCCTCTCATTCTCTCGTACCAGGAAGAAAAACTTGAGTGGGAGAATACAGAGCTACTCGCGGTGAAGAGTGATAATGATCTGGTTGAAGCAGTGAAAAAGATGAAGCAGCAGCCCGGCAAAGACCTGGGGGTCCCTGGCGGCATTCGCACGGCCCAAACGTTTGTGCGACTTGGTTTACTTGATGAGTACGTGCTGATGGTCCACCCGGTTGCCATAGGCAGTGGGCAACGCGTGTTCATGGACAGGGTCAACTTGGAGTTGGTAAGTTCAAAGACGTACAAGTCTGGGGTTATGCGCGTTTGTTACCGGCCACGCTAAGCATCTGAAAAAGAGGTACTAGCCCCCTCTTCTCTCCCCAGACCTGCTTTTGCTTATCGGCAGAGATGTTGTTGGAAGAAATGTAAACCCAACTGACCCATTGTACTCCAGATCTCGCCTTCCCAGGGAAGAGAGGGATCTTCACGCAGATTATGATAGGCATCTTGTATCGGAACGAAGGTCGCCTCGGCCCCAACAGCTTGAAGAGCTTCGTACAGACGTTGCCCTTGTTCAAAAGGGACGGTCTCATCATGCATGCCATGGACAATGAGAAACGGGGGTGCATCAGAGTTGACATGTGTCAGAGGACTTGCGAGCCGCATCAGCTCTCCGCGCTCTTGGACGGTCCCTCCAAACAATTGAGTGACGGGGTGAGGAAGCGGAGCATCATTGATCATCTCGCCACCCGGCAAGAGGAAGTCGCTCGGGGCACAGATGGTCATGACGGCTTGCACCTGGCTTGAGTAACCTGGAGAACCACTATTGCCTTCCAGCAAGGGATAGTCGGTAGTGAGACCGAGCAACGAAGCCAGATGTCCGCTCGCTGAAGAGCCCCACACGCCAATGTGTTCAGGGTCGATGGAGTAAGGTTGAGCATTCGCCCTGAGCCAGCGGATAATCGCCTTTGCGTCGTGAAGCTGCGCTGGAAATGGCGCTTGCTGGCTGAGGCGCACCGATGCGCTGGCGGTTGCAAAGCCGTGAGCAGCAAGGAAAGGATTTCCGCTGGGACTCATTGCCCACCCGCGATGAGCTTCGTTCCAGGCACTCAAGGGAATATCGACCACGGTCGGTAACGGTTTGTCCGGCAGCGGGTAAGGGTAGAGGAGATCGAGGTATAAGGGTATGCCATCGGCCTCGCCGTACTGGATACCCACCATGCAGGTAAGTAGCGTAGGAGTAGAACGAGAAGAAATTGACATAAGTCTGACCTCCGGAACCCTATCAATCAGCGATGCTCTTCTGAAAGATTACCTTCGTAGGCCTCACCCGCACCAGCAGCTCGCCTTCAACACCATTGCGCTTCCCATACGCTTCAGCGAGTTCTTCTCCCATATACCTTCCAGCAATACGGGTCGCCCAATACAGAAGCGCTTCGGGTTCAGCCGTCATAACTGCTGTTCCCTCGATCTGGACATAAGCGTATGGCGGGCTTTCATCGTCCACACAAAAACAGACCCGGCCATCGCGTCGCATATTCACCGCCTTGACCGTTGTATGCCACGTCGTGAAGATGATGCTATCCTCGTCCAGGTCGAACCAGACGGGAGCCACGTGAGGCCGCCCATCCGCTCGCACCGTGGCAACTTTACCTGTCCTGGACCCTTCCAGCAGAAAGGCCCGGCTTTCGGGAGTCAACGTTTTCATATATTACCCCTTGTCTAATTTTTGACCATGTTCGATACTGCCGGCAAAACCTTCTAAATTAGCGTCAGCTTGATAAAAGCGATTAATACCCACTTGATAGAGTTCATTATATTATGAATGGCTTGAAAACTATTTGGGAAGGGGTATCTATTATGCGGCGGCACATGTTGACTTGTATACTCGCTCTCCTCGCACTATCGCTTGCTTCTAGCATCGCCGCATGTGAAGGCACTTCTCAGCCTCCAGTAGGCAATCCTAAACCAAGTACCCCTGCTGCGACGAGCACGCCACAAGCCAGTGCGACCATTATTCATGTGCCCATTACACCAGGGCAGGTCAGGCTTGTACTAAGCAAATCGCAATACGCGCCAAATGAAGCGATCACCGTCACGATCACCAATGGCCTTTCGACCAGCATCTATGCCTCGGCCAATTTCACCGGCTGTACGCTCGTTCTACTGGAATGGAAGACGCCCACCGGCTGGGTGCCCAGGGGCCGTTGCCCCGTTGCCCAGTTCGTAGGCACTGTAGAACTGAAGCCAGGTTCTGCCACTCCGCAGCAGCTCACCCCGGTAGCGGGTGTTGTCAAACCTTCCTCAAACACAACATGGCAGGCGGGAACGTACCGCGTCATCTTCGTTTACAGCCTCAAACCCGACGAGAGTAGTGCTCAGGGCACGATTGTACAATCAGAGAATTTCACCGTTTAACTTTCTCTGAGCAGATGAACGCTGCACAGTGTATAATGAAGAGTAAAAGTGGATGAAAGCGTCCCTGCTAGCGGTACAACAGATCACACGAGCTATTGACACAGGCGGTGTGGGGAGGAGTCAGCCGTGCAAGACAATATATTCATACTTCCCGCGCGAGAGCCAACCGAACCTGGACGCACCTCGACGCACAACCTGCCCGCGCAGCTCACCCCTCTCATCGGGCGCGAGCAGGAGATAGCAGCAGCTTGCACCCTGCTGCGCCGCCCAGACGTGCGCCTCGTGACCATCACCGGCACCGGCGGTGTCGGCAAAACGCGCCTCGCTCTCCAGGTCGCCACCGACTTGCTCGACGACTTCGCCGACGGTGTCTCCTATATCTCGCTTGCTCCCATCAGCGACCTCGACCTGGTCATTCCCACCATCACTCAGGCACTGGGGATCAAAGAGCGCGGAGCGCGACCCCTGAAGGACCTCCTCAAAGCCTACCTGAGAGACAAACACCTGCTGCTTTTGCTCGACAACTTCGAGCAGATCCTGCCAGCGGTCCCACATCTGACGGACCTCCTGACCAGTTGCCCCCACCTGAGCATCCTCGTGACCAGCCGTGCCACCCTGCACGTCCAGGGCGAACACGAATTTCCCGTCTCGCCCCTGGCATTCCCTGATCTCGCACAGCTTCCTGAGCCTGAGGTCCTCTCCCACTATGCCGCTGTTGCCCTCTTCCTCCAACGTGCCCAGGCAGTCAAGCCAGATTTCCAGTTGACTGCCAACAACGCGCGTGCTATCGTCGAGATCTGTGCCCGCCTGGATGGACTACCGCTGGCGATCGAATTGGCCGCGACCCGCATCAAACTCCTCCCACCACAGG
>WNGL01005817.1_pt1 | contig 34608 bp, 27 predicted proteins | sample 5400591 | NCBI WGS metagenome assembly WNGL01 (sample SAMN13153377, study PRJNA577476) | soil metagenome | isolation source: 80 cm soil or saprolite under Garry oak tree replicate 1 | place: USA:California | collected 2016-06-15
CGCGGCGATCGAGCAGAAGTACCTGCAGATCGAGCACGACGTCGAATGGGATCGGCCGACCGTCTCGAGCGCGGCCGAAGCGCCGGGACCGGTGAGCGGCCCGAGCGGCGTGAAAATGCGCGGCCCGTACGACTATGTGCCGCCGTCCTACTGGCTGACCGATGTGAAGAACGGCGGCGCGTTCGGCTTCGCGACGGAGATCAGTCCCGGGCCGGCGGTGCCGCCGATCGAGAGCCTGCGGTCGCTACTGACGCCCGATCATCTGTGGCCGATCGACAGCGTGTGGAATTATCACGCGGGCGGCGGACAGTTCAAGACGATCGCGACCTTCACGGCGGCGCTCGAGGCGCGCTACGGTCCTGCACGGGACGCGGCGGACTACGCGCGCAAGGCGCAGGCGCTCACCTACGAAGGAGAGCGCGCGATGTTCGAGGGGTACGCGCGCAACAAGTACACGTCCACCGGCGTCATCCAGTGGATGTTGAACAACGCGTGGCCGTCGATCATCTGGCATCTCTACGATTGGTATCTGCGCCCGGGGGGCGGCTATTTCGGAACCAAGGCCGCGTGCGAGCCCGTCCACGTGCAGTACTCCTACGACGATCGGTCGATCGCGCTCGTCAACGATACGCAGCAGCCGACTGCCGGTCTCAAGGTCACGGCGACCGTGCTCGACTTCGCGCTCAAGGAGCGGTTCGCGAAGAGTGCTGACGTGGATCTCCCGGCCGACGGCGTCGTTCGTCCATTCGCCGTCCCGGAGCTGGCCGGCCTGACCCCGACGTATTTCCTCTCGTTGACGGTCACGAAAGGGTCCGACATCGTGAGCCGGAACTTCTACTGGCTGTCGACCACCGAAGACGCGCTGGCGTGGGACAAGAGCACGTGGTACTTCACCCCGACGACCACGCATGCGGATCTCGCCGCGCTTTCGTGCCGACACGGGCGCGCCCGAGCCTCGCGGACGCGTTACGGTCACGAACACCGGCTCCGCACTCGCGTTCCAGCTGCGTCTCAAAGCGGTCGACGCGTCCGGCGTGGAGATCCTGCCGGTGTACTGGGAGGACAACTACATTTCCCTGCTGCCTGGCGAACGGCGCGACATCCGGATTGCGCTCCCGGCCTGGACGCCCGCGCCTGTGGGCGTGGTCGTCGACGGATGGAACGTGCCTGCCCTCCGCGCGGCGGCCGGCGCAGGACGCTGAGCGCGCCGTGAGTGCTGACGCGCCACACCTGAAGCGCACGCTTGGTCTCGGGGACCTCGTGTTCTACGGCATCGTCCTGATCCAGCCCGTGGCGCCGATGGGCATCTACGGAGTCGTGAGCCAGGAAGCGCGCGGCCATGTCGTCACAACGATTCTGATCGGTATGGTCGCGATGCTGTTGACGGCCGTGAGCTACGGCCGCATGGCGCGCGTCTATCCGAGCGCCGGATCGGCGTTCACGTACGTCGGACAGGAGCTGCATCCGGCGCTTGGATACGTGACGGGCTGGAGCATGTTGATGGATTACGTGCTCAACCCGACCATCTGCACGATCTGGTGCAGCAAGGCCGCGATGAACGTTCTGCCGGTGATCCCGTACGCCGTGTGGGTCACGGCGTTCGCGCTGCTGTTCATCGCGATGAATCTTCGCGGCATCAAAGCGAGCGCGCGCACGAACGAGATTCTCGCGATCGCGATGTCGGTCGTCGTCGTGATCTTTCTCGTGGCCGCGTTCCGCTACGTCGCGGGGATGCATCTGCACGGCACGGACTGGAGCCGCCCTCTCTACGATCCGCGGACATTCTCGCTGCCGACGGTTCTGACCGGCGCCTCGATAGCCAGCCTGACCTACATCGGTTTCGACGGCATCTCGACGCTGTCGGAAGAGGTGAAGGATCCGAGGCGGAACGTGCTGCTCGCGACGGTCTTGACGTGTCTCATCATCGGCGTGCTCGCGTCGATTGAGGTCTATGCCGCGCAGCTCGTGTGGGGCGACTGGAAAGGCTTTCCCGATCTCGACACGGCATTCGTCTACGTCGCCGGGAAAGCCGGCGGGCCGATTCTGTTCATGACGATCAACTTCACGCTGCTCGTCGCGAATATCGGCTCCGGGGCTGGGGCGCATCTCGGCGCCGCGCGGCTGCTCTACGGCATGGGCCGACAGGACGCGCTGCCGCGCCGGTTCTTCGGCGCGATCGATCCCCGGACCAACGTTCCGCGCAATAACGTCCTGCTCATCGGCGTCATCGCGCTCGCCGGCGGATTGACGCTCAGCTATCAGCTCGGCGCGGAGATGCTGAACTTCGGCGCGTTCATCGCGTTCATGGGGGTCAATGTCGCCGCGCTCGTCCACTACTGGGTCCGCGAGGATCGCGCGCGGCGTCGGCCGGCGGACCTGCTCATTCCGCTCGGCGGTTTTCTATTCTGCCTGTATTTGTGGATCAGTCTCCGGTGGCCCGCCATCATTGCCGGCGGCGCATGGCTGGCGGCTGGTGTCCTCTACGGCGCGATCAAGACGCGAGGCTTCCGCCGCCAGATGGTGTCGTTCGATCTTCCACCGGAGTCGTAAGGCTCACTCCTTCGGCTGCGTCATCGAAAACCAGTTGCCCAGTCCATCCGACATGATGGCCTCGGTCCCGTAGAAGCGCTCCTCGGGCGCGCCCTTGAACTGCACGCCCTTCTTCTTCAGCTCTTCGTACGTTTTCCGGCAGTCGTCGACGCGGAAGACGCCGGCGCCGAGGACGCCCTTCTTCAGCAGCAGCCGGACCGCCTGGGCGGACTCCTCGTCGAACATCGGTCCGCTTTTCGGCTCCATGAGGACGATCTCGAGATCGGGCTGGTCCTTCGGACCCACCGTCAGCCACGTGAAGCCGCCATCCATCGTGGCGTCGGTGCGGACCTCGAATCCGAGCTTGTTGACGTAGAAGTTCCGGGCCTCCTCCTGATTGTTCACGAACAGCGTGACGTGCGACATCTTCTGAATCATGGAGCCGACTCCTTTCGGCAGGGAGCATACGGATCGGCGGTGCCACGCGCTTCTCCGAAATTGCGATCAGCGGCCAGCGCGATACATCCGGATGAAGCACGAGGGGATATAAGCCGGCCGCCGCCGCGAAGCACGATACGCCGCCGGCGATGCGCCTGCGACCCGTCGAAACATCGCGCTGAAGGATCCGAGACTGCGAAACCCGACGGCTTCACAGATCTCGGTGACCGGCATTGGCGTCGTCACCAGCAGATGCTTCGCGCGATCGATCCGGCGCGCGCGCAGGTACTGATGCGGCGTCGCGCCGGTCGCCGCGCGAAAGGCGCGGATGAAGTGAAACGGCGACAGCCCGGCACACCGCGCGAGCCGTGCCACGGTGAGCGGCCGGGCGTAGTGCCGATCGATATAGCCGGCGATGTCCTGAATCGGGCGCATGCCCGGTGTCTAGGCCGTAGCCGCCCCGGCGCGCAGGGCGGCCATCTCTTCGCGATTTGGACCGTATAGTCCCGGGCGCCTGACCGCCCGCCAGCCGGCACATCAAGCTGAGCTGTCCGCGATGATGGACCCCGTGCGAGACGATGGAGGTCCACAGGATCTCGCGCACCGTCAGAGGGCCCGTGAAGAACGCCATCGAGCGATCGAGGTCTTCCGGTGTCAGCTTGCAAATCCGTTCGACCGCCTCGCGGTGGACTCGTTCGTATCCGGGCGCGAGGGCTTCCACCGTTCGCGGCCGCTCAATGTCGGGCGGTCTCCTGTCGAGATTGAACTGCCCGCGGTCGATGCCGAAGCTCATGTACGCGTCTAATTCCGCGAGATGCCAGGCCAGCTCACCCAGCGAGCGTCCTCCGGCGTCCGGTCGAAAGTCGTACTGCGCCGGCGGCAGCGCGCGCAGGAGTTTCAGCGTCTGCTCCGCCTCGCGATCCCATGTGGCCCGGAACATTTCGAGTTCATTCATTGGCATGCGGTATCTCCTGTCAGTGTGACGTCGAGAATTGTAAGCGATGACCGACCGCAGACACCTTCGTTTGCGGGTGGCGAAACTTGTCGTGCCGACGTGAGGCAGTTTTACCCGCCACAGGCGAACTCTTTGGGCGAGGCCCACATCCCCGCCGGGCACGACCGTTGCTACACTTTGGGCGCTCCCGCGGGAGGGATCGCGCCATGCCCAGCGCAAGACATTCGACGATGGTGACCTTCGGATGTGCGTTCGCGCTTGTGCTCCTTGCGGATCCGCATGTGCGCGCGACCGGGTCCGGCCGGCCGGCCGTTGGGCTGCAACACTACGGCGACGTGACCGTGCGCGATCTGCCGCGAGGCGCCGTTCAGCGTGGTGCGCGCCGGGTGGTCCCGTTCCACGCCACTGATGAAGAAACCTTCAAGCGCGGCAAGTCCTCGCCTCAGACCGCCGTAGCGCCGGCAGCCTCCAGCGCCGCCAGCGCCTCGACGCTGACGATGACTAATTCCGGCTTCGACGGCATCAATTTTACCGACGCGGGAGCGTTTCCGCCGGATACGCAAATCGCGGTCGGTCCGAACCATGTCTTCGAGGCGGTGAACGATTGGGTCCGCATCTGGAGCCGGCAGACGACGCCGCCGAGCACCGCGTATGACGTGGATCTCGGGACATTTTTCGGCGTCGGCTTTCTGACGACGCTGACCGACGTCGTTTCGGATCCGCGCGTCCTCTACGATCGCGCGAGCGACCGCTGGTTCGTGTCGTGCGTGACGCTCGAGTCGCTGCTGAATACCGCAGACTGGCGCCTCGCCGTGTCGAAGACGGGCGACCCTGCCGGTGCGTACACCTTGTATGCGGCGACCTTCAGCGGCACCTTCCCCGACTTCCCCTCGCTGGGTCTGAGCGACGACAAGCTCGCGCTGACCGGCAACGCGTACACGATCTCCACCGAGCAGTTCCTGGGATCGGAGTTCCTCATCGCGAAAAAAGCGGATCTGGTCGCAGGTGTGAGCGCTCCGGCGAGTGCGTTCTTCGGCCCGCCGCAGGCGGTCGACTCGATTCAGGCGGCGCAGTCGTTATCGACGACATCGACGTTGTACCTTGCGGCGGTCCCCGGTGACGGTCAGAGCTCGACGCTCCAGATGTGGTCGATCACCGGCCTGCCTGGCAACGGCTTGAGCGTCACGACGACGCCCCTGACACAGCAGACCACGCTCGTCATTCCGCCCGACGCTGTCCAGCCAAACAGCACGATCGGCATCGCGACAAACGACGTGCGACTGCTGAATCTCGTGTACCGGGATGGCTCGCTGTGGATGGGCAGCACGACGGGGTGCACGCCGGCCGGAGACACCGACGTGCGCGCGTGCGTGCACTACGCGCAGGTCGACGCGGCAAACCGCAGCGTCACGCAGGAGATTGTGTTCGGCGAGCCTGGGGTCTACTACTATTACCCCGCCGTCGCGCTCGATGCGAACGACAACATGGTGACGGTCTTCAATCGATCGTCCGCTGCCGAGTTCGCGTCCGTCTACACGAGCGGACACAACGCGAGCGATGCGATCGGCGCGTTGCAGGCGCCGGCGCTCATACATGCCGGACAAGGCACGTACGATCCGACACCCTATCCGCCGCGCTGGGGAGACTACTCGGGCATCGCGGTGGATCCCTTCGACGGCGACGCGAGCGTCTGGGTGGCGGCGGAGTACGAGCCGTCCAGCGGTGGGCTCAACTGGGCCTCCTGGATTGCGAGCGTGTCGGCCGGTTCGACGTGCGCGCCGCCGATGACGCCCACCGGACTCGGTGCCGTTGCGGGCAACGCGCAAGTGGCGCTCAGCTGGAGTACGGCTTCCGGCGCCGCGAGCTACACCGTGAAACGCGCGACGACCACAGGCGGCCCCTACACGGCGATCGCGTCGGGGCTCACGACGACCGTCTACACCGACGCCACCGTCACGAACGGCACCACCTACTACTACGTGGTGTCGTCGATCAACGCGTGCGGCGAGAGCGCGAATTCGCTGCAAGCGGCGGCGACACCCGCCGGCAGCGTGGCCCCGGCGGCGCCGACGAAGCTGAACGCGGTTGGCGCCAAGCGGAAGGTGATGCTCAATTGGACGCAGTCGGCCAGCGCAGGCGTAACCCAGAACAAGATCTACAGGTCGACGGCTGACGGCGGACCGTACGTGGCCATCGCGTCGATCGGCGCGAACACGTCGTACACCGATACCCAGGTGGTCGGCGGCACCACGTACTACTACGTCGTCACCGCCGTGAGCGGCGCCGGCGAGAGCGCTCCCTCGAATCAGGCGTCAGCGAGGCCGAAGTAGGGGTGCGGACGCTTTGAGAGCGTCCACGATCTCTCGAGCGGTAAGCCGGCGGGCCTCCACGCGCACGCCCGTCAGCATGAACCGCCCGCCCGAGTTGTGGACGATGACACCCGGGCCCGCGAGGGCGGCGGCGGTCTGCACATCGCCCGCGCGCCGCAGGCCCGGAATATAGAGCCGCTCGAGAAACGCGTCATCGCTGGTGTCGTCGAACCCATCGACGTCCAGGACCGCGCGCCGGATCGGGACGACGGCTTCGGCGAGCAAGGCCGCGAGCGCGGCGTCACCGTCGGCGACCAGCGGCGCTGAGGGAGCCTGGCGGACAGCGGACACGATATCGGCCACGCGCTGGCTTGCGGCCGTGCGGTTGTAGGTCTCGAAGTGTGTGATCTTCGACGCCGCCTCGGCGTCGAACGGCGTGAAGGCCACTGGGCGGACCGAGAAACCCGCGCGTCGGAGCGCGCCGCTCACCTCAGGGTCGGCGGACGCGACGAGGACGCTGCGATCGCTCGACTTCCCCGCCGCGCGCGGCAACGCCGGCGCGTCCGCGGCGAGTCCCAGCGCGTGGCGCAGCGCGGAACTGAGGATCGCAGGCGGCTCCGGCACCTTCACGTCGGCCGCCGCCTGCTGGAGCCAGCGCGCCATCCAGCCGTACATCGCCTCGCGGCTCTCGCGGTTGTAGTTGTGCGGCGCGTCGATGCGCACCGCCTTGACGTGCGCGCCCGCGCCGAACAAATCGTAGATGCCGCGGATCGCGGGATATTCCGCTTCCAGCGTCTCGGCCGTCCAGTCGCCGGTCGCCGACACCATCAGCAGCGGCCGCGGCGCGATCGTCGCGGCGATTTCTACGTTCGTCGTGTCGAGCCGCAGCCCGGGAGGATTCTCGCAGAGGCAGCCTCCCTGCATGTGCAGCGAGATCATGTTCACCGGCGCCGCGACCGCGACGCGATCGTCCACCGCAGCGAGCAGAAACGTCTGCGTGCCACCGCCCGACTCCCCGGTCGCGCCGTAGCCGTCGTGCCGCACGTACGGCAGGGTGTCGAGAAAGTCGAGCGCCCGGATGCTGTCCCACAACTGCAGACCCGAGAGGCTCAGGCCCCACAGGCTTTCGCGCCGTCCGCCGAAGGCGTGCGTCAACTGCCGGCTGTCGCCGTAGCCGATCATGTCGTAGGCAAATACGACGATGCCCTGGCGCGCGAGACCGATCGCGCGGCCCGGACCCGAGACGACGTCGGTATTCTCGAGGCGGCCGTACGTCCAGTGGCCGTGCGGTGAAAGGACGGCCGGAAACGGCCCGTGGCCAACAGGCCGGTACAAATTGCCGGTGACGAAAAACCCCGGCAGGCTTTCGAAGTACACCTTCGAGACCACGTAATCCGCGTGCGTCACCCCTTCATCGATTGCGGCTCGCAGCGGCACCTTCTCGGGCATCGGCAACAATCCTGCGGACGCCAGCACGTGCTCGCGGATGTACGCGGCGCGGTGTTTCCACGCGTCGAGCGACGTGAACCGGGGCGGCGCGAAGCGGTCGTTCAGCGTGTGATACCGCGTCTGCGGCGTGGCCGGCGATTGTGCGGATGCGAGAGAGCAAGCGGCGATCGTCGGGATGGCGATCCAGCGCAGGGACATGCCGCGCATTGTGCGAGGGTTTTCGGTGATAATCAATCGCCGCGTTGCACCGCGACTACCGCGATTCCGCCGGAGATCGCGGCGAAGCGGCGAGGCCGGTCACCCTCCGCATCATGCCGTCGCTCTTTGTGAGCAGATACAGCTCGCCATCGCGATCCGTCGCGAAGCGCACATCGACCCGGCCCGACGGCGCCAGCGTCGCCTTCCCGGGGAGCTCCGGGTGCTTGCCACCGCGCGCGTGATAACCCGCCTTGACGACGCCGAACAGCGTCGGATAGACGCGGCCATTCCACGACACGCGCAGCTCGTGCAGTTGGGCGACTCGTGGCGGATGAGTGCCATCGACCGCCAGCATCTCCTTGAAATCGGCCCACCACAGGCGCCCCGTCGACGTGTCGCCGAGGACGTACTTGCCCTGGAGCGCAGGGATCGCCTTGCCTCGGTACACGTAGCCGCCCGCGATCGCATCGCCGCCCGATGGATCGTGCCCGTATTGCAGCACGGGATACGCGGGCGCCGCGGTGCCGTTCGTGACGGTGTCGGTCACGTAGACCGGAATCCGGTCGTCCTCAGGCAGCGCCGCGAGCGAGTTGTCGGGCAGCAGCATCTGCGTCCCTTCACGCGCCGAGTAGCCGTAATTCGCGCCCTTGTGAATGATGACGACGGTCTCCCAGGTGCGCAGTCCGACGACGCTGGCGACGAGGTGACTGGTGGCGGGATTGGCCGGATCGGCATCCCAGGTCAACCGATGCGGATTCCGAAGCCCGTACGCCCAGATTTCTTTTCGCGCGCCCTGGATTGAGGCGAAGGGATTGTCGTTCGGCACGCGGTAGCGGCCGTTCTCGCTGACGGAGCTCGATGCCGCGCGTTCGGAGAGGTCCGGAATGATCCGCAGGATCTTGCCGGCGACGGTATCGAGCCGCTGCGGATTGAGCCGAATGTCCGTCTTCTGCTCGCCCGCGGCGCTGTCGCCGCACGCCACGTAGAGCACCCGCCAATCCGGATCGCCGGGCTGCGCCGTCGGGTTGAACGCGAGGTCTCCCATGGGATGGAAGCGGCTGCCCGAGGGGACGCGCAGCAGTTCTCGCGCGGCGCCCTCGAAGGTCGTGTTCGAGATGTTGGTGTCGGTCCATTCCACGAGCACCGCTTCGTGAGCATCCTCGCCGGGCGTGCGCACCGGCGGCGTCGGTGTGTAGGCGGTCACCGCAAGATTTGGAACGCCCGAGTTATCGGGCACCGCGGGGACCTGCGGATCCACGTCCTCGAGATGGATCGTGTAGAAGCGCCCATTCTTCGCGTAGTCCGGATCGAACACAAAGCTGATGAATCCGCTGGCGAGCCCTGTCTCGAAGGTAAACCGCCGGAAGATGCCGCCGCGCGCGCGGCCGTTCAAATCGAAATAGCGGGTCACGGCTCTCGTCGAGCGGTCGACGATATACAGCGGACCGTTGAGATCGTTGACGAAGAAACGCCTCGCCGGCGCGGGCTCTTGCCGCATGAAGTTGATCCTGGCGAATGCACCGGCGTTGTTCCCCTCCCCATCCGGCAGACCGGTGATCGGCATCGCCGCGTAATCGGCAATCTGCAGCGCGAATTCGTCGGATGCGGTGCCAGGCCTCAACAGCGCCAGAAGAGCCGCGGCGAAAATGATGATGTACTTCATTCACCGCAGACCATGAGTCGATGCGACCTCGTAATGCGCCGCCTTCGCATCGTAGCGAACGAGATATTGGCGGCGCTCCTCCGGAATGACCGCACGTTCGTAATCGGAGCCGGCGACCGCGCGAACGGCGTCGATCGAGTCCCACAGGATGATCGTGACGAATTCGACTTCCTCGCCCGCGTCTCGCCGCAGGAGATAGCTGCCCCTGTAGCCGTTCACGCCGCCGATGCCGGGCAGCAGCTCAGGCTTCAGATGCGCCTCGTACGCGTCTGCGTGCTCCGGCCTGGTATATCCGTGCCACACTCGAGCGATCACGTCGCCTCCGCTAGATCGGAATCTTGCTCTTGTTCTTCGCGATCCACTCGTCGAACGTCTGGAGCTCCGGGTTGAGGGATCGCGCAACGTCGATGCTCCGCGCGCCGACGACCTCACGTTCGAAGTCGCGATAGACCTGAAACATGTTCCCCATCTCGTCGGCGCCGGGAAAGCCGAAGCTGCGGTAGACGTCGGGTTCGACGGCGTTGTACTTGACCCGGCCGATCCCGAGCCCCCGCGACAACTTGTCGCTCATCTCCCCAAGCGTCAGGTTCTCGCCGGCAATTCCGATCGTCTTCCCGATGTATGGCTGGCCCGCCTTGAAGATCGCATAGGCGACCTTGCCGATATCCTCCACCGCGATGGCGGGCAGGCGGCTGTTGCCCATCGGGAACGTCCAGCTGTACACGCCATCGTCACCCTTCTTGGGCGCCATTCCGAACATGAACAGATTGTCCCAGTAGAACGACGTCACGAGGAACGTGACAGGCAGTCCTTTGAAATACGCGTCGGCTTCCGCCTTCCCATCGAAGTGCGGGACTCTGTATTTCTCCTGGAGCATCGGCATCCGCGTATCGCCGGCCGGCATCAGCTTGCGGGTGTCTTCCAATGTGGACCAGATGACATGCTTCAGTCCCGTCGTTTTCGCCGCCTCGGCCATGTTCCGCGCCTGAGCCTTCTCCTTTTCCGCGGACAAATGTTCCCAGAAGTTCGTCACACAAAAGGCGCCGTGGGCGCCCGCGAAGGCCTGTTCCAGGCTCGCGCGGTCATCGAGATCGGCGCGGACCACTGCCGCGCCTTTCGCTGCCAGCGCTTTGGCTTTGTCTTTGTTCGGGTCGCGAGTGATCGCGCGGCACGCGAACCCGCCGTTGCGGTCATTCAGGATTGCCTGGCAGAGTCCGCCGCCCTGTGCGCCGGTGGACCCCACGACTGCGAGGACTTTGTCGGCCATAAGGCGAAAGATTAGCACGGCCATGTCGATTCGGGCGGCGTTCGCGAGCTGTCGCATCGAGGTAGCGCTCTTGCATCAAAGCGACGTGCCGTCCGGATCCGTTAGGAGGTCAGTGGCGTTATGCATGCGAATCTACTGATGGGATCGACGGTGGCCCTTGCGTGTGCGCTGGGCCTGTGGAGCTGCGGCGGTGGGACGACAATGCCGAGCTCCACCAACGCGACCACGATCAGCATCGTGGGCCTCAGCGGGAATACTGCGTTTTCGCCCGACGTGGTCCAGGCGTCGGTCGGCGATATGCTCGTCTGGAAGAACAACACCGGAGCGCTGCACCACATCGTCCTTGATGACGGGACGGTTGTCGGCGACATCGCGCCCGGTGCGTCGAGCTCAGCGATACAGCTGAAGACCGCGTCGGGCAATTTTCACTGCACGATTCATTCGACGATGATCGGCAGCATCAATGGTGCGGCGCCACCCCCGCCGCCTCCGTGCACGACGCCGGGCTATTGCTAGTCGTGTATGGCGGGCATCTTGCTCCCAGAGGACGCGCAGATGCACCGCCATCTTATCGTCGCATACGCCAGCGTCATTTTCGTCTTCTCCGCACTGGAAATTGGAGCGCAGCAGCCCACAGCGGCGGGAAGGGATGCACTCTGGCGCGAACCCGAGCCGTCGAGGTGCGACCTCTTCTATGGTCCCGGTGGCCAGACAGACGCGCCTCCCACCGGCCGATTTGCGTTTATCAAAGAAGACCTCGACGGCACGCAGCCGAAGTTCGATGCGCGCGACGAGAATGGCGTCCGGTGGAAGGTCAAGCTGGGAACGGAAGCTCGACCGGAAGTTGCGGCAACAAGGCTCGTCTGGGCGGCGGGCTATTTCGCCGACGAGGACTATTACGTTCCCCGCCTGCAGGTCGAGGGTCTGGCCGCGCTCAAGCGTGGTCAGAAGTATCTGTCGCGAGACGGCTTCGTAACCGGCGCGAGACTCGAGCGATCGATCCCGGGCCAGCGAAAGGCCGGCAACTGGAGCTGGACGGACAATCCCTTCGTCGGCAGCCCTGAGCTCAACGGACTGAAAGTCCTCCTCGCTCTGATCAATGACTGGGATTTGAAAGAGATCAACAACAGTATTTACCAGGAGCGGGACGGAGAGCGGCGCTATGCGGTTGGAGATCTCGGCGCGAGCTTCGGCCGCAACAGCAACGAGTACGCGCGGTCGAAAGGGGACGCCGACGGCTATCGGCAGTCCGCTTTCATCAAGGAGATTCGGTCCGACGACGTCGATTTCGTGCTTCTGCAGACGCCATTCTGGGTTGATGCCTTGAGGACGCTTCACGCTCGGGAGTATGGACGGATGGATCAACTCGTCCAGCACATCCCGCGGCAGCACGCGACCTGGATCGGCCACGTCCTCGCGCAGCTCTCCGACGATCAGATCGCCGCGGCCTTTCGGGCCGCGGGATTCTCGGCACAGGAAGTGGACGAACTGACCGCAACGGTCAGGGACCGAATCACCCGTCTGAACGCCCTTTAGCGGCGATTGAGCGACGAAGAATTCTCCGCAACCGACCGCCGCGCTGGTGTAGCATCTGCCCTTTCCGGACAGCACGCACGAAAACCACGGGACACTCGCCGTGCGCGAAGCGTCAGTCCGTTTCCTGTAGGTGTCGGCTCACTATGTGGAAGTACTTCGCGTGCCTTCGGGGGCACCACACTTATCACGTGCGGGTGCAACCGGGCCTGGTATTCCTCGAATGCATCTGCTGTGGCCGCCGGACCCACGGCTGGAATCTGACAGCGCGATCGGCAACGAGAGCAAGACAAACGTTGCGTCTGCTGTTGGACGAATCGGCGATGTCTCAGACCCGCCCCGTCAAAGCGCCTCCGTCATCTGAGTCTCGCCGTTATCCCGAGCGCCTCGCGGCGTCAAACGAATTCCGACTGCATCTTGAATTGTCCGGCCCCGTCCACAAGCGAATGGACCGTGAAATGGGCCAGCAGCTCCGAAAAGTGCTTCAACTGGTCGGTTCCGACCGGCCCCGGTAGGGAGGGCGCTCTCGCGATTTCTCGTAGGCCCGGGTATACTTATATGAGTCTCCTACTCCCCGCAACGGACGAGCTTCGACGGGCTCCCTCGAAACGAGTCGGCAGCCATGTCGCTATCCGTTCGATACCATTTCGCTCTGATACTCGTTGGAATCAACGTGGTGGGCACGGTTGTGGTCGCCGCGTTCGGGTTTCGCACTTCGCGACAGACTCTTGAGCAGCAGGCGCTGCTTGCCGTCGGCGCTATCGCGGAGGCACGCCAGCAGGCGGTCTTTCGCCTCCTCGAAGGACGGCAGGAACGACTCGGCGCCTCCCTCGCCACCCTGGAAACACTGTGCGGCGAGCGTGGGCCGAGAGGGACTCTCGCCCTCGAACACGAGTGCATGCGTGACGTGCTCATCGGCGTTCACAGGGCAGAACGGGCCACAGCCGTAGAGCTGCGATACGGAGCGCGCCGACTCGCGGCACGCGGCTCCTGGCGGAAGCCCGCCCCGTCGCCAGAGGCCGGAGCGCTGGCGTCGTTCACGGCCGACCAACAGACCGAGTACACGATGCGCGCTCGACGCGGCCGCCTGAGCGTGCGCGCGCGATTCCCTCTTGGCGATCTCGTACCGATTTTCAGGGATCGTTCTGGATTGAACGTCAACGGCGAAGCCCTCCTCGTGAACGGGAAAGGCGCACCCCTCACACCGTTGCGGTATCAGGCGCCTGCGGTTGGCGAGCGCCTGCGGGCGATGACGTCGATTCAGCGGTGCCTCGCCGGTGAAAGCGGTGAAATCCTCACGCGCGATTACCGGAACGCGATGGTGATCAGCGGGTTCCGGCCGGCGCCGTTAATGGGCGGCGGCTGCGTCGTCGCGAATCTGCAGTACTCGGACGCGCTCGTTCCGATCAATCGCCTTGGGCGGACGTTCATGTACGCGGCCGCTGCGTTCATCCTGCTGAGCGTCGCCCTCTCGTTCGTCGTCAGTCATGCCATTGCGAAGCCGATCGCCCGCCTCGCCGCGTCCGCGCGCGCCATGCAGGAAGGTCGTTTCGATCAGCCGGTCCGCGGCGGCGGCCCGACGGAGGTCCGGCAGCTCGCACGCGCGTTCACGACGATGGCGCGGTCGATTGGGGATCTCGTTCACCGTGAGCAGGCGGCGCGCGTGAAAGCCGAAGAGGCGAGCCGTCTCAAGGACGCATTTCTCGCGACCCTCTCGCACGAACTTCGAACGCCGCTCACGGCCATCCTCGGCTGGTCGTCGATGATCACACGCGGCCAGGCGGACGCGACGCAGACCGCATATGCGGTGCAGGTCATCGAGCGCAACGCCCGGCGACAGGCGCGTCTGGTCGACGACCTTCTCGATGTCTCGCGTATGGTCAGCGGTCAAATGCGGCTGCAGCTCTCGAGCGTGTCGCTGGACGCAGTCGTCGATGAGGCGCTCGAAGCGGTGCGTCCCGGCGCGGAAGCCAAGAACCTGGAGCTGGTCAAACGCATCGACGCGCCACTATGCACCGTCCGCGGTGACGCTGATCGGCTGCAGCAGGTGGTTTGGAACCTGCTGTCGAACGCCGTGCGATTCACGCCTCAAGGCGGCCGGATCGAAGTGAGCCTTCGTGATGTCGACAATGAGGCGGAGATCCGGGTGACGGATACAGGAATCGGCCTTCCCCCGGATTTCGTGCCGCACGCGTTCGATCGGTTTCGACAGGCCGACAGCAGCATGACACGAGCGCATGGAGGCCTGGGCCTCGGGCTCTCCATCGTGCGTCATCTCGTGGAGCTGCACGGAGGGACCGTTCGCGCCGAGAGCGCTGGCGAAAGACAGGGTTCGTCTTTCACGGTGCGTCTGCCGATTCACGCCGACGTGCGAATCACGACCCGCAGCGCGGATTCGGATCGGCCAGACGCGCCGCCGATGGCACTTCAAGGTACCCGCGTGTTGATCGTCGACGACGACCCGGATACTCGAGAGCTCCTCCGTACGATACTCGAAGACGCGGGCGCGACAGTCGCGACGACGGCGTCAGCAGGCGAAACGCGCGCCATGATCGGTCGACAGCGGCCCGACTTGCTGATCGCCGACATCGGCATGCCGAACGAAGACGGGTATTCGCTGATGCGATCCGTGCGCGCGCTCGAGACGGACATCACCCATCGCGTGCCGGCGATCGCGCTGACCGCGCACGCGCGCGCTGAAGACGTCGATCGCGCATTGGCCTCAGGCTTCCAGGTTCATCTGGCGAAGCCGGTCGAGCCGTCGCGGCTCGTGTCGGCCATCGCGACCCTCATGCACCCCCCTGCGTGAATGCCGTGCCGGCGCCCCGAGCTGTAGGGCGGACTGGCGGAACACGCCGGCGGTCTTGCCTGCTATCCTGTCTCGGGACGGAAGACGCGATGCGCGGGACAGTGTTGTTGCTGGACGGCCACGCCTCCCGGGCCATGTACGCGGAGCACTTTCGCGCGAACGGGTTCGTGGTGTATGAGGCTGAGCACTCCGAAGAGGCGCTGCGGTACTTCGACAGTCTCGTTCCGGATGTTGTGATCGCCGTGCTCGGGGCGCACAACGGTCCGTCGGTCATCAGCGATTTGAGCGCGCGGGTTGACCGCGCGGCGTCGATTATCGTCGTTTCTGAGATTGCTGACTGCGAGCGAGCCCGCCAAGCGGGCGCCGACTCGTTCCTGTTGGCATCCGAGCCGCCAGGCGGACTCGTGTACGAGATTCGCCGCGCGTTGATCTTGCGCCGCAGCGGCCGCCGCCTCCCGTGGAACCGGCGCGACACGACGGCGTCGCAACGGCCGCGGCCGTAGTCCGATTCGTCGCGGAACAGCTTTCGCACAACGCGGCCCCGCGGTAGAATCCCGACAAACTCTATGGCCTCTCCGAGCCCGACCGAGTTGCTACTGGCATGGGGTGGCGGCGACGCGGAGGCCTTCGATCGGCTCGTGCCCCTCGTGCACTACGAACTGCATCGCCTGGCGCGGCGTTACATGGCGCGAGAGCGGCCGGACCACACCCTCCAGACGAGCGCGCTGCTGAACGAGGCGTATCTGCGTTTGATTGAGGTGAAACAGGTACAGTGGCAGAATCGCGCCCACTTTTTCGCCATGGCGGCCCGCATGATGCGGCGGATCCTGGTTGACTTCGCCCGCGCCCGCGACAACGAGAAGCGGGGCGGGGCCGTCGTGAAGATTGCGCTCGACGAGGCGCTCGTCGTGTCGCCGGAGCCGGAACAGGATTTGGTGGCACTCGACGATGCGCTCGGCGCGCTCGAAACGATCTACCCGCGGAAGAGCCGCGTCGTCGAACTCCGGTTCTTCGGCGGGCTGACCGTTGAAGAAACGGCTGAGGCGCTGCAGATTTCGACGGACACCGTCAAACGCGACTGGCGATTCGCAAAGCTGTGGCTCGTACGTGAATTGACCCGAGAGCCGCCTCATGTGGTCTGATCGCGAAGCCGACGTCGAACGGATTTGTCACATCGCGCTCGATACGGATCCCGCGTCTCGGGGTGTCTTCCTCGACGAGGCGTGCGGGACTGATACCGCCCTCCGGCTCGAGGTCGAGAACCTGCTCGCGCACGAAGCGGCGGCCGAACGCTTTCTGGCATCTTCGGCGTTGCATGTGACCGCGCGCGGGATGATCGGCGAGGCGCTGACCGTTGGCCGGCAGATTGGAAGCTACCGGGTCGTGGCGCGGCTCGGCGCGGGGGCCATGGGAGAGGTGTATCGCGCCCACGACCTGAAGCTTGGACGCGACGTCGCCCTGAAGGTGCTCCCGCTTGCTTTTGTGGCCGATCGCGACCGGCTGACGCGGTTTGAACGAGAGGCCCGAGCGCTGGCGGCGCTCAATCACCGGCACATCGCCGCGATATATCAACTCGAGGAGGCCGACGGCATCCGCGCCCTCGTGCTCGAACTGGTGGAGGGCGACACACTCGACGACCGTCTGGCTCGTGCCACGGACCGGCGCCTCCCGTTGCCAGAGGTGTTGGTGATCGCTGGCCAGATCGCGGCGGCGCTCGAAGCGGCGCACGAGAAAGGGATCGTCCATCGCGATCTCAAGCCGGCGAACATCAAGATCACACCGGACGGCTGCGTCAAGGTGCTGGATTTCGGGTTGGCCAGAATGGGAGCTGCGGCTGAATGTCCGACGCCGGTGCTGCCCTCTGTCGAGCCGCATGCGACCCTCGACGGAACGCTGCTCGGGACGCCGGCCTACATGAGCCCCGAGCAGGCGATCGGGCAACCCGTCGATCCACGAACCGACCTTTGGGCCCTCGGCGTGATCCTCCATGAGATGACGACCGGGAAGCGGCCATTCGACGGCCCGACGTCTGCAGCCATCTTCCAGGCGCTGCTGGGAAGTGAGCCGGTGCGGGTGCGCGAGCAGCATCCCGATGTGCCGATCGATCTGGCGTCGATCATCGATCGATTGCTCCTCAGGGACCGCGATGCCCGGTATCAGTCAGCGAAGAATGTCTGCGGTGATCTCGCCCGGGTGATCGCCTCTTCGAGAAAGAGGTATGTCGTTCCCGCCCTCGCTCTCACCGCGGTGGCCGTCCTCGCGATCGCCGCGCCGCGATTCCTGGAGTGGACCCATCGCCCCGTGACGTTGCCATCCGAGTACACGCAGATCACCGACTTCACCGATTCGGCAACCGCGCCGGCGCTGTCGCCCGACGGCCGCATGGCAGCGTTCATTCGCGGCGGGGAGGCGTTCCTCAGTCACGGACAGATTTACGTCAGGGTCCTTTCGACTGGCGAGACCGTGCGCCTGACGAACAACGGCAACCGCAAGTATGCGCCGGTCTTCACACCCGACGGTTCACGCGTCGCGTATTCAGAACTCAGCCGCACAGGGACAGTGACGTCGTGGGACACGTGGACCGTTCCGGTCTCTGGGGGTGAACCATCACGGCTCCTGCCCAACGCGACCGGATTGGTGTGGCTGGACCGCCGCCAGGTCATGTTCTCCGCGTTCAAGGGAAAAACTGCGCATCTCGGGATCGTGACGGCGACCGATACCCGGGCGGCAGAGCGTGAGATCTACTTCCCCGCTCACGAGCGTGGCATGGCGCATTACTCCTACCTTTCACCGGATCGCCAGATGGTTCTGGTCGTCGAAATGGATCGGACGGGCACGTTCCGATCGTGTCGCCTGGTCCCGTTCGACGGGCGATCGACGGGACGGCTGGTCGGACCGCAAGGGAACTGCCGATCGGCCGCATGGTCACCTGACGGCAAATGGATGTACTTTGGCGCCGACGTCGACGGCCATTCGCACGTATGGCGTCAGGCGTACGCCGGAGGATCGCCCGAGCAAATCACGTTCGGGCCAACCGAAGAAGAGGGCGTGGCGGTCGCGCCCGATGGACGGTCGCTGGTGACGTCCATCGGCCGGCGCCAGAGCGCGATCTGGATACACGATCGCGCGGGCGATCGTCCGATATCGTCCGAAGGGTTCGCGCATTCTCCAGAGTTCTCGAGCGATGGCCGCCGCGTGTACTACCTGCTCCGTGCGTCGCCCGACTCGCACAACAACGAGCTGCGATCGATCGACTTGACGTCCGGCCGGGTCGAGAGCGTCCTTGCCGGCATGCGGATCACCGAAAACGACATGTCCTTGGGCGACTACGATATCTCGCGCGACGGGCAGGAAGTGGTGTGGAGCTCGAAGCAGCCGGACGGCACGTCGGCGATCTGGCTCGCTCGCCTCGACCGGCGCACGCCCCCGCGCGAAATCGCGCGTGACGCCGAGTACGTGTCATTTGGCACGCACGACGATCTCCTGTTCGTGACGCTTGGAAAGGAAACGAGCTATCTGACGCGGATCATGAAGGATGGCACGGGGCGGACTCGCATCAGCGATGTATCACCCATTTACAACAAGGGCGGTATATCGCCGGACGGCGAGTGGGCGATCGTGTACTCGCCCGTCACGAGCCGCGATGCACCGCTGGGAACCGTTGCGGTGCCGATCCGCGGAGGCCGATCGAAGAGCATCTGCAGCGGGCTCTGCTATGCGTGGTGGTCCAGCGATGGAAAGTTCCTGTATGCCAGCGTGTTCGACGAGTCCTCGCCGGAATTGACGGTCGTGGTCCCGGTCCAGGCGGGACACATGGTGCCCGACGTCCCTGAGGCGGGCTTGAACATACGCGCCAATCAAACCGCCATTCCAGGGAGTCGCGTGATCGAACAGGCCCGCGTCGTTCCAGGGCCGGACTCCTCGAGCTATGTATTCGTGAAGACGGAGCTTCAACGGAATCTGTATCGCGTACCGATTCACTGAAAGCGGAACGGGCTCCCTATTTGCGTAGTCTTCTTTTCGAGCGCATCGCCGCGCCCGCCATGCCTGTGGCTAGCAGAAAGAGCGACGCTGGCTCGGGAACCCTAACGGCGCTTATCACGGGCGCCGTGAGATTCTGGTCCGTGGCTCCATTCACAATGAAACTGGAAGGCGACAGTGGCTCGCCGGTCAGGTTGAGCACCAGCATGGCTCCGCTCGGGTCATTGGAGTAACAGGTGCTGAAGCTGACATCGCACAGGTACATCGCGAACTGGTCAGGGAAGCCGCCGCTGAAGTTGTTCGTCGTGGTCAGGGTGAACGAGAGCGACGCGCCTGCGTTGAACTGCTGCAGGAAGAACGTCTGAGAATCAACATCGCTGAGCGACACTCCGCCCGTCAGATCACCGCTGCACCCGAGACCGCTCAGCGCACCGCCGAGCGTGCAGTCCTCCGTCCCTGCGATGGCGCCGCCGCCGCCAAAGCCGAAGCCGGACAGCGTAATCGTGTTGTCTGCCGCGCCATCTCCATCCGTGAGTCCGAACAGAAGGATCTGCGGCCCCGACAGCGGCGATGTGTCGAGGGTCACGGTAAACGAACTGGCCAGTGCGGCGCCGGCTGACAGCACGAAGAAGAGCCCGCCGAACGCCAACGCTCTGACTAATCGCTTCATGGTTCCTCCCTCGGCCTACCTGGATCCCGGGCCGGCCAGCACGCGCGTCGTGTAGCTGATCGTCGACCTGGAGGGATCGGTGAATTGCAGCGTGACGGTAATCGCCTGGCCCGGCGCCAGGTTCGTGCTGGAGTTGATGTACGGACTGCCCGCCGGCGGCGCCAGCGCGTCCGTGGTGCCGGTGGCGTTCGCCAGGCTCGCGTTGCTGCTCAAGTTGTCGAGCACCAGGGAAATCGGTCCGGTGATAAACGCCGCGGAGCCGTTCGTGAGCGTCACGTTTTGCAGTAAGCGTCCGGTGATCGGGTTCAGCGTGAAGCCGCCGAACGTCACGAACATCAAACCGCTCACGTCTTGCGCACACGCGCACAATTGGAAATTTGCCGTGACGGTCTGCGATTGACTCATCACCACAAACGTCGAGCTGTTGGTGGGATTTACGATGCCGCCCCCGGTCCAGCCGGTAAAGGTGTAGCCGGCGGCCGGAGTCGCGGTGATCGGGATCACCGAATTAATGGGCTCGTCATAGGCCACGGAGCTGGCGGCCGGATCTGTCGTGCCGCCGCCGGCTGGCGACACCTGCATCGTCAGCGCAAAGGTCTGGAGATTGACCGGCGGGAAGCACGGAAACGGCGAGATTTCGGGCCGGTTTGGCGTGCACAACTCGAACGCGCCAATGTCGAAGCCATGGCCATCCGGCGAGGGCCGCGGCTGCCCGCGCTGATCGCGTGGGAGCCCGGCGTTGGTGCTCCCGTACGCCGGACTGGTAGAACTGATGGCAAGGGTGGGCGTCAGGCCACCGTTGTATTGCAGGCCTCCCAGATGGGGATCTCCCGTCGCCACAATCCCCGATGCCGGGCAGGGATTGGCGCTGTCGTTGTTTTGAATCAGGTTTCCGGAGAACTCGCCCGTGATGGTGAAGCCGCTGAGCGTGCAGTCGCCGAGCCCGTTGTTGGAAAGGATGGAATTTCGAAGATCAAAATGCAGCGGCGCGCCGAACTGCTGCACCACCGCCAGGCCGCCTCCGGTTCCAGGCCCCCCCATGGACACCCTGCTGAAATTGCCGGAGATTGTGACATTGTCGATCTTGATCGAGCCGTTGAGAGAAAGGATCGCGCCGCCGTACGGAGTGCCGTTGCCGCCGGCGCCATTGGTAAGAAAGCCGCCGCCGTGACCGCCCTCAGCGGAATTGCCCACGAAGGTGCTGTTGCTGATCATCACCGAGCCGCCGTCGTTGAAGATCGCGCCGCCCAGGCCGGCGCCGCCGCCGCCATTCGCTTCGGTTGCGACACCTCCACCAGCGAAGACGCAGTTGCCGTTGAAGTCCGAGAGGCACCCGGCCTTGCCAGGTCCGCCACCGGAAACCGTCCCGAAGATTCCCGCACCGGCGCCGCCGCCGAAGCCGGCGCTGCCACCGGTCAGCCCGAAGAGCCCGCCGTGCTTCCCGGTTCCGCCACCGCCTCCACCAAACCCGCCGCTGCCGCCGTCCGACGAATCTCCGCCGCCGCCGCCCCCGCCGGCGTACGCACCACCAGCACCACATTCCGCCATCGAATACAGTTCCGCCACCCCCTCCGCCACCGTCGGCGCCATTTCCGCGGGATCCGCCCCCACCGCCGCCACCGAAGTAAAGGACGCCGCCAACTCTCTGGTCCCTCTCCGCTCCACCTTTCCCTGACAGGCCGCCGCCGCCACCACCGCCGCTGCCGCCGGAGAGATCGACGAAGGTATCGTTCTCAATGTTGCCGTTGCCGCCGCCCGCGATATTGGCGGCAAAGGTGCTGTTATCAATCTCCAGCTCACCATCCTTGACGTAGATCGCTCCGCCAGCGCCCAGCCCTCCTCCCCCGCCGGGATGACCGCCGTCACCGCCTCTTGCCCAGAAATCCTGCACCGTGGCGTTATTGAGGTGCAGGGAACCCCCTGGCCCGACGGCGAAGAGGCGAAACAACAACGTGCCGGAACGCTTCACGATCGCCCCGTTGGCCTCGATCGTTATTCGTGACGTGATCATCGGAGTGGCGGTCGGCCCCATGAAGTTCGCCGCGTCATCGGTCATCCTGCTCAACAGCAGCGTGCTCTTGGTCGGCAGCCAGATGGTGTCATCGACGCCATCACCGAGGACGCAGTTCGTGCTGATGCGATTTGGCACATGCGTCGTCGGGTCGTAGCCGTTGATGGCGATGCCATGAGCCCCATTGTCGAGACTCTCATGGAGCACCGCCGAATAGATCGCCTCCTTCAGCGAGCACAGGCCGGAGCCGATCTTGTCCTCCGTCGTGGTTACATAAATGTTCGCGGCCCACGCCGGCGCTGCCGAAACGGCCAGCAGTAGAAGAAACAGCGGCGTGAAACGATGGCTGCGCATAATTGTTCTTCCTGCGCGTGGCGGCGTGTTCCTTATTCCCGGCGGGTTGCCCCGTCAACGCCTGTTCGTTGAGGGCCCCTCCAGGGCGCGGGCAGCAAGGTGAACTGCTCGTTCAAATAGGCGCAAATCGCGGGCGGGAACTATCATCCAGGCGAAATTTCTTTGCCTGCGGCAGAGCCGCTATAATCCGCGCCAGCGGCGGCATTCGAGTTTGTCAGGAACACAGTGGCTAAAGCGCCAACTCCATCCGCGGGCGAGGTGAGCACGCTGCTGCGGGCATGGAGCGCCGGAGATCGAGGCGCCCTCGATAAGCTCGCCCCGATCGTCTATGACGAGCTGCGCCGCCTGGCGCACTATTACCTCAACGGAGAGCGCAGCGATCACAGCTTGCAGACCACGGCTCTGGTCAACGAAGCCTACCTGCGGCTGGTGGACTACCGCCGGATGCGATGGCAGAACCGCGCCCATTTCTTCGCCGTTTCAGCGCAACTGATGCGCCGGATTCTCGTGGACCACGCTCGTCGCCGAAACGCGAAGCGCGGAGGGGGCGTTCGGCATTGCTCGTTGGACGAAGTCGCCGTAGTCGATCCCCGGCGTACGAAGGATCTGGTCGCGCTCGATGATGCGCTGAACGCCCTCGGCCAGTTCGATGCGCGCAAGGTCCGGGTCGTCGAGCTGCGGTTCTTTGGCGGTTTGAGTGTGGAAGAGACCGCGCAGGTGCTAGATGTTTCCGCCGTTACGGTGATGCGTGACTGGACCACGGCCCGGGCGTGGCTGTATCGCCACATGACCGGCGCAGCGTCTCAGGATCATCGTCAGGACGCCAGGCAGAAACGTTGAGGCATGAATGCCGCTCGATCCCGATCGATGGAAACGCGTAGATGGGCTGCTGCAGTCCGCGTTGGAGCTGGCGCCAGAGCGCCGCGGCGGGTTTCTGCAGCACGCATGCGCCGGTGACGAGGCCCTCGCCGCCGAAGTCGAATCGCTGCTGACCTGCCATCGCCAAGCCGGAGATTTCTTGCAGGCATCGGCCATCAACGTGGCGGCGCAGGATATTGCCGTCACAGAAGCGCATCAGTTCGAGGAATCGCTCGCGTGCGAAGTCATCCCCCATTACCGCATCCTCGAGCACCTGGGCAGCGGAGGCATGGGCAGCGTCTGGCTGGCGGAGCGCAGCGATGGCCGCTTCGAGCGGCAGGTCGCCGTCAAGTTCATCAACCTCGCGATGATCGGGTCGGGGAGTGCCGATCGATTTCGGCGCGAAGGCGCCATCCTGGGGAAACTCGCCCATCCTCACATTGCCGAGCTGATCGATGCCGGGGTAACCGCCAAGGCAGAACCGTACCTGATTCTCGAATCGGTCGAGGGGCGGCCGATCGACGAATACTGTGACGAACATGCCCTGAGCATCGAAGCGCGTATCACTCTCTTTCTCGACGTGCTGAGTGCGGTTTCCCACGCGCACGCGAATCTGATCGTGCACCGCGATATCAAGCCTTCCAACGTCCTGGTGAGAAACGACGGCCAGGTCAAGCTGCTGGACTTTGGCATCGCCAAGCTGCTTGCGGCCGGCGAAAATCCCGCAGGCGCGTCGACCGCCACGCTCGAGGGCGGAGGTGCCCTGACTCCGCGATTTGCCGCACCGGAACAGCTCACCGACAGCGCCATCACCACAGCGACCGATGTTTACACGCTCGGTGTGCTCCTGTACCTGCTCTTGACCGGCCACCATCCGGCCGGAGATGCCCCGCATTCTCCCGCTCAACTCTTGAAGGCGGTTGTCGAAGATGAGACGCAACCGCCTTCGGCAGCTATCTGTCCGGGTGACGCCGACCTGGCTGCCGCGCGCGCAACCGCGCCTGACAAACTTCGCCGCCAGCTTCGCGGCGACCTGGACACTGTCGTCAACAAGGCGCTGAAGAAGAATCCGTCGGAGAGATATGCATCCGTTGCCGCGTTAGCCGACGACCTTCAGCGATATCTCAAACACGAACCCATCGGCGCGCGACCCGACACCTTTTCGTACCGGGCGGGAAAATTCGTGCGCCGGAACCGTACCGCCGTCGCGCTGGTCTCACTCGCAGTCCTGGCCATCGTGGCCGGAATTGCCGGCACGCTGATGCAGGCCCGTACCGCCCGGCGGCAGCGCGACTTTGCCTTCCGTGAGCTCTCCCGCGCTGAGGCGATCAACGAGCTCAATCAGATTGTCCTCGGCGAGGGGTATCAGAGTCCGGAAACGATCGATCGTGCGGAGCGCATTCTCGCCCAGCAGCACGAGGCGACGCTCGCCGATCGCGTGGAAATACTCATCACGCTCGGCCGCAGCGCCGATATCTCGAAAGACGGAGGCGCCCAATCGCATCGTCTGCTCGCGGCAGCCTATCAACTCTCGCGTGGAGCGCCTGACCCCGGCGCCCGGGCGAAGGCGGCCTGCGCTCTGGCAGGAGAAGTTTCGTACGGAGCCGATGCCGCACGCGCGGAAGCGCTGGTGCGCGAAGGACTCGACGCCCTGCCGCAGCAGCCGGAATTCGCGCTCGATCGAGTCTCCTGTCTGCGGATCGGAGGAGCTGTCTCCCGCGCCAAGGGGGCGGCCAGCGAGGCCATCTCCCGTCTGCAGTTGGCGCAGCAGGTCTTGAAGGACGCGCCCATCCCGTCCTGGCGGCTCGACTTCCTGACATCGCTGGACCTGGGAAACGCCCTTCGGCTTGCGGGTCGGCTAGGACAGGCTTCTACCCAGTTCGAACAGATTGCTGCCCGATTGACGGCTCAGGGACGCGGTGATACAGGTGCCGCCGCCTCCGTGTACTACTCCTGGGGTGTGACGCTCTCTCAACTCGGGCGGCCCCTGGAAGCGGAGAGGCTGATCCACCGCGCCATCGTCAGGGATAGCGGCGGCGAAGATGCACCCGATGCGCTCCCGTGGCAGCTTATCAGCCACGCTCGGGCGCTGCGCGATCTCGGACGCCTCGACGAAGCCGCCACACAGGCGGAGCGCGGCTACGCCACGTCGCTGAAGAACGGCGATCAGGTGCGCGTCAATCAGGCGCTGCTGTTGCGAGCGTCCATCTATCGGCTGCACGGCGATCTAACCCACGCACACGACATGCTGGCCGAGCTGGAATCGCGCGTGCGCACTCTTCCGCCGGGCAACATCGTTTTTGCATCGCTCCTGTCGGAAAAGGCGCTCAACGCCCAGGCGCGCGGCGACATCGGCAGCGCTTTCGACTTTGTGAACCAAGCCGTGGCGATTGCGCAAGCCTCGGCGAAAGGGGGCCAACAGGGGGCCGATCTCATTCCCACGCTCTTGACCGACCGATCGAACATCGAGCGACAACTCGGTCGAATAGATGACGCGGTCGCGGATGCAACCGAAGCCTTGGCTCAGATCCGGGAGTCCGCGCAGCCGGGCACGTCCTCTGTGCTCGCCGGACGTGGCTATCTAACCCTCGGTCGCGCCCTGCAGTCGCAGGGAAAGAATAACGAGGCGCTTACCAACTTCCGCCTGGCCGCGGAGCAGTTGCAGACATCGCTGGGTGCCGATCACAGCGAAACGCACGCGGCGCAACAATCAGCTGCCGCTGTGCATCGCCACTGACCCACGTGACATGCAGCCATCCAGGTTATGGCCAAATACGGCAAGTCGGAGAGTCGGAAGCAGGCGATCGCGATCGGCTTGAGTGAGGCCAGACAGAAAGGCGGGCAGGTGCCCTCGCGGAAAAGCTCACGTAAGAGGTCGAGAAGCAACCGCTAGGGATCTTCAGCCGCGATGGCCTCGGCGAGGGCGCCGGCGTACGATCAGCAGATAAGCAACGACGACGGCGCCGCCAATGCCGAACGCAATCAATTCATAGGCATGAGGCAGCTTGCCCACCCATGCGAGAACGAGTGCGGACGGTAGCAACCCCAGCGCGGTGGCCGGCGCGTACTTCGTCCAGCTGATGTCAGTAAAGAGGCCAATCGCGTAACTGATCACGTCCATGGGCAGCACGAGGCGGATGAGGGCGATACTCCAGAACAGATCTTCAGGAATGTACCGTTTGGCCCCGCGCAGCCGCTCCATAGAGGTCATCTTCCTGACAATCGGATAGCCCCACCGCCGGGCGATCAGAAAGGCGAGCAGCGAGCCGGCCGTCCATCCGACCGTCGTGACGAGCGCCGCGACGATCCGCCCCCAGGCGTGAACGGCCACGGGGATCAACGGCAGCGTCGCGCCGGGCGCGATTAGCGCGTCGAGAATGTTCAGAAGAATGTAAAGGAAGAATCCCGAGCCGGAATGGTGATCGATGAACGCCTTGATCGAGTCCGCATGGGCCCGCGTCAGGAAAATGGCGGCGAGGAGAACGCCCGCAATGATCGCCAGCCAGGCGTACTCCTTCGAGCGAATCAATGCACCCTTTTTCGCGGCAATGCCTGGGCTTGTAGTCCGACATCCTTCCACGCGTCGCCTTTGCGCCGGAGGCTGATCCCGGAGCCCAGACCCTTCGGAGAGACGTCCTTCCGGGCCATTGTTCGGGCGATCTGTGTCGCTGAGCCCTTGAACGTGCGCGGCGGAGGGTGAGTCGAGCCGGTGGTGACGCGTCTGACCTACTGCTTCGTTGAGCGTTTGTTCTTTATGACTGCGCAGGAACTCTTGGGTCTGCGCCGGGGTCCATCCGACGCCCGCGAGCTCGTCGATCCGCGTGCTGGCGTACAGCTCTCGAAGGAACGCCTCGTCCTCGTTCCGTTCGTGGCGAAGGACGAGGCCATCGACGATGCGTGGCGGGTCCACGGGAGAGCTCGCTCTCAGTTGCGCGAAGGAAAGACTCCTACCAGCGCGATGCAAAAGCTCAGGGCGAGAGACGGCTGCATGTTCTGATGCGACTGACCGCCGCCTGACTCGCCGTGTTGATAGATGGCCGGTGTGGAGCTTACGCGCTTACAATCCATGGGGAGCAGTCGACGTGCCGGCGTCCCACCGGACCACCAGAGAGCTGACTGCGTACGCCACTGACCCCACAAACGGCACGCCGTAGAAGAGCTGGCCGAGGCATTCGGTATCTCCACAGTGAGAACTGAACACCTGATGCCACATGTTCTCAGGTTCTGTCCGATAACCGTAGAGAATCAACACCGCCCACGGTATCCACACCCACCTCGCGCCATCGCTCGATATTCTGCGACACGCGATGCCGGCGGCGATACCGTTCGCGATGAACAACCCGGGGTTGAGAAACGGATTCACCGGGTACGACGCTCCGAGGACGCCGCTGGAGATCCCTCCCACCACGGAGGCGGCGATGGAGAAGATGCAGTGCAACAAGAACATCGAGCCCGCCGAACCGTTCTCAGAAGAGCCACCGGGCGATGAATCGGGCCGCCAGCGCCAGGCCGATGACACCGACCGCTTTCGCCATCGCGCCCGGCTGACGGCCCTCCGCGGCAAAGGCCCCTGGCAACGCTCCCCCGAATGCGCCCGCCGACAGCATCAGGACGAGCCTGAACATGCGTTTCTGCGCCAGGGTTGGTTGCTCGTTGTTGAGCACGAGCACGACCAGCAACAACAGCAGGCTCGCGCCCGTGGCGACGAGAACGTACCGCTCGATCTGGTTCGCTCGCTTACGATCCATGGGTGTCAGTCGCCGCGCTGACGTCCCAGCGAACCAACGACCTGCCGGCGTAACGCGGCCCGACCGAGACCAGAAAGATCACGGTCACTCGGTATCGACGGCACTGATCATCTTAACCCCGCGCGTCACTGTCTGGGCACGTATCGAACGTAGTCGACCACCATCTCTTGAGGAAACTGCGTCGTCGAGTCCGGCGCGCCCGGGAAGGTTCCTCCAACCGCAACATTGAGCAGCAGGAAGAACGGCGCATCGAAGACCCACTGCGTGCCTGCGGGGATGCTCGCCCGGTTGACGGTGTTGTACGTCGTGCCGTCGACCAGAAACGCGATCGTACCCGGCGTCCAGTCGATGGCAAACGCATGAAACGCATCCGAGAATCGTGCGTTGCCCGGCAGAACGTAGGTCGCGGTGATCGAGTGACCACCCGAATAGCCGGGGCCGTGGGCGGAGCCGTGATTCACCGACGGCTCGCTGCCGATGTTCTCCATGACGTCGATCTCGCCGCACGTCGGCCAGCTCACGGACGTGATGTTCGAACCCAACATCCAGAACGCCGGCCAAATCCCCCGGCCGGCCGGGAGCTTGATGCTCGCTTCGAGATGGCCGTACTGCGCCGTGAAATGACCCTGCGTCTTGAGCCGCGCGGATGAAAAGGTCCCTCCGGCCGAGAGGGCGCGGATGACCAGATGCCCTTGACCATCGAGGCGCACGTTTTCAGGCGAGCCGGTATAGGTCTCGAGCTCCTGATTTCCCCATCCGCCGTTGTTGCCGAGGTCGTAGATCCATTTCGACGGATCGGGCGCTGAGTTGGCTGGCCCGTCGAATTCGTCGGACCATGCCGCCGTCTGCGGCGGCGCCGGGGTGGTCGGGGACGTGGTCGTCCCGGGAGTGGAGGCGCCGGATCCGCACGCAACCGCCACAAGCGCACAAACCGCCGACACCACTGCCGCTGCCGACAGCCCTTCAACGGGGCGCCCTACGGCGGACACGCCGGAACCCCTCATGCAAGAGGTCACTGGCCGATCACAAACAAGATCCCCTTGTTCTCGGTGTAGATCTTGCCATCGGGTCCGATCGCAAGAGGTGTGTATGCGGCTCCAAGCGCCTGGTCGAGGAAGATGTTTTGTCTCAACGTTCCGCCCTGGCCGATTGCGTACAGGTTTCCATCTTCGCTGTTCGCGTAAACCACGCCGTTGGCGTCCACGACCGGCGCGTTGATACACCACTCGAAACCAATGTTCGGCCACTGTGTTCCCGAGGTATTCGGCACGCACGAGATCGAGCCGTCAGACTGTCGCGTGCACAGCTGGTTGTTCGTGTTCTGGAACTTCCATTCGATGTTCAGGTTGGGATCGAGCTGTGTGATGAAGAATGGACCGTTTTGTCGGGGAGGGCAAAACGCGTCCGTGAAACAGTATGACCCGAATTGCGGACCACCGCCGTACTCGTTGTCTTTGATCACGATTGAGTACGTCCCATCGTGCCGATAAATGGCGGGCGTGGAGTCCCAGCCAAACGAATACGCGCCGTGGAATTGTCCATTTACATCGAATTTCAGCAGGTGTCCGCGGGCGAAATCGTAGCGCGTGTACGATCCGTACAGCAGGCTGCCGTCGGGCGCTACCGTGATGGACGATGAAGCATCGTCGAGGACGCGCGCGGCGGGTCGGGTGTTCTGCGCCGGGTCCACGCCCGGCGTGGTGCCCAGACGGCATCCGCCTGGCGTGCCGTTGGCCGGTAACAGCGCTGCCGCGTAGGTGCCCGCATCGTTGTTGCAGCCGTCGTTCAGCCGGTCGCGGAACGACGTCCACCACTTGGGTGTCAGGTCGGGATTGACGGCCGCCATTCCGGCGTAGCGATTGCCGCCGTCCAGCAAGTGCGTGCGGGTGATCGTGTAGATCGTCCCATCTGCCGCGATCGCGGGCGCCGCATTCAGGGCCGGCCGCATCGTGCCGCACGGCGACGTTGGCGGTACTGCCGTCGGACTGGGCGGCCACGGCAGTTGCGACGTCGAAAACACCGTGAGGCACGGGTCGTTCGGTCCGGGCGAAGGCAGGCTGTTCGCCGCCGTCTGAGCGACCAGTACGGAGTAGCTCACGCGTGCTGTGACATCGTCGGCAGCAACCTTCACCAGCCAGGAATCGACAATGTCATGCTGATAGAAGCTCGCGCCGGCGCCGCCATTGAACTGGCGGATCGTGTTGTAGAAGATGTTGCCGTTTCCATCCGCGGTCGGCACACCCGCGACAATGATATTCGGGTCCATGGAGCTGAACGGATTGATTCGGGTGACCAGGGCACCTGTGGTCTTGTCCAGTTTGAATAGCGTGCCGCCGGCGCCCGGCACATAGATGAAGCCATTCGCCAGGACGGCATGAAAGACGGGCTCCCAGAAATCGCTCTGCGATCCGGGGGCCTTCCAGTCGCTGGTGAAGCTCCAGATTTGCACCAGCTGACTGCCCTGCCACTGAAAGCCGTTCTCCCCCCACGTCTCCGTCGAGTACCTGTTCTTGTTGTACGTGCCTTTCTTGAATTCCATGAAGATGCTGGTCCCATCGATCAACGGTACCTGGTAATGGGCCAACAGCTCGTTGGCGTTCGCGGCCATTTCGTCCGGCACGAGTGGGTCGAACACGACGCTGGCGAGGATCCGGTTCAACGGTTGTCCCGCGACGTTGACCTGGCCCGTGTGTTGGGGGTCGTGGGCCCATTGCGGCCAGAACTGCGCGAACGCGACCACCGACCCCGCCAGGATCGAGATCAACATCGCGATCGATGCAGACTTCCTAATCTCCGCGTACGAACGTTTCATTTTGTCACCCCGCATTGAACGGGCGCAGGCCGTTCATCCGACGCTTCCGATTCCGGCCACCAAGATCGCCGGTATCCTACCGCAGCGAGACGATCCTCGCACAACATTTGCAGGGCGGGCTCGCTGTCGTTCAGGACCGCCAACTCGAGATGAGCTTTTGTAGGGCAGACTCACGAAGCGCCTCTGGAATACGCTTGATTAGATGTTCTGTCGAAGGCGACTAAAGGTCCGGCGCGGGCAGCCTTTCGATCGACCGGCGTTCTGCCTTCAAACGTTACAACGTCGGTGTAGACTTGTGGCGCTTGGTGAGAGCTGGCATCGTCCCGCTGCGCGCCCGGCTGGATACCCGCGACCCATCTTCAAGAAGCGATGCAGGCTCACTATCCGTTGAAAAGGAGAGACTCGATGAATCGACTTCTGTTCAGGGTGTCGGTTGGAATGCTTGTTGGCCTCGGGCTGGTCGTCGCGCCGACGACCACGTTTGCCGACTACGGCAGCGGAGCGGTGTATCAAATCGAAATTTCCGCCAACAACGTGGGGCAGGTGCCGGGCGACGGCGCCTGGATCTGGGTTGCGTTGAACCGGGACGGCACGGGCGACTACGCGGCCGCTGATTGTGTCCACACGGGTTCGCTTGGTCTGAACGCCGCGGCTCACAGCGCCGGTGACGTGCGCTGGACGTCCGACGGAACGAACCTCACGATCACGGGCATGAACCTTATTGGAGGCGCGCTCCCGGTCATCATCGTGGTCCCGGCTCGGTACGGGCACTACGTGGAGGATTCGGACGCGGTCATCAACGTGCTGCAGCCGAACCCGTTCGAGCTTCCCGGTTTCGGCGGCACAGCGCAGGTGCAGGTGGCGCACTAGTCGCAGTCGACGGGGGACGCGGGCCGATTGCACGCGTCCTCCGCCCGACGCTCCTCCTCATTTCCAACTCCTCTTGCTCGTCGATAGTTTGCAATCGGCGACAACCTCACTCAATAGGGCTAGCCGCACGTAACGTCCTCCATTCAGCCTACGTGCAACGAAGAAATCTGTTTTGTTGAGGATGGGAGTTGGTATATAAGGGCCGCTGATCCGGGCGCCCAAAATGGAAATCCCGGGGGAGACTATGGCCCGAATCAATCCTGATCCTTACGCAGGCGGCCATCTGTTCGCGCTCGTCAACCGAGTGACCGGCCTGCTCGACAGCGAGGACGAGGCCATCGCAACGGTGCGGGCGCTCGAGAAGGACGGTATCGCGACCGACGACATCGACATCTTCACGGGTGAGCAGGGCGCCCGGTGCCTCGATCTGTTCGGACGCGAGCACGGTAGGGCCGTCCGGTTGCTGCGGACGCTCGAAGCCGCGGTGGGGGGCGAGGGCGAGACCAACCACCGCATCGACGACGCTCTTCACCAGGGAGCGACCCTGCTGTGCGTCAAGATTCACAGGCGAAAGAGCGACGAGAAGGCTTATGCGCTCCGGGTCCTCAAGGCGCTCCACGCGCACGAGATCCATTACTGGGGAACCTGGGGCTTTGAAGACCTGCCGTCGAGCGACACTTCGTGCGCCCTCTGTACGCTACCTGCTGAACGAATTCTGGGTGAGAACGAATATGCGGTGTGGATTCTCGACCTCCACCCAGTCTCGCCAGGGCATAGTCTCATTGTTTCGAAGCGTCATGTCGAATCGTTCTTCGAGACACCTCCGGCGGAACGTGAGGCTATTCTGTCCCTTCTTGACAAGGCACGAGAGCATGTGAGCAGGAGTCACGCGCCGTCAGGATACAACATCGGCGTCAACGAGGGACCCGCGGCCGGTCAGACCGTTCCGCACCTTCACGTACACCTGATTCCGCGTTTTATCGGCGACAGGAAAAACCCAAGAGGTGGCGTGCGCTGGGTGATTCCCGATAAGGCCGACTACTGGTCGCCGCGCTAGATCGTGAACACGGCACTTCCGCCCACTGCCCGACCGCAGCTATGAGCATGGAGCACTCTCCCGAGGGCACCGGCCCGCCCCGCCGCGGGGCGCCCATTGACGCGATCCTCGCGCAGTTGGGGAACATGGATTAGCGACGACGCCGCATCAGAAGCGAGCGTGTCCGGAGGAAGCTCGATGTTCCGTCATCACGATCCTGAGGTCCTCGTCGTCGGCGCCGGTCCGGTCGGTCTCGTCGCGGCCCTGTTTCTGCAGCAGCACGGGGTCCGTGTGGAAGTCGTCGACATGCACCAGCGGACGACCCAGCACAGCTATGCTCTTGCGATCCATCCGCGCACGCTCCAGATTCTCGACGAGGCAGGACTCGCCGAAAAGCTGATCGGCGCGGGGCGGAAGCTGACGAAGGTCGCATACTACGAAGGACGGGAGAGGCGCGCCGAGATCGACTATTCGGTCCTCGCTTCCAAGCATCCCTATCTCCTCGTTCTCCGCCAAAGCCTGCTGGAGAGGACCGCCGAGGAGGCGCTCCACCACAAGAAGCTCAAGGTCCTCTGGGGACACCGTCTCGAGTCCCTCGAAGCCGACGGCGCCACCCTCCATGCGAAGATCGCGAAGCTCGATCAGGTCGCGACCGGGTACCCCGTCGCCCGTAGCGAGTGGATGGTCGTGGGAAGCGAGACGGTCCGACCGCAATATGTCATCGGCGCCGACGGGTACGACTCGGCGGTTCGGCGGATGGCCGGCATCGAGATGGCCGAGCCTGGCGGGGGCCAAGTCTTCTCCGTCTATGAGATCGAGGCAACGGGGGAACTGCCCGCCGAGGTGCGCGTCATTCTCGATCCAGACCTGACGAGCGTCTACTGGCCCCTCGAGGAGGGGCGATGCCGCTGGGGATTTCAGATCCAGGACGCATCGGCACACGCGGCATCGATGGAACGCCTCGAGCAGCTGGTCGCCGAGAGGGCTCCCTGGTGGACGGGACGGCCGACGGAGATTTACTGGTCGACGCTCGGCCTCTTCGAGCGGCGCCTCGCGCGGAGCTTCGGCAAGGGCGGCGTCTGGCTCGCCGGTGACGCCGCGCACCAGGCGGCTCCGGTCGGCGTGCACAGCATGAATTCGGGGCTAGTGGAAGCGCGCGAACTGGCGGCGCGCATGATGCGGATCCTGCGAGGCACGGGGACGGCTGCGCTCCTTCACGAGTTCGCGACCGAGACGCACGGGGCGTGGGAAAGGCTCCTCGGCGACGGCCGTGAGGTGCGCGCGCTTCCGGGCGCGGACCCCTGGGTCCGGGAGGCTCGGGCGAGGATCGTCGCCTGCATTCCGGCCTCGGGCGACGACGTCGAACCGCTGCTCCGGCAGATCGGCCTCACGGTCGCGCCGTAAGCACGCGGCGGACGCTTGACTCGCGCGATGCGCGATGGTACAAACCGGCCACTTTCCGACGGCCTTTTCCCAAGTTCAGACCGGAGAAGCGCTTGGCTCAGACGGACGCAGAACTGCTCGACAACCCTGTCGCGGGCCGTCCCACGCTCATCCTCCGCTCACCGGATTTCCACGCCATCACGGACGTCGTCGCGGAGGCGGTCGAGCGGCGGACACCGATCGGCTGGTGGCTCTTCTTCATCCCGTCCGTGGCGCTCCTCGGCCTGCTCGGCGTGGCGGTCTCGTGGCTGTTCTGGGAGGGGATCGGCATCTGGGGGCTCAACGTCCCGGTCGGCTGGGCGTGGGACATTACGAACTTCGTGTTCTGGGTAGGCATCGGGCACGCCGGGACGCTGATCTCGGCGATCCTCTTCCTCTTCCGCCAGAAATGGCGCACCTCGATCAATCGCTCGGCGGAGGCGATGACCATCTTCGCGGTCATGTGCGCCCTGATGTTCCCGGGGATCCACGTGGGACGCGTCTGGGTCGCCTACTTCATGTTCCCGATCCCGAACCAGATGGGCGTGTGGCCCAACTTCAGGAGCCCTCTTCTCTGGGACGTCTTCGCGGTCAGCGTGTACGGCACCGTCTCGGTCCTGTTCTGGTACGTTGGTTTGATTCCAGACCTGGCGCTGATGCGCGACCGGGCGAAGACGCGGACCCGACAGATCGCTT
>WNGL01000976.1_pt1 | contig 34585 bp, 34 predicted proteins | sample 5400591 | NCBI WGS metagenome assembly WNGL01 (sample SAMN13153377, study PRJNA577476) | soil metagenome | isolation source: 80 cm soil or saprolite under Garry oak tree replicate 1 | place: USA:California | collected 2016-06-15
TCCACCTGGCGCAGGCGAGCCTTTGACTACGAAGTGCTTCCTAGCAGTGAAGAAGCCTGGATCTACATCGCCATGATCCGCATCATGCTCAGGCGCTTGGCTCAAAATAGCTCCTGAGGCCTTTGCACACAGCCTCTCATACCAACTTGCGTTCCGAGTGGTATACTAGGGGAAACGATGAAGGAAGGGAAGAAGACCTGTTTTGGGAACCAGAGTCACACGAGCCACTGCTCATGTTCCAGTAGAAGAAGTCAAGCGTCGCATGAAACTGGATCCACGCTCTTGGGTTCGAGAACGCTGGGGGATCATTTACCACGCTTTGATGAGCCGAAGCCTCGCCGAAGAGATCGCCAGAGATACGGGAGTGTCAGTCACGACGGTGCGCCGCGTCATTTCTACCTATAACCGCTTGGGACGTGCCGCGATAGAAACGCCAGGCAAAGGGGGACGTCGTCATGAATACATGAGCTTGGAGCAAGAACGCCGCTTTCTGCAGCCTTTTTTCGCGCGAGCCGCTCAAGGAGAAATTGCTACGGCGGAAGAAATTCAGCGAGCGAGTGCGCGCTGAGGTCAAGCATGCGGTGCATCTCACGAGCATCTATCGCCTGCTGGATCGTCATGGTTGGCGCAAGCTCGTTCCGCGTCCCCGTCATCCCAAAGCCAAGCCAGAAGAGCAAGCTGCTTTTAAAAAAATTTGCGCAGGCGGTTCAAGCAGCATTGGCCACACGCGATCCTGACGACCGAAGACCAGTGCTAAAGATGGCCGAAGATGAAGGCCGCTTTGGTCGTGTGAGCATCCCTAGACGCGCCTGGGCTCCACCAGGAGTGCGGCCTCAAGCGCCACGTCAAGTCGTACGCGAATATACCCACGTCTACGCGGCGGTGGCGCCAGCGGAAGGCAAAATGACGTCGCTCATTCTGCCCTCTGCCGATACCGAGATGATGAGTCTGTTTCTGGAGCATGTGTCCACCACCTTTGCGAAATACTTTGTGGTGATGCAAGTCGATCAAGCTGGGTGGCACCAGTCAAAAGATCTCAAGATTCCGGCAAATGTGCGACTGATTGCTCAGCCTGCCTACAGTCCAGAGCTGAATCCCGTGGAACATGTATGGGAAGAAGTGCGCGAAAAACACCTGGCGAATCTCGCGCTTGCCTCTCTCGATGAGGTGATTGACAAGGTATGTGACGGACTCAATCAGTTGGAAGCCGATCCTGAACGCCTCCGTTCGATGACCTACTTCCCTCATTTTAGAAGTGTCTTTTAGAGCGCAAGTTGGTATCAAACGCCTGGGCGAGCAGCGACTGCGTGCGCTGCTTGGCAAGCACGGGAGCCAGCTCTCTCGCTTTGTGCGCGGCGAGGACGACCGACCGGTCGAACCCAGGCGGGAACGCAAGTCGGTCGGGAAGGAAGTCACCTTCGAGCGCGACCTGGTGGACCGCAACCGCATGGAAGGCGTCCTGGGGCATCTCGCCGGGCAGGTGGAACAGCGCCTGGTCGAATTGGATCTGGCAGGGAGGACGCTCACGCTCAAGGTCAGATGGAGCGATTTCCAGCTCATCACGCGCAGTGTCAGCCGCCGGGAAGGGTTCCAGGACGCACAGGCGATGCTGCCAGTGCTTCGCACGCTGCTGGCCCAGCTCGCTGGCGGGAACAGGCCAGTGCGCCTGCTGGGCGTCTCGGTGTCCCACCTGCTGTCCAGGGACGAGGTGCAGCGCACCGGGCGGGTCACTGCGCTTCCCCCTCTGGGACAGGGAGTGATTTCATCACATGGATGGGGAGATCTCCTGGCAGGGCTCTGGGGCCTCGTGTGAGCGGACGATCACTACCACACCATCATGAGGGAGACAGCCGATGACATACCGTAAGGTGTCCCCATACCTTCTCCTTGCAAGCCACTGGCCTTCACGTTCCCATCCGCACCACGCAGGCGGATCCCCATCCACTCCTGCTCTACTCCTCCTCGTCATCAAACGCCTCATCCTCCTCGTCGTCAGGCTCAATGAGAGGATAATCAGCCCCATAGGCAAAGGCGAAGCGATCCCCATCGCTGAAGTAGCCATAGACCGCCGACACCTCACGTTCGCCCTCGACGTCAGCCTCCTCGGTCACCTCAGCGTCATCGAGCAAGACATTCACCACAAACGCCCGATCGGGAGCGCTGCCCGCTGTATCGGTCACCCACTCGGCCGGGTCAACCTCGACCATCTCGGTCACCTCGGCGGTCGTGCCCGTGGGTTCCTCCTCCAATGCCCACGCTAGTGTCACCCGCTCAAGTTCATCGATCAGTTCTTCCTCAGTCATCAGGCTTCCTTTCCGTCAACGCTGGTGCTTGCCTCCTGCTAGCGCCCGGCCTTCCGCTCGTGGTTCCAACTTGTCAGGGGCTGCTCCCCCTCGTGATGACACGGGCCGGCCATGTGTAGGGCTGCTGTCATGTAGAAGACTCCCCAGCGAGCCTTGCCACCACCGGAGCAAACGCCTCCATATTCTTCTCAAAGACCGTCACATAGGAAATACCCTACGTCGGCAATCTTTCCTTGAGATTTCACTGCCAACCTGTTATACTCCTCGTTAGGGAACTGTTAGGAGTATCCCCTAACACCTGCCATCTTACTCATGGAGCAATGTACCATCGAGAAGCTCTCAGCGATAATCGGAGTTGTCCAGAACGGGACGCTGCGGTACGAACACCAGCAGCAGCACATGACCGCAACCGTTGGGACGCCTTCCTGGTATGCCTGGCTGGAAACCGCGACGACCTTCAGGTTTGAATGCTCAGAAGGAACGTTTACCGCCCACAAGGTGCGTGCTGGGAACCGACGCGGCGGCTGGTATTGGCGTGCCTGTCGTCGTCAGCATGGCCGACTCTCGCGCTGCTACTTGGGTGTCTCCGCTAATTTGACGCTGCCCTGCCTGCATGAGACGGCGGGCCGCCTGGCGGCACTTTCTGAGGCTACTTCAACCAGGAAAAACGTGTCTGAGCAGAAACAGGAGCAGGAACTTGAATCGCAGACCATGACCTCATCTGCTGTTCTTCCTCCCATTCTGATCCTGAACACCAAATTCGCGCTGCCGTGTCTGCCGGTTCAGCATGTTTCGCGCCCCCATCTACTCGCCTTTGTGGAACAGGGAGTGCAACGACCCTTGACGCTGATCTCGGCTCCCGCCGGTTCTGGCAAGACGACACTGCTGGCGGAATGGGCGGCCACAACTACGTTGCCGGTAGTCTGCCTGTCGCTCGAAACGGCGGACAACGACCCGGCGCGTTTCCTCTCCTATCTTCTGGCCACGCTGGCGCGGCTGGATAAGCGCCTGGGCACTGCAATTCAGGCGGATCGGTCATGGTACGCTCACGACCACGAGCATGCACTGATCGGTCCCCTCAACGACCTGGCACGTCTGCTCACGCAGGATGCGGTCGTGATCCTGGATGACTATCATCTCATCACGACAGACGCGATCCATGCCGCGCTGCACTTCCTGCTTGACCATCTGCCTGCGCGCCTGCACCTGCTTATCGGGACACGTATTGATCCGCCGTTGCCGCTGGCGCGCTTGCGGGCACGCAATCACTTGAGCGAACTGCGGATAGAGGAGTTGCGTTTCGTTTCTCCTGAAGTAGAAGCGTTTGCGCGCACGATGGGACTCACGCTCTCTCGCGAAGCGTTGAGCCTGCTGCAAGCGCGCACGGAGGGCTGGATTGCCGGTATCCAGTTGCTGGCGCTGGCCTTACGCAGACATACTGATGCAGCCGCGTTTCTCCGGGCGTCTGGTGGCACTCACCGCTTTCTGCTCGACTATGTAAGCGAAGAGGTGCTGGCACAGCAGACTGCCGAGATGCAGCGCTTTCTCCTGCGCACATGCATCCTGGAGCAACTCACAGGGTCTCTCTGCGATGCAGTCACTGAAGAACCCGGTGGACAGACGCGGCTCGCGGCAGCGTTACGAGCAAATCTCTTCGTGAGTGCGCTGGATGACACGCAGACCTGGTATCGCTACCATTCTTTATTCGCTGAGGCCCTGCGTGCCCGCCTGCGCCAGCTTCTGCCAGAGCTTGTGCCAGAACTCTACCGTCGGGCAAGTCGCTGGTATGAACAGCAACAGCGAGGAGAAGAGGCATGTGAGTACGCCTTCCTCGCGGGAGATCAGCCGCGCGCCGCGGCTCTGCTGGAGCGACTGATACCTCATCTGCTCGGACAGGGAAAATCGCGGCAAATAGGTCAGTGGCTCTCTCAGCTCTCACCCACGCTCGTTGCTGCCTCGCCAACACTCTGGGTGGCTTCGATCTCGATGCCAATGTTTCTTGCAGGTATCCAGGGAACTTCAGAGCAAACGATGACCTTGCTTATTGAGCAGATTGAACGGCAGATCCAGGCGCATACCCAGGATGGACAATCGGCCTGGGCGGAGCTGCAATTGGCACTACCGCTCATGCAAGCGATCGCAGCACTAACGCGGGGAGATTTCGCGCACGCGATCGCCTTAGCCCTCGAGGTTTCACCCGAGCTCGCACGCTCTGAAAGCACTTTGAGCTCTGTTATTACAGTGGGCAGACAAGGGCTGCTTGGAGCCGCATATGGCGCGAGTGGCGATCTGACAACTGTGGAGCAGCTTTTCTTTGCCCCTGATGTACACAGCGCGGTTCGTCCACGCAATTTCTCTGTTGCGCCGGGCCTCTCCGATTTGTACGAAACCCACGGGCAGTTGCGCAAACTTGGACAGTTCTATGATGATCTGTTCCAGGAGCTGGCGCTGAGAACTGACCCTTCGCCACCAATATTCTCCGCGCTGATGCAGGCACGCTATGCACTGTTGTTGTACGAGTGGAATCGTCTCGCGGACGCCGAGAAGGCGGTTCGGAAGAGCATGGAGATCGCCGGACACCTGGATACTGCTATGCCTCTCGCCTTTCTTGTCCTCCTCCTTAATCTCTCGACACAGGCGCGCCTGGCCCTGGCGCAAGGCGATAGGGCGTTAGCTGGGCATGTACTGGAAGATATTGAGTCCAACGTGACAACGTTTCAGATGGACAGACAGCAAGTCGCTGAGCCGGGACAACGCTTGCCTGGTGTCATCCTCGCCCGCCTGGCACTTGTCTGCGGCCAGCTTGAGCTAGCGGTGCACTGGGGAGAAACGTGTGGATTACGCTTTGATTCTTCCCCAACATTCCAGTCCATGGCCAGCGGATATCTTGACTCTCTCACGCTGGTCCGCGTCTTGTTCGTGCGGGGACGCAGCCAGGGCAATGCCTCGAGTCTTTCTCAGGCGGCTTCCCTGCTCAAACGTCTGCGTGACCTCGCCCTTGAGAAAAACTGGCGGGGCCGGTTGATAGAGATAGAGATGCTTCTTGCTCTGACCTTACAGGCGCAGGGCAAAACCAGACGGGCGCTGACAACACTTGGCTCAGTGCTCGCTCAGGCCGAACCGGAAGGCTATCTTCGCCTCTTCGTCGATGAAGGCGCACCCATGGCGCATTTGCTCGCGCAAATTGCCGCCTATACTACCGCCTCAGCCGACTACATCCAGCTCCTCCAGACCGCTCTCGCTCCCAGGCAGCACCTGGCCGCCGATCCCGCACACACGGTATCACATCAACTGCTGCCCAATCCGTTGAGTCCACGCGAACAAGAAGTACTCCAGCTTGTGGCCAGAGGCTTCTCCAACCAGCAGATCGCGGATCACCTGATCATTAGCCTCAACACAGCTAAACGTCACGTCAAGCACCTCCTAGCCAAACTTGTGGTCACCAATCGCACCCAGGCGCTCGCGCGTGCTCGTGAACTTCACCTGCTCTAACCCTTCTGAAAATACCCCTTACAATGCTCCTTTCGGGTGAAGGCAATCTGCCTTTACTGCCGTAAACTGAGAGCACAAGAACAAAAAACAGCTTGTGAACACCAGTATTCAAAAGGAGAAAAAAGGAGTATGACCAATACACAGATGATCGACGTTCTCGTGGTAGGAGCTGGACCAGTGGGTCTGACGCTCGCTCTTGACCTCGCTCGGCGTGGTGTCACCTGCCGCATTATTGAGCAGTCACCAACGTACCAGATTGGGACACGCGGCAGGGGCATCAGCCTGCGCAGCCAGGAAGTATTTGAGGATCTAGGCGTCCTCGAAACTCTCGCCAGCTACGCCGAACCATTCGTGCCCTGGCGCTTCTTTGACCAGGATAACAAACTCGTGCGCGAGATCAACCTGGCATCCACTCCCGTTGTTCACCCAGCTCCCTACCGAGCAATCCTTATGCTTAGCCAGCAGCATACTGAGGCCGTGCTGCGTGAACGCCTGGCGTCGTATGGTCTGAAGGTGGAACTGGACTGCCAGCTTACTGGCTTCACTCAGGATGCTGACTGCGTTGTCGCAAAAGTCGCTCATGCAGACCAGAGTATAGAGATCCAGGCTCGCTACCTTGTAGGCTGCGATGGAGGGAGGAGCACGGTTCGCAAAAGCGCTGGCATCTCGTTCCTGGGCGAGACCTGGGATGAGGAGAATCACATTCTGGCCAACATCAGCGTCAGCGGGCTGGACTCCTCCTGTTGGGATAGCTGGGGAGGAGTGACGCTGAACTGGATGAGTCATAGCAATACCTGGTTTTTCATCGCGTCCGTTTCGCCGGATGAACACGGTGCATTGCCCACTCCGACGCTTGAGACCATCCAACGCATCTTCGACGAACGGGTGGGTATACCTGGGGTCCGTTTTAGCAACCCCACCTGGCTCTCTGTCTGGCGACCGAGTATCCGTATGGTTGATCGGTATCGCACTGGCCGGGTCTTTCTCGCGGGCGATGCTGCTCATGTTCACTCTGCTGCAGGTGGGCAAGGCTTGAATACAGGCGTCCAGGATGCCTACAATCTTGGCTGGAAACTGGCCCATGTGCTGGGTGGGGCATCAGACGCCCTGCTGGACACCTATCAGGCTGAACGTCTGCCTATCGCCTCGGGCGTTCTTGCCACCACATCCACCCGTCACCGAGCGTTCACTCAAGATATGGGCAAGGCCGTCGCCAATCTCACCTCGGGTAGGGAAACCTTCGCTGATCCCAGCCAACTGAGCATCAACTACCGAGGTGGCCCACTGGCAAGTGACCTCGACGACACGACGAGCATTCGTGCCGGGGATCGCGCTCCCGACGCGCCCTGCGTCCGTGCCGGGAGCGATGAGCAGATCCGGCTCTTCGATCTCTTCCATGGCACGCACTTCACGCTGCTCACATTCGGAGATCAGCCCGCGCCACAACTGCCTGCTGCCTACCATGGCTCCCTGCGCGCGTATACCGTCACGCGCCCGGGCACCATGACCGCGATCTCTGACCACACGCTGATCGATAGCGATGGGCACGCCTACCACGCCTATGGCATCACCAGCGACGCACTGATCTTGGTTCGACCTGATGGCTACATTGGTCTCACTGGAGGAATGATCGATCGAGAACCGATCATTGATTACCTGCGCAACGTCATCGGCGATGATGTTCGACTTCCACTCTCCTGAGAGAACCATCAAGGATTCCGCAGACAGGAGAGGAGAAACGTATGAGAAAGGGATGTCGTCCGGCAGCTATCACAGAACAGCGGCTTTCGCCGCTACGCACACAATGCGTTGGGTGTGGTCAACCCATGTGGGTCGCCTACCACACCCAGCGGACCATTACGACCCTGCAAGGAATCTCTCGTCTCACGCTCCATGTACGCCGTTGTCGCAATCAGCGGTGCGAGTGGTATCATCGTCCCTATCGCCCCGAAGAGGAGGGCAGGTGGGCATTACCGCACGGCGAGTTTGGTCTCGATGTGATTGCCCTGATTGGCACCTTGCGGTACACTTCCCACCGGAGCGTCCCTGAGATTCACCAAGCCTTATGTGATCGAGGAGTTCCTATCGCCGAACGGACGGTCACGCATCTGCTCCAACGCTATGAGGAATTGGTGGCGCTGCGTCTGGCTGACCAACAGCGGTTGCACGAATGCTTCAAGGAGCAAGGGCAGGTCATCCTTGCTCTTGATGGGTTACAACCAGACGTGGGCCATGAGGTACTGTGGGTTCTCCGTGACTGTCTTTCAGGTGAAGTTCTCCTCGCACGAAGCCTGTTGAGTGCGTGTGAAGCTGATCTGGCAAATCTCTTGCGCGAAGTACAACAGGCGCTTGACGTTCCCATCCGTGGAGTGATCTCGGATGGGCAACGCTCCATCCGTAAGGCCGTTCAATCCGTGTTACCAGATATACCGCATCAACTCTGCCACTTCCACTACCTCCGCGAGGCGGCCAAACCAGTGTATGAAGCAGATCGGCATGCGAAAAAAGAACTGAAAAAGCATCTTCGCGGGGTGCGTCCCATTGAGCGAGCCGTCGAGCAACGGAACGATGCAGAAGCAGAAGCGATCCGTGGCTATTGTCTCGCGGTGCGAAGTAGCTTGACAGATGATGGCAGGCCACCATTGGAAGCATCTGGTCTCAAGCTCCATGAACGTATTTCTGCCATTGTTGCATCACTCACACGGGTCTCTGAAAAGGGGGCTTGCCGTGCGAGTTAGAACGCATGCAGTTTTTCTTGACGAAAGGACTCACAGAAACAGCCTCACTGTGGTCAGATGTACAACAGGGGTATGCGTGGGTCTACCGTGCGGCGCATCTTCTCACCAACGATGAGAAGCAAAAAGCCGCACAGGTACGCCACACCTATGAAGTGCTCCTGACCGAGATGGAGCAAGCTCCCACATCTTCCGAAACACTTACCACGATGCTCTCGACATTTCGCAAAGTGACCACCAGTTATTGGCCTGGCCTCTTTCACTGCTACGATCATGCTGATCTCCCACGCACGAACAATGAGTTGGAACAATATTTTGGTTCAGCCCGCTACCATGAACGGCGAGCGACAGGACGAAAATGCGCGGCCCCAGGGTTGGTTGTACGCGGAGCCGTTCGGGTTGTTGCCTCCGTCGCTTCACGTTTGCATCCTTTTAGCGGGGCAGAGCTTTGCCCTGCTAATCTCACGCGATGGCGTGCCTTGCGGAACGAACTTGATCACCGCCATGAGGCACGGCGCATGCAACATCGCTTCCGTAAGTCTCCTGAAAGCTATCTTGCGGTCCTCGAAGAGAAGCTCATCAAGGAAAGATTGCCGACGTAGGATAAAACATCTTTTGCCTCTCTCTCTCCGAGAAGTTCAAGATACATCCCCCGAGCCGGGGTGATCTTTCAATCTGCTGTTTTCCCTTCCACCTGGGGGAACCTTTCCAATTCCACAGGGCAAATCCCTCAGCTCTCCGCTAGTTGACGTGCCACGCGGATCATGGCTTGCAGGCTGCGCTCAACGTCCGCGTCAGTCGTGGCCCAGGACGACACGCTGATGCGCATGGCTGTGTGCCCTTGCCAGACGGTCTCGCCGCACCAACAGGTGCCATCCTGCTGAATACCGGCAATGACACGCCGTGTCCTCTCAGCATCCCCGAACATCACCAGAACCTGATTGAGCACGACCTCGTTCAGCACGGTGTACCCCGCAGCGCGCAAACCGGCCCTTCCCCAAAATAAGTGAGCCTGCTTGCTGTAAAGGGACTGGACAGTGTGATAGAATGGCATCGATAGGGGTGACACGACGTTGTAAGGAGGGGTATGTTGATGGGCTCTAGAGAGATGCTTTCCTCAGTGTTTCACTTTCCCGCTGGAATCACGATTGACTCTATTGATCCAAGCGCTAACGAACTCGTAATCCGCATTGCGTGTGACTTTCCCAGTATGCCATGTCCAGAGTGCCGTCAGCCCTCGGCTCGCATTCATAGCTGCTACCAACGCTTGGTCGCCGATTTGCCTTGTGCGGGTCGCAACGTGATCCTGGCTCTGACGCTGCGCAAATTCGTGTGTGGGACGCCGACCTGCCCACGCAAGATTTTCACCGAGCGCCTCCCAGGGCTGGTCGAGTCCTATGCCCGCATGACCAGCAGGCTCATCACGCTCATGCAAGCGATTGGGCTAGTAGCAGGTGGGCAAAAGGGCACGCGACTGGCCGACCGCTTCGCCATCGCCACCACGCCGCCCACCTTGTTACGCCATCTGATGCAGTTGCCTGTTCCGCTGACACGAGCGGTCCGGGTCCTTGGGGTTGATGACTTTGCCTGGAAGAAACGCTTCACCTATGGAACCATCTTGGTCGATCTTGAGCGAAGAAAAATTATTGATGTGCTTGCTGATCGAGAAAGTGCCACCGTCGAAGCCTGGTTACAAGAGCATCCAGAAGTAGAACTCGTGATCAGAGATCGTGGCAAGGATTTTACCAAAGCAGCTACAGTGGGCGCACCGCAAGCGCAGCAGGTGGTTGATCGGTTCCATATGGTAAAAAACCTCTCAGAGGTGCTCCAGGAGATCCTTGGGCACTGTCGAGCGGAAATTCGCCAGGGAGAGGCTCCTCTGCCTCAGTTGGAGAAGGCAGGAGAAGAGCCTCCTCGCCCGCTGCCCACGGCAGCCACATGCGAGCCTCGCACTCCTGCTCATGTGAAGAAAGTCCATCAGGCACGTCAAGCCAGTCGTGATGATCGCTATAGCCAGATGACGACTTTGCGCGTACAAGGATTGACGCAAAGAGAGGTGGCAAAGCGGATGGGGATGTCTGAACGGGCAGTACGCCATTGGCTCAAACGGGGAGCGGCCCCCACCAATGAGCGCCGGTTCCGTCGTCGCAGTGTCTTTGATCCGTACGCTGCCTATGTATTACAACGCTGGCAAGACGGGATTCATGAAGCCAAACAACTCTATGCGGAAATTCGAGCGCAAGGATTTCCTGGCACCGTGCGGATTGTCCAACGCTTTGTGCAGACCCTTCGCGACGACCCAGTGAAGATCACACTTCCTCCAGCCACCGGAGCCGATCGCTTTTCCTCAAAGACAGCCACCTGGTTGTTCATCCGTGATCCCAAGCAACTGACCACACAGAAACAAGCAGAACTAGAACTAATCTGCCAGCGGAGCGAAACAGCTCACAAGACCTATGCGTTGACACAACAGTTCATGAGCATGCTTCGTCTGCGTCGTGGTCAGGAATTTGAGAGGTGGCTCTCAGCTGTTGAGGCGAGTCAGATTCCTGAACTGCGTCGTTTTGCACAGGGACTCCTCAAGGACAAGAGCGCCGTTGTCGCAGGACTGACCCTCTCCTACAGTAATGGGCCCGTCGAGGCTCAGGTCCAGAAGCTCAAATTAGTCAAGCGTTCCATGTTTGGCCGCGCCAAACTTCCTCTGTTACGGCAACGTTTACTCCACGTGGCTTGATCTGTACAGAGACTTTCGTTAGCCAGCTTTCCTCTTCTGTTTCGTACTTCTCCTCGCACCTCACCCCTCGCCAATTCAAGCAAGTATGCAGATTACCTCCTCTTTTTGTCGTCCGTAGCAAGCAGGCTCACTTATTTTGGGGAAGGGCCTTTCTCTAATTATCCACTAACACTTGAGCACAGAACAATGTATGGTACAATGTGGCTGTCCTACTGCATGCCGGGACCATCTCGTCAGGTGAACTGTCAGCAGAGGTGTCAGATGACCGAACGTGGGCAGGCCTACCCAGAATACCGCGTCTCTACCTTTGGAGGCTTCTCGCTGGAGCGCCTCATCCCTCCATCCACATCATTGGACCTCATGGCCCAATAGCTGTCCTTCCGGACTTCTTGAAAACCGCATGCCTGGTATAATGCCAGGGCGCCGCTGTTGGTGGTTGTGACGTCGAGAGCGATAGGCGAGTGCTGTTCAGAGAGGAGCAGATCCACACTCGACAGAAGGATCTGTTTTCCATAGCCGTGCCCGCGATACGGCTGAAGAAGGCAGAAAGAAGTGATCTCAGCGCGTTGGTCTGCGCCCTCAACCAGGCGAATGGTGCCAATGGGACTCCCCTGCAGTTCGATGAAAAAGATGCGCCGTCCTGGCTCCAGCACATCCCTGCTGAGCCAATCACGCGTCTCATCTTCCGGATCGCCAAACGCCTGGGACGAGATGGATGCAACCAGTTCGATCTCAGGCGCGCCTACCTGGCGCAACGTGAGTTCAGTGTGCCAGGTAGTTGGACGCTGGATTTTGTTCACATCGAGTTCCATATGGAATTCCGCAAAGTCAAATGCTGCCCCCTGGGCTTGGGCGAATGCCATCCCCGAGGAGATGCTCCCATAGCACCCCAACAGCAGGCGTTTGGGCTCGTATTGCTGAGCAAGCTCCTTCGCTCGCGCCAAAAGAGCCAGTCCGATGCCGCGACGCCGATATGCCGGGTGAACCAGGCCATAGAGTTCGATGTCGCTGCCTGACCAATGGTAGATGCAAAGCAATCCCACCAGCACGTGGTCAGCACGGTAGAGCAAGGCGGCGGGCAAGTTGTCCGTTGAGGATGGCAGTTCGCTGAGAGCGAAAGGAAAGTCGATGCCATCGTAACGGCTGCTCGCCTCAATCAGTTCCTGAATAGCAGCATGGATAGCCTCGGAAATGCCAGAAGTGATATGTTCTGAGTGCGTCTGTCTGTTCATAAGCGCAAAACCTGCATCTTTCTTGAGCAGAGAGAGGGGCGATGAAAAAGAAAATGGGCAACAGCTGCCTCATGATGGTACTGAGTGTGGAGGAGAAGGAGCATAGATCGGAGCTGCCAATGCGCCCGCTACAGGGATAAGGGCTACGCGCCAAGGGTGTTCAGGTTTCGCCGCCGATGAGCGAGCTTCGCTTATGCGGAAGCGGGATCAGGTTGGGATAACTCCACATAAAGCTCACCCACTCCCGATCGGGCACCACCATGATGGTATCTCCCGTGAGCAGAACCCCTTTGCCATCAGCCGCATGTGCCCAATGCAACACAGTGCTCCCAGGAAAATGCCCTCCCAGTCGCACCAGCGTGAGGTCATCGTAGAGGGAATACGTCTCGCCAGACCAGAAGGTGATGCGTTCACTTGGTCTCATGACCCATGGGCGGTTCGTTTCATGCACATAGATACGTACCTCAAAGCGCTCAGCCCATGCGATCATCGAGGAATAGAAATGGGGATGAGAGAGCGCGATCGCCGCGATCCCACCCAGGTGTTGCACTGCGGCTACGGTGTGGTCATCCAACAGACTCACACAGTCCCAGAGCACATTGCCTTGCTGCGTCTGCACCAGCAGTGCACGTTGTGCGATCGCAAAGGAAGGTTCGGTCCCAATGCCTGTGAGACCTGATTCGAGTGGTCGTAAGGTGTTGCGAAAGCCGTCCTGCTGCATGGCGGCCATGGTGGTCCACGCCTGTCCCTCATGTCGAACATACTGGCGTTGGTCAAGGCAAATAGGACATTCTTGCGAAGGCGTTTGGCTAGCGGAGTATTGCGTCCCACACGTGAGACAGATCCAGTGCTCCATCTGTTCCTCCTTCGCTAGCAATTCCTGCACAGCATTGTATCATGCCTATGAGAGCAGAGCACTAGACGAAGGAACAGGATGGTGATCGCCTTGTCCGTCGAGAATAAGAAGGGCGGTTGGGAAATGAGCAGCGATCCAGCCGACCCCCTCGTCGTATGCCTGTTTCACCTTCCGCTCAGTGGTCACGCATCCAGGAGGACCGGTTGATTCATTGTGGCGGAACGGTTCGCCGCCTCCAAGAGCCTGGAGAGGTCGATGGCGGCCTGGATATTCTCACGAGCGCGGGTTCCCTGCTGGATGTGCGTGACCCATTGCGAGAAGGGAGTCGGCAGATCGGGAGGGATGTCCGTCCAGACGCGCCACTGGGAACTTCCCGGTGTGCCCGCAACTGCGCTGCGTATGCGCAGGTTCCCGTCCGGCGTCCCATAGAGCAGGCTCCCTTGTGTGCCATGGACCTCGATGGTGAACGGCGAGAAGGGGTTGACAAAGCTGGCTTCGACGATACCCACTGTCCCCTCTGGAGAGCGCAGCACCACCGTCGCGTTATCCTCCACGGCACGTCCAGTGAGCGAGGCGTAGGTGGCACTGACGCTCTGGGGCAGGCCCAGGAAGAGCCGGGCCAGGTACATCGGATGTGCCCCCAGATCGATCATCGCGCCCCCAGCCGCTTGCTGGGGATCGAAAAAGGAGGGGGGTAACCAGCCCTGGGGATGTTGCCTGGTCCTGAGCGCGCCATCATGAGCCAGACGCGTCCGCACCTCGGTCAGCTCCCCCAGCAACTTCCGATCGAGGATGTGCTTGATAGCCAGCGTCGAGCCGCTCGAGAGCCGTGGCAAGGAGACCACCAGCACGACCCCGGCCTGCTCAACCGCCGCTGCGATCTCGGTGCATTCGCGCAGGGTGGGGGCCAGTACTTTTTCGGTAAAGATATGCTTGCCCGCCTGAGCCGCTGCGATGATCACCTCTCGATGCATCGTCGTCGGCGTGGTGACCATCACGCCATCCACCTCGGCCTGGGCCAGCAGCTCAGGCAGATTCTCGTAGAAAGGCACGCCTAACGCGTGTGCCTGAGCACGGCCGCGCTCCGGCGTTTCGTCCCAGACCGCCGTGATAGTGGTCGCGGGGTTGGCGCTCGCCTGTTGGACATAGTCACGCGCGTGGACATGCCAAGAACTGAGGAGCGCCAGTCGAATCATCGGTGCTCTCCTGCCTCCCGGAGACATTCGGGGGCGATCTGAAGCGAGGCCAAACGCCAGCGGCGGGACACCTGCCAGCAGGACCAATGCCTGACGGCGTGAGAGCGGTTTCCGGCCCGTGGTTTCTCTTGACATGAACATGACCTGGTTGATGAGAAGACCTTCTGCCGGGACATATCCACCTTCACAGTTCCTCCCCTCTGCCTATAGGCGCTGTGAGGATGGCGGAACGGAAGGTGAGCGCCTGTTCATGGCCAAGCCCTTGCACAAGTAGGTATCAGGTGGTGTGGGAAAGGGAGGTTCCCGGCTCTGTCGGCCATCACCAACTTCCCTGCTTGACCCACAGCTACAAAAAACGAACGTGCTTCTGCACCTGTATCCTACCATGCAGTATGTGGCCTGACAAGAAGTACTGGGCAGCCACATCCTTGCCACTTGTCCGTAGTGCCTGTGCTGATCTGCGTTTCGTATGTTCTCATGTGTCGTTTGTTGTCTCTTCCAAAATAGAATCGAGATACCAACCGACGAAAAGGACTCTTCTGAAACAGATCTGGAGGCACGCCATGGACTTCAAGTATGTGGCTGATCTGGTGAGCGCGAGTTTTGAATGTGTAGGAGTTGCCGTGCTCGTCATCGGTGCTGTCCTCGCATTTGGCATGTACATCAAGGCCCTGGCCCGTCGAAGCGATGCTTCTGTGGCCTATCACGACCTCCGCAGGGACCTGGGAAAAGCCATCCTGGTTGGCCTGGAACTGCTGGTAGCTGCCGACATCATTCGCAGCGTGGCTCTCGATCCCACATTCGCGACTATTGGCGTGCTCGGGCTGATCGTGGTCGTCCGTACGTTCCTCAGCTGGTCGCTTGAGTTGGAGGTGAATGGGAGATGGCCCTGGCAAAGCTCGCGCTCTCCCAACGATGCCATTGACGGCTGAGGGATCTCCTACACACTGGCCGAAACAGGGATGATCTGCTCTCCAAACCGTCCGCAGGAGAGGAAGTGGAGTCCATCAGGGTGTTGCTGAAGGCCACTACAACTGAAATCGCTGCTGCTTGCCTGTAGAACATCCACATAGGATGATGTGTGGCCAGAAAGCCCACATCCGCCGAGGCTGTTGGAGGTATAGTACCCACGGGTTGCGCAACGAGATTAGCCCATCAGTAAATTGGTTTGAGAACATTTGCCATAGCTCTCCTGCCTTCATAAGGCAGAGGTATTCCTGATTCCTAGGCCAGAAAAAGGGCGCGCGTTGGATGTGCCTGTAAAGCCACTTTAGGCAAATGTGCAGCTCGTTGCACAACCCATGGGACTGTCCATTCCAAGATCCTGGCTGACACCCAGGCAGAGATGGGAACCGAGGCTCGCAAAGTCAAGGAGAGGCTGGCGCGTTCAGTCGCCTGGCACCACGCTCGCCGCCGCTGCGATCTCTGCCGCAAGCCGCCGCAAGGTCTCGCGCAGGGCTGCAGGTTCGCGGACTACAAAGGGTATGCCCAGATTCACCAGGAAGCGCGCCATCCACTCCAGGTCTTCTACTGAGATCCGCGCCTCAACGCCTTCTCTCGTCTCTTCCAGCGTTGCCATGCCTGCTGGAAGCAGGTGCTCTGCTTGCTCGATGGTCGTTTGCAACACCACGCAAACGCGCCAGGCACCGGGCTGTTCTGCCAGGGTGCGCAGTACACAGGCCAGCGGATCGAACTCCGCCGGTCGGGTAAATGGCTCGTCCCACAAGGTCGCCTGCTGGATGCGATCCAGTCGGAAGACGCGCACGGCTTCCCGCAAATGGCAGTGTCCAGCGGCGTACCAGCGTCCCGCTCGATAGACCAGTCCATAGGCATCGAAGCGGCGCTCTGTCTCCTCCCCCTGCGCGGAGCGATGGCGCAGCAGCACCTGTCGCTGCTCCTGCACGGCCGTGCTGAGCGTGAGAACCATGGCCTGGGCGGGCAGATCACGGGGTGGGGCCAGATGGAGCAGCACCGCCTCCTCCACTGCCCGCACCCGCGTGCGCAGCGGCACCGGCAGCACCCGCTCGACTTTGGCCAACGCGCCCTCGACGGCTGGCGCGGTCAGTGCCAGGCCCATCCTCCGCGCGGCTTTCAGCCCCAGAGTGAGTGCCAGAGCCTCATCTTCGGTGAACATCAGCGGGGGCAGCTTAAAGCCGGGCATCAGCCGATAGGCCCCATAGCGACCACGCTCAGCCTCGACAGGAATGCCCAGATCGATGAGGGTCTCAACATAATTCCGAACCGTGCGGATATCTACCTCCAGGCGACGAGCGAGTTGCGCGCCGGTCATGCGTCCATGCGATTGAAGTAATGCTAAGACGGCTAAGACGCGGGCTGTGGGGCGATAGACCAATTTCTTGCTCCTCTCGTGAAAGGGTGCTCAATTAGGAACGATTCTATCAGCTTATCAGGATATGATCAAGAACGAAGAGGATGAATGGCAGGCGAGGAAGAGAGAAGGAAGGGAGGCACCTCTCTCAAAGAGCGAGACCGCAGCAGCGCTTCAGTGATTGAACGAGGCTTTTCAGCAAAAGGAGTATGTGCGTGTATGAAAACGATGGCGAAGAAGAAAGGACGTGACCTGCGCCCGTATCTTTCGGCGGGATTGACGATGGTGCTCTGGGCGTCGGCGTTCCCTGGCATTCGCGCGGGACTCCATGCCTACTCGCCCGCGCACCTCGCAGTCTTGCGTTATGCGGCGGCTTCCCTCACATTGGGTGGCTATGCCCTGGTGAAGCATCTGCGCCTGCCAGGTTTTCGCGATCTTGTGAGGATGGCTCTGCTTGGTCTCGTGGGGATCGCTTACTACGGGGTAGCCCTCAATACTGGTGAGCTCAGTGTGCCGTCAGCAGTGGCAAGCTTTCTGATTAATACTGCACCGATCTTTGTTGCCTTGGCAGCGAGGATCTGGTTGGGTGAGCGGTTGCACCGCCTGGGCTGGCTGGGTATTCTCATCAGCTTTTCCGGGGTAGCGGTGATTGCCTGGAGTGGAATGGCGGGATTGACCATTGATTCACACGCCCTTCTCATCGTCAGCGCAGCGTTTGCCTTTAGCCTGTATGTGGTTGGTCAGAAGCCCCTTCTCACACGCTACACAGCCGTCGAGTTTGCCACCTATGCGGTCTGGGCGAGCGCGTGCTTCTTGCTCTTCTTCTTTCCAGGATTGCCGGAAGAAATTCGGGCAGCCCCGCTTCGCGACACGCTGGCCGTCATCTACCTGGGCGTATTTCCTGCCGCGCTTGGCTATATCACCTGGGCCTATGCCCTTGCCCATCTTCCAGCCTCCAGAGCCGCCAGCTTCTTGTATCTGCAGCCCCTGCTTGTTCTGGGCATTGCCTGGGTCTGGCTGGGTGAATGGCCCTCGGTGCTGGCACTCTGTGGTGGTGTGTTGGTCCTGGCTGGCGTCATGGTGGTGAACGCACGCAGGCAGGGGTTCGCGGAAGCTTCCCCCCTGCGTTTTAGAGCGGAGCGCCTTCGAGCATCTCGTCGGCCCTGGCATGCTTGTCTATCAAACTCGGTGGCACCGAGTGGTGCTGACCCCCGCGCTCGAGAGCAAGACGCACAATCCGATCAGCCTTCTTAACATGCGCCTGCGCACCGCCCGCGCATACTGGCAAGCAGAGCTATCACGAGGCTGAGACCCGAAATGCGAGAGAGGACAACGACGATGCCGAGCCGCCTTGCCAGACGGAAACGGAGGTCGGCGAGACGCGCTGCTGCAGGTTTTATCATAAGAGCAGTTGAGAAATGGGGTTCAACAAGCAATGGAACAGAAAATCGGAATGGCACGCCGCCTCAGCTTTGGTCTCTCACGCGAGCTGTGGCTTGTCCAAATCGGGATCTTCTTGAACATGTTCGGCTACGGTGCCGTCCTGCCATTCGAGGTCATTTATCTGCACGATGGTCGCGGGTTCAGTCTCAGCGTCGCGGGTCTCGTTGTCGGCACGGTCACCGGTATCGCGGTCGTGACTGCACCTCTTGTGGGCCAGCTGATCGACCGCTTCGGGGCTCGCGCTACCATGATTGGTGCCGGAGTTGCACTCGCCGCCGGGTATGCTGGCCTGGCGTTTGCTCGACTCCCCATTCACGCGTTCGCAGCCGCTACATTGGCAGGTGCCGGAAACGGCGCACTGAATCCAAGTCAGTCGACGCTGCTGGCGACACTTGCGTCATCCGAGGTGCGCCATCGTGCGACCGCCGTCTCGCGTGTTGCCACCAACGCCGGGATTGGGATCGGAGGTGCCCTCGGCGGCCTCGTCGCGGCCTATGGTTTGAACGGGTTCGTGGTGTTGTTCCTGGTCAACGCGCTCACCTACCTCGTCTACGTGTTCGTTTTGGTCGCCGTCGTGCGTGACAGCGTGCGACCGGAGCCGATCATGGGCGGATACCGCCTTGTTTTTCGTGACCGAGCCTTCATCCATCTCGCCCTCACAAACGTGGCGATCATCGCGGTCGGCTGGGGTGTGTTCACCTGGCTTGTGCCTCCGTACGCCGAGCATGAGATTGGCATCAGCGCGCAGTTGATCGGGTTGCTGCTGCTGGCCAACGCTGCGACGGTTGTGGTAGTCCAGGTGCCGATAGCCAGGTTCGCCGAGGGTCGTCAGCGGGTCGTGATGATGGCGGGAGCTGCGGCGATTTTTGCTGGTGCTTGCCTGCTCGTGATTGGCGCAGGCATCAGCACTGGCACGGCGTATATGGCATTGGTCGCGGCAGCAATTGCGGTTGGTGTTGGCGAATGCTTCCATACGACGGCGCTGATGCCGCTCGCCGCCGAGCTCGCACCGGCAGGTCTGCGCGGACGGTACATGGCGTCGATGGGGTTTGCGTGGTGGCTCGGTTTGACGATCGCGCCGGTGCTGGGCGCTCAGCTCCTGAGCCTCTCGCCGACGGTGGCCTTCCTCGCGGCTGCGGCTGTTGCACTTGCTGCTGCCGCCTCAGCGCTGACGCTGGAGCGGAGGTTACCTGATGCCTCTCGATTGACACCGCGACCGGGCAAGGGCGCCTAAGGCTTCGGTGACGACTCCTTTGCGCCCGGACGGGACAGGCGCGTGCTGGCAGGTATGATGGTGGGGAAAACACGCGGGCGTGGGGCCGCCGATGTTTCCCGATGGCGCGCCGTAGCTTGAAACCAGAACCGGCGGAGACGCGCACGAGTAGCGCAACACGTATGAGCTTCTGTTCGCCGTTCTGTCGCGCGCAGCGATCGCTTTCGACGCACAAAAGAGGAATCATCGGCCATGAGAATTATTTCGTGGAATTGTAATATGGCGTATGCAACCAAGCAAGAAGACATCCTCGCTCTTCGCCCAGATGTGGTCCTGCTGCAAGAATGTTCCGAGATGCATATCAAAGAGAGCGGAGCCCCTTTTTCTCATTGGGTTGGGAAGAATCCCCACAAGGGCCTGGGTGTGCTGGGCTTTGGACATCATGCATACACCCTCAGCTCTGCCTATACCCCTACCTACCCCTGGTTTCTTCCTTTTCGCGTGGAAGATGAGCACCTCAACGTGCTTGGAGTGTGGGCCCATGTCAAAGAGAGGCAAGAACGGTATGTACGGATAACCCATCAAGCGATCGACTATTATCGAGCATTCCTTGAAAAAGGTTCGTCTCTCGCGATAGGAGATTTTAATAGCAATACCATCTGGGATACTTCTCATGCTGGATACTCGCATAGCGCTCTGGTGGAGAAGCTGGAGCAGTTGCAGATGAGGAGCGTGTATCACGCTCAGACCCAGGAACAGCAAGGCAGGGAAACTGTCTCGACCTTCTATCTGTATCGGCATCCGGACAAAGGGTACCATCTTGATTACGCCTTCGTCTCCCATAGCTTGCTTGAAAAAACAGCGCTGACCATCCCTGATCCAAGCAGGTGGTTACAACGAAGTGATCATCTCCCTCTTCTTCTGGATATCCACCTTGGACCATCAGAGCCCACGGGTTGCGCAACGAGATCACAGCATGCTGTGTAGTGCGAAATAGCTTCACAAGTAATCTCAATCACATCGCTTGCTGGTGACGTTGTAAAAATCTTGCTTCAGTGTAGAAACCATGAATGCAACGAAGAACGATCTAAAGCCATTTTATCTGAAAGATGCAACTTGTTGCCCAACCCGTGAGCAGTTCATACATTTTCTCCTGGCGCAGCTTGCAGTGCTTCCAACGTTTCAGCCACGATCCTGATGGCTTCCTGTTCCCCAACAAGGTGTTGCAGCGCCTCGTGGTAGATGCCGATGTGCTCCATGCGCTGTGTGATGAACTGATGTGTAGCGAAGCCCGTGGCGAAGCCTGTCAGCCCGCGCGTCGCCGCTTCGTATTCCTCGGCGATGCGCTGGCGCAGGCGTGCAATATCGCTGCGGTTATCGTGTGCGTGCATGAAACGGGTCCCTCCTTGTTCCCGGTGCGACCTGGACATGAGGCAAGGGCGTGGTCATATCCCGCGAGCAGGTTCGCAAGCAGGAATGTGCTCATCTCCTCGACGATGATGCGATAAAAGCAGTTGTCATCATATGCATTACTGATCAGTGCTCATGCGGTAGCACAGGTGTTGTTCTCGTGACGATACCGGTCATTCCTGTTGAGCATACCAATCCGCCAGGGGCAGTCCTGTGGCAACGCTGGACGCCGGAGGGCAGACACCGGACGGGAGCGGGACGCGGCCCTTCGAAGCTGGAGAGGCTATGGTATACTGCGGGAAAGCGCGTTCCTCGTCTACATTACGTTAAAGTATGGAAGGAGTGCCGTGAACAGGCCGGTCATCAGCCAAACGAGCAATGCTGTGGAGGTATCGAAAAGCCTGGATGCCCAGGCTTCACTCCTGCGCGTGTACACCTTCGGCGCCTTTCGTCTCGCCTGGCAGGTGCCCCCCTGCACGACCGAAGACCTGTGGAAGAGCCGGACATCGGCGCGTACGCTGTTCAAGTTGTTAGTGTGCGCGCCCGGGCGGCAGGCTTCCAGGAGCCAGCTAGCAGGCATTCTGTGGCCCGAGACCGACGAGGACAAAGCGCGCGAGTCCCTGCGCTCGGCCAGCAAAGTGCTGCGCAAGGTCCTGCGCACCGCGGGCGGGGAGGACCTCCTTGAAAACCGCAACACGCCCGCGATCCTCGCGCTGGCAGAGCAGTCCCGCCTGTGGGTCGATGCCGATGCCTTCGAAGAGGTGATTTCTCAGGCGAGCAGGGCGACTGTGCCAGAGGAGGCGCTTGCACTCTGGCAGCAGGCACAGGACTTGCTGCACGGTGAGTTTCTGGCCGACGACCTGGGCGGCGAATGGATGCGGCACCGCTGGATCAAACTGCGGCAGCAGGCCCTGCGGATGGCCCGCTCTCGCATGGTGCGCCACCTGGCGGATCTGTACCTGCAGCAAGGGCAGGTCAGCCTGGCAGAAGAAGTCCTGGAAGCACACCTCATGCGCTTTCCCACGGACCAGGATGCGCTGTACCGCCTGCTGGTGTTGCTCGAACAACAGAGCTGTTTTGAGGAAGCTCGCCTGGTGTATGAACGAGCGAAGCAGACACTCGCAGCGTTGGGCAAGCAACCGGCGCCACAGGTGCGCACGCAGTATGAGCGCCTTCTGGCATCACTCACCTCTCGACAGGGCATCCCCGTGCTGGAACAGGCAGCAGCAAGAAGGGGACAGGCTCGTCTTCCCGTTTCACCCGCCGCCCTTGCAAGCCCCTCACGACGGGAGTTGGAAGGCGCAGATCGGCTCTTGCTTCGCCCTAGCAGGGATGAACCCTTCCTCCCAGAGGAAACGGGCGCTTCCGGTGCTCCCTGGGAGGTCTTGCGCGTTCTGTTCGGAGCAGAGAAAGAGGGAAAACGTGCTCTGCCGCTTGTTTCTCGTCGCCAACTCCTGGCATTGGGAATCGCTGCCCTGATCAGTCAGCTGGCTCAACTCGACCCGCAGCGAATCACTGCGCTTGATCGAGAAGAGGTAGGATGGGTGCTGAGCAAGGGGATCGCGGATGGGTGGAAGCAGTTTCTGACCCTCCCCAATGCCGACGTCCTGGCAATGAGTCAACTCCAACTGTCCCTCGTTCATCAAGCGCATCCCCTGCTTGACCCGTCCACGCGATCGTATCTCTACTTCGGAGCATATGGGCTGGTAGGCTTAGCCTTGCACCAGCGGGAGCACTACGAAGAAGCACTGCACGCCTACCACAACGCACATCTCGCGGCGCTAGCGACCAGAGACCCTTGGTATGTGGCGCAAAGCCTCATCTGCCATGCTGATGCGTACCTGGGGCTGGGCCTGTATGCTGAAGCACTCCACGCCATCGAAGAGGCGTTGCTCGGCCTTGGGGAAAGCGACGAGATGCACCGACGAGCCAGGGCGCACCTGCTGGGGTGTTGGGCCGACGTCGCGATGACGATGAGAGACGACCCGCTCGCGCAACGGAAACTGGATGAATCCGCTCAGTACCTTGATGACGTCACCGTGGTCGAGGAGTTTGATCGGAGCTGCTGGCTGCAACTGGCTGGGAAAAAAGCGCTCATGGCAGGTGCGTATCAGCAAGCCGCCCAGCAGCTCGAAGCAGCGCTGGCAGCCAATCCTCCTCACTGGCTGGTGCGTCAGGTCGGGATACTGCTCCCCCTGTCTATGGCGTATGCCCGGATGGGAAATCGAGAGCGCACACTCCTCATCGCAGTGCAAGCGATACCGGTCATCAGCACCGTGAATGCGCCACTGACCAATACGCATTTCCTCGCATATGTGAAGGGAGACCTGGTGGGGCATTTCCCACACGATAGGAAGATAGACGCCTTTCTCAGGGAAGCACAACAGCAGTTGCCGCATCTGCCTGCCCTGGTTGACGTCTTGTAGGAGACGGTGAGGAAGAGGACAGGCAGGTGTCTTCTTCCATATGCCGTGTTACGACGCGAGCCGTTCGAGGAGCAACAGCCCCGTCTGGCGAGGAAGGTCCTCATACCACATGCGTGCCTTCCCCTGCATCTGATCGAGACACCAGGCCCCCACCGCTTCAAGCTTCTGGCGGGTGAAGAGCTGTTTATGGTCGAATGCCTGGGAAGGTTCTTCCTCATACGGCACCGCACAGATCAAGCGGTGGGAGGTCACCTGGAGTAAGTTTGCCAGGACGCGATACATCTCGGCCTCAGTGAAATGTTCCAGCACGTGCAGGGCCGTCACCGTATCAAACATGCCGATCGTGCTGAAATCGTCGGCGAGTAAATCAGCCTGCAGGTAGCGAATGTTGGTGAGGTGTCGTTCCTCGGCGAGGTCCTGCGCCACCCGAAAGACGCTTGCATCGAGATCGACGCCGATTACTTCACGTGCAAACGGCACGCGTTCTGCCAGCAGCAGCGACAAAAACCCGCCGTTACACGCGGCGTCGAGAAAGCGCTCACCCACGCAGAGTTCTAAGACGCGTTGATAGAGGACAGCCGAGGCAGCACAGATGCCATACTCGGAAACGCCGAGCGTGGTGGACGAGCCGACGAAGGCCAGGAGGCGCTGTAAGGTATTGGCACCGAAGTAATTCCAGGCACGTTGGACATCACCGGGGAACAGCGCTCCCCCCACAATACCCGCAAATACCTCGCCCAGCCGCTGGCTGCTGTTGACCAGACCGAACGGCTTCAATTCTTCTGCGAGATGGCCCGGAATGTTGGTCGTCATCTCTTCTGGGGCAAACCAATGCACCAGGATCGTCTTTGGCTCTTGTGCGCGAGTGAAGAGCAGGAAGTGCCTGGTCTCGTGAACCTGGTAACCCCCTTCGGCGAAACGCGCTTTGAGCGAGGAACGATTGGTGTGGTAGCCATTCACCACAATCACATCGCCAACGCGGACGCTCCGCTCCTGGATCGGGATCGTTTTGGCTTGCTGCGCAGGCCTTTGAACACTGGGTTGATGATCGATCATACTGCCTTCCTTCCCAGGAGAGCGCTACATCTGGCCGGGCAGACCGTGTTCGAAACAATAGTAGAGCGTCTGGTAGGGCTGCCGGAACGCGATTACGTCGTCGATCACCGCTTCTGGCGCGCTCCGTTCGATCAGAATGCGTGTGATGAAGTCGGCGATGGTTTCCATCTCGGCCTCGCCCATGCCCAGGCGCGTGAGTTCGATGGTGCCCATGCGCAGCCCACCCGGGCGGTCCCAGTCTTCCGGCCTGTCGGCGGGGATCAGGTTCTTGTTGGTAATGATGTTGGCTCGCGCCAGGTGCTGGGCCACGTGCAGCCCACCGCCGAACTGCCGCACATCGGCGATCACCTGGTGGGTGGTTGTGTACCCCTTGTGCGCGCCAAGCACCGAGATGCCGCGACGGGAGAGTGCCGCGCCGAGCGCCTGCGCGTTGCGCACGATCTGGGCCATGTAGATGTGGCCGTAGGCGAGCATCTCGGCGGCAGCAGCCGCCAGGGCGGCCACGCGGTTGACCTGGTGGGTGGCCGCTAAGACAGGAAAGATGGCATGGGTGATGGGGACAGTGAGATCGGGGTTGTCCCAAACGATAATGCCGCTCTGTGGTCCGCTAAAGGTCTTGCCCGCCGATCCCGTCATGACAGCGGCACCCTCCCGCAGCGGGTCCTGGAACTGACCGCCTGCCACCAACCCCAGCTGGTGTGCGCCATCGAAGAACAGGCGGCCTCCCCACTCGGCGACGATCTCCTGCATCTCCTGCAGAGGGAAGGGGAAGAGTGTCATGGAGGCTCCCAGCGCGACCAGCCTGGGGCGGACAAGCGGAGCCATCTTGCGGAAGAGGTCAAGATCCACCTCGAGTTCGACGGGATCGAAGGGGATGTCCACGATCTTCAGACCGCACACCCCTGCCGGGCCGTCGCTTCGGTTGCTCGAGTGGCCACCGAAGGGCTGAGTCAGGCTCATAATGACGTCGCCGGGCTCAGTGAGCGCAGTATAGACCGCCATGTTGCCGATCATGCTGGCCACCAATCGATGGTCAGCGTACCGCGCACGAAAGACCTGCTTGAGCAGTTCGACGCAGAGGGCCTCGATCTCGTCGATGTGTTGGGTGCCAGCAAACCAGCGGTTCACTGGGCCGATGTGCCCCTCGGCGGCGCGGATGCCGACCTCGGCGGAGAGGAGCGCTCTAACCGTCGGGCTCGTGGGTGCTTCTGGGGCGAGCAGGTTCAGACACTGCCTGCCGCGCCAGGCCTCATTCCGTGCTACTGCCGCCAGCACCGCCTCCTGCATCTCTTGCGGAGAGCGGCAGGCGTCCAGGACGGCCCTGGCATTGGCGAGGATGTCAGGGGCATGCACTTCGAGCTGTGTGGGTGGATCATGAATGTCACGCATGGGATGGACTCCTCTCGTCACAGAATTGGGCAAAAATCGTCGTTCTGCTGCTCTCTCTCAAGATACCACACGCGATGTCATCAGGAGTACCATCTTGTTTAGATGCGCATGACTTTCCAGGATACCTCTGCGTGAATGTTGCACTGAAGCTCATCTCGAAAAAGAGACCGATTACGGCTTCTTCCCCTACGAGAACGACCGGAGGGTTGGGCAGCGTTGCTTCGCTGCCCAACCCGGGAAGGTGTCCCTCGCCAGAAAGATTGGAACTCCGCCACGTTTGGTGATCCTGCGCCTGATTCAACATGTCCAGGGAGGTGAAAGAGACCGGGGAGAACCACCCCAGTCCCAGGCTGAGCGGGAAGTGTTCAGGTCATCATCAGACCTCTCAATCCGCGAGGGAAAACAGGTCGTGATCCTGGAGGAAAGCGGGCGAGGGGCCTGCCCTCTTCCCGCTCAGAGAACTGCGTTTATCGATTGACTGATCGCGCCATTCTGGCATAGGTATGCCTGACTCCCCGAATGGCGATGCTGTAGGCCTGGATGTTTTCAGGCAGCGCCATCCCGAGGTATCCCGCATCACCAATGTGATGTAAATCCGTGCCCGCCATTTTGCACAGCAAAGCAATGTGCCGAATCGTTTCGATGCTTGCTCCTTCCTGAGATGTCCCAATCGCGGTCATGGTCATGGCACCCCTTTGATGCGCATCCCCAATTAACTCCCTGGCATACTCCAGGGTGATTCCAGGAACGGTGCCCGGTGCCGGTAGCACAATGATGTCGGCACCACTTGCTCTGAACTCAGCAATGTCACCTGGGGTGAGAATATGTTCCCCACCCTCAGCAAGAATCCCTGCAGCGTGCATTTTTCCGGCCATGAGCATAGCCTTTTCCCCCACGGCGGCATGAATGGCTCTCAGGCTGGAAGTAATGGCTCTGTTGGTGATCGCAGTTCCCGGATTTGCCGTGAGCACAATGAATTTTGCCCCCATGGTGACCAGCTTGTGTGCATTTGCGGCAGTCGCCATGCGCCCTTCTCGAAGAGCCCAGAACTCATTGTGCTCCTGGTGATGGGCTGGATCAACTGCCTCCAAATTGACACCGATGATACGGCCAGTCAGGTGTTGTAAGGCATGGAGCAGTTGATCAGGCTCGATGCCATCAGGCATGCCATGAATGACGGGGTTGTCCACGTCAAACATATTCAGCAAGAGCAGATCGGCGCCTTGACTGGCTGCCACCTCGGCATTGGTAATAGTAAGCAACAAGGGCTGCACTGCCCCAATGATTTCACTGACCATAATGCGCCCCTCACTGGCACGCAAAGCATCAAGCAAGTCTCCTTTGGAAATCGAGAGCAACTCAGAAGCACTACAATCCAGGTAACGCTTATGCATACCTTCTCCTTTCAAGTTCCCAGGCCGCTGCCTCAGTTGCCGTGTCCTGTGTTCTATTGTACAGGTGGTATGATCTCCCGTGCAATTGGTCGGGGAGGCCACACTCAGCTGTGCGACCCGCGAGCGATGAGATGAGGAGGATCTCCTTGAGCAAACAGGCAGTCTTTTCGCTCCATCCTCAGAGCGACTATCTGCTCCGATCCAGGCTGCATGCTTTTCCCCAACGGTTTGATGTGTCAACGAGAGGTCGTTGACGCCAGGGGTGCTCCTCTTTGGGAACTCGGACTGGGGCATTGAGAGATGCGCCAAACCCAGTTGGTCTAGCGCCAAACTCACTCAGTTTGAATGTACAGCAAGCGAGCTTCACCGAGAGTATGTGTAAGCCCACGCGATGCGCAACGAGTTTGCTCTCAGCAGTCGAACTGGCGTGAGACCGTCCTGCATGGCTCTCACGTTTGCCCGGGGCACAGAGAGCCTTTCCTCACGCTACACTGAGGGAAAGGTGAGCTGATCGGATGGGGGCTGAGCTCGGCAGTTTTCCCGGCCTTGGCGCGCGCTCCCACCTGGGTGGGACAGCGTGTGGGACCACGGCCCATGCTGCTGGTCATGGCGCTTTCATGACGCTTCCTCCTTACACTAGGAAGGGACGAGGGCAAGGAGCATGAGCTCTTCCTTGGCATGCGGAACTGCTCTCACAGCGCTCGATCTCGCCCCTTGTCAGCAGAAAGCAAGAGTATTGAGCGAGCCTGTGAAGGCACTTCAGCCAAAAGTGCAGCTCGTTGCGCATCCCGTGGGGTAAGCCACTATGCTCTTGACGTTTACAGCAGGGCAACAATATCGGATTGCTCCCCCAGAAAACACAGCTGACAAAGCAAAAGACCTGGTGATCGCTGCCTTACGTCGGCGATTGGATGAGATGAAGCAAGCTATTACTGCGAAAGATGCAGAACTGCGGGACAAGCAGCGCGAGATTGACCACCTCTATGGAAAGCTGGCCGAAAGTCGGCTCACTTACCGATGAGGAACTTCGTGGCTGTCTCCAGGAAGCGCTTCAACGCTTGGCTTTGGAAGAGATGCCTGAGTAGAGAGGAAGAAGTTGACGCTCCCGCTACATCACTGTGGTGAACGATGGTAGTGTTGGGAGAAAGCCACAACCCATGCCTGTTGCTCTTCTGTCTCCGGCACTGGGTATCCTCTGGCACTACTCAGGAGGTCAAACGCCTGATTTGGAGGAAAACCGGCGAGCACCAAAAGGCCTGCGGCCATGAGAACAGCTCTGCCAAGTCCCTGACGACAATGCAGGACAATATGCTTTCCTTCAGAGAGATGGACGTATAACTGCTCTAAGAAGCTGAAGGTAGTGGCTGAAAATGGAGGCACACTGCGATCGAGGATCGGGAAAGCGAGAAAGATGATTCCCTGCTGATCACAGCACTCAGCTTCTTCGCTGAGGTCGAATTCCCTCTCTTCTTCGGCAGTGAGGAAAGAGGCCAGGACGTCAACACCAGCCTCACGAAGAGCCTTGGTCTCATCGAGAAGCCAGTCCCCACCTCGCGGGCGGGCCATGATACTTATTTTCCCAGGAGGAAGTCCTTGAACGGAGTACAATGAGGCACGCATGGTCATATCTCCTTCTCACTTCTTGAACAATTTTGAAATGGACAGGGTTTTTCGCTCGATGCTACTGGCCGTAGTTGACTGGCGTAACGCTTGAAGGGGGTACTTGAGCAGAGTAAGGGGAAGATGGCTCCAGTATATGCCGTTTTCTCACTCTTTGCAAGTGTATTCTCGACCAGGTGACTGTTCGGAAAGCGGTAAAATTGGGGTAAAACAGAAAAGTGAGAGAAACACAGGAGTTTCCGTTGTAAATATCCTATCCTTCCCTGGGGTATACTAAAGCTTGCAAGGCACATCGGGATGCTCTAATCGAAAGAAGCGGTGTCAAAGAGGGCAATGGAGATGCCACAGAATGATGTCAGATATGCTCTGGAGTGCTCGCATCTGGAAATACTCAACCACCTGATTGAAATTTCCTCGCGAGATCTTCCTGAACCCGGCCACCGCCAGGTCGCGTTCAATATCGTTGAAACATTGTTGTGCTATGGCCTCTTTTACATCCTCGATCCCCACCGCTACGGTGGTGCCAACATTAGTACTGTTCCTTCTCCTGTAAAAACACTTGCAGCCTTCTTTCGTCGTACTCCAGGCTCGATAACGAACAAAATGCTAAACTTAGACGGCTCAAGGCTGCATGGCGCGCGAGATGAACCGCTGCTCTTTGCATATCTAGCATCTGAACCTGCGCTCTACCGCTCCCTGTACAGAGAGATTATGGCGACCGCACGCGATCTCCATTTCGGCGAGGAGACCTTGCCTGACTTCCTAGGGTATCTTTCCGGTGGGGACGAGGTCGAGGATCTGTTCGGGCAGGACGACTTGCCGAGTAGCACAGGGATGTTGCTTGCCAGTAGCGAGAGGGAATTACAGGAGCTTGAGCAGGCATTTGCTTTCGATGAGAGGTTAACGGAGAAATTGGCCGAACGTAAAATACGGCTCGCTCAGCATCGATTTGCTCTAGAAGTACTGGAGAATTGTGGACAAGCGTGCGTCTTTTGCGGCTTTGAGCCACACTCCCTTCCCATTCAAAGTGGTCTGCTCTATGCCTCGCACATCAAGCCTTGGGCGGTATCGGACCATCGAGAACGCGTGGATGTGCGTAACGGGCTTGCTGCTTGCCCAATACACGATGCGGCATTTGACCGGGGCTATATCACTGTCAACGGCGGTTATCGTATCCATCGAGCGGATGTGCTTCGGGAAAGTATAGCTAGGGACGGTAAAGCTGCACTCTACTTTAGGCAGGTACTCGGTGCGACATTACTTTTACCGCTTGATGCTAAAAAACCAGCCCTTCATTATTTAGCTTACCATCGGGAAAAGATATTCAAGGGATAACATGAGTGTACTCTCCCTCCATTTTCCTTAAAGAAAGTCGGTGAACAATTCCATTTTTCGGTTGTAATTACTCAGTGCCACAAGCCACAAGGAGTGGCTTGCCCAAAAAGACAGCAGCCAAAGCATCGAGCATGGTCCGAAGGAGCTGTATTAGGGAATAGGTGAAGCATTTCTATACCCGGTACATTGCTAATTTTCCATGCTAGTTGGGTTGACGTCAACAAGAGTCTGTATAACCTGCTCATCTACTACATAATCGCTCGCATCCAACTTCTTTACCAGTGGTGCGAATACCTTTTTGAAAGCCTCTAACTTCTCACTTGCCCCTACCTGGCCCTTTTGTTCATGCTCAAAGATCAGATCATGTACAACATGAGCAACAAATACACTACGCAGACAACTATAGTAGTCATGGCTCGCCCACCGATCCCGCGTGGAGTGCCCTCGATAGCAGGGCCAGATGCAGATCATCTCTAACGCTTCGCATCCCCGCTTGCGATACCAAGCCAGATACGTCAGCCAGCGCGTACTGTTCACATGCAACCAGTGTAACTTGCCTCGCAGCTGCACTCCTGTCTCATCAGTAATTTGCAACCGACTTACGAGCACTCCTTATGTAATCTGCCTCATGGTGGGTCTAAACACCTCTGATATCGTCAGATGTTCAAAGATTAAGAGATCTAGGAGCGTAAAAAATGCCCGTAATACTTGTAACTTCTCGCCACCGATGCCGGTGTCGAAGGTACGCTTCATGTGTGCATTGGGATGAGGCAAAAATACAATATATCGTTGACGCTCGCCCATTGGTATTGGCCCGAACATCATCTCCTCACTTGTGGGAGGAATACAACAGCCAAATTTGTCACCATAATGCGTATGGAAGATGAGGAACAACTACCCGAGATCCTTTTTCATGCCTCATATCATGCTTCTACGGCAAGCCAGGAGCGCGGGCGATGCCGCCCTTGACGGTGTCGGCTGAGCGCTTCGCGCCGAGAGCGACCGGGTTCTGCAGTGCGCCGCATCAGCGGCAGATTTTGAGTGTACCGAATGGTATTGGAACTGATGGAATGTTCCATGCACACCTCGCTTACCCCACCCCTCGAAAGAGGAAGGCGACCATAGCATGCGAGGACGGCCACGTAGGAGGAAGTCAGCGATCCTGTGAGTGGTCAGTGCAAGACGTGTATGGCGAATGCTAGACTGCGTAAATCCTAGTCCTGCTGGTTTATCCCGGGACCCCAACGGAAGGTGGCTACTAACGTTGGGACCAGCATCTAAGGTCGTAAAATGCAGATACGGCCTTATCCATCGATGTTGGCAGACCCTTACTACGAGGGCAATACAGGACGAACGGGACGCCTGGAGCACGTCAGATCTCACTTCTGCTGAAAATGCGGGATACCCTAAACAGGGAGCAATCCCTGCATGGGTACGGAATTTCCGTAGTACCCAAGGTGGGCCTGTAATGGGTTCCGCAGATCGCAGCACAGTGAAGTGATGCGATACTGGCATGAGGATAAATGAGTAGTAATACTCACGAAACCTTCGCTGCCAGGGGGAAGGGAAAAAGTTTACGTTGCTGCCAATTAACCAAAAGCGAGGGTGTGCTGATGCTATCCGCTACAGTGATGAGGAGATTGGAAGCGCTTGAAGACATCTCGAAACAGGGAAAGCGCATTAATGGGTTGTTTCGTCTCATGGAAGATCAACTACTGTGGCACGAAGCCTATGCGAACATTTACGCCAATAAAGGTGCCATCACCCCAGGAGTAGATGAAGTCACTTTGGATGGTTTTTCAGAAGAACGAGTTGCATCAATCATCAAACAACTCAAAGACGGAACATACCATTTCCAGCCTGTCAGAAGGGTTTTGTTGTTGCTCCGCTTTTGTAGAGTCCCTGAAAAGGGAAGCTAGCGTTTCGACAACTCAAAATCAAGGGGGCTGAGATAGCCCAGAGTCGAGTGCCTGCGCACCCGATTGTAAAAGCGCTCGATGTAGTCAAAAATGGCACTGCGCGCTTGCTGCCGGGTGGCGAAGTCCATGGGGCATTCCCGTTTGAGGGTGCCGAAGAAGCGCTCCATGACGGCATTGTCATAGCAATTCCCGGTCCGGCTCATGCTCAGCTGGATGCCCCAACTCTTCAACACCGCCAGGTAAGCATCACTGGTGTATTCCGATCCCTGGTCGGAGTGGTGCAAGAGTGCGGCTTGCGGGTGGCGGCGCCCCAGCGCCATGCGCAGCGCCTCTTTGACCAGATGAGCATCATCGGTTTCTGCCATGGCCCAGCCCACGACTAGGCGCGAGAATAAATCGAGCACCACCGCCAGGTACAGCCACCCCTGGCGGGTGGGAATGTAGGTCACGTCGGCGACCCACTTCACATTGGCCGCCGAGGCGGTGAACTCGCGATTGAGCACGTTGGGGGCAACGCGCGCGGAGGCAGTCGGATCGTGGTGTGTGGCGCAGCCTCGGGCAGCCCGAGGCTGCGCGCAAAGCTGGGCTTGCCGCATGAGACGCGCAATCCGGTTGCGTCCACACCGAATGCCCTGGGCACGCAGTTCCGCCTGAATACGCGGACTTCCATACACCCGGCGATGGGTCGTGAAGGCATAGGTAATCCGCCTGGTCAGGTCGCCATCTTCTCGTTTGCGAGCACACAACGGGCGTTTTCTCCAGGCATAATACCCGCTCACGGATACGCCCAAGACCCGGCACATCGTGCTCACTCGATACTCATCTCGATGCGCCTCAATAAAGCGAAAGCGCTCGGCTACGGGTGCGAGAAGATGGCCAGAGCTTCGGACAGAATCTCTCCCAATCTCTTGATTTTTGAGTAGAACAGATGTACTATTAGAAGTGGAGAAGCACAGTGGGGTCGCTCCCTGCTGGCAACGATCCCGCAGAACCCTGCGAACGCTTTGGAGCTTGACTCTTGAAAAAAACCTGGGGGGCGTGTTGGCACACCTGATACGAGGTTGAAGGCCATACTTCTAGTCCGAAGTTGGTAGAGACACGCCCACGGGGTCCCGCTTCTCCACCCACCCTTGGCGTGGGTAGCACCGGCAAGGATGCCGGAAAGGCAGGAATAGCTTATGCCTCGCAAACCATCATCTCGTCTTGATCTGGTGGCCCTTCCCCAGCTTTCCCACGAAACGTTGTACGTCGGGGTCGATGTCGGCAAGCGAGCCCACGTCGCAGGCTTCCTTTCTTCGACCTTACTGACCCGCCACCAGCGTTTTGAACATTGTCCCGCGCTGGCCTTTGACAACTCACGGGAAGGCTTTCGCGCCCTGCTCGACCGCATCCAGACCTATGTGCCACTGACTCAGGTTCAGGCACTGCTGGAAGTCACGGGGCACTACCATCGCGCCTTGCTCCAGTATCTGCAAGAACTCGATATTCCGGTCTATGTGATCCATGTCCAGAAGCGGCAAGAGGGGTTACTCAAAACGGACAAACGCGATGCGCTGGGTCTGGCCAACCTCTTATACAACCAATTGGAGAAAGGCATTCAAGTCGGTGATCCTCTGCAAGCCGTCCGCCGGCTCGTCTCTCCCACCGAGGCCGCAGCACAGCTGCGTGGGATGGTCCAGCATCACTATGAACTCGTCGCCGAGAGCACCCAGCGCAAAAACAAGCTGACGGCTCTTTGTGATGAGCTCTTTCCCGAATTTACCCGCCTCTTGCGTGATCCGAACCTACCGACGGCGCTGGCATTGCGTTCTCGCTTCCCTACCCCAGCAACGCTTGCGGCGGCTAGTTTCTGGGAATTGCGCGAGGCGAGAGGTCGCACCTGTAGTGTTTCGGATGCCAAACTCGTCGAACTGCAACGCCTGGCAGGCCAGAGTATTGGCACCAAAGACCCCGCTCGCGTGCGGGGCCTGGTCTTCGAACAGAAGCAGCTCATTACCGAGTTGAAACTCATCGCAGAGCACCTGCAGCAGTTGGAAACGGAGATGATCCAGATCGTGGAGCACTGCCGGGAAGGCAAGATCCTCACTTCTCTTCCGGGCATTGGGCCACAGGCCGCCGCCGCGCTCATTGCCACCATCGGCACCATTGCCAATTTTGAGCGGGCTGCCCAACTGAAGTCCTATTTTGGCTGGGTTCCCAAAGTGGCCCAATCGGGCTCCAGCTTGGACTGGACCCGCCTGTCTCCTCGTGGGGTCCGGCAGATGAAACAGACGATGTATCTCATCGTGTGGAGAGCTATTCAGTGGGATGCCGAGTGGAAGCAGATGTATGAGCGGCTGATCTCAAGCAAATGCCGCTACGATGAACGCACACGCCGATTGATTGGCCGGGAGAAAGTGATTGGGCGGCTGGCAGGCCAAATGACCTCTGTCATCTACGCCTTGCTCAAGCAAGACCTGGAACTACTTGCACACCTGGCACCCGGTGCGGAGCCTCCAGAGCC
>WNGL01000977.1_pt1 | contig 34580 bp, 33 predicted proteins | sample 5400591 | NCBI WGS metagenome assembly WNGL01 (sample SAMN13153377, study PRJNA577476) | soil metagenome | isolation source: 80 cm soil or saprolite under Garry oak tree replicate 1 | place: USA:California | collected 2016-06-15
AAGCGTTTGCCAACAGCGGCCCCCGAGCAGTGGTGGTGAAACTCGGCCCTGAGGGATGCCTCGTTTACGACGCCTTGTCCGGGCAAGTCGCGCACGTGCCTGCATTTGGGAGCGCGGTCGATCCAACCGGTGCGGGCGACGCGTTCTGCGGCGGCTTCCTGGCGGGTTACGTGTCCACAGGAGACGCCATCGCCGCAGCGCAATACGGATCAGTCTCTGCGTCATTTGCTGTTGAATCCGTGGGCATGGCGTCTCTCATGGATCCTGACCTAAACTCGCTGGACGAACGGCTTGCGACGGTTCGACAAGGTACTTCGCTCGGTCAATGAGCGTCGCACTCCTCAAGGTAGTGATGCCACCAATCCTCCGTCAACGAGGATTGTCTGGCCTGTGACGTAGCTCGCTTTCGCCGAGGCAAGAAAGGCTACAACTGATGCCAATTCGACCGGCAGACCGTAACGACCCAGCGGTATTTGCTGCTCAGAATCCGACCTGACAGCCGAGTAGGTTGTTTGGTTCCGCGCGGCTCGGGCTTCGTCAAGCTGGCGCACGCGATCGGTGGCGATCCTCCCTGGCGAGACCATATTTACTGTGATTTGATCTTTGCCCAAGTCTCGCGCAAGCATCTTGACCAGGCCGACCAATGCAGGTCGAAAGACGTTGGATAACGCGAGGTTGGGCAAAGGCATGCGTACGCTTGAGGAACCGATCACGATGATGCGACCATGCCCGCGGCTCTGCATCCGCGGTATGGCCAGCCGTATTGCTCGGACCGCGCTCATCAGCGTGAGTTCGTAGGCAAGGCGCCACGAATCGTCGTCCTGGGCCATGAAGTCCCCGGTTGGAGGACCGCCGGCGTTGCAGACGAGAACATCTAGCCCACCGTACGTCTCATCGGAGTGGCGAAATACACCATCGATGTCTTCAGTTCGGCTGACGTCAGCTTGCACCGCCGAGGCTTTGCTTCCCAACGACCCAAGTTCGTTCACCGTCGCACTCAGGTCGTCCGCGCCCCGAGCACATATGAGAACGCAGACTCCTTCCTGAGCAAGGGCCTCGGCGCAGGCCCGTCCGAGTCCCCTGCTGGCCGCCATGACGATTGCTACCCGTCCATGGCTTGTCACGTCGCGTTGCGGCGGGCGTTGCGGCTCGACGGATTCGTCACCTTTAGGAACCGAGCCGAGAGTCATTGAACTGTTAACCCAACCTCCACGCTGATGTTCCTTCCGCGACCGCCTGGCCCTCGAGACACTTGCACACCGTGCCGCAGGGGGTGTATAAGATCATGCATCATATACCATATATCGAGACCTTGAAGTCAGGGGAGAGGCTGCTCCGGACTGGGAGTTTCGCTCGATATTCCGGTATCAGTCAGGTCCGTACTCGGATGGTTTTACGCAGGAGGAGGATCATGGTACACAGACGAATCAGCTGGATTATTGGTTTGTTTCCAATCTTGATTCTGGGTGCCGCATGCGGGGGCGGCAGCAGCCCGCAAATCGCGGCTGGTTGCGCAACCTCGGGTCTGACGAACGTCACTCTCCAGTTGCAGTGGATAGTTCAGGCCCAGTTCGCCGGTTACCTGGCGGCCAAAGACAAGTGTTACTTTGCCGATCAGGGTCTGAGCGTCACAATCCGATCCGGCGGTCCAGACGTGCAGGGCGATCAGGTGGTGGCCTCAGGTGGGGCCGAATTTGGGATCCAACCTTTCGGCGTGGTACTTGCCGGCCGCGACGCAGGGATAAATCTTGTGACGATTTCTCAAATGTTCGAGCGGACGGGCCTGCGACTAGTGTCCTGGAAGAGTGAGGGCATCACGTCACCAGCTCAGTTCAAGGGCAAGAAGATTGGGCTTTGGTCTGGTTCCTTGCCCCCGTATGCCACATTCAATAAATATGGCATCGATCCAAAGAGAGACGTGACAATTGTTTCTCAGGGATTCGACATGAGCTTGCTCTTGCAGCACCAGATCGACCTTGCATCTGCCCAGGTATACAACGAGTACGCGCAGCTGCTCGCTGCCGGCCACGAACCGACGGAGTTTAGCCTGATCAACTATGACGACCTCGGAACAAGCGTGATCGAGGACGGCGTGATGGTGAGGGGAAAGTGGCTCACTGATCCAAAGAATCAAGACATCGCGGTCAGATTCTTGCGCGCGAGCATGCAGGGTTGGATTTACTGTCGCGACCACGTCGACGATTGTGTGAATATCGTCCTGCGGGCTGGCACCAACCTTCCACCAAAACTCATGAGATGGCAGATGAACGAGGTCAACAAGCTGATATGGCCATCGACTGTCGGGATCGGCCAGATGCGGCCAGAACTAGCGCAGCGAACGGCGGACACGCTGTTGAACTTTGGCGTGATAAAGAAGGCGGCTGATCTCTCTGCTGCGTACACCAATGAATTCAGAGACAAAGCCGTGGTGGGGATTCCTCAGGCGGATCTCGTAGGCGCAAGCTTTCAGCCATTGCAGTTGACGTCGAAAGACGTCAAGCCATAGGGGCGTGACTCGAACGGCGAGGCAGAGCACGACGGTCACCGGGCGGTCGTGAGGAAGAACTGAGAATGCACCGGGGTGTTGTCAAGTGCGCGGTAATTCAGACGTACGGCGGATCGGACTATCAGCAGACGCTGGATAGACAGCTAGCGCTCCTTGAGAGGGCTGGTGACGCTGGAGTGCGTATTGCGTGCTTGCAGGAGTTGAGCACGACACCCTATTTCTGCCAGATCCAGGACAAGACTTGGTTCAAGTCTGCCGAGGCGATTCCTGATGGACCCACATTGCGGGTTATGAGTGATGTAGCTCGCCGCCACTCAATGGTGCTGGTCGTACCCCTTTTTGAGATAGAGGCGCCGGGAGTGTTCTACAACACGGCCGCGGTCCTAGACGCCGACGGCACATATCTAGGCAAATATCGAAAGGTGCATATTCCCCAGAACGACGGTTTCTATGAGAAGTACTACTTTCGGCCTGGGAACCTCGGGTTCCCTGTGTTTGTAACCCAGTACGCAACGATCGGTGTGTACATCTGTTATGACCGCCACTTTCCCGAAGGTGCTCGCGCGCTTGGACTGGCTGGCGCTGAGCTTGTGTTCATACCATCCGCAACAGGGGCCCGATCGCGATCGCAGTGGGCTATCGAGCAACGCTGCTTAGCCTTAACAAATGGCTACTTCGTTGGAACGGTGAATCGAGTTGGCAAGGAAAGCCTCGGCCCTCTTGAGTTCTTCGGTCAGAGTTATTTCGCAGATCCCTTTGGTGAGATAAGCGCTCAAGGTGGCCACGACGAAGAGGTGGTCACGACCGATTTGGATTTCGATCTGATTCCGCGGGTACGTGCTGAACTGCCATTTCTGCGCGACAGGCGACCGGAGACTTACGGCGTTATTTCGGACCCACTTGAGCGAGCGGCGACTCGGAGTGCAACTGAGGGCGATCGCACGTGAGTTCAATCCTCATCAAAGGTGGTCGCATAGTGACCGCCTCTGACAATTATCTAGCGGATGTCTTGGTGGCCGGCGAGAAGGTGTCTCTAATTGGGAATGAACTCACCTGCCAAGCGGATCGAGTGATCGACGCAGCTGGCCAGCTGGTGATTCCCGGAGGAATCGACGTGCATACCCACTTGGGTATGACGGATGAGAAGGCCATCACCGCCGATTCGTTCGCAAGCGGTACTACTGCCGCAGCCTTCGGTGGAACGACCACAATCATCGACTTTGCCCGCCAAGAGCGCGGGATCGAGTCCCCGCTCGTTGCCCTAGATCGGCGGCTCGCGCAAGCGGAGGGCCAGTGCCTCATCGACTATGGCTTCCACATGGTAGTCACGAGCGTGGCCGGCGCCTACCTCGCGGATGTGGCCGCTCTACCTGAAAGCGGCGTCACCAGCTTCAAGCTCTATCTGGCGTACCCCGGTGAAGTTATGGTCGACGACGCCACGGCCTTTGCAGTAATGCAGATCGCATCTCGCTCTGGGGCGATCGTCATGGTGCATGCCGAGAATGGACACATCATCGCCGCGTTAACAAACGAACTAGCCCAGCAAGGGCGGCTCGAGGCGGCGGACCAGGCACTGGCCCATCCCCATCTCACTGAGCGCGAGGCAGTCCAACGTGGCATAGCGCTCGCCGAAATGGCTGCGGCTTCTATTTACATCTGTCATCTCTCAAGCCATATGGCCCTTGAACCGATCGAAAATGCGCGGATGAAGGCCCTACCAGTGAGGGCTGAAACCTGCCCTCAGTATCTCTTTCTGGCTCGCGAAGACTACGAGGCGCTCGGATTTGACGCAGCGAAGTATGTCTGCGCTCCACCTATTCGAGAGCGAGCTAACCAGGCATACCTGTGGCGGGGTCTTGTCTCGGACGCGATCTCAGTCGTATCCACTGACCACTGTTCGTACAGGCTCGGTGGCGACGTACCCGAACTCGGCTTACAGAAGGCACTGGGACACGACGACTTTCGCAAAATCCCGTTGGGTGTCCCTGGCATAGAGAACCGTATGCAGTTGCTCTACGAAGGCGGCGTGGTGGCCGGTCGGTTCGACATGTCGCGTTTCGTAGAACTAGTCTCCACCAATCCCGCAAAACTGTTCGGTTTGTTTCCGCGAAAAGGGACGATCGAGATTGGGTCCGACGCTGACATCGTTGTGTGGGATCCAAGGCATCGTGGGTCGATTAGCGCTAGTAGTCACCACATGAATGTCGACTACAACGTATACGAAGGTACGACTCTGCATGGCTCTCCTTCCATGGTGATCTCAAGGGGCGACGTGATCATCGAAGGCGGAGAGGCACATGGAAAGATGGGGCGCGGCAGGTTTTTGGCCCGCGGGGCATCTTCTGTAGCAACGCAGTCGCCCTTGGAGCGGTGATGTGATGACCTCGCGACGTGGATCAGTTGAGCCCGTGACCTCCGCCGATGAGATCGTGGCCCGCAGCCGGAGATACACCCTCTACGAGTGGGTCCCTCAGGACGCTGCAAATCCCCTTCCAGTGGTGCGGGCTAAGGGCGTCTACATGTGGGACTCCGCAGACAGACGGTATCTCGACTTCAACTCTCAATCCGTGTACATGAACATTGGCCACGGCGACGAGCGAGTCGCTGAGGCAGTCGCTAAGCAGATGAAGACGTTGCCTGCAGTGTCACCCTTCCAGGCCTCTGAGATCCGAGGCTTGCTCGGCGAGGCTTTGGCAGCGGTGACGCCGGAAGGACTGACGAAGTCATTCCTCACGCTTGGAGGTTCGGATGCCAATGAGGCCGCGATGCGAATCGCTCGTCTCTTTACCGGCAGACACAAGATTGTGACGCGCTATCGGTCGTATCACGGATCCACCCAGGGCACGCTATTCGCTTCAGGTGACCCGCGGCGCTGGGGCAACGAAACGGGGATGGGCGGGATCGTTCGGGTGCAAGATCCATACCGTTACCGGTGTTCGTGGTGCTCGCGGTCAGATGCTTGCAACATGAGTTGTCTTGCCTCGATAGAGGAAGTCATCGAACTCGAAGGGCCGACAACCATTGCTGCGGTAATGATCGAGCCTATTACGGGAACAAACGGCATCATCATTCCACCCCCTGGATGGCTGTCCGGCCTGCGGAAGCTATGTGACAAGTACGGACTGTTGCTGATCGCGGACGAGGTCATGAGTGGGTTTGGACGCACTGGAAAGTGGTTCGCGGTTAACCATGAAGGGGTTGTCCCAGACATCATGACGGTGGGCAAGGGGCTCACAAGCGGCTACGTGCCACTAGGGGCCTGCGTTGTGAGCGACCGCGTTGCCGAGTTCTTCAACAAGAACACACTTTGGGCAGGCCTCACCTACAACAGCCACCCAGTGGGGTGCGCGGCGGCGGTGGCGAATCTCAAGATCTACCAGACGGATCACCTGATAGAAAACTCTGAGCGAATGGGCAAGGTACTACTCGACGGACTCGAAAAACTGAAGTCCGCCCATCCATCCGTGGGGGAAGTGCGCGGACGTGGACTCTTTGCGGTCGTCGAGCTCGTAAAGGACAGGCAAACCCGCCAGCCTCTGTTCGCCTTTCCAGGTCCAACCTCCCCTGTCCAAGCATCGATGCAACGCGCGATGCGCGAGCGTGGAGTGGTCGCTGCAACTCGCGGCAGCCTTGTCTATGCATGCCCTCCTCTCTGCATTACTAGCAATCAGATCGAGGAGGGCCTTAGCGCCATCGACGCCGCTCTCGCCCTCGCTGACGAGATTGTCGCGTGATTATGTCGACTGAACTTGAAGGGAGGAACAGAGATGTCAGACGGTGATGTGAGCGACCGATACGAGAAAGGCATCGCCATCATGCGGGAAATTGGTTCGGATCCCAATGGACCGAAGGGATACCGCAAGCTCGACCCAGTAGTCGGACCCGCCCTCGACCGCATGCTCGGAGAATTCTGTTTTGGTGATGTGTGGGCTCGGGAAGCGCTGGACCTTCGGACGCGCCGGGTTATCACTCTCACGGCGCTGGCCGCACAGGGTAAGGAGCGAGCGATGCCCGGGCATATCAAAGGTGCTCTAAACCAGGGTTTCAGCCGACAAGAAATCCTCGAAATTTTCGTGCAGATGATTCCGTATGTCGGTTTTCCCGCCACGCTCGCGGCGATCGAGGTCGCGACCAATGTCTTCGCCGAATTGGACAAACAATCATGACTACCGCGACTAGGTTGTTGCCGTCGGTGCCTGACCTTGGCACGCGGCCTAATGCGGTGGATTAATGGGATACGAAGCCCGCCTGCGCGAGCTCGGGATCGAGCTGTATCAGGCGAGCAGTATTCCTCGGGCCGGCAATAGCTTCCGCACCTGGAGCAGGACTGGCAACACCATCTATGTGTCAGGGCACGGACCAAACCGGGGTGCCCAGCTTGATTTTGTCGGCAAGGTCGGACGGGAATTTACCGAAGAGGAAGGTTATCGGGCGGCGCGAGCGGCTGCGATCAATCTCTTGGCGACTCTGCAGCTCGCCATTGGAAGTCTCGACCGGGTTCGTCGAATAGTGAAGGTGTTGGGCATGGTCAATTGCACGGAGGACTTCGTGCGCCAACCGTATGTGATCAACGGTGCATCGGATCTCCTCGTCGAGGTGTTCGGTGACGCAGGTCTTCACGCTCGTTCCGCCGTTGGCATGCAGTCCTTGCCAAATGGCATGCCCGTCGAGGTCGAGCTTATCGTCGAGGTGGACGAGGAAGATAACTACTCGGCGTCAAAGGACATTGAACGTGAGCGATAGAAAGTGAGTCCTGGTTTGAGACTAGGACTGCAGCTTCATGGACAGGCGATGACCGATATTCCGGATTTGGCACGATGGGCAGAAGACAACAGCTTCTCGTCGATTTGGGTCGGCGAAGGCCGCCTTTCCCGTGATGCGATTGTTCCAATGACCCTGGCGGCCGCCAACACCCAGAGAATTTCGATCGGAAGCGCGGTCATTCCATATCGGACTAGGAATGTTGCACTAATTGGTGTCACCTTCAGGACACTGAACGATTTGGCTCCAGGGAGAGTCAAATTGGGCCTCGGCGCGTGGTGGGAACCAATCGCGACAAGAGTTGGACTTCATACTGCCAGGCCGGCAACGGCGATGAGAGAGATCGTTTCTGTACTCAAACAGCTATTCGCTGGATCTGCTGTGACTCACGCTGGCCAGTACGTCGACGTTGACTCAATCAAGTTCGACGCCGAGGGCGACGATCAGGGAGTCATTTGTCCAGTACCGATCTATATCGGCGCTGTGCGCCAGAGAATGCTCCGGCTCGCGGGTGAAATCGCCGACGGAGTCGTCATGGACTACCAGGCTTCTCCAGCTCGCAATGTTGAGTACCTACGTGACATTGAACTGGGTGCTGAGCGGTCGGGACGTAGTCTAGATGCTATCGACCGGCCTCAATTGGTGCTGTGTTGTGTTGACGATGACGATCCTTCTGGCGCTATCGAAACGTGCCGAGCATTCGTAACGCAGTCAATAGCCCAGCAGCCTCATATTGCTGAAAACTGTGGACTAGACCCTGACCTAGTCGATGCCATTCGGTCAGAGCTTCCTTGGCCGGCGACTGCTGCCCAAGTGCAGCACACAATGCGTCTCGTGCCCCTGACGCTAGTCAAGAACATCAGTGCGTGCGGTAGTTCCTTTGACGCGCTGTCCACAATCGAGGCGTACCTGGAGACGGGGTGCACCGAAGCGATTCTGACGCCATGTGACGCAGGGCAGCGCACGGTCGCCGCCATCGCTCGCATAGCTCAGTCGCGATTGCGAGCTGATCTGGATCCGGCCAGAGCTCAGCGGGATCGTGCCTAAAGACATGAACCCGCTTAAGCCTCCAACGAAAGGATTCGTGCTGACAAACGTGGCTGATCGCCGCGGATTGTTGACCTGGATGCGTTCCAGTTGGACTGTGTCTCTCGCGCTTGTAGGTCTGTTTGTCATCGGATGGGAGACCATCAAGGCGAGCGCGGGTTTTCCAAAGGCGGTGTTACCGCACGTATGGGAAGTTGGAACTTACCTGGGCACCCCGACCTCAAATGGAGACCCATTTGGCCTGTACCTCGTCAACAACATGGGCGTGACCTTTAGAGAAGCCGTCGTCGGGCTCTTGGCGGGGAGTTGCTGTGGAGTGGTAACAGGGACCGTCATTGGCCTAAGCCGGCGGGTTGGGCGCGGCTTGTTGCCCCTTGTAGTGGCGTCCCAGACAGTGCCAATCATCGCAATCGCACCGGCGATCGTGATTTGGCTGGGGACCGACTGGCTCACGAAGGCGGTGATCGCTGGTTACCTCTGCTTCTTTCCAGTTGCGGTGACCACCGCACGTGGCTTTGCCGACGTCTCTGTTGAAAGCCTCGCTCTGATGCGGACACTCAATGCATCTCGCCTGCAGGTCTTCCTGGCCCTGCGGATGCCGTCCGCCCTCCCCATGATATTCGTTGGCCTTGAAACAGCGGCTGCTTTCGCGGTCTTAGGCTCGCTTGTCGGTGAGCTACCAGTGGGCTCGTCGGAAGGTGTTGGCTTTGTCATATTGTCTGCGTCGCAGTTCTACACCTATGCACCGGAAGCGCTCTACGGGGCGGTTGCCGGAACTTTTGTCACCGGCATTGGTTTGGTCTTGCTAATAAAGCTGATCGAGCGGGTCATGCTGAGGAACCGGCGCAGCGCAGCTGTCGGTGCGTCATGAGATTCCGCACTACGACCAGTCCAACGAATCCGGAGTCAGCGAAGGCGAGGATTAGTTGCCGAAGCTCTCCAAGCTGACACCTCGAGTGCCCGATTCGCCTAAAACGACAACCTCCCAACCGGTGGCAGCTAGCGCGCAGCCTGATCAGGACGTGGCAATTGCGTTCGACCACCTTTCGAAGGAGTTCCGAGCATTTGGCGCCAGCACGGCGGCTCTAAGCGATATAACCCTTTCGGTTAGGAAAGGGGAGTTCGTATCAATCATTGGGCCATCGGGCTGTGGCAAATCAACTCTGCTGCGCATTGCGGCAGATTTGATTCCACCTACCGGCGGTACAGCGAGGATCAACGGTAAATCTCCATCCAGGGCTCGCCAGGATCGAGACTACGGGATTGTTTTCCAGTCTCCGACACTGTTCGATTGGAGGTCAGTCGACAAGAACGTTTCGCTTCCGCTGGAAGTTATGAATGTCCCGCGCTCGTCTCGCCGCGAGCGCGTCAACCAGGTCCTCGAGACGGTAGGCCTGTCGGCCTTTCGCCATCACTATCCCTGGCAGCTGTCTGGCGGAATGCAACAGCGAGTCGCCATCGCAAGAGCATTGGTATTCCGACCATCGATTCTCCTTATGGACGAGCCGTTTGGCGCCCTCGATGAGATCACCCGCGACCGGATGAACCTCGAGTTGATGAGGATATGCGCGGAAACGCGCCCAACCGTCCTCTTTGTGACGCACAGCGTCCCCGAGGCGGTGCTGTTGTCGACTCGGGTGTTGGTGATGAGCCCTCGCCCTGGCCGGGTCATGACTACTCTCGGCGTCGATCTCCCTCAGCCGAGGAACTCCGCATCAAGGCAGTCGTCTCGCTTCTTTGAGCTGCTCACATCCGCGCGTGTCGCGCTGGAAGGAGCTATGGGGGGCTAAGAAGTTGGGAGAGATCACGATCGGCTCCGAGGAATTGTTACGCCGGTATAGGCGCAGAGAGATGTACTCCAATCTCTTCAATTCCTTTGTCGTTCCGTTGGTATTGTTCTTCTGCCTTATCGGCTTGTGGGAGGTTGGAATTCGCACACTAAACATCCCGCAATACTTACTTCCTGGACCGTCGGCAATCCTTTCTACCTTCGTTGGTGACTTTGGACTCTTGCTCTCCTACATGGAAGGCACACTTTCAGAAGCGACGCGTGGCCTTGTGGTGGGAGGAGTCATCGCATTCTGGCTTGCAGTTCTGAGCTATCGAGTCGAGTGGATTGCCAGGCCGATGGGTATGTACTCGGCCTTTCTGAAGGCTGTGCCGTTGATCGCGCTTACACCACTCCTGGTTGTCTGGCTGGGCATCGGAGCTGCTCCTCGCATCGCCGTATCGGCGCTGGCGGTGGCACCAATCGTATTCACCTTCACGATCCAGGGCTTAAAGGCGACAGATCCAGCTGCTGGAGACCTGATGCGTTCCTACTCCGCGGGGCACTTCCAGACTTTTCGCTACCTTGATCTCCCGTCGGCTTTGCCCTATGTCTTCTCGGGGCTTCGGATCGGCGTATCGACGTCGATAATCATCACTGTGATCGCAGAGTTCTTTGGCGGCGAGCTGACGACGATCGGTACGTATATCCGCACGGAGGCCGGCAATCTGCACACCGTGGAAGTGTGGTCTGCGGTTGTAATGGCCTGTACGGTTACGTTGGCTCTGTACGGCTTGGTGTCCGTGGCAGACCGTTATGCGCTTGCATGGCACCCCTCGAGGCGCCCACGGTGACTCGAAAAGGCGTTGGCGCCAGAACGGACTCACGGCCCGATGAATGGGACAACGCGGCCCTTCGCCTTACCCCCGAACCAGTCGGCGACCAAGACCGTCTGGAACCAAACACGAGGGAGGACGTCGGCGGGTCTGTGCGGCGGGCGTCGAGCCTTCAGCCGCTCCGCGAGCACCATCAGAGTCTTACTCAACTGGTTGCGGACCGTATTCGCGACGCGATTCTGTCACGTGAATTTCCGCCTGGAACACGCATCACTGAGGCGACCCTGGCAACTCGATTGGGTGTATCCAAGACCCCGGTTCGCGAGGCGCTGCTGCGGCTCCAGTACATCGGGGTCATGGAGCCTGATGGACCTCGTGGCGGACGGATAGTAGGAGCCTCGGCCAAAGCCATCGTGGACGCATATCAGATTCGTGAGGCGCTTGAGGCGCAGGCTGCACGGCTGTCAGCGACATATGCAACAGAGAAGGATCTCAGTTCAATACAAACAGCAAGTGCGCGGGCAATGGAGGCAGCCTCGGATGGCCGCGTCGAGGAATTCCGGAAATGGGACCGGCGTTTTCACCACGCTGTTGCGAGCGCCGCACACAACGATCGGTTGGCCGAAATGATTCACGACGCTCTCCTATTGACGTGGACCGTTCGGCGTCGAGACGTGCCGCTGGCTGACGATTCACCTGAGTGCGCCAAGCAACATGTGGTGATCGCCGAAAGCATTATCGATAGACGGGGACAAGAGGCTGCAGAGGCAATGGCGTCTCACATTGCGCATGTCCGTGACATCTTGGTCGCCGCGTTTCCGCCGGTCCCCTGAGTCAGGACGTAGCCAAATCCGCCAGGAGTTTCAGAAGGAGTAATCAACTCAAGTGGCGACAGAAACAGAATCAACGCACCTTCGATTTCAAATGTTCGTTGGCGATCAGTGGCTTGAATCCGCAAGCGGCGAGACTTTCGATCGCCTGAGTCCGGTCGACGGCCATCTTGTTGGCCGGTATCCGAATGGAGATGCCCGCGATGCGGATCGTGCAGTCGAGGTCGCGCGGAAAGCATTCGATGCCGGTGGGTGGGCGAACAGCCCGGCCAAGGAGCGCGCCGGCATTCTCAGACGCACAGCAGATCTGCTTCGCGCGAATGTCGACACGCTGAGCAAGATGATTGTTGAGGAGGTCGGCAGACCCGTCAAGCTCGCCAGAATTGAGGTGTTGAGTGCCGCCGATGTTTTCGAATACAACGCGGGGTTGGCGCTCGATTTGCGCGGTGAAGCGATTACCCAGCAGATCCCAGATGCGATTGGGCTAATCGTGCATGAACCGGTCGGCGTTGTAGCCATCATCACACCCTGGAACTTCCCAATAAACCTACTGTCGTGGAAGCTTGGGCCAGCGCTTGCGACGGGGTGCACAGCCGTTTGCAAACCCTCCCATTACACATCGGGGTCGACTCTCGAGCTCGCCAAATTGTTCCAGAAAGCCGGCCTCCCTCCTGGGGTCTTTAATGTTGTGACGAGCGCACGCGACAACGGCGCGGTCGTGGGTAAGGCACTGACTGAGCACCCGATGGTCAATAAGGTCGCGTTTACAGGTTCGACCGCGACCGGCAGGCAGGTCCTGCACGCGGCGGCGGACACATTCAAAAGAGTCTCCCTCGAGCTCGGAGGTAAGTCTCCTAATGTTGTGTTTGCAGATACGGCAAGCCTCGATGACGCCGTCGAAGGCGCCTTCTTCGGGATCTATCGCAACTCCGGACAGGTCTGTGTTGCTGCTTCTCGGCTACTGATAGAAGAGTCGATCAAAGAAGAATTCCTCGACAAGCTCGTTCGACTCACGCGGACTGGAATCCGTCTCGGAGATCCCTTCAAGAGTGAGACGAACATGGGACCAGTCATAAGCGAACAACAGATGGCCAAGGTTCTGCACTACATAGATGTCGGTCGCAACGAGGGGGCACAGCTTTTAGTGGGTGGAAAGCGAGACCGAGACGGTTCTCTGGCAGCGGGATACTACGTGCAGCCGACGATCTTCGACAATGTCACTAGCGACATGACCATCGCCCGTGACGAGATCTTCGGCCCAGTGTTGTCGATTCTTACTTTCAAAGACACCGACGAAGCGCTTCAAATCGCCAACGACACGCTATACGGCCTTGGCGCCGCGATTTGGACTCGCGATATCGACAAGGCGTTTCGATTTGCAAAAGGCGTTAGAGCCGGAACCGTGTGGGTCAATGCCTACCACGGCGTTGGATTGTGGGGAATGCCCTATGGCGGTTACAGGAACAGCGGAGTTGGGCGGGAGCTCGGCCACGAAGGGTTGAATGAGTACCTCGAGACAAAGAGCATTCACATCAAGATCAACGGCCCTGTTCACTGGCCCGATAAGTAGGTGTCACATCACCACCTGGCTGAAGCCGTGACCACCCACCAAGGTCGTCCAGTCGTGAGCACCTGGATCAGACACCTCGAGCTGTCGAACCCGTGACGAAGCCTTCGAGTGGGCCCGTCCGTGACCTGGTGGGATACAACGGCCATCCCCCGAAAGTCAAGTGGCCAAACGGTGCCCGATTGGCGGTCTCGATTGTCGTTAACTTCGAAGAGGGCTCAGAACGCGCCGTCGGCGACGGTGACCCAGTCTCCGAACCCGGTGGTGCGGAAGTCACGGCGACTTCACCTCCCCCGCCAGGTCAGCGAGATCTCGCGATGGAGTCGATGTATGAATACGGTACGAGGGCTGGTTTCTGGCGCCTATTGAAGATCTTCGACGATCACAGCATTAGTGTCACGTTCTTCACCTGTGCGGTTGCCTTGGAGCGTAATCGAGACGCTGCACTTGAGATCTCTCGTCACGGACACGAGGCGTGCAGTCACGGTTATCGATGGGAGGATCCAAATTTACTGTCGCGGGACGAAGAACGCGCGCACATGCGGCTCGCAATCGAGTCCATCGCCACCACCACTGGTCAGCGCCCCGTTGGTTGGTTCTGTCGCTACGGGCCGAGTGTCAATACCCGGGAGCTTCTCGTCGAGCATGGTGGATTCTTGTATGACTCAGACGCATACAACGACGACCTGCCCTATTGGGTTGCCGTGAATGGCGCTAGGCATTTGGTGATCCCATATACCCTGGATGCAAATGACATGAAGTTCGGTCGGGGCTATTTTGGTCCCCCGTCTGACTTCGAGGAGCACCTCGGCTACACATTCGATCGACTCTACAAGGAAGGTTTGTCCGCACCGCAAATGATGTCCATCGGACTTCACATGCGACTCGCGGGAAGGCCAGCCCGTGCTGAGGCACTTGACCGCTTCATCACATACGCGCAGTCGTTTCCGGACGTATGGTTTGCCAGGCGCGTCGACATTGCGAATTGGTGGAGAAGTCACTACCAGTGACCTGACAAGTGGGTAAGAACGTCTTAGCCTTGGGGGGCCAGACTTCATTGCAGTCAATGGCCGGAGCCCATGAGTGTGAGTGATGGATTGCGGCTCGCGAGCGGCGTAATTACCGAAAGCTAGAGCCTCGGGTTGGTCAGGAGAACCGGGGGCTGATCCCAAGCAAATCGTCGTCGCTACCGCTATGAGGTAGTTCTCAAAATCAAACCTGAGCCTGAACGCTGTGGCATACGCACGCCCCGAGCGCTTTCACCTATCCCTGCAGGGGGGTAGGTGGAATCGCAACGAAGCGGTACCGTTGCTCTTCCAGGGATGAAGCTCGTCCGAGGCTGTCTACTGCCCTCTGCTGCGGTGATTTCGGTCGTCACGTTGCCGGTTACGATTGGCTTTGAAGGCATATGCATGTGGAACCTTGTTCAGTTCCACCATGCCTGCGTTTACAGCGACAACGGCCTCACGCTTGCATTCCTGGTCGCCCTCACTCCAGTAGCTCTCGTCGGCTTAATGTTCGTGGCCGGCCGACTCGTCAGCCTCTGGCATACGAATGATCGTTCAGCCGAAAATTCAAGTGACCCCGGACCGTGACCTCAGGCCCTGGAAGCTTAGTGGTCACGCTCGCATTCGCGGGGCTACGCTCGCCTCTTAGACGGGCTTACTCGTTCCCGCTAACAATCGCTTATCGATAGCATCAGACACCGCTCGGCCAGAGGGGCGCGCGCAGCCAAATTCATTGCTGCGGTTGGTCTCTTAGGCCTAGCGCCTCTTCAATTTCCTGGCGGGTGCGTTTGAAGAGATCATCGATTTGCTCCTGGCGTCCCCACTTTCGCTGTGCGTCCAATTGACGCAGCGCCTGACATATCGCTTGGTTAGATGCGATCAAGGACATTGCTGGATTCCCCGATCGAGGACCAAACTCGAATGTTTTTCCCGAACGCATCGCATTGATCTCGGGTCCGAGCGCCGCAGCATTAACGTGTACCTCGTCGGAGAACGGGGCGTAGTACAGGTCGTACCACCACTCGGCCCCCATCTGCTGAAACAGACTCTTGTCGTCTAGGCCGTGCCAGCTCTTGCCACCTCCAATCTTGGCGGGCGAGACCCCCTTTGCTTCGTATTGATCGAGGACTCTCGCGTCGTTCACTGCCGCAAGCCGCTCCTGTTGCTCAGCATCCTCCTGGGCAAGCAGGCCATGGTGCACAAGAGCGTCAAGACGCTTCTTCCTTATACCTGGCACCAGCGATAGGAACGCCAGTGCCCTGTTGTCTGAGTCGGCATCGATGATCGCGAGAATATTCACCGTCGCACTTACCATCGCTCGGGTTAATGGCTCGGCAACGTCGGCATAGCCTTGCTCAATCAGAGTATGGATAGCCTCGGCTAGATGAATAACTCGTGCGAAGAGAGCCAGTGCGACCCACTGGCTAACTGGCTCGTTGTTCAGGTCGATCCGCCCCGGAAAGGCCTCTGCTTCGTCGAGCAGAGATCGATGCGCTGCCAGCAAACGACGTAAATCCGGACGGTCACTCATTGCAATTAGCCAGATCTCTGAGCCTAAAGCCCATATTTAACGTTACTGCCCCCGAAGAGAGTACTGTCCGCAAATCATGAGTACGCCGAATGCGTATGAAGAGCTCTTCACGCGGCATCGGTCGGCCAAGATTCCGGCGCTTTGGCCATGGCAAAGCGAAGTACTGAGGACTTACGCCGTAACAAGCGGCGACGTGGCGGTTGAACTGCCGACGGGCACAGGGAAAACGCTCATCGGCCTTCTTGCTGGCGAGCACCATCGCGAGACGGTCGGAGGTGCTGTTGCCTATCTCGCTGGAAACAAACAGCTCGCGCAACAAATTGAACGTCACGCCCGAGATCTAAGCTTTCCGATAGTCCGCTTCCAAGGCTCCAAGGAGGATTGGGAGCCACGAGACGTTCGCGCCTTCAACTTCGGCCGCGCGATCGGGGTGATGAACTATTGGAACTACTTCAATGCCAAGCCCGGAATTGAGCCGGCCGGAATGGTCATCCTCGATGATGTCCATTTGCTCGAGGGCCCGCTTCGCGAGATGTTCACCGTTCATGTAGAACCCAAGGACCCACTCTGCGCTCGATTACTTCAGGTAATCGTTTCACGTTGCCCGTATTACAGCCTGGCTGACGACGTTCTGAATGGAGCTGACGTGGCAAGGCCACCGGAGATGCTTGTATTTCCCGACTCGGCCGACCTTGCGGATGAAGTGCGCGACTTGTTGGAGGCCGGAATCGTCGATGGCACGCCTACATGGTGGGCGTGGAGGCGAATCCGGAGTCGATTAGAGGTCTGTTGTTGGCTGGTTTCAGCTCGAGGCGTTACGTTTACGCCCTATATACCTCCAGCCCAGACGATCCCGCACTTTGAACAACCCTCGCGCCGACTCTACCTAAGCGCAACCATCGGCAGCGTGGACGACCTGCAGCGACGCCTCGGAGCGCCAGTCTTGACTAAGGTGACTGCCGCCGTACAGCCACGACAAGGCGACAGGCTCGTCTTGATGCACCCTGGGACTGAACCGTTGAGTCCCACGGAACTGGTTGGTGAACTTCGGCCTTTCATCGATGAGCAGCGGAAAGCCCTGTGGCTTTGCGCGCGCTCCGACACAGCATCGGCATTTGAAGCTGCGCTAATACTCTCAGCGGTCGATGGACCAGTACGGCGACTCGAGAGTGACAACGGTGCCGATGAGCTGTTCGCTCATGACTCAGCAGGGCACCTTGTGACTGCTGGCCGCTACGACGGTATGGACTTTCCAGGTGACGTTTGTCGTGTTGAGGTCGTGCCTGAAGTTCCTGTCGCGACGAGCGACTTGGAGGAGTTCGTATCTGCCTACCTTAGGGACGCTCCATTCGCTGAGGCTCGCCTTGGCCAACGTGTTGCTCAGGCACTCGGCCGATGCAATCGCACAGAGGATGATCGGGCGGTCTATTTGTTGACGGACCCTGAGTTTGTCGGGCGATTTTCTCAACGCCGGATGCTAGACGCGGTCCCGGATGACGTCCGCGACGATATTTATGGGGCCCTTGAGCGCGCAGACCGCCCATTTTCGGGCGGTCTGCGTGAAGCACGCCGATTTCTCGAGGGGGAGTCAGTGGATACGCCGCAGGCTCCACCAGTTGCAAAAACTGCAACCGTGATTGAGCGTACTGGTTCATTCGAGGTTGAGGGAACACTCGCGATTTGGCGAGAGGATTACGGAAGGGCTGCAGCCTTGTTTGATCGAGTCGCAACAGGTCTATCCGGAAGTATCGAACACCGTGCGTTTTGGTTGTCGATGCGCGCGTTGGCGCTCCGCATGGCAGCCCACTACGGAGATCACACCGCCGGATCGGGTGCGCGCGCTGCTTTGCGCGCTGCCGCCACAGCAGGTGCAAACAGCACCTTTTTTACGCGCTTGCGACTCTCAGAAGCACGGCTCATCGGCATGCAAGCGTCGCCAGATCAGAATCAGAACGACGTTATATTCGCTGCGTGGGACCGATTGCTTGACCGTGTCGGTCCTCATGGCCCGCAGTTCGACCGCTGGACTGAGCAACTGCTCTCCGAACTCGGTTCGAAAAGCCATAACTCCGTCGCGAACGCGATTGCCAGGATTGGAATGGAGGTCCTCGGTCTACCAAGCAAAGCGCGGCGACCGACTTCGGGTGAGGAGGATGCATACTGGGAACTGCCTTATCCTCGGCGTCTGCTGGCGTTCGAGGTCAAGATGGCACCTGAGTCCAAAAAGGTAATCAACGATGCAGTGGATCAGGCTGAGGGCGCTGCAAAGGCCCTCGAGTCCGGCCGGGGACTCCCGACTCGAGGACTACTAGTAACTCCTCATGATCACATCGATCCCACTGCTGGAATGCGTTTTGACCGCGTGCGGCCAATTCGTGTTGCGACCCTGATTGAGCAAATCCGCGCGCTACTCGACCTGGTGAGGGAATACCGTCGGGGATGGACATCTGACGCCCGCGCCCGAAACAATAGGCGAGCGGCGGTGCAGGAACATGTTCCGCCTGTTGATTGGCTCTGGAAGTCCACCGAGAGAGCTAGCCTTTGGGTTGACTCGGAGATTCTGCAAGCCGAATGGCTCGTCCGGTAACTCAGCCCTCGAAACTCGACGTGTCGATTCCGGATTAGCGGGTTGAGAACGCGGACGACGCAATGACATCCGAAATTGGGAAGGTGCAACCCGCGGAGGATGCTGGCACCGAAACCTATCGCCGATACCGCATCCAGTGCTCGATGGCCCTGCCCTATGTACTTGGTGTGCTGGTGGGGGACATAGAACGCGTGATCATGGAACACATCGATGACTTCGTCGTGCTGCGACCCGTCGGAACTGTCGAACTTCACCAAGTAAAGACCCGTTCAGACGGTGGTCGGTGGACTCTATCGGCAGTTTCAACCTCAAAGACATTTGGTCGACCTCTTCACGCGGTGCTACTTCGGCTTCGACTGGTACGACACCTCAATACTAAGCACGTGCTGCATCTGCAAGGACCGATCGATAGGGATGTCCGACAGTTGTCGGTCGACTGCGAACGCGGCTCCGTCGAAGGACATGTAACTGACATGGCTGATCGCCTTAAGTGTCCTGAGGCTGAGGCGCGGGAGCTGCTGAAGCGATTGACGATATCGAACGACGTACCCGAAGCGACCGCGATCCAGGACGTTTGCATGAATCGCTACATATTCCCATCGGTGACTCGTGGAACGACACCTTCCGAAGCCGTTGAACTGTTGCGTCGCGTCATCGACCGGATCGGGTTGGCGATGGAAGCAGCAGATATCACTGAGCCCCAGAGCTGGCTTACTGATCTCCTAGCGGGAAGACCGGCATCAGACGCGGTCACCCGAAAGACGCTCGATCAGCTTTCGCTGCACGAGTTTGCCGCCCACTTTCGTCAAACGGCCGGATCCAGACTTGTGGGTACGCTTCCAACGAAGGCTTGGGCATCAGCGCTAACGGAAAAACTACGAAGTGGCAAATCCGACGAAACCCTTCTACACCAGGTTCAGGCGTTGCGGGCTAGCGCATATCAGCGGCATGTCGAGCAACTGACCGGCGGGGTCGAGTCAGAGGCAGACTTGGCTGACGTTTACACCAGGGTAATGACTGCCGTTCTCGAAGTACTTGGAGATATCAATGAGCGGCCCGCCCCGGCCGCGAAGGTGTTTTCGGGTCTGTCACGCATCCTCAGGTCGGAGGCGGGCGCTATCGACCCGAGCCGGATCTTCCAGGCTGATAGCAATTTGCTGCTTGGGGCAGCCTTTCAGATGTGCGATGAATGTCGATGGAAGCTCGACTGATGCCGGCTTTACACGAAAAGGTTTTCCCAACGGCGGAGGGCGAAGTGAGATTGCTATTGCTGATTGATGCGTTTGGGGCGTCAGGAATGAATGGCCGTACGCAGTTGGCTAAGACAGATTTCTTTGTGCGGTATCCGCGGTATCTCAGAGAAGCTTTGACACGACTAGGCGTACTCCAGGACGAGACGACTACGCCTGAAGTGGATATCGAGCAACGGATGATTAGATACAGGTATGGACCCTGGGATCCCGCGTACTTCACGCTGCTGGGTCGACTGCGAAGTCGCCGGCTGATCCAGTGGGTTCGCGACGGGGGAGTCGGTTTCCGGACAACCGAATCAGGGCATGACCTGGCGAACCGCTTTCGGACGATTACGGAATGGCAAGCGACCGACTATCGCGCCGATCTTGTGGCCAAACACCTTCGATGGTCGGGCGAGCGACTTCGTCGGTTCATTTATGAAGCGTTTCCCGAAGTGGTCGGCATGAAGTGGGGACAAGAGATACCTGATGCGCCTTAAGGTCGAACGTATCTCGCTGCTCGGGACCGCGCCTGTGCCTTTCGAGTTTACTCACGGGATGAATGCAATCGTTGGCCCGATTCATTCAGGTAAGACATCGCTGTGGCGGCTCATGCGATTCTCCCTAGGGGCAGGTTGGCCAGCGATCGTAACGCCCGAGATGCGCCAATTCGTCAAGTCCATCGACGCGCAGATTGCGCTGGATGCAGGGCATGCACGAGTGCTGCGGCAGTTCGTCTCTACTGATACGGCCCTCGTCAACGTCGATTTTGCCGGCGAGACTCAAGTGCTTCCAGCGCGAGAACCCACAAGTCTGTCTGCCGAAACCTATGCGGGTTGGATGCTCAATCGGTTGGGGTTGCCTTCCGTCCAGGTTCGCCAGCGGCGCCGTGATCCGGAGTCACCGTTGATACCGCTGAGCTTATCGGACTTTCTTGAGTGGTGCTTTCTTGAACAGGACGTACTCGAGCGCGGTCTATTTAATGCCTCCGAAGGCTACCTCGAAGCCAAACGTCGATACGTCTTTGAATACATATATCAGCTGTCTGACATTGAACTGAGCCAGGCCGAGGCAGAGCTGAGTGAAGTACTCAACCAATTGGGGGTACTCCAACAGCGGTACCAAGTCATAAGACAGTTCCTTAGCAGTGCGGACGTCGTCAGTCTTGCCGAAGCAAGACGGCGTCTGACTGCGATCGAAGGTGAGCGGAACCGAATTATTGCCGACAAAGTTCCGGCGGACTCTTCGCCAGCGTACGAGGCGAGATCGAAGGTTCTTGCACTTGATACCGAGTTGAATGCCCTCGAGGCCGAAGCACGCGCCGAAGGTCGGGGGGTTCAGGACCTGCGGACATTGGCCGCCCAATTGACAACACAAGTTGCCCGGCTAAATCGGGCGATACTGGCGGGCTCGGCGCTGGTCGACTTTGACTTCGTCGAGTGTCCTCGATGCGGGCAGGACTTGCCCAGCCGAGAGGCCGGTGCATGCTCTTTGTGTGGTCAGCCAGATCGACCGACGCTTGACGTAGGGCAGCTGCGCGAGGAGCAACGGCGACTTCAGGGGCAGCTTGAGGAAACACGAGGACTAGTTGACCTTCGGTCTCAGGCTGTAGATCAAATCAGGCAAAGGCAATCTCATTTGGTCGGTGAGCGCGGCGCTACGGCAAACCGCTTGGAAGAGCTCACAAGTCGATATGTTTCAGACCGACAGGAAACACTTGAATCGCAGGCGAGAAGACTTGGAGAAATTGACGCCGAGCGCGTGCGTTACTTGGAGCTAGAGCGCATGTATGCAGGACTGGAGAACTTGACCGCAGGTCAGGAGAACCTGTCGCGTCGGCGAGCGGAACTCGAGGCGCTAATCGATCGGAAACGCGCCGAACGTGCTCAACGCAGGGATGTGTTTAGGGAGCTTGAGGCCATAATGACTGAGGTACTCGAACGGATCGGTCTGCAGCCCTTCCGTGGCACTGCCCATACCGTCGAGATTGATCGCTCGACCTATGAGCCTCAGATTGAAGGGCGTACATTTGAGTCTCTGAGTTCTGGTGGCCTGCGCGTCGTAGTCAACTTGGCACACGCGATCGCTCATCACATCTACGCCGGTCGACATCACGATTCGGCGCTGCCTCGTCTCCTAGTGATTGACAGCCCCCGGAAGAACCTAGGCCATTATGGCTATGACACATCCGTGGGCGATCGCCTCTATGAGCTGTTCATTGAACTCGGAGAAGCGTCGGAACTAGACACCCAGGTCGTTATTTTCGACGGCGGAGTTCCAACATTTGCTACTGAATACATCCGGCACGAATTCGACGAGGAACATCGGCTAATCCCGCTGAGTTAAGTGGCTATTGCTTGTCATCGCGGACATTGTCCAGCCGGCTCCAGACGTGCTGCCAGTGCACGCATCGAACAGGGGGATGCTCTTCACAAGAGTCCATTGAAAGGCTATGGTCGCGAACTGAGTAGCTGCAGCCGCCGCACGGGCAGCACGCTTTGTCGCGGTGAACTATCAGCTCAACATGACACAGCGGGCAGTACCCTTCAGCGATCGACCTAATCGCACCATCCGCATCTTCCTGCATAGATGTCATTCTGCGGGCGAAGCCCGCCTTATCTTGTTACGCCAACGGCGTCGTTTGTCACCCGTTGTGGCGTCGTTTGTCACCACGTTTTGCACACCCTCGAAGGGGCCTCTGCGTCGGGAACCTCAGCGTTTCTTGAGGTTTGGCTGAGGTTCCCATGAGGAATCTGGCTCTAACTCAGCGTTTCTTGAGGTTCGGCTGAGGTTCGCATGAGGAATCTGGCCGTGGTCAGAGGGCCTGGATCGGCCCGCGGATCTTGACTGGCACCGGCTTCGAGCCGTCCCAGAAAACGTATGCAACGAAGGGCCCGGCCGCCGTCTTCCGATACCCACCACCCGTTTGGGTGAAGGAACAGGTCCCGCTGACGACGAAGTAGCCGTGATCGCCATCGAATGTCACCTTGGCCCCATCCAACGGATCCCCATTTAACGCCCAGGTTGCGGAGAAATCGACGGTGAATTGGGGGCAGTTGACGGGGTTGTAGTCGGTCGAAGCTGCACATGCCTGGAACAGCGGACGCAGCGACGCGAGAATGAGTTGGTCGGTGGCGGCCTGTGAGCGAGCGGCAGGCGGCACGCCGCCGGTTGCGTCGACATACATCTTGGCAACCTTGAAGCCATCGCCGGAGGCGTCTAGTAAGACGTAGAACGGTCCGCCCTCGGCTGCGCGGCCGCCATCGCCAGTGCTCAAGATCATCTGGTAGTGGCCCTTGGCGAAGAACTGGCCACTCGTATCGAATGCGTACGACATCCACGAAGCTGGCTCCCCGACCGATTCCCATTTCACATGAGCAGTGGTGTTGATGCTGAGGTCGGACATCGGGCATCCAGAGGGAATCGAGGAACCCTGTGCCGCGCAAGCGGCGACTGCTGAGCCGATGGACGTCGCCGCCGCAGTTTGGCCCTTCGGCGTCAAGAGTCCATCGAAGCTGAAATCGACTGTTTGATTGAGCGCGACATCCGTCTCTTTGGTCTGCGCGGCGAAGAGGTTCGAGGCGGCCAGCGAAATGCGGTGGTGACCCGCGAACACGGCAATAGACAGGCTGCCAACTGAGGGCGTTCCGACAGAAACACCATCAATCGCCAGAGCGCCAGCGCCGCTCGGCAGGCCTAGTCTGATAACGCCGGGTTGGATGTCGACGAAGTAGGCGCGGTGGGCCCGGAAGGCTTGGTTCCTTGAGATAAGCGGTACAAGCAAGTGCTCGGTCCTTCCAGAGGCAAAGTAGATGAGATCCGCGCTTACTCGGCTCAAGTCCCCGCCCACCTTCAGGTCGCTGAGCTGAAGGTTGGGAACATTCGCCGAGCGTGAGGTGAGCGTCGCCGCAAATGCAGGCTTGGTCAGAACCTCGGCGTTACTTCCGTGGAGAAGGTCCCTGTCGACATAGACGAGCGGCCAGGCGGCGTCGACGTCGCCGCGCATAACGGCGCTTGCGAAGGTGATCGCCGTGTTCTCGGGACCAACAAGAAGCATCCCGAGCCAGCTACCGCCCGTGATGACAAGGACAAGACCGCCGACAACGAACTCTTTGATCCTTCCGCGGCTTTTGCCGATTGGCTCGCCTTTCGTTGCAACGTTGTTGGCAGCCATCTCAGGCTCCCTCCGTCGCCGGAAGGGTGGTAGCGATGTCGGTTGCCTTTTTGTGCTGGCCTGTTTGCTGGTACACCGACACCAGCAACCGCTGCAAGTCATCGCGATCAGTGGCAATCGACAGCACGGCCTCCAACGGTCGCGTAGCTCTGGTCGGCTGACCCGCCGCCAAATAGCTGCGCGCCAGAGCCATGGATAGGTCCACGCGCAATCGGTCGACCGTGACTCGCACCTGAGTTACGAGCTCGCCGGCGACCCCTTTGCCGCCATTCACCTTCTGCTCGATGTCCTCCCAGCCAGGGAGAAATTCGCCGTTTGCCGTGGAGTCCAGGTGGGATGCCAGGCCGCGCTCAAAGTCAGGATCGAGGAGCGTCTTGCGGCGAACCGCATCGTCGTACCAGCGCAACCAGTCGACATCGAGCTCGACCCCACTTGGATCGAACGACAAGCTCTCACCCTCCACCTTGACTCGACTCGCCAGCTCGTCGGGGAGCTTGCGTTGCAGGTCGTGAAGCGTGCTCCGCAGCCGGCGCAACTGCTGTGCGACCGGGAGCCCAGGCGAGACCTCCTCGGCCAGCGCCGATCGCCTAACAGCCGACCCACGAACGTGTATCTCTCGTGTCAACAGGTGCAAGAAAACGAAGGCGAGCATCGGCTTGCCAGTCAACTCTTCGGTCACGTCCACACCTTTGACGACGATCTGGAGGCGTCCGATCGTCAAAACACGAAATGCGACCGCCTCCGGAGCTGGCGCTACGGTCGGCGGTCCAGCAAACGTGGTAGCGGCAACTGGGCCGTTTTCGCTATCGGGCGTAGCCAAAACCTGGTTAGTCGAGCCAAATGGCGTGCCAACCCGAATCGGAGGGGGCATCACGACGCCGCCGAACCGGATCTGAGGTCTCGCGGCCAGGCCGACCGCCAGACCGACGATGCTGACTGGGATGGTGATCAAAGCCGAGAAATCAAGCTGGAGGAGGCCAAGGATTCCGAGCAAGATTTGCCAGCTCCAAAAGATGGCGTGGAACCAGCGGCGCTGGAGCAACCAAACCCCGGTGGCGGCGGCTGCGACCAGGGCGAAACCATAGAGATCCTGCTCGATGAGATTGACGATTCCGATGACGGCGAGGACGGCGTAAGCAAGTACCAGGTACTGTCCTCGCGCGTCCGAGGGTACCCGGAAACGAGAGCGCCAACCGGGCGCCATCATGAATCGCTTTCCCCCTGCAGCCAGGTCAAGGCCGGCTGGCGCCAGGATAACCGTAGTCACGAGGTCGTTTTCAGGCATCTTCGTCTCCCTCCTCGTCGTCTCCTTCGTGCTCCTCGGCCCAGGCCTCCAGAGATTCGAACGTCACCTGCCGCCGAGCCTCTTGCTGCAGCCAGCGGCTGACTCGATCGGACGCCCGCAGGGCGAGCCGCCGCTCCAGCCGTTCCGGACTCTGGAGGGGGATCGTTCGCGAGTCCTGCAGCACGGCGAGGACCAGCTGCTGGTAGACGTCCTGGATTGAAGTCGCCGGTTCCACAGGCCGGTATCGCGATACCCGGATCCGTAGAAATGTGCGCAAGAGCTCAAGGATTAGCTGGGCGTAGACGGAACGCTCCCCCGAGCGATATGCAAGCACGAGCTCATAGAGGAGCTCGTCGCGCTGGCGCAAGTCGAGGGATCCAGCGGTGCGAACACGCTCAGCGAGGTCGGATCCCTGAGTTACGAGCTCCTGGCTGAGCTCTTTGATGGTCATGAGCAACCACCTCCTTTTGAGATGGGTCCAGGCTCTCAACCGACCGTCGTCTGGGCGTCGTCTCGAGTGTCGTCTCGCCGGACGGAAATGAAGTTGCTCTGAGTTCAGGGTGTCGTCTGAGCGTCGGTTTTTGAAGAAACGACGCCTAAAGCCAGCTTTTTGGCATGGCCCGATGCGCAGTAACTAGATGTGGGGATCCGCAGGCAAGCACTAGACCCTGGGCTGCACTGGCGACGGCTGCAGGTGCGCTTTGCCTCAGCTGAGCTTGAGTTGCTTGCGCAGCGTGCAGGGCGCAACGGGCTCTCGCTGAGCGCGGCGGTACGAGAGCTGGTCTCGTCCGCCTTGAGTACGGACCTGCCGACGGAAGCCATGACTGATTCGCCCGCAAGCCTGGCGGCTCTGTTGGCAGCTGAACATTCGCTGCTCATGGTCGCCTCGGTGCTGCCCGAGGGAGAGCGGCGAATGCACGAATTGAACGCCCGGGCAGCTGTCGCAGCTGAAGCCCGACTGGCTCTTTTCCGGGAGCCTGGCCCGTGAGTGAGCGCTGCTTTGTCAAGCTGGAATTCGATCCCGCGACTTCGGGCAGCCATGTCCGGCGCGCCGTCGGCGGCTTCCTGCGCTACATCCAGCACCGCGACCTCCACCCGGCAACAAAGGCGGAACGACCAAGTCCTGACGTTGCCGGCTTGGTCAAGTACGTCGCCTACCGGGACCAGGCCAGCAGCCGCGCCGAACTCTTTGGGCCTCGAGGCAGCCTGACCACGCATGGCCGCAAGGACTTCGTTGGCTTCGTTACTCGCTCGATGGAGGGCTCGGAGCCTCAGCTATTTCGGACGCGCGCCGGGGTCCTGATGGATCGCCGCCGAGCAGTGTCGCGCTTCCTGATCTCGCCCGAAGCAGCGCCAGGCCTAGATCTCCAGCTGCTGGCACGAGCTGCAGTCAGCCGGTTGGAGTTGGAGATGGGTGTCAGCGGACTGCAATGGATAGCTGCCGTCCATCGCAACACGGCTCATCACCACGTGCACCTGGTGCTGGCCGGAATGCGCTTAGACGCTGCTGACGATTACCACCGCGTCGACATCTCGAAGCACCAGCTCGCGGCGATCAAGGAGGCGGTGGGACTGGAGATCGAGCGCCAGCGGAGCGAGCGCGTGCTCGCACCGCGGATGGTCGAAGCGCCCCCAACTACCGCTGAGGAAGAAATCGTCTCGCCTCTGGTCAAGGCGCCCCCCTTGCCTCCGGCGCGGGTTCAGCTCTTGCCGCTGCGGCCGCTGGGGCGGGTACTCGTAGGAGCGCGCAGACCAGAGGTGCCGGCGTATCAAGGATCCCCGCACTCAGCGTCGATTCTGGCTTTGCGCGCGGTGGCACGGCGCTACTCACGCCAAATGCAACACGAGGTTGAGCGCGAGGCCCGTCTGCGCGAATGGGAGCTCGCAGCTTGAGATTGCTCGAGCTGGCCGCACGTCTTGCCATGGAAGTCGGAGCAGCCCTCGCTCGCTTGGTCCTGCCGAGCTGGTTATGGGATGCATCCGCGCCTCACAGCCATGGAACCAGTCGCTGGGCTCGGATAGGCGAGCGCAGCGAGCTCGGCCGACTGGCATCGCCCGATCGCATGCACGGGGATGGCATCGTTCTCGGCTGGCACGACCGCCGCCTGCTGCAATCGCCGGCCGAAGACAACGTCCTCCTCTTCGGCGTTCAACGCTCGGGCAAGACCTCGACGGTGGTCGTGCCGACGCTTCTCGGTTGGGCGGGGGCAGTAGTTGCGACCTCGACCAAGGAGGAGCTCGTCGCGCTCACGTCATTCAATCGCGCTCGTCGCGGCCCGCTCTGGGTCTTTGCACCTCTCGACCGCGATTACGCCTGGATGGCGGAGCTCGGCCTTCGACCGGCGACCTGGAACCCGCTCAACGCGGTCGATTCGTGCGGGACAGCAGCCGAGCTTGCCGACCACTTCACTGCTGATGGCAAGCGCGGCCAATCAGCGCACTGGTATTTGGCCGCCTCCAGCCTCATCACTGGACTGGCTGTCTGTGAGCACGAGCGAGGTGGCGACATGCGCACGGTGCTGGCACGGCTGAATCGCACCGCGCATTCAGAGTTCGTCGGCTTGGCGGGGGTAGTTGAAGACAAGAGCGCGTCAGAGCTACTGCTCGCATTCGCGCTCACCCCCGACAAGGAGGCGGGCTCGATCGCCTCGACGGCGCGCTCGTCGCTATCGCTTTGGACTGACGAACGAGTAGCAGCAGCGACTCGCACCGGACCGGATGCGCTCGACCTCGATTGCCTTCTCAGCGAGGCCGGCACGCTCTACCTCGTCGCCCCCGCCGAAGAAGCCGAGCGCTGCCGGCCATTGTTCTCCGCTCTCCTCCTCTCCCTCCTGCGGCGCGCGACCTCAAAGGCCCGCGCCCAGGGCGGAGTCCTCTCGCCGCGGTTACTGCTCGCGCTCGACGAGGCGGCCAACTTCGCACGCCTTCCCCGCCTCGCTGGATATGCATCTAGCGGCCCCGGCCAGGGCATCCAACTCTTGCTCTGCTATCACGACTTGGCCCAGCTCGAAGCTGGCTACGGCGAGGCAGCCGCGCGCACGATCTGGAACAACTGCCGCGCTCGGGTCCTGCTCCCAGGGCAGGGCGATATCAAGACTCTCGAGCTCTTCAGCCGAGCTATCGGCGACGAGACGCGCACCTATCGCACGAGCAATCGCGACCGTTGGAACTCAAGCTCCGGCGAGCAGCGGGTCGGGCGCCCACTGGCATCCGTCGACGAGCTCCGCCGTCTGCGCTCTGCGGTCCTGCTCTATGCGAACGCGCCGCCCGCCCAGCTTGAGCTCCGGCGCTGGGACCAGGTCGGTGCCTGGCGCCAGCAAGTCCAGACCCGTCCAACCGTGAGTGCCGGCAATGCCGGCGAAGGAGTCAGAGGTTGACTGACATCAGCGTCAGGCCGGACTTCAGCGGATTGCCACCCAGCGTTCTCCATGGCCTCGTCCATCTCACCAACAACGCCGCCGCGCTGCTCACGCTCATTTCTGGGCTTGGCATCGTCGTCTCTCTGATCGCCCTCGTCCTCGCCTCATTCACCGCCAACCCGCAGCTGGCCGAGCGCGCCAAGGGCGGCATCGCCGTCTCCGTCGGTGCCCTGGCGCTCCTCTACATCGGCGTAGCGGCCGCCAACTACGCCGGCCACCTCTTCGGGCAGTAGCAATGACCGACTACAGCGCCCAAGCGAATCAGTTCGTGAATCAAATCGTGATCGCGATCGCAAACTGGTCGACGGCGGTGGCGGTTGCCAGCGTCCAGTGGCTGCTCTCGCTGTTGGGCCAGTCGACCGAACCCGACCTGAGCGTGATCGTGCCGGTCTACGACCGGATGCTCGCGATCGCGCTCTTGCTCGTGGGCGGGATCATCGCCCTGGCGCTGATCGAGCGCATCGCTTGGGGCTCGTTGGGTACCGGCATCGCCCTGATTCCCCGCGTCGTCGCGGCGTGCTTCTTCGCCTACTCCGGTCTAGCGGTCCTCAAGTACCTCGCTGGCTACGCGGCATTGCTCGCCACGGCTTGGACACCCGATTTCGCGGCTCTGAGCAAACTGCTGGTGCACAGCGTCGCAGTCAGCAATGCTGTCGTTGCTCAGGGGACAGCCGGACCCCACGTCAGCACCTTCGGCTTGATCCTGACCGCGCTCACCGTGAGCTCGCTCACGGTCATCCTCCATCTAGAGTTGGTCGTCCGATCGGCCCTGATCTTGAGCGTGACCGCGTTCGTGCCGCTGGTCTCTGTACTCGCGATCTGGCCTCGCGCAATCGGTGCCGCCACGGCCTTGGCCGAATTCCTGGTCGGATTGCTCCTGTCGAAGTTCGTACTCGCCACGATCATCTATGTCGGGTTCCGGCTGGTCGTGGTGGCCTTGGTCTCGCCGAACGACACGGATGCGACCGAGAACTGGATGGCGAGCGGCGTGGCTGTCCTTCTGATCGCCGCCTTCTCACCGGTCGTGATCTTTTCCGCCCTGCGCTTCGCTCACGGATCGGCAGGCTCGATCGCTCGAGGCTGGGCGGGCACAGCGGTATCGATGGCTCCGGCTGGCCGCCTCCTCGGCAGCGCCCGAAACGCCGTACGTCCGCTGACTCGACCTATCGGACAGCACGTCAGTTCCAAGATCACGTCTCGACTCAAGCGTTTTCGACCTCGTCCGTGACACGTCCGCGTCTGCCAATCGATCCTGCTCTTGTCTCCCCTAGTCGACGCGGAGGGGGCTCGGGGGAACCGGCGTCGCAACCGGTTCCCCCGCTGCTCGTTGACAGCCGCGAGGTCGCGCGCTTACTGGGCATTGGCCGCACGAAGGCATTTGAACTGATGGCACGTGACGAACTTCCCGTGGTTCGAATTGGTCGGAGCGTACGCGTGCTTCGGTCTGCCCTTGAGTCTTGGGCTAACCGACGGGCGGACTGTCAGGCTGCATCCCGGCCGGTTAACCCACGCGGGTCGCTCACCTGAAGCGGGCCAAGCGCGGCAACGGTGAGGGCTCGATCTATCGGCGCTCCGATGGGCAATGGGTCGCTGCGGTGTCAATGCCGGGGAGACGGAGAAAGGTCCTGTACGGCGCCACGCGTGAAGACGTTCGCCGCAAGCTGAATGTCGCACTGGGCGCAGCCGAAACTGGCAGCTTGTCAGACGCTCGCGGCACAACGGTCGGTGGTTTCTTGGATGTCTGGCTAGCCGAGGTTGCCAAGCCATCGGTGCGACATTGGACTTTCAAAGGCTATGAGGTTCACGTGCGCCGGCACCTCAAGCCGTCGTTAGGGAGACTTCCACTAGATCGGCTTGAACCTGCTCACGTGCAGAGGCTTTTGAACGAGAAGCTAGAGTCTGGGCTCTCGCCAAAGTCGGTGCGTTACTTGAGAGGAACGCTGCGCACCGCCCTCAATCACGCTGTTCGCTGGGGCTATATCTCGCGCAATCCCGCAGCTGTCGTCGACGGGCCTCGCGTCGAACCATATGAGGCACGGCCGTTTACTGTCGAAGAGGCACGCACGTTTCTGGACGCGACCAAAGGCGACAGGCTCCAGGCGCTCTACTCGGTTGCACTAACTGTGGGCCTACGCCAAGGTGAGGCACTCGGCCTGCAGTGGCAGGATGTCGACCTTGAGTTGGGTACGCTGACGGTAAGAAAACAACTGCAGAGAATCTCGGGCGAATTCCAATTGGTTGAACCCAAAACCAAACGCAGCAAGCGCACGCTAGCGCTGCCCGGCATCGCAGTTCGCCAGCTGCGCGATCACTACAGCCGCCAACATTTCGAGCGCGAGCAAGGTGGTCCGAGATGGAATCCCAGGGACCTCGTATTTACTTCACGAGCAGGCGAACCGCTGGATGGAACCGTGGTGTCTCACCAGTTCCACAAGATCCTTCAACAAGCGGGGCTTCCACAGCGTCGATTTCACGACCTGCGCCACTCCTGCGCGACGCTTCTCCAGGCACAGGACGTCTCACCACGAGTCGCCATGGAGATACTTGGCCATTCGCATATTGCAGTGACAATGAACATGTATACGAAGGTGGTGACCTCTCTGAAGCGTGATGCAGCCGACCGGATGAACGACTTGATGGTCGAGCGTTAGGGCCAACCGTCTCTCTCGGGCTACTCCTAGTACGTAGTGACGATCTGGAAGAGTCGGATCGGGATCAATTTGGAGTCGATTGAATCAACGGTCGCCCCTGGGCGAGTGCTACTCGACCAAAACAAATGTCTGCTTGAGGCGATTAAGCGAAGTCGCCCAAGACAGTTGCTTTTCATGCTGCAGTCGGCCCACAACGATGCCCGGGGCGATCTCCAAGTCTTTAGCGAAATGCTTGATTGCCAGCTCAGTAAGTGTGTCTTTTGCAACAAATTGCTCGAGGGCAGCGCGCGGTATCAGGAAGTCAGCAGCCCAACGCTTCGCCTCGGCTTCCTTCGCTGGGTCAACTTGGCTACCTAGGCCACCGATGAAGAAGTCTCGACGACCGTGAAGTAGGACGTGGGCCCCTTCTTCAAAGAACGTGAACCAGAATTGATCGTCCTTACGATAGCGAAGGCTCAGCTGTATCAGTGCCAAGTCTGAAGTCAACCAGCGCGTAGCCCCGCTTGCGCGCGTTTCGCCGATTTCTGGAACAAACACAACCGCCACGCCCGAATTTGCACAAAGGGTCTTGAGCGCAGGCTCAAACACCTGTGGTTCTTTGGTCGTTAGTCGTCGAATGCTTGTCAAAGCATCTAAGAAGTTGGCCGCCTCATAGGGCTTGCAGGCAACTTGCTGCGCCTTTAACTCACCCCACCGCAGCCAGACAGCTACTGCTCCCTCCGATATGGGATAAGCAGTCGATTGCCTGAACATCGCGCCAGTGGAAGACCACTTGCGCGCCCAGGCGCTTGTCGTACTGACGCCAAAGAAGCTGAGAACTGCAGCCATAGTCCCGATACGGTCGCTTATGTCAGGGATAAGCTGGCGTCGAACCATTTCCTTCACAGGGAACTGATCTAGCCAATCGATTTCGGCTTCAAGTCTTTCGCGCTCTTCGGCGAAGGCAACGTTTGTCCGATAGTCGAGCTCGAGCTTGGTCCAGAAAGTAGCCGCGATACCTAACACGCGCTCCAGTTGGATAGCCGTCTCAGGCGTGATTGCGGACTTGCCATTGACGATCTCGTTGATCGTTTTCAAGGGCCGATTGGTGCGACGCGCCAGTTCAGCCTGGGTCATCCGGCGCTCCGATAGCATCTCGGCGAGCGTTTCGCCAGGAACGACTGCGTAATCAGGAACGTAGTGGTAGGACTGCTTAGTCGTCATCGTAATCCTCTATTTCAAGAATGCAGATCTGAGTCACAGCGTCGATATCGAGTGCCCCGTGTGCTGAATAGGGCAGAGGATCGTCTGCCGGCTCGAAGACGAGTTGAGATCGGCCCCAAAGGTATACCGCGAACTGGCCGGAGCGATTCGCTGTGAGCGGGTGACACCGACCAGGGACGCCTTCCAGGGCGGCAAGATTGGGCGCTGCGGCAACCTGAGCGAGCCGCCGCCTTAGCAAAGGCCAGTTGTCGCTCCAGGTTTTCTGGCCCTCGCGGTCACTGCTAAATCGCCTCTGCAGCTTTCGTTCCCGGAACGTGATCTCGATTGACAGACCTCACTGGCCGCATTGTTGCACACCTTCACCCTATGGGTTAATATATCGTGGCATTAACCCTAAGGGTTATAGGTTCCGACGCCATCCGCCGGAAGTTGTCGAGGTTATCGAAAATGTCCGCCGCAGTTGCCCAGCTCGAACATGTTGACGAGGCTGCCGACCGGGAGTTCCGGTGGCTGATGCCGTTCCTGCACCCGGCCGAGATCGATGCCACCCTCAATCAGAATCCCATCAGGTTGGTTGACAGCCGGACCCCGAACCAGGTTCTGGTTGAGGTGCGCCAGCGCCGGGCGCGCCTGGCGCCATATGCGATGGAATCACTGCGACCCCTTCAGGCCGTCCAAGCGGTCGCCGTGGAGGCAGTCCGCAGCGGTGACGTTTTCGAACGAGAGTACGCGTCCAAATGCGACGTCAGTTTCGCTCTTGCCCCCCTGCTCGCCCTACTTGCGCCGCAGCCCCTGGCAGATATGGACTATGTGGCGGAACTGCAGGGCGGCCTTAGGGCGGAACCTGACGAGGTTGCGGATTTTGCGTTTTCGTTTCCAGAGGGCGCGATCCCCGAGCCAGCAGTGATCGGAAATACTGTGATGTTCTCGACCCCAGCTCCGAGTGTCTACGTTTCGCCGGTCCCAACGTACCGACCCTTTGCGGGCGGCTACGAGGTTATCGCGAGGGTGGAGCCCCGGCCAAATTACTTGTTCGTGGCTCAGATCGATGGGTTAGGCGGGCGACTGATGTTAATCAACGGCGTGCACCACGTGCTCGCGCTTCTCAGAGCCGGGAGGCGATTTGCACCGGTCGTGATGCGGCATGCCATGGCTGTCGAAGAACTGGGCCTGCCGCAAACCTCCCTCCTCACTCAGGCCGGGGCTCCGCGGCCAGCACTCGTTAGCGACTTCCTTGGTGATTGCGCCGTTCGTGTCCGGCGTCGCAGGACTGGCATCGCGACTCAGGTATTACTGCAGACGACACAATTGATGTTTCCCGTCGGCAGACTCGGAAGTTGACTAAGGCGCGGAAGGTGCAGGGGGCGGTGCCATCTCGCCCATTCCCTGCGAGTACGCAACCGATCGTCATAGTCTCGGGGATACCGGCTGTAGGCAAATCGACTTATGGTCGCTGGCTGGCCGAGGCTAAAGGCGTCCTGAACCTAGACCTCGAGAATGAGGACCTTGAGAGACACCACTCGGCCAACGCATGGGCAATTTCGACTTCTTCCAGGCCCCCGTCACCCGATGCATTTGTCCAAGCCGCCCGAAAACCTGGATTGCCCAGTTGTACTTGATTGGGGCTATCCGATGGGGTGGCTACCCTTCGTAAAAGCATTGCACTCCATGGGAGTCGTTGCATGGTGGTTTGACGGGGACCGTGCAGCTACCCGACGCAGGTTCGTCCTGCGAGGTACGGTCCCGATGCACGCGCTGGAGGCACAGATGCAGCGGATCACAGCGGCGGACAAGGAATTGAGAGATTTCTACGGCGAGCGCTGGTTGGATATCGTGCGAGCGGACGGGACGTCAAGGGATTGGGAGGATGTTTACGCCCTAATGTTTGGACGATCGGCGTAGGGCCCAGAGCGGTGCGCGAGAGGCAGATAGACTGCTTGGACAGATTCTGGTTGCTACAGACGTTGCTACACGGTTGCTACAGTCGGCGCGGCGACTGGAAAGCAAGTAGCCGATTTCGAATTTACAATTGGCTCCGGTATAGACCTTCGGTTGAGATGTCGCAGGGCTACTTCGGTTGATGTGTCGCACTTCCACTGAATCTATCTCCTCCGGGGCGCCGTGCCGTCGGCATGCAGCTTGCGGACATTCCCCTTGCTGGTCCGAACCACGGTCT
>WNGL01000979.1_pt1 | contig 34524 bp, 24 predicted proteins | sample 5400591 | NCBI WGS metagenome assembly WNGL01 (sample SAMN13153377, study PRJNA577476) | soil metagenome | isolation source: 80 cm soil or saprolite under Garry oak tree replicate 1 | place: USA:California | collected 2016-06-15
TTGAGGTCGCAGACCACCAGCGGCGCCTCGTCCGCGCCGAGGAGCGGCTCGAGGAGCCTGGCCAGCTCGGCTCCATGGGACTGCTCCCCCGGCGCGATCGACACGCGCGTCGAGGCCTGGCCCCGGAGCTGCGCCAGCGGCCGGACGCCGCGGCGCTCCGCCTCGGCCCGGCTCTCGAGCAGCACGAAGGCCGCCGCCTCGCCCGGCTGGAAGCCGTCGGAGTTGCGTTCCGAGAGGAGCCGCCAATCGCGGTCGAGCCGCTCGAGCCAGGGCCGGAAGAGGTGCGAGTCGACCCCACCCACGGCGGCGCCCGAGATCCGCCCCTCGCGCAGCGCCGTCTCCGCCGCCGACAGCAGCGCCAGGCCGGCGGCGTGGCCGCCGAACGCGAGGTGGACCGTGGACAGCAGGTCGACCCCGGCGTGGTTGTGGAAGTGGTAGGCGAGCTCGTCTCGCTGCGCCGGGCCGATCCCGTCTCGCGCCGGAAGCGCGAGGTAGGTCCCCAGCCGCGCGCGCTCCGGCGGGCCGAGCCGGGCCCGGCGAGCCAGATCGGCGAAGGCGTGCCCCGCGAGCAGGGCCATCCACTCGCCGGCCCGGCCGGCCCGGCGCAGGGCGGGGTCGAGGTGGTACACGGCGGAGGCCCTGACCGGTGTGGGGGGATCGAAGCGTGGATCCTCGGGCAGGCACGCGTAGAGGTCCGGCTGCTCCTGCACCCGGCGCAGCCCGGCCCGGATCGAGGTGAGGCTCTGGTCGAGGTCGGCGCCGACCGGCGTCACCAGGCCCAGGGCGGAGATGACGGGCTCGGCGACGGGCCGGCCCGGTGGCGGCCCGCCCCGGGCGGTCGCAGCCGTGCTCACGCCGCCCCTCCGGCCGCCCCCACCACCAGGCCGCGGCGCGGGACCACCGTGACGGTGAGCTCGAAGGGGCTCGAGAGCCGCTCCTCGGCCTCCGTGATCTCGTAGAAGCCCCCGCCGGCGGCCCGGCCCACTGCGGCCTCGAGGAGGCGCGTGGCCGTGGGCGTGAGCTTGCGGATGAGGGACTTGGCGTCGACGCGCATCTGGGTCCTCCGAGGGGCGGGACGCCGTGGCTTGGCGACTCACCGATCGGCTGCAGGGGGTGTCGGGCGAAAGCAGGCGAGTATCACCCAACGTCAGGGGGAAGGCACCTTCGCCGACATGGGATGTTCGAGCAGCCCACCCCGCCCTACATGCCCTCCACCGAGACTCGCTCTACGCGCAGCGCGGCTCGAACTACATCCGGAAGCAGAATGGCCGCGGCGTCTACACGGATGTGAACCGGAGGGACCTGGGACGAGCTGATCCACGCGGAGCAGGAAGTCACCGCCGATGCCACGAGTGGCAACGGCGGGTACACGCTGATCACGCGCGGGGATCTGGAGTAGTCGAGCGCGGGCGCGCCGCCGTCGCGCGGCGCGCCCGGCGGCGACTCAGCGATACACGAGGTAGCGGTTGTTGCCCTCGTCCGAGACGATGAGCGCATCGTCGAGCGCGGTCACGCCCGACGGGGAGTTGAGCGTCCTCGCCGTCGGGCTCGCGTCGACCATGTTGTTCTGGTTGTCGTCGTTCTCGGTCCCGTGGGTGAAGTCGGCTTGCCCGAACACGACATCCGCAGGCACGCTCGAGGTCGTGGGGAGCGAGCTCCAGACGAGGATCCGGCTGTTGTTGTTGTCCGACACGAACAACTGATTGCCGTTCGACGCGAGGAAGTACGGGTAGGCCATCCCGGCCGCGGTGGTGGCGGCCGTGGCGGTCGTGAAGTTCGCCTGCCCGAGCACGAGATCGGCAGCCGCCTGGTTCGACGTCGGGAAGGTGTTCCAGACGAGGACGCGCTGGTTGTACTCGTCCGCGACGAACAGGCGCGTCCCGTCGCTCCACGCATCCGTCGGGTAGAACATCGTCTTCGCGGACGGGGACAACCCGGAGATGCCCGAGCCCGCCTCGTCGTTCTTGACGCAGTGGGTGAAGTCCTTCTGGCCGAGGACGACGTCGGCCGCGGTGCCCGACGCCGTGGGGATCGTGTTCCAGATCATCACGCGGTTGTTCGAGGAGTCCGCCACGATGAGCTTGGTCCCGATGACGAAGATGCTCTCCGGGTAATTGAGCCTGGTCGAGGTGCACGCGGTGCCGGACGAGGTCAGGTCCGGCTGCCCGACCGCCACGTCGGCGGCGGCGCCGCTCGTCGTGGGGATGGCACTGAAGATGACCACCCGGCTGTTGCCGTAATCGTCCACGAACAGCTTGCCCCCTGCGGCGCGGACCGTCTCCGCCCCGTTGAACCAGCTCGCGGTAGTCCCGCCGCTGCTCGCCGTCAGGGTGGGCTGGCCGAGCACGTACGATGCCCCGGCGCCGTTCGTCCCCGGGAACCCGTCGTACACGAGGACCCGACTGTTCCCGTAGTCCGGGAGGTAGAGGTGCGCGCCGTCCCATGCCGCGTCGCCATACGGGTATTTGATGGTGTCTCCCGCCACCGACCCGCTCCGATTCGCAGCCGCGCCCGTGAAGTCTGCCTGCCCCAGGACGAGCGACGCGTTCTGAAACGTGGTCAGCGCGAGGTACGGAAAGAGCACGTGCACGCCCGAGGACGCGGAGCCGTTCTCTCCCTGCACCGTCACCTCGATCGTGTTCGCCTGATCCGCGAGCGTCACGCCCGTGGTGAACGCGCCGCTCGAGAGCGTGACCTGCGTTCCCGCTCCGCCGTTCAGCTTCACGGTGGCCGCGGAGACGCCGTCGCCCGCGACGGTGCCCTGGACGGTGATGGAGCGACTCCCGACGAACCGCTGTCCCTCGGTCGGCCCCGTGATCTGGACCGTCGGAGGGATCGCGCGGCGGAAGTGGACGAGCCCGGAAGACCCCTTCCCGCCAACCCCCGTCGCCGTCACCTCGACGGTGTTGTCCCCATCCGCGAGCGTGACCGTGACGAGGAAAGCCCCGCTCACGATCGGGACCTGCGGCCCGGCGCCGCCGTTCAGCGTCACGGTCACCTCCGAGGCTCCGCGGCCCGTCGCCGTCCCCTGGATGGCGAAGGAGGTGCCGCCCAGGACGTGCTGTCCCTCCGTCGGCGCGGTGAGCTTGATGATCGGTGCGCTCGTCGGGCTGTTGCTGCACGCGAGCGCGGCGGAGATGACGAATACGGCGAACGGTCGGCGCATGATTCCCCCGGTTGAGTGATCGACGCCGGCACGTTTACCAGCTGTGCGTGTCAGCGCGAGCCCCACGGTCATGGGACAGCGCTGCTTTTGCGCCGGAATACGACGTGGCGGACCCCGTCTACGGAGCGTGAATGCGACCGTTCGGACCCGCGGCGGTGACCTCTGCCCGCAGCTCCCGGATCTCGCCCTTGCAGTCGGGCCACCGACGGTGGCGCCCCAGGGACCTCTTCAGCGACTGGTCCGCTGGACGCACCGCACGAACGGCGTCCGTCCCGGGGCCGCGCTCGTGGGAACGCTCAACGCCACCAACCACTCTGCGGCGCGGAGCCGCCCGCGCGGCTCACTGTCCGTTGAAGACGAGGTACCGGTTGTTCCCGCCGTCGGTCACGAAGAGCTGGTTGCCCCACACGGCGACGCCCCTTGGGCTGTACAAGGTGCGGGCCGTCGGCGCGGCGTCGACGGCACCGTCCTGGTTGTCGTCGTTCTCCGTCCCGTGAATGAAGTCTCCCTGGCCCAGCACGACGTCGGCGCCGGCGCCATTCGCCGTGGGGAAGGTGTTCCACACCAGGACGCGGTTGTTCTCCGAGTCCGCGACGAAGAGCTGGTTTCCGTTGGAGGACACGAACTCCGGTCTACCCAAGCCCGTCCGCGTCGTGGCGAAAACCGTGCTCGTCATGCCGCCCTGGCCCACGACCACGTCGGCCGGCGCGTCGCTCGACGTCGGGAAGGTGTTCCAGATGAGGACGCGGCTGTTGGTCGCGTCCGCCACCACCAGGCGGGTCCCGTCGCTCCAGACGTCGGTCGGCTCTCGCAGCGTGATCGCGCTCGCGGCGCCAAGTTGGTTGGCGTAACAATGCGTGAAGTCGGCCTGACCGAGCACGAGGTCGGCCGAGGCGCCGTTCGCGGTGGGGATCGCATTCCAGACGAGCACCCGGTTGTTGTCCGCGACCAGGAGCTTGCCGTTCACCGCAAAGATCTGCGGACCGTCGAGGCGGTTGGCGGCGCAGCCGATTACGCGTGTGGTGAAGTCGTCCTGACCGACCACCACGTCGGCGGCCGCCCCGGAGCTGGTGGGGATGCTGTTGAAGATGACGACGCGGTTGTTGTCGCGGTCGCCGACGAGCAGCTTGCCCGAATCAACGGCCGCCGTCCCGGGCATATAGAACTGCACCGCGCTGGCCGGGAAGGAGAAGCTGCTGGTCGTGAAGTCCGGTTGCCCGAGAACCATGTCCGCCGCCGCGCCGTCGGTGGTCGGAACCGAGCCGTAGACCAGGACGCGCGAGTTGCTGGTGTCGGGCAGATAGAGCTTGCCGTTGCTCACCAGGGCCTTGCCCACCGGATACTGCACCGTATTGGCCGCCAACCCGTTGAAGCCGGCGCCGGTGAAGTCCGGCTGGCCGATGACCACGCTCGCGCGCTGGAACGACGTCAAGGTGACGAACGGGTAGACCACGGTGACGACGCTGCTCGACGCGCTGCCGTCCGGGTTCGTAGCGACGGCCTCGATGGTGTTCGAGTTGTTGGCGAGCGCGAGGCTCGCGGTGAAGCTGCTGGCAGTGGACGTGACGGCCGACGCGGGCAGCGCCGTCCCGTTCAGCTTCACCTGCACCGTGACGATGCCGGAGCCGGTTCCCGACACGGTGATGTTGCGGTTGCCGTTGGTGACGAGCTGACCGCTGCTGTGTGAGGTGATCTGGACGGTCGGAGGATTGCCCACCACGGCGGGAGTATTGCCTCGGCTGCACGCGACCAGCAGCACGACCAATGCAACCGAGGGCCAGCGCACGAACCAGCTCATGGACAACCTCCTGATGGGGTGAACAGCTGTTCCACATCCGTCTCAGCGTCCGCGACCGCACCTGCGGGAGAGCGGGGCGCCATGCACCGCCGCTGCTCTACGGCGCGGCTCGGAGCCGCCCGCGATGTGCACGCGTTGGTTGATCATGTCCACCACCGCCACCCTCGTCCCGTCGGTCCAGACGTCCACCGGCTTGTCCAGTGTGCTCGCGCTCAGGCCTCCGCCGCCATTCCGTAGACAGTGCGTGAAGTCTGCCTGGCCGAGCACGAGATCGGCGGGGGTGCCGCTGGCAGTCGGGATCGAGTTCCAGATGAGCACCCGGCTGTGTCCGGAATCCGCGACCAGGAGCTTGCCGTTCACGACGAAGATGCCCGCCACGCCGGCGAGGTCATCGGCAGCACACTCGTCGACCTGAACGACGAAGCCGTTTGCGCCGACAGCCACATCGGCTGCCGCTCCGGAAACGGTCGGAATGCTGTTGAACACGTCCACGCGGCCATCGACAGTCACCAGGAGCTTTCCCGATGCGGCGGCCAGCGTCGTGGGCATGCCCCACTTCGCCATGGATGCCCCCTACGCTCGAGTTTCATTACGGCTTGCATACGTGGCTCGTGCTGCCGCAGTGAGTGGAGAGACAATCTCGGTTCTCGTTGCACGGCGAGGACAGAGGGCACCCCGCCCCTCCGGCCATCCCTTGCACGACAACGGCGCCCGTCGCCGGCGCGACGACGACGGACGCGCCGGAGGTCTCGATGGGGTTGTTCCCGGTGATGCCGCTCGATTGATTCGTGAGCTTGAGTCGAGTGGTGCTCGGGGGGTTGCCGTCCGGCGCAGCATCGATGGAGAGGCTGGTAACGCCGTGGATGGCCCCCGCGATGAGGCCTGCAGCCGTCTCCAGGGTCGCCGTGGACAGGTCGATGCACACGTGCCCCAGCTGACAGCTCCCCCTGTTCAGCTCGAACGTGACCGGCAGGCTTGAAACGGCACCATCATCGAGGGTGAACGAGTCGCCATCCACGAATGCGACGGACGTGACGGTGATCGTCCCGGTGGCGGGGCCTCGTTGCAAATACGTGCAGGTCGCAGCGTCGCAGGTCCCACAGTTGAACGACTTGGTGTCGTCGCACGTCTCGTCCTGGGTTTGCAGGGGAAAGTTGGCGTCGAGGACCCCATTCCCGCAGTAGCCGATCTTGAGGCCGTTGGGGTCGCCGGTGTAGCTGGGGCCGGTGAGGACCTTCCCGCAGTCCGCGCTGCACATGGTGCAGGAGGTCTGACCGTAGGAGCACGCTATCTCGGTGACCCGGTTTCCGTCATCGCAAGCCTCGGTGCCGTTCTTGATGCTGTCGCCGCAGAAGGGACCCGTTCGGGCGATGTACTGCGAGCAGTTTGCGCTGCAGATCCGGCAGGTCTGCAGCCCGTAGTCGCAGGAGGTGGCGCCGTTGTTCGCGCCATCGTCGCAAGACTCTTCGGGGTCAGTTGGAGGGCCGTCGCCGCAGTACTTGCCGGTAAACGGCACCAATTGGCACGCGCTGCACAGCGTGCAGTTTTTCTGCCCATAGGGGCAAGCGGTCTTCGTGGTGGCGCTGTCGGACCCGGTGTCGCAGGTCTCGACGCCCGTCTGGACATGCCCGTCGCCACATTGCGCCTTGCGGCAGGTGGGCAGGCAGGCTCCCGAGTAGCTGTTTTTGGCCGCACCGTCGTCGCACTCCTCCTTCAGATTGCCAGAGACGTCGAGCGTCTCATTGACGTAGCCGTCGCCGCAGACGTTCGGTTGGCAGCTGCCGGGCAGGCAGTCGCCGGTCAGACTGTTCGCGGCGCCGTCGTCGCACTTCTCCCCGGCCAGGACGTTCTTCACGCCGTCGCCGCAGACGCTCTCGGTGCAATTGGCGTTGCACGTGGTGGACTCGCCATTGGCGCCTGCCACGCCGTCCCCGTTGCGATCGCACTGCTCGCCCGCGGCCTTGTTCACGACCCCGTCCCCGCACCTGGGCCACTTGCAGTTGGCATTGCAGCCCCGGGTTTCCAACGCCACGTGGGGCGTGCCGCTCGGCCCCGAGTCGCAGTCCTCGCCGAGATCGACGACGCCGTTGCCACAACCCTCGATCGACTTGCAATCGGCGCTGCACCCGTCGCCGTCCACGTTGTTGCCGTCGTCGCAGACCTCGCCCATGGCGACGTCGATGATGCCGTTGCCGCAGGTCTCGTTCGACTTGCAGTCGGCGCTGCAGCTGTCGCCGTCGATCTTGTTGCCGTCGTCGCAGACTTCGCCGGCCTGCAGCACCCCGTCGCCGCAATTGTCGACGATGCAGACGGCCTGCCTCGCTGCGCATTTCGTTCCGGCGGGGCAGTAGATGCCCGTCGGGCAGGTCAGGGCCTTCGGCTCGCCGCAGCCGGCGCCCGCGGCGGCGAGCAGCAGGAGGAGGAGCGCCGCCGCGGCGCCGCGACCCGTACCGGGCTTCTTCGAGTGACCGTCAGTCATGGCCGCCATTCAGAACCTCACCGTTGCGATCAGCCCGGGGGCGTCGCGGTCGAGCATGGGGAGCACCTCGAACGTCGCCGCCTGCTTCGGCGGCTCACCCGGCGCCTCTCCGCCGTAGGACCGCACGTACTGCTCGGAGCGGTTCAGGGCGACCAGCACCGCGCCTGCGACCAGCGCGGCGCCGCCGCCGGCGTAGGCCCCCATGGCCACCCGCTGCAGCGTGCGGCCCTGGCTCCGCGCCGCCGCCAGGTCGGCCGGCTCCACCGCGCAGCCGGTCGGGCAGCGCACCTTGGACTCACGGTCAACCCAGTCGACCTTCTGGAGGCCGGACACCTGGAAGGCGCCGCCGGCCAGGGCCACCGCGGCGCCGGCGCCAACCACCGTCCAGGGGATCCAGGCCGGCCAGCGGCGTCGGACCTGGGTGAGCTGCTCCACCGTCTTCAGCTCCAGGTCGACCTGGGCCGGCTTGCCGCCGTCCAGCATCCGGACCTGGTGGTTGGTGACGAAGCCGTCCCGGCTGGCCACGAAGGTGTGCCGGCCGGCCCGCTCCAGCCCCTCGTGCTCGCCCGGCGCATCGAAGAGCGGCCGGCCGTCCAGCTCCACGCGGGCGCCGGCCACCTCGCAGCGGACCTTCAAGTGCACCAGCTGCTGCTCGATGAGCCCGAGGTAGTTCCTGGCGTGATTGAACCGCTCCTGTTGGAGCGGCGCCGGCCCGTACTTCATGGCGGCCACCAGGTGCTGGCTGGTCTCGACCGGCTGGTCCAGGCTCATGAGCGCCAGAGCCAGGTTGTAGTGGATGCTCGGGTGGTCCCAGCGGGCCAGGGCCTCGCGGTACTTGGCGACGGCCGAGATGGAGAGCGACTCCTTGAGGAGCGCGTTCCCCTCCTTGAAGAGCGCGTCGGCCTGGACCCTCGCCTCCTCCGGCACGCCCCAGCTCCACGCGCTCTCCCGGCCCGGCTCCCCCGTGCCCAGCTCGGCCGGCGTGGCGGCGGCACGGCCCAGGGTGAGCGCCAGCAGCAGCGCGCCACGCAGGGTGATGGTCAGACAGGACTCGAGGCGGCGGCTGGTCATCGGGCTGGTCACCTGTTTCATCGCGGGAGCATCTCAGCCATGGGGCTGCCGAACTGCGTCTCGAGGCGCCGGACCCGCTCCTGCTCCTGGGTCAGCTGCACCGCCAGCTGGCGTGCGGCCTGGTCGGCCCGCTGCCGGGCCTGGCGCGCCTCGGTCGAGCTGCGCTCCGAGGCGGCTTGCGCCTCGGTGGCCCGGTTGCGCGCCAGCTCGGTGGTCTCGAGCGCCGACAGCAGCTCGCCGTTCTTGACCAGCAGCTCGGCGCCGGCCGCCTCGGCGCGTCGGGCCGCCTCGGCCCGCTCGCGCTCCTTCACCTGCAGCTCCTCGGCCCGCTGGCGCGACCCCGCCTCGGCGATCCTGGCGATCGCCGTCTGGCGGACCGCCTCCTGCTGAGCGTTGCGGATGACCAGCAGCGCCACCAGCGAACCGACCACCATGAGGGAGAGGACGGTCACCGCGCCGATGACCAGGGTGCGCCGGCGCCGCGCGGTCCGGTCCTGGTACGCCAGCACCGCCGCCAGGAAGGCCCGCTGCAGCTCCGGCAGCTCCCGGCGGAGGCGGCGGTGGAAGCGGCGGGCCTCGTCGGCCAGCTCGCCGCGCCACAGGAGATCGCTCCCCCGGCCACGCGCGTCCCACTGCGCGGAGCCGATGCGCAGCTGCTCCAGGAAGTGGGCGTCCTCGCCGCGCTCGTCGAGCCAGCGGCGCAGGGTGGGCCAGGTGTGCACCAGCGACTCGTGGACCAGCTCGGCGGTGCGGGCGCCTTCGCCCTTCTGGAGCACCAGGAGCCGCGCCTGGGCCAGCTGCTCGACGAGCCGCTCGCCCCCCCTGCCACCCTGCGGCAGCGCCTGCAGCTCTTCCACCGAGACGATGGCGCGGGTCCGGTCCGCCGTGACCAGCCTGAGGAAGAGCTCGCGCGCGGCGCCCTGCGACTCCGGCGGCAGCGCCTCGAGCACGCGGTCGGCGTAGCGCGCCAGCGCCCCGGCGATGCCGCCGATGGCCTGGTAGCTGGCCTGGGTGAGCAGCCGGCGAGCCGGGTCGCGCGCCTCCCAGAGCTGGCTGGCGGCGAACTGGAGCAGCGAGAGGGCCCCCTGCGTGGACCGGACGTCGCGCAGCAGGTGGTCCACCATGTCCGGCGTCTCGAAGCGGTAGCCGGCCAGCTCGGCCGGGAGCGTCAGCGCTTCCCGCAGCCCTTCGTCGGTGGGCGTGGTGAGGAAGAAGAGCCCCTGGCTCAGGTCCGCCATGAAGCGCGGGTCCTCGGAGACGCGGTCCAGGAAGTCGGAGCGGATGGAGAGCACCAGCCGCACCGGTGCGGCGGCGTCGTCGGCGATGGCGGCCAGGCACGCGGTGAAGGCCAGCCGCTCGCGAGCGTCCGGCACCAGCGTGTAGATCTCCTCGAACTGGTCGACGAAGAGGACCACGTGGCGCCCCTGGCGGCGCGCGTGGGCGCGCAGCACGGCGCCGGCGAAGCCCGGCTCGGCCTTCAGGCGCGCGAGCAGGTCCTGCTCCTGCCGCACCTCGGCCGCGATGCTCCCGGGCGACGTGGTGGCTCCCAGCGTGGCGATCAGGCTGGCCAGCGTGGCGAGCGGCGTCCGCCCCGGCCGGACCACCAGCGACGTCCACGCCTCGCCCGAACGCTTCAGCGCCGGCAGGACGCCGGCCCGCACGAACGAGGACTTGCCGACGCCCGACGGGCCGACCACGGCCACCACCGGCCGGTCCTGGACACGCGCCATCAGCGCCGCGATCTCGCGGCTCCGGCCGAAGAACCGGTCGGCATCCGCCTCCTGGAACGCGCCGAGCCCGGCGTACGGCCCAGCCTCGAGCGTTGCCTCCCGGTCGATGCGCCCGGGCATGAAGGGCTCGAGCAGCCTGAGGAGGGTGAGCGCGTCGGCCGGGCGCTTCGCGCGGTCCTTCGCCAGGCAGCCGTCGACCACCGCCGCCAGCTTGGCCGGCACGTCCGCCCGGGCGGTGAGCAGTGCAGGCATCGGCTCGTCCAGGCGGGCCACGCACGCGAGCTGCATTCCCTCCAGCCCGTGGAGCGGGTGCCGGCCGGACAGCATGCGGAAGAGCATGACCCCGATCGACCAGAGGTCGGTGCGGCGGTCGAGAGCGCCGCCGGACCACTGCTCCGGCGACATGTACGCCAGCGTGCCGAGCGTGGAGCCGTGCTCGGTGAGGCCGGGCCGGCCAGCCTGGCCGGGGGCCACCGCCACGGGGCTGGCCTTGGCCCGCTCCTCGACCGCCCGGGCCTCCGGCGCGCCGGGTTCGCCGAGCACCTTGGCGATGCCGAAGTCGAGGACCTTGATGACCCCGCCGTCGGTGATCAGCACGTTCTCGGGCTTGAGATCGCGGTGGACGATGCCCAGCGCGTGCGCGCAGTCGAGGGCGCGGAGCACCGGGGCCAGGAGCTCGACCGCGCGGCTCGGCGGCACGGGCTGGCCGTCCTCGAGCAACTCCGCCAGCGTGCGCCCCTGGAGGTACTCCAGCACCATGTACGGCCGGCCGCCGAGCGTATCGGCCTCGTAGAGGGTGACGATGTTCTCGTGGTTGCAGCCGGCCGTGGCGCGCGCCTCGAGGACGAAGCGCTCCACCAGCGCCGGATCTTGCGTGTGCAGGAACTTGATGGCGACGCGCCGCCCGAGCTTGGTGTCCCGGGCCAGGAAGACGTCGCCCATCCCGCCCCGCCCCAGCAAGCGGATGAGCTCGTAGTGACGGACCCGGTCGCCCGGCCTGGGCTCGCCGAGGTCCGCGCCCGCGGCCGGGGCCGGGGCCGCGCCATGGCCGACCGGCGGGCGCGCCTCCGGAAGGGGGACCCCGGTCCTGGACGGGGGAGCGCCCGCACCGCGTGGGACGAAGACTTGGGTCTTCGAGGCCGGAGCGCCCGCACCGCGCGGGGCGAAGACTTCGGTCTTGGAGGCCGGGGCGCCCGCACCACGTGGGACGAAGACTTGGGTCTTCGAGGCCGGGGCACCCGCACCGCGTGGGGCGAAGACTTCGGTCTTGGAGGCCGGAGCGCCCACACCGCGTGGGGCGAAGACTTCGGTCTTGGGGGCCGGGGCGCCCACCTCGCGGTGGACGAAGGGCTGCGTGCCGGTCGGATCTTCGGGCTTGCTCATGGGTGCGGAGGGTCCTTTCGAACGCGACCGCCCGGGACGCGCCCGGAGAGGTCCTAACGAGGGCTTGCCTGGTTGGCTGCCCGCAAGGGTACCACTCGCAGCAAAGACGCTCAACGAGTATGACGCACCGGTAGTGCCTGGGCGGTGTTACCCTCCGTTTCCGTGGGCCACCCCGCCGTCGACAACGCCACGCCCGTGAGCGTCCGCGTGCTCCCGTCGGCCACCTTCGGCTTCTCGGGCGTGGGGCGGCTGGTGGTTCCCGCGCAGCCTCCACTTTGCGCCGGGAGCCGCGGTCCGGCCGGCCATCCCCATGAACCCACCGAAGGAGGCGAGCCGGTGAGCTCGACCGCGAAGGAGATGAACACAGCGCTGGCGAAGCGCCTCAACGCGATCTTCCAGCTCGGGCAGAAGCGGAAGTACTCCGCCTCCAGGAAGAACACGGCGCTCGGGAAGCAAGGACGAGAAGGCGCTGGAGGCGGAGCACCTCTCGGTCGACGCGCCGCCGCAAGGCGTGCTGGGAAGGGACTCGCTCTATGCCCAGCGCGGCTCGAACTACATCCGGGAAGCCGGCTTTCACTCACCAGCAGTACCGGCTCATCCTCAGCTCGCCGTACAACATCAACCACGGCCACAACATCATCATGCTGCCGGCGGAGTCCTGGGCGGTCCCACCGGCTCTTGCAGCACTCCACCGACCACCCCAACGGTGTGAGGGGCTGAGCAGCAGCCTGCCGCGCCTGCTGGATGCAGGCGAGCAGACGGTCTCGGGACCACGCCCAGAGGAGCCCATCGCCGGGCGGAGCCGAGGCCCCGCCCGGCGATGGCGCGCGCCGCTACTGGCAAACGCGGAAGGCGTTGCAGATGCCGGAGGCGCAATCGTTGTTGATCGCGCACCTCCGTCCCGAGCCGCAGGCCGGGCACTGGGGGCCGCCGCAGTCGACGTCGGTCTCCGGGCCGTCCTGGATGCCGTCGATGCAGGAGTCGACCACGACGCAGGCGAAGTTGACGCAGGCTTGACCCGGGCCGCAGGCCTTGTTGCAGGCTCCGCAGTTCTGTGCGGTGTTCAGGGCGGTTTCACAGCCGTTGGCCGGGTTCTGGTCGCAGTCGGCGAAGCCGGCGGGGCACTGAGTGACACAGGCCCCCGCGCCGTTGCAGAAGCCGCCCTGACAAGCATAGCCCTGCGGCAGGGGCGCGCAGATCCCGGCTCCGCCGCAAGCCTGGCACGGCCCTGGGCAGGCGGTGGAGCAGCAGATTCCGTTGGCGCAGATGTCGCTCATGCAGGTCGCATTCGCCGAGCAGGCCGAACCATTGTACGCACCAGCCACGCAGGCGCCGTTGCTGCAGATCCCGCTCGGGCAGACCACGCCGCAGCCGCCGCAGTTGTACGGGTCGGTGGTCGTGCTCGTCTCGCACCCGTTGGCGGTGTTGCCGTCGCAATCGGCCTTGCCGGCAGGGCAGACCGGCGAGGCGCAGGCACCGTTCACGCACGATGCGGCGAAGCCGGGCGACGCCGCGCAGGCGACGCCGCAGCCGCCACAGTTGTTCGGGTCGGTCAGGATCGAGACCTCGCAGCCGTCGCTGAGGTCGCCGTCGCAGTCTGCCTTGCCGGCCGCGCAGTAGTTCCGGCAGTCCCAGACGCCGCCGCCGACCGAGTAGAGGATGGCGTTGGGGCCGCAGACCGGCAGCTGGGCGACACAGGCCGGACCCTGCAGGCCGGGGGGACCAGCCGGGCCTTGCGGACCGGCGGCGCCGGGTGCGCCAGGCGCGCCTGGCAGACCCTGCGGGCCGGTGTCGCCCTTCGGCCCCTGCGGTCCGGGCGGTCCCACGGGCCCCTGCGGTCCGTCGGTGTTCAACTCGACGAAGTACTCGTTCGTCCTGCAATCGTAGGCGCCGCCGGCGCTGCACAGCGTGAGCGACGTGCCATCACCCGCGGCCTGGTACGGCGCGGGAGGGATGCAGCCGGCGGGCTCCCACGGCTTCACGAGGCGGACTTGCCCGTTCGTCTGGTTGTAGCAGGCGGCGATCGTCACCACGCCGTTGTACGGCGGTGGGGTGGTCGCGGAGAAAGCGACGAACGGGATGGACAGCAGCGCGGCGCCAACAAACGGCCGCGCGGCCGCGCGAAGCGATCGTGACATTCGTGAACCTTCCGTGTGGTGATCCGTTCATGTCTCGCAAACAGCTCACTCCCTGTCATGCCCCGCGAGTACGGGACGCAAGATGGTCCTCGCGCCTTCCCGGATCTCGCCGGAAGCGAAGCTGTTCCGCCTCAAGGAGATGCGGTCCACACCATCGCCGCCGCCTGCCTCCTCGTGGACGCGGCGACCTCTATGGCGAGGACGGAAGCGTCGCCGCCATCCGGGTGGCCGCGGGCGGGCAGCGAGCGCAGACGGTTCCACCGTGAGCCCTCTACGGCCCGGGACCAGCAAGCGACGTTGACCATGCAGGCGGGAGAGCGGGCACAGGCCCGGGACCACCGAGCCGCAGGTAGAGCGCGCCTCTGCTATGGCGCGGGGGAGGGATGGGGTCGGCGCGCCCGTCATGGTCTGTGATTCAGGCACGACCCAGGAACGAATCGGAGGAGACTATGGGCATGTCCTTCGCCCACCGGATGCTCGGGTCCATCCCCCTCCCGTTGACCGCCTCGCTCCTGTTCGCCGGGGCCTCCTCCGCGTCCGCGCGGGATATGGTGGTCATGGTGGAGCCCGAGGGGGGACCGGAGGCGATCGTCGAGGTCGAGGTCGTGTGGCGCCCGACGCGCCGCGTCCCGTTCTTCAGCTGCTCCCCCAGCTACAACATCCTCTCAGGTCACTTTCAGTGCGACATGAAGAGCGATGCCGTGACTACGAAGCGCATCGAGGCGCGACGTGAGGGGGTGCTCCTGAGGTTCGGGCCCTTTCCGGAGACGCGCTTCGGTGTCTCGGCGTATCGGGTCGAGCGGATCACGGTCCGCCTCCCGACGGAGATCATCGAGGTGCGTGAGAAGGAGCAGCGGCGCGCGGCCGCCGATGTCGCGAAGCCGCCGGAGGCGGCGTACCTCTACTACGAGTCGGCGGAGCATCGTGAGCTCTGGCCGCGCGAGCCGGCGCCAGCGCCGCTGCATCCCGTCGTCGAGTACCTGGAGCACGGATGGCCTCGCCAGATCGTGGTCCGGCCCGAGAGGCTGCGGTTCGGCGTGCGAAAGCTGATCGGCGCGATCTGGGACGGGCTCCGCGAGGTGCGCCGGAGTCCGGACGCGCCGGAAGATCCGTCCCGCGAGGCGGCGTGGGCTGGCTGGCGTTGGCGACGGCATCATGATGGCACCGACCGGCTGGAGCACGAGCCGAGCGGTGCGGTGATCGTCGGCGGCAAGGGGAAGGGGCCAGGGACGATCGGGCTCCGCATCGGGCAGCGCGTGAACATACCCGTTTCACCCTCGCCAGATGACGGCTCCGGCGACCCCGCCCTGGAGGAGACGTTCGAGGTCATCGCAGTCGCCGCCGCGGACGAGCGGGTCCTCGAAGGGCAATGGGGGACCCGGACCCAGTACGGGGAGTCCCGGGACTGGGAGGGCGACAAGGAGGGAATGCTCGGGGAGAGCTCATGGTCGCTTCCGATCGTGCGCTGGCGTGAGCTCGCGGCGCGAGCGGTCCACCCCCGGGGGCTCGTGATGGCGGACGGTAGCGTAAAGGAGGTCAAAGCTTGCTGGCCGGCTTCAGGGAGTCGAGCACCCGGTCCCACAGCGCCAGCTTCTCCTTCTGGTTCTCGCTGCTGGTCTCCATCTCGACCACGATCTCCGGCCGGTCGGGATCGTCCTTGCCGCCGGGGAAGGTCCAGGCGAAGGAGAGCTTCTTCCCCTCGTCCACCTTGAGGATCAGCTCCTCCCCCTTCTCGCCCGCCGCGGTCCGCTTCCCGCTCCGGACCACCGAGAAGGCTCCCGCCAGGCTCAGCCCGGCCCGCATCGACGCCTCGCCCAGCCGCGCCATGAGCCCCTTGGTCTCAGGTTCGACCACGTCCTCGGTCGACACTTCCAGCTTGGCGTGCGATCCCGCCTCCTCGAAACCGACGTAGGCCACCTCTCCGCCATAGGCCGGCTCGGCGATGACGCTCGTCCCGAGGTAGAAGCCGTTCAGGCCTGCAACGGGCCACGCCTCGCGATCCTGGCGTGGCCGCCACGCCTTGGCGACGACCGCGATCCGCTTCAGGACGTCTTCCTTGAACCCGAAGCCCAGGTCCGTCTCCATCGAGAGCGCCTGGCCGTCCTTCTCGAGCAGCGCGGCCAACATGCCGATCTCCTGCATGCTGGAGTGGTGGTACATGGCCGCCTCGAAGCGCGGCCCCAGGGCGCCCTTCCAGACGATCCGCCCGGTCGGGTCCTCCGCCTTCACCGTCGGCTTTCGCATGGCGGTGATGGCTTGCAGCTTGGCGGCCCAGAGGCCCTGGAAGGCCTTCACACCGTCCCCTGTAGCTAATGGAACCTCCTCGAGGTCCAGCATCCCAAACTTGAAGGAGGCTCCCTTGCGCAGATAGGTCGCGGGGACCTGCAAGCAGAACCGCCCCATGCACTCCAGCCTGGACGCCACAATCGCCTCACTCATCCGTCCCTCCTTCTGCGCCGCCGCCGAGCAGGCGGGGCTCGCCAGGGCCAGTGCCACCAGCGCCGCCAACCCGCCTCGCGTCACCGTGCCGCTCACGGGCCGCCCTCCTTCATCCGCAGGAGGCAGAGCCGCCGCACGGCGTTCACCGTGAACTGCAGTGCCGCCTCCTCGCCGTAAGCCGGCTGGTGCTCCATCCCCTTGAACGCGTATTCCGGCTCGCCGCCCTGGCCGGGCACGTCGAAGGCGTGCGACTCGCCCTGCTGCTTCAGCGCCTCGGCCGAGGTCCGCGGCACGGTGCCGTCCCCGTCGTCCGCGGGGCGCTCCATCGAGACGCTGTAGAGCGTGCGCCCCTGCTCCAGGTAGGTCGTGAAGCCGTCCCGATCGAACGTCTGGCCGGGGTACGGGGGCGGGGCCTCGCCGTTCCCCCAGTCGGTGAACTCCTCCGCCTCGAAGCGGATGCGCCCGGCCGAGTGCAGGCCGACCCCCGAGAAGAAGTGGGTCTCGGGGTGCTGGAGGTTGGATGCCAGCTGGTCGTGAACGTCGCGCGCCAGATCCAAGTTCCGGAGGTAGATGTCCCAGGAAGCAGCGGGTGGGAGCTTCGAAGCCCGCCCCGCGTTCTTGGAGCCCTCGCTCTTGGCCCCAATGAGGTAGTCGGGGTTCACCAGCCGCCAGTACCTCTCCTTCTCCCGGTAGATCTCCTGGTACGGATCGCTCGCCGGCATCCTCACCCGCCGGCCCGAGGCGAGGTCGACCACCTCGAGCCAATCGCTCCCGTAGAGCTTGTTGGGCAGGAGGGCCAGGCCGCCGGGCATCTCGGCCAAGGTCTGCGTCACCTCCTTGCCGTCGGTCCCCAGCACCCAGGCCGACATGGTCGAAGCGAGCCCGGACCGCTCGAAGCCCCCCTTCATGCGCCAGTAGCCGGCCCCCGAGCCGTGTACCGGCTGCACGCCGTGCACCACCCCGAGAACCTTGTCGGCTACTCCCTCGAGGCCGCAGGCCCTGCGCGCCACCAGGCCGCCCATGGAGTGCGTCACCAGGATCACCTGGCGGCACTTCTGGTCGGCGTGCTTGGCGATGACCTCCTTGATCCGGTCCGCCAGTTCCTTGGCGGCGAACTCGACATCGGCCGTCCAGTTGTAGCCGTGGGCGTAGACAGGGAAGTCGAAGAAGAGCCCGAGCGGCAGCACCGCGCGCCAGGTCTGCTCCGAGGCGAGCCGCCTCAGGACGGCGCCGTAGGTGCTCCACATCACGCCGCCCCACCGCCGCTCGATCGGGCCCTCCTTCTGGTCGGGCGCCCTGGCCGGCAGCCGCTCGTTGTAGTCCTCGTCGTCGTGGGAAACCTCGAGGAAGGTGTCCTTGTAGGTGTTCCCGACCAGCTTCTCCTTCTTCTTGCCGCCCCGCTGCCAGAACATGCCGTAGGTCTTGAGCATCCAGAGCCCGCCCCAGCGGTCGGGGTCCCAGACCACCTTCTTGCTCTTGGCCTGCTTCAGCCGGCTCCCCATGATCCCCGGCAGGAAGATGATCGGGATGGCCTCCCGCTTCACTTTGAGGTCGTAGCGCACCCCGGCCTGCACGTCCGTGATCGGCTCCTTCAGCTCCCACCACCAGCGCTCAGCCACGGTCAGCCTCCCCTGCGCCCGAGCTCGGTGGGGTCCTTGACGGAGGGGAAGGCCACCTGGCACGCGCCCGGCTTCACGCCGCCGACGAGGAGCCTTCCCGACTCGCTGATCGAGCGCTTCTTCTTCCCCTGTCCCGGCAGCGTCACCTCGACCTCGAGCCCACCCCAGGGGCGCCCGGCCTCGTCCGTGAAGCGGACGTCCATCACCTTGGTCGCCACCGTGTCCTTCAGCGCGGCGACCTGGGCCGACCCGCCCGCCGCCGAGGCCCCCGACACCTTCTGCACCTGGGCGCCCTTGAGCTTCACCGGTCAGCCCTCCTCGATGGTCACGTCACTCCCGGAGAGCACCACCGCCCCGGACGCCTTCATCTCCAGCGCCACCTTCCCACCCACCATGACCTTGAGCGTGTCGGCCTCCAGCGTCCCGGCCTTCGCCAGCAGCGCCATCGCCTGCGGCAGCGACAGCTCCAGCTTGCCGTCGATGACATGGGTGACGTCCTGGCCCGTGGCGATCATGACGCGACCGGTGATCTCCAGCTCCGCCCCGCCCTTGGTGTCGGAGGCCCGACCGCCGCCCACGGTCTCGTCGCGTACCCCGCCGACCACCTCCACCGCCGCGCCAGCCACCTCGGTGGACTTGAGCCCGCCGACCGCCTGGTTGTGCACGCCGCCCACGTTGACGAGGTAGATGCCGCCCACAGTGAGCGCCGCTGCCAGCCCCACGCTCTGGGCGCTGGCCGCCGCCACACTCACCGTCTGGTTCCCGCCCACCGTCACCGCCTGCGCCGCGGCCACCTGCTCGACGTGCGCCACCCCCACGGACGTCGTGCGGGCCCCAGCCACCGTCAGCGTCCGGTTCTGGCCCACGGCGCCGGCGTCGTCCACCCCCACCCGCAGCGACTGGTTCCCGAGCACGGTCTTGGTCCGGTCCTTCGCCACCTCCAGGGCCTCGTTGGCTTGCACGCTGCGCGTGGCGTCGTTCTCGACCACCGAGTTCTGGTCCTTCTGCGCGTGGAGCCAGACCTCCTCGGCTTCCTTGGCGTCCTCCAGCCGCAACTCATTCGAGCCCCCGCCACCGGTGCTCGAGTCGGTCCGGAGCGTGGAGCGCGTCTTGTCGCCCGGCAACGCCACCGGCGGCGGGTTCTGGCCGTTGTAGACCGCCCCGGCGACCAGCGGCCGGTCCGGGTCCCCTTCCAGGAACCGGACCACCACCTCCTGCCCGACCCGCGGCACGAAGCTCGCTCCCATCCCGGCGCCGGCCCAGGCCTGCCCCACTCGCACCCAGCAGCTCGACCGGTCGTCCCGCGCCCCGTCGCGATCCCAGTGGAAGAGCACCTTCACCCGCCCGTGCTCGTCCACGTGGGCCTCCTCGCCGGAGGCCCCGACCACGGTGGCCGTCTGGATCCCGGCCACGCGCGGCGCGGGCGTGCGCCGCCGCGGCCGGTAGGGGCGCGACGCCTCGATGGCCGTGAGCTCGTTCTGGTAGGTCGCCTCCACCGCCCCGCCGCCGGTGCCGGGCCGCCCCTGCGTCCCGCGGTGCACCACCCGCACCGCCAGCAGCTTCACGTTCATGGTCCCGTCGCCGTGGTCCGCCACCTCGAAGGTAGCGCCCGGCAGCGCCGCCAGGCTGGTCCCGCTCGCCGCGTAGGTCGCCTGGCCGAACTGGAGCGTCTCCAGCCGCAGCGCCGCCAGCCGCCGCCCGTCGCCCGCCTCCACGTAGCCACCCGGGTACTCATAGTCCTCCAGCGCCCCGCTCCCGGAGCTGGCGGTGAGGTCCAGCGCCGGCCGCGCGAAGTCGTAATCGCGCCGGGCCGCCGCAGCGGTGGTCACCCGCCGTGACCGCTCCAGCCGGGAGAGGTGCTCCGCGGCGTCGCCCTGGCCAGTGTCTGGCCGGTACGGCACCTGCGCCCCGCCGTCCGCGGCGGCGCTCGGCGAGTCGCCCAGCACCAGCTCGTGCCGCCCCGGCCCGTGCTCGAAGCGGTACCAGATGCCCTCCGCCTCCAGCAGGCGCGACACGAAGGCGAGGTCGCTCTCCCGGTACTGCGCCACGTACTCCCGCGTCGGGTAGCTGCCGGACAGCGAGGCGCGCTGCACCACCCCGTGCTCGTCGAGCACCGCCGCCACGATCGCGGGCACGGTCTGCTCCTGGAAGATCCGGCTCCGCGAGGTGCGCCCCAGCCGCCACAGCTTCGGCTCGATCCGGATCCGGTACTGCGGCACGCCGGCCGCGACCCCGGTCAGCACCAGCCGGGTCGCCTCACCGTGTACCACCCGCTCCTCGCCGCTGGGCCGCCGCAAGGTCAGCTCGGCCTCCTGGCCCGCCAGCGCCTCCAGGTCGAGGGGCTCCCCGTCCCGCCGCAACAGCTCCACCTCGAAGGCGAACGGCTCCGAGAGCCCTTCGCGGCCCTCCACCCGAAGGACCGCCAGCTCGGCGTCGCCGAGGCTGCCGAGCTGGAGCCCGAACTTGATGCGTGCGCCGGATGCCATCAGCTCCTCCCGATCACCATGGGCCCACTGCGGCCGTCGCCGACCGGGCCGGCTCGAGCGCAGCCCGGTCCGCTCGTCACGGCGCCACCCGCCGCTGGATTCGGCCCATGCCCGCATAGGCCCATACCTCGCCGCCGGTCCCGAAGCGGATGGGCGTGATCCGCGACACCGCCGCCGGCTTCTCCCGCGACCAGCTCCGTCCGCCGTCATGACTCACGAGCAGGAAGTGCTCCGGAGCCCGGTCGCCCGCCCCGACGTCGCACCCGGCGAGCAGCAGGTGCTGGCCCTCGACGTGGAGCCGCTCAGGCAGGAAGTGGTCCAGCGTGGCGCGCCGCTCCGGGGGTCGCCCGGGCTCGACACGGTCGACGCCGACCGGACCGCGCTCGCCGAGGCGGCTCACCACCCAGGCGGACCCGTCGGACGCCGCCTCCACCCAGGCAGGGAGCGTTCCCTCCTGGAGCCGGACCTCGGTGGCCCCCTCGCTCGTGACCCGGCGCAGGCGCGCTCCCTCAGCGGCCCAGACACCTCCCCTCCCGTCGAAGGCCGGCGCGAGGGCGTCGACCGTGAAGGTGCCGGGCGCGGTCGCCAGGACCTCCTTCCAGGTGGCGCCGTCGTCCTCGCTGGCTAGCACCGCCCGGTCGGACCAGCCCCAGCCGCGCCCCGGCGAGGCGAAGTGGATGCCGATGAGGTCGGGCGGCGGCGGCGGTCGCGGCCTCCATGTCTCACCACCATCGACCGACCTCTCGAGGAAGGCGATCCGGCTCCCGTCCTGGAAGCCGGCCACGCCCAGGGCGTAGTGGACGCCGGCGCCGGCCGACGACGCCTGGAGCATCTCGCCTCGCCCGGCGTGGACCTGGCGCCAGGCGCCGTCACCTGGCGCGAGCCTGAGGATGACGGCCTCCTGGCGCGCCAGGAGGTCGGTGATGAGAGCGCCCGGAGGGATCTCGCCGCTCAGGCGGTGACCGAAGACGAGGCCCATCCCGCCCTCGAAGAGCAGGTCGTCGGTCTCGAATGGCGGCTGGAGGGCCGGCTTCACGAAGGTCCAGGTGGCCACCGCATGCTCCTTTGTCGGCATCACGACCAGCGCCGCGACGACCAGCGCCGGAACGGCGAGCAGGGCGCGCTGCGCTGGCGTCACTTGAAGAGATCCCTGAAGTACTGCACCACGTCGGCGGCGACCTGCTTGGCCCCATGACCGGCGTCTGACGCATAGGCGCCGGCGTCACGCGCGGCCACGTCCCCAGCCTGCTGCCAGGTGGCGCCCGAGAGCCATTCCTTGGCGTCCGGTGTCGCGGCGACCCTCGCCTTGTCGCCGAGGGGCAGGTCGTGGAGGCCGGCGTTCCAGTAGGCGTCGGCGTGGGTGCCGAAGGCGAACTTCCGGAAGGCGGGGCCGTCGAGCTCGATGGCCGGCGCCCGCGCCAGCCCGCCCTCCATGGCCACCTGCAGGTTGCTGCGGGCCCGGGCCAGCCAGGCCTTCCCGGGGGCCGACAGCGTGGGCGCCAGCACGGTGGAGAAGCGGACGCAGTACTTCTTGCCGTAGCCGAGGTAGTAGTCCGGCGGGCGGTGCGCGCAGCCGCGGTGGCGCACGCCGAAGTCGTCCTGCCGCCGCTGGTAGTACTCGCAGTCACCCATGGCCACGGGCGGAACCTTCGCCTGGCACACCGCCGGCGGCGCGGCCGCGACCGGTGTCCCCCCCGCGGTGGCGCGGGCCCCCGGCGAGGCGCCCTCCAGCTTCCGGATGGTCCCGCCTCTCAGGAGGACCGGCGTCACGGTGGCCCTCCGCCCCCGGAGGCGCTCCTGGCTTCGGTGGCCACCTCAGTTCTCCGTGATCTTGGAGCCCTTGAGCACCAGGTTCCCGCTGGCATTCACCTCGATCTTGCTACCCTTCAGCACGATGTCGCCGCTCTTCTTCACCTCGAAGGTGGCGGAGCCGACCTTGAGCGTGAACTTGTCGTCGGCGCTGAGGATGATCTCCTTGGCCTTGAGCGTGTAGTTCCCCTTGACCGCCTGCTGGAACTTGCCGCCCACGTTCACGGTCAGGTCCTTGCCCACCTTGAGCGTGCGCGACTTCCCCACCGTCTCGGAGAGGTCACCGCCCACCTTCATGGTGCGCGAGCCCATCACCGTCTCGGTCTTCTTGGCGCCCACCACCTCCACCTTGGCGCCGCCGATCTCCTCCGACTTGAGCCCGCCCACGAGCTCGTTCATGGCGCCCCCCACCGTCACCGCGTAGGCGCCGCCCACGTTGAGGGCCTTGGCCAGCCCCACCGACTCGGCAGAGGCGAGCGCCACGGTGACGCTCTGCGCCGCCCCGACCGACACCGACTGGTCTCCGCCCACGGTCTCGACGTGGGCGCCGCCCACCGTGGTGGTCCGGTTGGCTCCCACGCTGAGCGCCTGGTTCCCCGCCACGGTGCTGGTGTCGTTCTCGGCCACCTGGAGCGCCTGGCTACCGCCCACCGACCGGCTCCGGTCGCCCTGCACCTGGAGCGTCTGGTTGCCGCCCACCTTGGCCGTCTGGTCGTTCTCGACCACGACGTTCAGGTCCTTCTGAGCGTGCAGGTAGATCTCCTCCTGCCCCTTGGCGTCTTCGTAGCGCAGCTCGTTCGAGCCGCCGCCGCCCGGGCTGCTCTCGGTGCGGAGCGTGCTCCTGGTCTTGTCCCCGGGCAGCGCCACGGGCGGCGGGTTGGCGCCGTTGTAGACGCTGCCGGTGACCAGCGGCTGGTCCGGGTCGCCCTCCAGGAACTCGACCACCACCTCCTGGCCCATGCGCGGCAGGTAGAGGGCCCCCCAGCCCGGCCCGGCCCACGACTGGGCCACCCGGATCCAGCAGCTCGCCCGGTCGTCGCGGTTCCCCTCGCGGTCCCAGTGGAACTGCACCTTCACCCGGCCGTGCTCGTCGGTGTGGATCTCCTCGCCGGCCGGGCCCACCACCACCGCCGTCTGGGCGCCGGGGATGACCGGGCGCGCCGTGCGCCGCTCGGGCCGGAAGGGGACGGACTTCTCGAGGCAGGTGAACTCGTTCCGGTAGCTCTCCTTGTCGAGCGACTTCGCCTCGACCCCCGGCAGCCGGCCACGCTGGTGCCCGCGGTGGGTCACCGAGAGCACCACGTACTCGCCGTTCAGCTCGTGGACCGGGTGGTCCGAGAGCTCGAGGAGGTAGCCCGGGACGAGCCGCTTGCACGGGCTGGAGCCGGCATGCTGCAGCGCCCAGGCCCGCTCGGCCTCCAGCCGGACCTGCGCCCGCGCCTCGCCCACCGCCGGCTGGCGGTGGCCGGCAGGGTAGTCGTAGACCTCCAGGTTCTCCTCGTCGCCGCCGGCGCCGCGGCTCGCCGTGAGGTCGAGGGCCGGTCGGTGCTCGTCATAGTCCCGCAGGGTCACCTTCCCCGAGCGCAGCTCGCGGACGGCCGAGAAGCGGTCGGCGTGGTCGGTGTCGGCGGAGAGGCTGCTCTTCTCGCGGAAGGCGAGCTTGGCGCCGCCCGGGAGCGGCTTGTGGACGGAGGGCGCGTCGCCGAGGACCATGACGTGGCCGCCCGGTGCGTGCTCGAAGAGGTAGAAGATCCCCTCCTCTTCCAGGAGGCGGGAGACGAAGTCGAGGTCCGATTCCCGGTACTGCACGCAATAGCCGCGCTCCGGGTAGGTCGCCGCCAGGGCGAGGCGGTGCTCCACCGACCCTTCCTTCAGCACCTTGCCGACGATCTGCGGGACCGTCATGTTCTGGAAGATCCGGCTGCGCGCCACCTTGGAGAGCCGCCAGAGCCTGGGCACCACGGTGAGCCGGAGCCGGCGGCGGTCCTCGCCGGTGCCCTCCTCCCAGGCCCGCACCCGGGCCACCATCCCGTGGAGGTCGCGCACCGCGCCGTCGCCGGCCTCGGCGTGCAGCGCGGCCGGCTCGCCGAGGAGCGCCTGGGTGTCGACCTCGACGCCGGGCCGGATGAGGACCGTGACGTCGAGCTCGAAGGGCACCGAGAGCCGCTCCTCGGCCTCGAACGACAGCACCTCGAGGTCGCCCGGACCGTGCGGGCCCGCCTCCAGCTCGTACTCGACCGATGGCGCTGCGGTGGCCATGCACACTCCCGTCCCAGGTGTCCTGAGTCCTCATTGAACCACACCTTGGGCGACTGTGACGGCGCGTGTTTCGGCCGATCGTGAACGTCGAGATCGGCGTCGTGACCGGCCTCGCGGACGGATCCGCTGGGCAGCCCGCCGCCTGTCGTTCGACAGAGCCCCGTCCGCGCTGAAACCATTGATGATTCCGACGGCGCCGCTGCCCTGATTCGTGGCCTCGATGGACACGATCACCGCCGGTTGACAGAAAGCGATGCATCCGTCGTTCCGTGCGACCGCCTCGCCCAAACGCACACACGGTGGAGCTCGAGTTTCGGGCTCCTCTTTCGAAACTAGACCTGATAGTCAACGTGGAGTTCGAGTCCCAGACCGCCGCGCGTCGCGGTCGGCTCTTCGGGATCGAGAGGGACCACCGCGTGCTCCGCACCTTCGTCGCCATCCTTGCGGCCGCCTCAGCTGAAGGGCTGCGTGGCCGAGCGGATGCCGGTCGCGGCGATCCTGCCCTTCGTGCGCGACCTCTGTCGTACGGCTTGGAGCCGGCCTCCGTCGGCGCTGGACGCCGTTGATCGCCGATCAACGAGCGCTGCTCTCCACCCATCGGTTCTCGGTGAGCACGGTACACATGCCCGTGCGCCGCGCCGCGATCCCGTGGCAGACGCGCGGAGGTGGAGATGTCCGCTGGAATCGTCGCCGCGTTGCACGGAGGGACCCCTCGTCGGAGGACCGGCGCGGCACGGCTCGCGCTCGGCGCCGCGATCGCGATGTCGGTCGCGTCCGCGGAACCGGCCCGCGCGGTCGCGCTCACGCTCGAGCAGGCCGAGGCGCGCGCCCTCGCGGCGAGCCCCGCCGCGCGGGCTGCTCGACTGGAGGTCCTCGCCGCGCGAGCACGGACCGGGCAGGCCTACGCGCGCCACCTCGGAGAGGGGGACCTGGTGGCGGCCGCCAGCCGGTACGAGGGTGCCCGCATCCTCCGCCCGATCACCGGCCCGATCACGCCCGCGGCGATGGCCGGCGTGCCGTACGATCGCGATCAGCTCCGCTACGGTGTGGCGTGGCAGGTCCCGCTCTTCGCCGGCGGCGCGCTCGTCCTCGGCGACGAGGCGGCGCGGCTTCTCGAGCGCGCCGCAGAGGACCAGGCGGCCCACGCCCTCGAGGAGATCCGGTACGAGGTGCGCGCGGCGTACCGCAGCGCGCTCGGCGTGCTGCATGCGCTCGACGCCGCGGCCGCCTACGAAGAGGCCCTCGCTCGCGACGAGGAATCGGCGCAGCTCGAGGTGCGGACCGAGGCCTGGTCGGCGGCCGATGCGGCGAAGGTGAGCTTCGCGCTGGCGAGCGCCCGGGCCCGCCGTGCTGCCCTCGAGGCGCGGCGCCGCGATACCATGGCGCTCCTGGCTGCGCTCATGGGCGACGAAGCCATGAGCGATGACGCGCTCGCGGACGTCGCGCCCGCGCTGGCGCCGGACAGGCGCTCGCCCGCGGAGCTCGCGGCCGCCTCGGAGCGCCGCCGCCGCGACCTCGCTGCGGCGAGGGAAGCGAGCGAGTCGCAGTCGAAGCGAGCGAGCGGTGTGCGCGCCGGGTTCTCGCCGCAGCTCGCGTTCGCCGGGAACGTTCTCTGGTACGCCGGACCCTCCCTAGCTCGCCCCATCGAGACCTACGAGCTCACGCTCCAGCTCCGGATCCCGATCCTGGCCGACGTCGGCCGGGCTTTCGCTGCGCGCGAGGCGGACGCCACCGCCGCGCAGGCGGCGGAGCGCGAGCGCGCGAAGCGGTTGGAAGTGCGGCGCCAGGTCGTCGACGCGCTCGGACGCGGCGACGCGGCGCGCGCCGCGCTGGAGGCCGGGACCTCGCAGCGGGCGCTCGGCGCCGAGGTCGCGCGCGTCGAGAAGCTGAAGCTCGATGCCGGGACCGGAAAGGTGGAGGACTATCTCGCTGCACGGGCGCAGGAGCTCGAGGGCGAGACCGGGTATTGGCAGGCGCTGTACGCGGTGCAGACCGCGAACGACTACCTCGCCCTCGCCACGGGCGCCGGAGAGACGCCATGAAGAAGATCGTCGCTGCTGCCGTCCTGCTCACCGTCGCCGCGGGCGTGGCACTCGCCTCGAAGCGTGCGCGCGCGATCGCGGCGCTCGAACCACCCGCCGCCGCGCCGCTGCCCGTCGCGGTCGCCGCCGTCCGGGAAGCGGCGGTGGCCGAGGCGGTGCGCACCGTGGCGCTGATCCAGGCCGAGACCGCCACGACCGTGGCTGCGCAGGTGGCGGGGACGCTGGTGGAGGTGCTGCGGCGGGAGGGCGACCGGGTTCGCCCCGGCGACCGCCTCGCCCGTATCGACCCGCGGACGCTCGACGACGCTGTCGAGGCGGCGCGCGCACGGGCCGCGGCCGCCACGGAGGAGTTGGCGCATCAAGAGGCCGTCCACCGGCGGAGTGAGGCGCTGTTCGCCGGGAGCGCGATCTCGCGGCAGGCGCTCGACGCCAGCCGCGCGCAGCTCGAAGCAGCCCGAGCGGCCGAGGTCACTGCGCGACGCGGGCTCGAGACCGCGCGCACCGCGCGCGGCTACGCGGAGGTCATCGCGCCGTACGCCGGGGTCGTGGCCGGACGGCTCGTCGAGCCGGGTGATCTCGCGGCACCGGGGAAGCCACTGTTCATCTTGCAGGTCACCGGCAAGGTGCGGCTGCTCTCCAAGCTGTCCCAATCCTCGCTCGCCGGCGTCGCCGCCGGGACCGCGGTGACCTTCTCGTCGGGCGACCGGACCGTGACAGGCCGCGTGACCCGCGTCTATCCGGCGCTGGACGCGTCCCGGCTGGGCAGCGTCGAGACCGTCCTGCCCGAGGCACCGTTCGGGCTACCGCCGGGCGCGGTGGTCGCGGCGACCTACGACGCGCGCCCGGTCCGCGGCATCGTGGTCCCGTTGCTCGCGCTGCTCGACGGGCTGCAGGAGACGCTCGTCGTGCGGGTGGGCGAGGGCCGCGCCGATCCAGTCCCGGTGGACGTGATAGGACGCGGCGCGCGCCAGGTGGTCGTCGCGGGCGCGCTCGCTCCAGACGACCTCGTCGTCACCGGGCTCCCGAGCGAGCTCATGGCGCTGACACGCGGCAGGTCCCTGCGGGTCGCGACGTACGGGAAGCCCGTCTCGCGGGAGGGCTCGCCGTGAGCTTCGTCGCGCGGTACCTGAAGAAGCCACACCTGCTCCTCTCGGTCGTGCTGCTGCTCTCCGTGGTAGGCGTCGTCGGCTACTTCCGCATGCCGGTGAACCTATTCCCGGACAGCGAGCGGCCGCAGATCGCGGTGGTGACCGTCTGGCGAGGCGCGTCCGCGGACGATCTGTCCTCCGAGGTGAGCCGCGTCATCGAGAAGGAGGTGAGAACCGTCGACCTCGCCCGCCGGGTGACCTCGACCTCGAACGACGAGGTGTCGGTCGTCAGCGCGGAGTTCGAGTACGAGAAGGGGCTCGACTCGGCCGCAACCGACGTGCGGAACGCGCTGGACCGGGTTCGGCCGCTGCTCCCGGCCGACATCCGACCGTTCCAAGTCTTCAAGATCTCATCCGCGACGCCAGCGATCCTCACCCTCTCCGTGCGTCCGAAGGAGGGGTCTCACCTCGACCTCGCCATGGTCCGGCGGCTCGCGGACAACGCGCTGAAGGAGCGGCTCCTCGCGCTCGCCGAGGTCGGGAACGTCGAAGTCTTCGGCGGGTACCAGAGCGTCGTTCAGGTCACGTTCGATCCGGACCGATTGCAGGCCTACCGCCTCTCGCCCAGCCAGGTCGCGTCCGCGCTCGCGGGCACCAACCGCAACACGCCCGAGGGGCTCGTCGTGACGGACGAGACGCACCTCTTGCTGAAAAGCGTCGGCGAGTTCCGGACAATCGAGGACGTCGCCGCGGCGGTCGTCAGCGCCGGCCCGGGCGCGCCGGTGTACCTGCGCGACGTCGCGACGGTCCGGCCCGGGATCCAGGAGCGGCTCTCCGCGTTCCACGGCAACGGGCGGCCGGCGATCGGCATCAACGTGCAGCGGCCGCTGTCCGGGCACGCGCTCCCCACGATCCGCTCGGTGCTCGCGGCCGTGCCCACGCTGGAGCGCGAGTACCCCGGACTCGCCTTCGAGGTGGTGGAAACGCAGCGCGAGCTCATCGAGAAGAGCGTGTCGAACATGGCCGACGCGCTCCGCGACGCGATTCTGATGACCGCCCTCGTCATCTTCCTGTTCCTCGCCGACGTGCGCGGGACGCTTCTCGCAGCGATCTCGATCCCCTTCACCTACCTCGTCACGTTCGCGTTCATGTGGCTCTTCGGATTCGAGCTCAACATCGTGACGCTCACCGGTATCATCGTCGGCGTCGGCATGCTCCTCGACGACGCGATCGTGGTGCTCGAGAACATCGAGCGGCACTACCACGAGCTCGGCAGGGACCTCGGTGACGCGGTCGTGGGCGGGACCGAGGAGGTGATGCTCGCCGTCTTCTCGGGGACCTACGCCACCGTCGTCGTCCTCGTGCCGATCGTCTTCGTCGGCGGCTACGTCCAGACGGTGCTCCGGCCGCTCAGCCTGACGCTCTCGATCGCGCTCGTCGCGTCGTACGTGGTCTCGGTCACGGTCCTTCCCATCCTCGCGCCGGCGATCCTGCGGCTCGGTGGGAGGATGGAGAAGTGGCGCTGGGAGCGGCGCCTCGAGCGCTTCGTCTCGGAGAGGGTCCTCGGGCCGGTGCAGGAGTTCTTCGTGCGCGCCCTCCGCGTGGCGCTGCGCCGGCCGCTCGCGTTCATCCTTGGTGCGGTGGTCCTCCTCGCCGTCACCGGCCGCTTCATCACGCCGCTCGTCGGCCGCGATCTCATGCCGCCGATGGACACGGGCATCTTCCGCGTGACCTTCGAGACGTATCCGAACGCCTCGCTCTCCCGCACCGAGGAAACCCTCGGCCAGGTCGAGAGGATCGTCTGGGATCAGGGTGGGGTGATCCGCACCTCGTCGACGCTCGGCTCCGAGCCGGGAGTGCTCTCGTTCGGCTCGGGGCGCAACCCGCAGCAGGCGTTCGTGAGCGTCACCCTGGTGGACCGCTTCCACCGGGGCCGGACGCTCTGGGAGGTCGAGGACGCCGTCCTGCGCCGCCTGCGCGAGGTCCCCGGCATCCGCTACCCGGCGGTCTTCGATTACGGCGCGAGCTCGCTCTCGACCATCCGGTCCACGGTGGACCTCATGATCTCCGGACCCGACCCCGTGGTCCTCGACCGGCTCGCCGCCGAGGCGGAGCGGCGCCTGTCCACGGCCGGCGGGATGCGCGCGATCGTGCGGACCTGGACGCTCGATCGCGCCGAGCTGCACTTCTCGCCCGCCGCTGAGTTGCTGACTCTCACGGGCGCTGACCCGACGGCCGTGACGGCGCAGCTCGGCACGCACGTCCAGGGTAGCCCGGCGACGCTGTTCCGCGTTCCGCAGCAGGACTCGTTCCCGATCTGGCTCCAGGCCGCGCCGTCCCGCAGGGCCGCGGCGGCGGACCTCGCCACGCTGCCCGTCTTCACTCCGACAGGTCCGGTCCCCCTGTCGTCGCTCGGAATGGTCGAACGAGCGATCGTTCCGACCTTGCACACGCGCCAGAGCCTGGTCGAAACGGTGGATGTGCTCGGCTACCGGCGCACCGACGCGGTGACGCACATCGGCGCCAACGTGGACCGCGCCCTTGCCGGCTTCGAGCTCCCGCCCGGCTACACGCTGACGGATGAGGGCGAGCGCAAGGCGATGGGCGAGTCGTTCTCGGCGCTCACGGCGGCGCTCCTGCTGGGGCTCGTCCTCCTCTACTTCTCGCTCGTCCCGGCGTTTCGGTCGTTCCTCCATCCGCTGACGATCATGGTGGCGATCCCTCTCGCAGTCATCGGCGCGGTCTGGGCCATGCTCCTGACCGGAAAGCACCAGTGCATGCCCTCGTCCATGGGGATGATCTTGCTCGCCGGGATCGTGGTGAAGAACAGCATCCTGCTCATCGACTTCATCCAGGAGGCGCGCGCGCGCGGCGCCTCGATCGAGGAGGCGCTCATCGACTCGGTGCGGGTCCGGACGCGGCCCATCCTGATGACGGCCGTCGGCACCGCAGTCGGCATGCTCCCCATCGCGCTCGAGTGGGCCATCGGGCTCGAGCGGCTCTCGCCGCTGGCGATCGTGGCCATCGGGGGCCTGCTCGTCTCCACCTTCCTGACGCTCGTGTACGTGCCACTCATCTACGACCTGTTCGAGCGGGCGCGGGCCTGGCTCGGGCGCGTCCCGGCGGCGATCCGCGCGCGCGCTGCGGAGGGGATCCGCTCGCGCTAGCTGGCGCGGCGCGCGCTCCGGTCGGCGGCGCTCCGGTCGCCCGCGCGCCGGGCGGCCCGCCGGAGCCCCGCGTCGTCGAGGACCTGGAAGCGCCGCGGCGCGAGCCGGTGCAGTACGCGCGCCTCCACGAGCTTCGTCACCGCGCGAGAGAAGCTCTCGGGAGTGACGCCGAGCGCACTCGCGAGCTCCCCCGAGCGTACAGGGAGCTCGATGACGGTGAGACTGCCGGCGGCGTTCCTCGGCAGGAGCGAGACGAGGGCGTCCGCGACCCGCGGCAGCACGCTCGGCATCGGCGCGCGCTCGATTCGGACGAACGCGTCGCGGAGCCGCCCCGAGAGCACTCCGAGGATCGCGATCGCCATCGACGGATCTCGCGTGAGGGCGGCCACGAACTCGGAGCGTGGCATCACCCGCGCGACTACATCGGTCAGGGCCCGCGCGCTCGCCGGGTACGGCCGCCCATCGAGGAACGGCATGAAACCGCACGCGTCGCCTGGGCCGAACAGGTACAGCGTCGCCGCGCTCCCGCCCGGGAGGGTTCGGTACACCTTCACGTGGCCGGAGTGGATGAGGACGTAGAGTCCGGCGTCGTCCCCCTCCCGCCAGAGAAGCTCACCGGCGCGGAACGTGCGCCACCGGAGATGAGGCGCGAGGATCACGGCCTCATCCTTCAGGCGTTCGGCCGTTGCTCCCATGGGCGCCATGACGCCATGCTGGACACCATGCTGTCAACTACAGTATGATGTCTCACGCATCAAGGAGGCTCTCGTGCCCCGTACCGAGAAGCGCACGTACCGTCATCTCCCTGCGTTCGTCCTGCTCGTGCTCACCGATGGCCCGCTGCACGGCGGTGCGATCCATGCCGCGCTGCTCGAGCGCACACCCGAGTTCAAGGCCGACACCGGCGCGGTCTACCGGACGCTCCAGCGTCTCGAGAAGGACGGCGAGGTCCGCGCGGAGTGGGACACCTCGATCCCCGGACCGGCGCGACGGATCTATCGCCTGACGCCCGCCGGCTGGCACAAGCTCGATGTCTGGAAGAAGGACATCGAGCACCGCATCGCGAATCTCCGGTACTTCCTGGTCACCTACGCGGACGCGCAGCGTGCGCGGAGCCTGCCATGAGCACGTTTCGTATCGCCCTCGCCAACCTCCCCTATCCCGCCTCGCCTGCGGAGGCCGTCACGCTCGCCGAGCAGGCCATCGCTCACGCGGCGGTCGAGCGCGCGGGGCTGATCTGCTTTCCGGAGTGCTTCATCCCTGGGTACCGCGCGCCGGGGAAGCCCGTGCCGCCTCACGACCCGGCGTTCTTCGAGCGGGCGTGGGCAGCCGTGGCCGCCGCGGCCGCGAGGGCGCAGGTGGCCGTCATCCTCGGCACGGAGCGCCGAGTCGGAGAGGGGCTCCGTATCACGGCCTTGGTCGTCGGCCCTGACGGCACGGTCGCCGGGTGGCAGGACAAAGTGCAGCTCGACCCCTCCGAGGACGGCCTCTTCTCGCCGGGCACGGAGCGGCACCTCTTCCGCGTGGGTCCCATGGCTTTTGGTATAGCCATCTGCCACGAGGGCTGGCGCTATCCGGAGACGGTCCGCTGGGCCGCCCGCGGTGGCGCCCACGTGGTGTTCCACCCCCACTTCGGCGAAGCCGAGCCAGGCGGGTACCGGCCGACGAGCTTCGGCGACCCGGCCAACACCTTCCACGAGAAGGCCATCCTCTGCCGCGCCGCCGAGAACACGTGCTACTTCGCGTCCGTGAACTGTGCCGGCGAGGGCTCGCCGACGACCTCGGCGGTGGCCCGGCCCGACGGCACGCTGCTCGCGTCGCAGCCTTACGGGAAGGCGGGGCTGCTCATCGTCGACCTCGATCTCGCCGAGGCTACCGGCCTGCTCGCCCGGCGCTGCCGGGCCCCCTGACCCGTGGTCGGCCGGGTGGCCGCGCAGCTCTCAGGCCGCCGGCGCGGCGCAAGTCTTCACGCCGAGCGCCCGGAGGGCGCTGCCCATCGGGCAGAAGCCGGTGATCGCGCTCTGGGCCGTCATGAAGCCGACGAAGCCGGTGATCCAGAGCCAGCTCTGGCTGTGAAACACGGGGCTGGCGGGCGCACCGAGCGCGAGTGACAGCACGACGAAAGAGCCTGAGAAGAGCTGAACGTAGCGGCTGACGGTCATGTGCCACCATCTGCTCGCGCCCCGGCGCACTCATTGACTGCAGTCAACGAACGACCGTTTCTCGCCTCGAATGTCGCCCTCACACCCGCCCCGGAGGTGCGCGCGTGCTCCTGGCGAGCCGTTGCACCTCGTTACATCTCGGACACCGCCTGGAAAAGCGCCTCCCGCATTCTCCTCTCCTCGAGAGAGGAGCACCCGGTGAGAAGGAAGCTGGTCCTCGGAACCCTGCTCGTCATCGCGGCCAGCGCATCCGTCGCTTGGGTGGCGCGCGCCATGGCGAGCCGCAGCCCGGCGCGGGCCCGCGGTGCGGAGGTCGCGCGCGCCGTCCGAGGAGACATCACGTCGGTGGTCAAGGCGACTGGCGTCATCCGCGCGGTGGTGGGGGCGGAGGTGCGCGTCGGCTCCACCGCCTCCGGCGTGGTGAGGAAGCTCCGTGTTCGCGTGGGCGATTGGGTCGAGAAGGGAGAGCTCCTCGCGGAGCTGGACACCGACGAGCTCGCGGCTCGGCGCGGTCAGGCGGCCGCGGCGCTCGCCTCGACCCGCGCCGCCGCGAGGTACGCCGCAGCGGAGCTGGAGCGGAAGCGGGCGCTGGCGGCGCAAGAGGCCGTGTCCCGGAGCGATCTGGACCTCGCCGAGCGCACCTTCGCCGTCGCGCGTGCGGCAGAGGAAGAGGCCCAGGCCAGCCTCGATCTCTCGAGCGTACAGCTCGCCCACGCGCGGATATGGGCCCCCATCCGCGGCGCCGTGGCGTCCGTGGCGACGCAGCAGGGCGAGACGGTGGCTGCGAGCTTCGCAGCGCCGACCTTCGTCACCATCGTCGATCTCGATCGCCTGGAGGTGTGGGCCTACGTCGACGAGACCGACATCGGGCGCATCCGGCCGGGCCAGGAGGCGCGGTTCTCCGTCGACACGTATCCGGGCCGCGAGTTCGGCGGGCGGATCGCGGACATCCATCCCAAGGCCGAGATCAGGGACAACGTCGTGAATTACGTGGCGGTGGTGGGGTTCGCTTCCCAGCGCGACGCGATCTTGCGTCCCGAGATGACCGCCGCGGTTCGCATCGTCACCGAGAAGCGTGTCGGCGTGCTCACGGTTCCGCGGCGCGCCGTGCGCCGGGAACAGGGACGCTCCTTCGTGCTCGTCGGCGAGGGCGACCGCGTGGAGCGGCGCTGGGTCACGACCGGCGGCAGCGACGAGAGCCGCTGGGAGATCGTCGACGGGCTCCGGGAAGGCGAGAGCGTGCTGATCCGCGGCGGGGGCGATGCCACGCCGGCGGGAGGGGTGGAGGGGTCCATGAACGGGAGGAGCTCATGATCACGCTGGAAGGAATCGGTAAGGTCTATCCGAGCACGGGCGCCGATCCGGTTCGGGCGCTGAAGGGGATCACGCTTCGGATCGGGCGCGGCGAGCTCGTGGCGGTGGTGGGCTCGTCGGGCTCGGGGAAGTCGACGCTCCTCAACGTCCTGGGCCTGCTGGACCGGCCCAGCGAGGGGCGGTACGTCCTCGAGGGCCGGGACGTCTCCACTGCGCCGTCCGACGAGCAGGCGCGGATCCGGAACGCGCGGATCGGGTTCGTGTTCCAGGCCTTCCGCCTCCTGCCGTGGGCAAGCGCGCTCGAGAACGTCGAGCTGCCCCTCCATTACTCCGAGCGAGCGCGTTTCGACGGACTCGCGCGCGCGGCGCTCGAG
>WNGL01000980.1_pt1 | contig 34521 bp, 30 predicted proteins | sample 5400591 | NCBI WGS metagenome assembly WNGL01 (sample SAMN13153377, study PRJNA577476) | soil metagenome | isolation source: 80 cm soil or saprolite under Garry oak tree replicate 1 | place: USA:California | collected 2016-06-15
ATGCCCGACCATATCGGCATTGGCGAAGTTCACGATGATGACGTCGAAAGTTCCCTCTTCCACGGCTTTGATCACGGCGTCGGCGATGCCGGCGGCGCTCATCTCAGGTTTCAAATCATAAGTCGCGACTTTGGGCGATGGCACCAGCAAGCGCTCTTCTCCGGGAAAAGGTTCCTCCATACCGCCGTTGAAAAAATAAGTGACGTGAGCGTACTTCTCGGTCTCGGCCACTCGCAAGTTGCGGAGATTCAGTTGAGACATGACGTTGGCCAGGATATTGTTCAATGACTCCGGAGGAATCACTACGGGGAGTTTGAATTTCTTGTCGTATTGCGTCATGCAAACGTAGTGCAGTTTCTTGGGCACTCGATCGCGTGGAATGATGGCATCGAGATCGCCGGCGCCAGGCAGGTCGCTTCCGCCCTGCTCATTGAGCCCGCTATTGCGAGCTAAGGCACGAGTGATCTGGCGGACTCGGTCGGCGCGGAAATTAAAGCAGATGCAGGAATCTTCGTCTCGAATCGTGGCGATCGGCTGGCCGCGGTTGTCCACGCAAACGAAGGGCACGATGAACTCGTCAGTTATATCCCGGTTGTAGGAATCTTTCACGCCCTGTACCGGGTCAACGTACTTCGCTGCCTCACCGTTGCCGTACACCATGGCGTTAAATGCTTTGGCGATGCGCTCCCAGCGGCGATCACGATCCATGGCGTAATAGCGCCCACTGACAGTAGCAACCCTGCCGGTGTTGTACTCGCGCATTTTCTGCTGAAGCTGTTCGAGATATCCGGCGCCGCTGGTCGGCAGGGTGTCGCGGCCGTCCATGAAGGCGTGAACGAAGACACGATCGACGCCGTTTTGCTTGGCCATCTTCAGTAGTGCATAGAGATGGTTCACGTGGGAATGCACGCCGCCATCGGAAAGAAGTCCGAACAGGTGGAGGCGCCGGCCCCCACTTCGTGCGTTCTTCATGGCTGCGAGAAGCACGTGGTTAGAGAAGAACTCGCCATTCTGGATCATCAACGCGATACGGGTGCTGTCCATGTGGACGATACGGCCGGCGCCGATATTAAGATGTCCCACTTCACTGTTCCCCATCTGACCGTCGGGCAGGCCAACATATTTCCCGCTGGTGTGGATGAGTGTGTTGGGGTGTTCGCTGAGCAAGCGGTCGTAGGTAGGCTTGCGAGCCAGCGCGATAGCATTGGCTTTCGTGTCGGCGCGGTAGCCCCAGCCGTCGAGAATGATCAGGACCAGTGGTTTTGGAGGGGTCATCGTGCGGCTATTGACTATCCGGTTTTGCTGGCGGTTTTGGCGGAGCTTTCCTGTTTAATTCTTCTTCCTTCATCATCTTTTGCATTCGCTCCATCATTGCATCCATTTGTTTTTGCATGCGTCCATAGGAAAGCTGCATGGATTCCTCGGTCATTGCCGGCATTTCCCGGAGTAACTTCTGCCCCGTAGGGGATGAGTAGAAAACCTTCATCGCACTGACATCAGTCCTGGTCAAGTGCTTCTGGTAAACCGGAATCAAATCGTCGATGATAGCGTCCACTGGAAAATCTTTTATGCCCTCTTCCATCATCGCGTCGAACTGCTCAAGTCTCTCCTCAGGCATCTGGGGATAGCGCTTTTTCATGGTTTCATGAACCAGGGCGCTCTGCTGCTTCGTCATAGAATTCATCACCGAACGCATCTGGTCGTGAATGTGCATGACTTTGAATAATTTCAGGACGTCTTGCCGGCTGGCGGCAGTATTTGCCGCAGGCGATGGTTGGCCAGATATTGCGGCGTGGGTGGTGAGTAGAACAAACAGCAGGGCGATCAACCTTAACCGGCGGTCTTTCATACTGTCTCCCTGACAAACGGAATGCTCAAGGTGTGCTCTGAATTGCAAGTGCTTATAGTTAAGCGCACTTGATAGTTGGGACGGGTCATCGCTCGAAGAGTTCCTCCGCTAGTTGCGACCGAGCGATCTCCAGGTAGACTGCGACGGAGGAGATGATGCCATTGAGCGTTTCTAGTTTCAGAGCGTTATGCGCCGGGATTGTTATGTAGTGATCGACGCCACGGATGCTGGACTTTAATCGCAGATGGCTGCCAGTCTGCCGAATAATTTCGTAGCCATACCGGCGAAAAATCTTGGCCAACTCGTGACCGGAAGGATCACGAGGTAATCTCAAACGGGAATGACCTCATCATTCACAATGTGCAAACGGATAATGGCAGGAGCCGAGCCGTCATCGAAGTGGCAACGCACCGCGTCGCGCACCATAGCCCGTAGTTCTTCCATATTTCCCGCCTGGGGTGAAGATATCGTGGCCCAAAGCGCGAGCTTCATAGCCGCCTTCCGGCGACTCGTGAACGGAGAAGATAATCTCAGTCTCTTTCATTGCCGTCTTGATTATACTCGTGGTCCTATAACCCCAACCTGCATCAGTGTTGCTTGTAGTTGAGAGCCTTCAGCCCCAGGAACCTCGCCGAGTCTCCAAGCTCCTCCTCAACTCGCAGCAACTGGTTGTATTTTGCAACGCGGTCGGTGCGTGAAGCCGACCCGGTCTTGATCTGGCCTGCGCCAGTGGCCACTGCCAGGTCGGCGATGAATGTGTCTTCGGTTTCCCCGGAGCGGTGCGAGATGATCGAAGTGTAACCGTGACGACGGGCGAGGTCGATGGCATCGAGAGTCTCGCTGACCGTGCCGATCTGGTTGACTTTGATCAGAATAGAGTTGGCCACGCCACGATCGATTCCTTCCTGAAGGCGCTCGGTATTGGTAACAAATAGATCGTCGCCTACAAGCTGAATTTTGCCGCCAAGTTCTTTGGTCAGCAATTGCCAGCCTTCCCAATCGTCCTCCGCCAGACCATCCTCGATAGACACTATCGGATAGTCTCGCACCCACTTAGCCCAGTAGCGGACCATTTCTTCCGAAGTCTTAGTGGACTTGTCGGATTTCTTGAAAACATATTTGCCATCTTGATAAAGCTCGCTGGCGGCGGGATCCAGGGCAATGGCGATTTCGTCGCCAGGTTTGTAGCCCGCCTGCTGGATCGCCTCCAAAACCAATTCAATGGCCTCGACATTTGATTTCACCGAGGGCGCGAATCCGCCTTCATCACCAACCGCGGTGTTGTAGCCGCGTTTCCTGAGCACGCCTTTGAGGGTGTGGAAGACCTCGACGCCCCAGCGAAGCGCATCCGAAAACATCTCCGCGCCCACGGGCATCACCATGAATTCCTGAAAGTCCACATTGTTATCGGCGTGAGCGCCACCGTTGAGAATGTTCATCATGGGCACCGGCAGCAAATTGACAGCATCGCCGCCCAGATATCGATATAGCGGAAGTTGGTACTCGGCCGCTGCGGCGCGAGCCACTGCCATGGAAACAGCGAGAATCGCGTTTGCGCCGAGGCGGGCTTTATTTTCTGTGCCGTCCAGTTCGATAAGCTTCTGATCAATGACACGCTGCTGAGAGGCATCCATGTTGGCGAGGGCATTCGCGATCTCGCCATTGACGTTTTCTACCGCTTTCAACACGCCTTTGCCGAAGTAGCGCCGGCTGTCGCCATCGCGGAGTTCGACTGCTTCATGTTCACCCGTAGAAGCGCCGCTCGGCACAATGGCGCGACCAACCGTACCGTTTGAAAGCTGTACCTCAGCTTCGACCGTAGGATTGCCGCGCGAGTCGAGCACTTCGCGAGCGTGAATATCGCCGATATTAGTCATTGGATGATGTTTGTCCTTCTCTGAATGAGTGGCCTTGGAGTCTTCGAGCTGGACGGGGGGGAATCCGGATCGAAAGTGAGCCGACGTCCCGTAAGATAACCGATGCCGCTATAGATCTTCCCCATCGCTGACCTCGAAACTCGCGATTATAAATCAAGCCCTTATCTCCGCTGGTTCAGGCATCGCTTCCGACATTGTTCCGATCCAGACAGTGCTTTACAGTCGAGCTCAGAATCGAGAGACAAAAATTCAGGAGGCAAGATGAAGAGATCTGTTGTACTGCTTTGTGCGTTATTGGCTACGACCCTCGTGGTGGCAGAGACCAATCCCTCGCTGCCCGCAGGCACTGTACTCAAAGTGAAATTGGAAAAAACGCTTTCCACATTTTCCGGCAAGGGCGGAGATCCTTTTACCGGCCGCGTGACTGAAGCTGTCGTTCTGGGTGGCAAGACCGTGATTCCAACAGGCGCGACCGTCGAAGGACGAGTCACAAAAGTGAATGAGCCGCGGCGCATTGCCGGCAAGCCGACCATTGGTCTCTTCCCTGAAACTGTGATTCTGCCAAATGGCGAACGCTACATGCTGAACGCACCCGTGATCGACACCAGCCTGCGCAACGGAACCGATGTGGACGAAGAAGGTCAGTTCAAAGGCGCCGGACATGACGGCAAGGATTTGACCGAGATCGGCATGGGCACCGGTGGCGGCATGTTGGTGGGAGGCCTCATCGGCGGTGGCAAGGGCATGTTGATCGGGGGAACGATTGCGGCCACCGCCACCGTCGCGCATTGGCTGGGAAAGAGGCGTTCCGCGGTGCTGCCAGCGGGAACGGAGTTGCTAATGGAATTGAGCCGTCCGATGGCGATGACGGCGGCTGGCGGTGGTGGAGAGTAAGGAAGCGCTACACCTGAGAACTGACAACCGCAAACGGAGAACTGCCGTTAGGCCATCGCCGCCAACTCTTCTTCGCTGACGAGCTGTAGCTCTATCCATCCTTCGAGCGGTAAGGCGTCTACCGGTAATCCTTGACGCCACAGGCTGAAACGCAGGCGCAGCTTGGTTGCGTTCTCTGCCTGGAGCCAATCGAGTGGCAGCTTGAATTCGAAGTTCTTGCCCAGCGCCAGGGTTGCGACAGAGCTGGATTCTTGCGACGTGGCGAGAAGTTGGTTTTCATCGGCGGTAACTTTCCAGTCGTGAATCTGACCCTTTTGCACAGTGACGTCGAGGCGTAATGCCCGCCGATGACGCGACCCATCATTTTCGGGCGAGTCAGCGACCCAGGATTCCAGATTGACCACCAGCTCAAAATCGATGTCTGGAACTTTGCCATCCGCAAAATCCAGGCGTCCATAAACATTTCTCTCGTCGATTCCCGCATAAACCGAATCCAGAAGAAACTGTTTGCCGTGCATGGAGCCGGAGCGGTGGTCGGCGGTATAGACCGCCGCACCCATCCACTCGAAGTAACGCACCATGTCGCCGGTGATTCGAGGATGAATGTAGGCGCTCTGGTGAAGAAACGCGGGCCGCGCCATGCCGGCCATGATGGGCTGCGCAAGATAATCCGGCGGACGCGCGCCGAGAGCTTGATAAACGTTGGAGAGATGTTTGCGGTAAAGTTCGTCGAAGTCGCGATCGTTAGCTGAGTGATGCTCGGGCCCGTACCACCAATTCCAATCGCTGCCTTCGGAAATCAAGATCTCTTCAAATGCCAGTTTACGCTGTGGCTCGTTTGCGCCGGCTGAGGTTTGGTCGTAAAAATTGCGGGCGTGGTGGAGGTAATCCCAGGCGCGATTGTCTTCGGGGGCGCCGATCCAAACGTTGAAGTTGGCATGAATCCAGGAGCCGGGGACGAGCGAGGAGAGTTGGCCGAAATCTTTGTGTCTCTGAATCGCCTCGGATACCGTGACGGCTTCGACACCGGGCTCGTGCTGTAGAGCATCGTAAAAACGCCGCAGGAATTCTCTACCCGATTGAGGATAGTATTCCCAAGCATTCTCGCCATCGAGAATGATTGACAGCACGGCATCTTTGCCTTGGTCAATAACCGGTTGCGCGGATTGCTTAATGCTTCGCATGAGGTGAGTAGCTGCCTCCTGCGGGGGCATCCCCGAGTACACAAAGCCGATCAGATCGGAGATGGTGTGGTCCCTAAAAATCATGTTCATCTCAGTCTGGTCGCTCTGGTAACGATGAATGTTGTAGAGCTTTGCGGCGGACTCGGCAGGCAGGCGGCCATCGTCCGGGCGCGCAAAAGAAATACCCCGGGTTCGACCGAGCACCTCTTCATCGGTCGCCATCCACTTCACGCCCAGACTTTGAGCGATGGCGAGAACTTCTTCCGAAACACTTCCTTCGGAAGGCCAAACTCCCTGCGGACGCACACCGAAAACTCGCTGGTGCAAATCAAGGCCACGTTGAAGCTGCTCACGAGCATCTTCGGGATGACGAAAGCGATGTTGAGGCAGAGGCAATCCCGGGGTGGAAACTGCACCCATATTCGTGTCACAAACCAGCGGAAGAATCGGATGGTAGAACGGTGACGTAGAGATCTCGATGGCGCCGCGCTGTGCGGCCTCCGCATGTGCGGGAAGAACTTTGGCCAGTAATTCGCGCTGATGAAGAATGACGAAGCGCTGATCGTCCAGCGAGTAGTTCCGGCCTTTCTGGATCAGCGAGGCGACTTCCGGGTCCTGAAGAAAGAATTCGTCAAACCAGGCAATTTGTGAAAGCACCTGTAGGTCGGTGAAGTCTTGAGGCTGGAAATATTTCTCGGCTGGTTCGGGACTATTGCCGCTGCCGCGAAAACGCTCCCACAGTTCACGGTAACGAGGATAGCGGCCAATCATGTGAACCGGATTGGCCTGGAAAAGATACTGCAAAGCGAATCGGCGCTCTTCGGGAGTAAGATCTTTCGCTGGCTTGGCCGCTACCTGCAGAAAGGGATCCTGCGCGCTTCCAGAGACGTAGTCCTGGATCTGGGTGATCAGCGAAGGAACAAGATTGAAAGTCTGGTGGATGTTGGGAAATTCGTCGAGCAGCTTGACCATGCCGAAATAATCTTTGAGGGCATGCAAGCGAACCCAGGGCAGACGATATTCGCCAGAGACCAGGTCTTTGTAAAAAGGCTGATGCTGGTGCCAGAGAATGATGACGCGTAAAACAGGCATTGATATTAGTTCGCCCCAAAAAGGCAAAACATGGGGCGAACTGGCAGTCTAGCATGTGACGCGCCCCTACTCCGGTACACTAGTGAGGCTGCGGGCAGGACTCGAAAATGCCTAACGAAATAATTCAGGTTGCGGAGCGTCGCGCTGACGTCAGTCTTTTGACGGATCAGGATATCTATCTTTTCAATGAAGGCAATCACTACCGTATTTACGACAAACTCGGATCACACCTCACCAGCGTAAGTGGACAAGCCGGCACCAGCTTCAGTGTGTGGGCGCCGAATGCGCGCCAAGTTTCCGTGATGGGCAGCTTCAATGGTTGGAATCCTGACTCTCATCCGCTGCGCGCCCGTGCCACTTCCGGCATTTGGGAAGGCTTTCTGCCCGGAGTGAACCAAGGAACTTTATACAAGTTTCACATCGTCTCGCATAATCAGGGTTATGTGGGCGATAAAGCGGATCCATTCGGAGTTTTTCACGAGAACCCGCCACGCACGGCTTCAGTTGTTTGGGATCTAACTTACGAATGGAACGATCGGGAATGGATGGTCCAACGTCCGGCGAGAAGCTCGCTGCAGGCGCCGATTTCGATTTATGAAGTCCATCTCGGCTCCTGGATGCGGGTTCCAGAGGAGCATAACCGTTCGTTAAATTATCGCGAGCTGGCGCCGCGCTTGGCGGAGTACGTACAACGCATGCAGTTCACCCACGTGGAACTGCTGCCGGTAATGGAACATCCGTTTTATGGTTCCTGGGGATACCAGACCACCGGCTATTTCGCACCGACCTCGCGTTACGGAACGCCGCAGGATTTCATGTTCCTGATGGATTATCTTCACCAGCACGGAATTGGCGTGATCCTCGACTGGGTTCCCTCGCACTTCCCTTCCGATGCGCATGGCTTGGCTTACTTCGATGGCACACATCTGTTCGAACATGCCGATGTGCGCAAAGGATTCCATCCCGATTGGAAAACTTTCATTTTTAATTACGGCCGCAACGAGGTTCGCAGCTTTCTGCTCTCAAGCGCTATGTTCTGGCTGGACAAGTACCATGCCGACGGATTGCGAGTGGATGCGGTGGCCTCCATGTTGTACCTCGACTATTCGCGCCAGCATGGCGAATGGATTCCGAATAAGTATGGCGGCCGCGAAAATCTAGAGGCGATTGATTTCCTTCGACAGTTCAATCTGGCAGTTTATAAGGAACATCCTGGAATTCAGACCTACGCCGAAGAATCGACGGCGTGGCCCATGGTGTCGCGACCTACGTACATCGGTGGTCTCGGCTTTGGCATGAAATGGGATATGGGATGGATGCACGATACCCTGCTCTATTTCTCTCACGATCCCATTCATCGCCGCTATCACCACAATCAGCTTACTTTCCGGATGTTGTATGGCTTCACTGAAAACTTTGTGCTGCCGCTCTCGCATGATGAAGTTGTCCACGGCAAGGGCTCCCTGCTCAATAAAATGCCGGGCGACGAGTGGCAGAGATTCGCCAACTTGCGCCTGCTTTTCGGATACATGTATGCGCAACCTGGCAAGAAGCTGTTGTTTATGGGCGGCGAGTTCGGACAAGGACGGGAGTGGGCGCACGACCGCAGTCTGGACTGGCATCTGCTGGGATCGCCGCTGAATCGAGGAGTTCAAACCTGGGTGGAGCAACTGAACCGCCTCTACCGGAACGAACCTGCCCTTCACCTGCTCGACACTGATCCCGCCGGATTCGAATGGGTCGACTGCAACGACACTGCGGCCAGCGTTATTTCCTTACTGCGTAAAGGAAGTTCCCCGAAAGATACGATATTGATCGTGTGCAACTTCACCCCAGTGCCGCGGCAAAGCTATCGAGTGGGAGTTCCTTCCGCCGGCTTTTGGCGGGAACTTCTAAACAGCGATGCTGCGGAGTACGGTGGCAGCGGGCTGGGAAACTTAGGGGGCCGAACCGCGGAGCCTGGACCTGTGCACGGGCGCCCTTATCAGCTCAATCTGACGCTACCCCCGCTGTCCACAGTCTTTCTCAAAGCCGAATAGCCGTCACTGATGCCGAGCTATCGGCACATGAGGACGCTTTTACATACGCATCGTGACCTTCGGATTCAATCAGGTGGCATCTTCCGTGACAATCCACCGGAAGCATGTCCGGCGCGTCGTGCCTCGAGCAAAGCCTCAATGTTATCCACAATCTTTTCCACCGATGCGCCTTTAGGAACTGCAGCATCCACAAAATAGGGAGTTTGTTCCAAGATCGGCAAGGACCCTGAGATCACGATCACAGGAATGTCGGGATCGTAGCTTTTTAGCTCAGCGGCGAGCTGAGCCCCGTTCATTCCCGGCATTTCATAGTCGGAGATAACAGCGTCAATCTCTTTTACTTTGGAACGAAACAAGTCGAGAGCCTGATGACCACCTTCGGCCACCAGCACTTCGTATCCGTATGTACCTAGCATCGCTTCATATAGTTCACGAATGCCAGGGTCGTCATCCACGCATAGCAGTGTCGGGCGGTTCATAAGGGGAGGGCTCTGGCCCTTCAGGATCTCTCCGCAACATCTGAACGAAGAAATCGTGAGTGTCCTTGCACGAAAGATACCAAACGCTACCCCAGACATCCTTCCGAGTTCCTGATTCAGGATTCATTGGCGACGTCATGCTAGACTCACTTTCATTCCGAGGAAGAGCTGTGAATTTCATGAGACCGAAAAACTGACCGGCACCCATGCGGATTCTGACCCGCTACATCCTGCGCGAGATTACCTCGCACGCCCTCATCGGGGCGGGGGTGTTCACCTTTGTGTTGTTCACTCGCGATTTGGGGCGACTGCTGGAACTGGTCGTCCGCAATAGCGCACCGCTGCCCAGCGTTGCCGAAATTTTCTTTTTCACCGTGCCGGTCGCGCTGATCTACACCATTCCGATGGGTGCCCTGGTGGGGATCCTAATCGGCCTTAGCCGCCTGGCCGCCGATAGCGAAATCACCGCCATGCGGGCCAGCGGTATCGGTGTGTGGACCTTCCTTCGAATCGTTTCTATTTTTGCTGTCGCGGCCTGGCTGCTGGCGCTGGTCAACAGTGTTTACCTGGCGCCGCGGTCGCAGGCTGCACTGGGGCGGCTGCAGGATCGGCTGAAGAGTTCTCAGGCTTCCTTCGAGATCCAGCCACGCGTGTTTTATGAAGGTTTTCCTCAACTGGTGCTTTATGTCCAGGACGTACAGAGCGCCCAAGGCGCAGCCATCTGGAAAGGAGTATTCATCGCCGATATCAGTAATCCGTCTGCGCCGCGAATTACGCTGGCACAGCAAGGCATCCTGGTGAGCCAGGATACGGACACCCTTCACCTGCACTTGAGCAATGGCGCGACCCACGAGACTGATCCCAAAATTCCTGATCAATATCAGGTCTCCACTTTCCAGCAGACAGATATCCCCATCCAGCTACCGCAGAACGATAACAAAGACGAACCGGCAGCGGTGCCGGTTGCGCAGTTAGACACACGGGAGCTGGCGGTCGAGGCAGCCCGGGTAAAAAAATACCAGGCGCGCTGGTATTGGATCGAATTTCATCGCCGCTTTGCGCTTCCGACCGCCTGCCTTGTACTCGCACTGGTAGGCATTCCGCTGGGCCTGTCGTCAAAGAAAGGCGGCAAGTCGACAGGTTTCGTTCTCACCATTTTGCTGGTATTTGCTTATTACTCGTTTTCGCTGATAGGCGTTTCACTGGCACGACAAGGGAAGGTTTCCCCTGGTCTGGGTGTCTGGCTGGCGAACATCGCATTCCTTATCGCAGGCGCGTTCTTACTGTGGCGGGCAGAACATAAACCTTTCGACGTCGCACCACTGCGTAACCTGTGGCATCCCTTCAAAGCGGGACTCAATGAGGGCGGAGGAATCTTGATCCGCCCCAGCCCACCGGAAGATGCCTTCAAACGCGCGACCAGCCGGTGGCGTGTATTCAGTGCCCGCTTCCCCATGATTCTGGACGACTATGTGATGCGCGACTTCATCGCTTATTTGCTGATGATTTCGGCTACATTTCTCATGTTGCTTTTGGTCTTCACTCTTTTCGAACTGCTGGGAGATATTCTGCGAAATCAAGTCTCCCCTCTTGTAGTGGGAGAATACCTTCTCAGCGTCTCACCTTATTTTGTCTACAACATCACTCCGTTGTGCGTATTGCTTGCCGTGCTGATCACCTTCGGCTTGATGCAGCGCTCCAACGAAATCACTGCCATCAAAGCCACAGGGATCAGCATCTACCGCATCGTTCTACCAGTATTGATCACTGCAAGTCTGCTGACCGCTGGGCTTTTTTTCTTCGACCAGTTCTATCTGCCACACGCCAATAAACGGCAGGACGCGTTGCGAAATTTAATCAAAGGCAAACCGGCGCAGACTTATCTAAACCCCGAGCGCAAGTGGATTTTCGGGCAGCACTCCAGCATCTACTATTATCAATTCTTCGATTCAGAACGCGACCAGTTCGGTAATCTTTCAGCATTCCAGTTTGATCCCGCGACTTTTCAATTAACTCATCGGGTCTACGCGGAAAGAGCTCATTGGGCGGGCAGTCTGCAGCGCTGGATTTGCGAACAGGGCTGGGAGCGTAATCTGCGTGGCCCCGCGATCGGCACCTTCCGGACCTTCGACGTGTCCACATTCCCCGCCATCAATGAGCCCCCCCTCTACTTCAAGAAGGAAGTAAAACAGTCTTCCGAAATGAATTACGAAGAGCTGCGCCGATACATCCACGATCTGCAGCAGAGTGGTTTTGACGTGGTCCGGCTAAAAGTGCAATTGCAGAAGAAGTTCGCTTTTCCATTCATCGCCCTGGTCATGGCAGTGCTGGCAATCCCCTTTTCGCTTACCCATTCGAAACGCGGGGCGGTCACCGGCGTCGCCGTGGCCGTGGGGATTGCTGTGGTATACACCGTGGTTTCGAATTTGTTCGAGGCCATGGGGAACGTCAGCCAATTACCGCCGATACTGGCTGCGTGGGCGCCCGACCTGATCTTTGGGTTGACCGGTGGGTATTTGATTCTGAAAGTGCCCACCTAAAATCTTCTAGTCCAAACTCAAATCATTTCAATGCAAGCGCTGAAGGCTGGCCGCCAGTCGTAAACGGAGAACCCACCACACCCAGAACTCCACTAGTGGTGTTGATGGTGTACGCGGAGATCGATGCCGCACCGTTATTCGCCACGTAAAGAAACTGCCCCCCAGGATGAATCGCGAGCCAGACTGGACTGACTCCAGTGGAGATGCTTGGGGTAGAGAGTGCCGTGAGAATTCCTGTGCTCGAGCTGATCGAGAATCCCGAGACCTGATTGGATTGCTGATCGGCGACGTAAAGGAACTTTCCGGAATGGTCCACAGCGGGCGAGAGAGGACCGACGCCCGCTGAGAAGGGAGATCCCGAGATCGGAGTCAAGCTGCCGTCGGAATTGACGGCGAAGGCAGAGACGTTATTTGAACCTGAGTTCGTGGCGTACAAGAATTTTCCGTCGGGAGTCACCGCAACGCCGGAAGGAGTTGTCCCCGCCGTGAACAGCGGACCCGGTACGGACGAAAGCGCTCCGGATGTCGAGCTCACCGAGTAACCTGAGACCGCCCCGCTGACGTTGTTAGCCACGTACAAGAAGCTGCCGGAAGGAGTGATTGCAAGCGAAACCGGACTCGCCGCCGCAGGAAATGGGGATCCAGGGATTTCGGTCAGTCCAGCACCCGAGCTGACAGAAAATACGGAGATGTCATCCGATCCGCGGTTAGCTACAAATAGGAAGTGACCTGCGGAATCGATCGCCATACTTACCGGCGTGACCCCCGCCGGAGTATTACCACTAACCGCCACCAGGGTATTGTTCGATTTTATGGTGTAGCGAGAAATGTCATTAGAGTCCCGGTTAGCGACAAAAGCCGCGTCGCCTGATGGAGTCAAAAAGATTGCTGACGGTGTTATGCCCGTAGCAACGCCGGCACCGTTTGCGGTGATGGTGCCTTTGCTCAGGTCCACGCTGAAAGGTGAAACTAGAGCATCGCCCTGAGTGGTCACGAAAAGCGCGCCCGTGCCTGATGAAGTGGAGCTTTTGGTAGAACAGCTGGTCAGTAAGCCCAGCCCGACCAGAATCAGAAACCCAACCCAACTGCCAGACTTCATCCGCATTCTTTCTCCTCAGTGTTATGAAAGGGGTTCAGGATAACCTCAATTTGTGTATCAGGAATGCATGGTAAGAGCAAACTTCAGACAGTGATTGGAACCGGCGGGACGTCTGAAAGTTGCCTGGGCACGCCTGCGGCTTCAACCATTCTCATTTTTAGCTGGGAGTGCGGGCAACCGGATTTCAATCATCAGACCGCCCTCGCTTCGATTGCTGGCTTGGATAGTTCCACCATGCAAGCGAACGGCGCGTTCCGCGATGGCCAGGCCCAATCCAACACCACCCGTTTGCCGGCCGCGAGCGTCGTCGATGCGATAAAACGGCCGAAACAGTTTGTCGAGTGCTTCCGCAGGCACGCCGGGACCAGAGTCAGAAATCTTGATGACAGCTTCCGTTCCATACGTTCCCTGCCTGCACTCCAAGCCGATCTGCACGTCCGTGCCTTCGCGCGTGTACTGGATTGCATTTCGAACCACATTTTCGATCGCACTGCGCAACAACGAAGGATCTCCAATCACCATGCAGTCATCTACCTTGGTTACGTCGACACGACATTTGCGGCTTTGAGCCTCGAACTCAGCGTCCTGAGCGATTTCGCGGATCAGCTCCTGCAGGCGGATGGAGACTTTCTTCATGGCTTGATCGCCGCTTTCAAGGCGCGCAATCGTCAGCAGTCTCCCAATCAGCTCGTTCAGGCGATTGGCTTCGAGCTCGATGCGTTCCAGCGCACTTTGAGCTTCGGGTCCACTTCGCTGGCGGCTCAGTCCCAGCGCTACGTTCAAACGCGCGAGTGGGGATCGCAGTTCGTGAGAAATATCATTCAGCAATCGCGCCTGCGCCTTCACTGATGTTTCGAGGCGATCGGCCATAGTGTCGAAATCGCGCACCAATTCGGCGATTTCATCGTGCCGGCCAGGTGGAGGCACGCCCGCGCGGGCCGTCAAATCTCCCGCAGCCAACTTTTGGGTTGCGGCCCGGAGGCGGACCACCGGAGAGGTTAAGTATCTGGCAAGCAGGTAACACACCAGGCCGGAAGAAAGAATTGCGATGAAGATTCCCAGTCCATGTATTCCTAGATCTCCAAAAGGCCCGTGAGGAGGTGGAAACATGACCAACGTATAGCGATGGCCGCTGGCGGAAGTAATGGACTGGCGCTGGGGACGCGCTGCCATCCATCCTAGAAAACCTCCGCGAGATGAACGGGGACGTCTGTGTTCTCCGTCTTTCGCCCAATCGCGTGATCTGCGTCCCGAAAGTTCCTGATCATTTTCATCCAATAGGTAAGCCCGTACACCTTGCGACTGACGTACCCGGTCGAGATACTGCGCGAGAGCTGCTTGTCCACCAGTTTCATAAGTCTGAACTGTCTGGCTGAGGATCTGGGCTTGTTCCGCTTCCCAGGCGGACTCCGCTTGCTGGCGTATGGCCAAAGTCACCAGGGTTGCCAGCACCAGAAACAACGCCTGTGCCAGCCAGAAGGAAAGGAATATCTTGAGAAACAGGCTTCTCATTTAGCTCCGCGCCGAGCTTCATCGCGAGGACGCGCGAAAATGTAACCCACACCGCGGACCGTCTTGATATGGTCGGAACCACCATCGGAGTCGCCGAGTTTTTTGCGTACCTTGCTGACATGCATATCAATGCTTCGGTCAAACGGAGAGAATTTGCGGCTCAAGACTGAGCTGGCGAGATCCTCGCGCGTAACTACCCGGCCGGCTTCACGCAGCAATACTTGCAAAAGATTGAACTCCACTGAAGTTAAATCCACTGGTTGGCCGGCGTGACGCACAGTTCGAGTGGCGGGATCGAGTTCGATGTCCCCGACGCGCAACATCTCTGGGATTTGCGTCTCACGCGCACCTTCGGAACTCCGCGTCCTGCGAAGGACGGCCCGAATACGCGCCACCAGCTCACGAGGATTGAAGGGCTTGGGAAGATAATCGTCGGCGCCGATCTCCAATCCCACAATCCGATCGACGTCTTCGCCGCGCGCCGTGAGCAACAATACAGGAATGCGCGAAGTACGGCGGATGCGACGCAACACTTCAAAGCCGTTGAGCTTGGGCAACATCACATCCAGGACGATCAACAAGTGATCTCCACTCAGCGCGCGCTCTAAACCTCGCTCGCCGTCATGGGCGGATTCAACCTGAAAACCCTCCGGTTGGAGATACTCGCTGACCAGCGAGCAAAGTTCCACGTCGTCGTCGATGACCAGAATGCGATCCACAGTTCTCATAACAGTTCTACAACAGCAAGGGTGACGCTTGGGGTGCGCTTTACAAAACTTTACTCCTGTTGACCGACTCTTTACCGCGTCAAGGCCGCCAAAGTGTTCTTATCAAGTGAACGAGAAACAAACGTTCCCGGCAACGGGAGTGTCTCAGGGAGGATTAATGAAATCGAATCGTATCAAGATAGTGATCGCGGCGCTTGTTCTTACGCTGTTGGTCGCGGTGGGAGTATCGCAAACCGTTAAGCGAGCCCACATGCATGGCATGCATGGAGACGGAATGTTCAGTGAGCACGCTATAGGATTCCTTACGGACTACCTGAACCTTAACGAAGCGCAACAAGCGCAAGCCAAAGAGATCCTGGCGAAGGAAAAGCCCACGCTTGATTCCTTGTCCCAGCAAATGAAACAAGGACACGATGCGCTGGTGCAGCTCGAAACCAGCGGCACCTTCGACGAAGCCAAGGTTCGCAGCGTGGCATCGCAACGGGCTCAGACCATGACTGACCTTATCGTGGAGAAAGCGCGCATACATTCTCAGTTGTTCCAGATCCTGACTCCGGAGCAGAAAACCAAGATGACCCAACTCATGAGCAAACACGAGCATGGTTTCATGAGGCACCACCAGGGACAGCAGAATCAGCAGCCAGAACAGACACCAAACCAGTAGTGAGCAGCCTGGGGAAGGTCTGGGAGCCTTCCCCGTTTTTTTAAGAGCAAGTGGCCGGTGCTCAGTGATCAGTCAGACCACTAACCACTGACCACAAACATCAAGGAAAGGCTGGTATCGCGTGGTGAGCACAAGCAACTTCGTGGACGTTGTTGCCCGGGAAATGGCATCTGGAGTTGAAACAGCGGTGGAATGCTGGATGGCGCAGATCGATGAGGCGCTCACCGATCTGCACTTGACTAGTCTCGGCCGGCTAAATGCGGTGACGCAAATTCTGGCGAATTACAAACGTCTCACCGGAAAAGAGCACTTGCAGCGCCGAACAAGAAGTGGCCAGTGCTCAATGGTCAGCGAGGCAGTACGCTCCACTGGCAACTGGCCCCTGACCACTGACCACTAGCTCTATGGATCTGCTCTACTCATCTCTAATGGACTTGAGCCAGTTTTTCTTTCTAAGCTGGATTGTTCTTATCCTGGTGGCCTGCGTAGTCACCTTCCGGCAGGATTCATTCTGAACTCCAATCCGAAGGCCTGGCCTTTCCGGCATAGTCCGGCGGGCAAACCCTAAGTCTCCACCGCTCATCCAAGTGCGATGCCGGATTCTGTCCGCGGGGTGTGGTTTATGCGTAAAAGCCTTTTTTCCCTTGCAGTCCCATTCCTGAGTGCCGCGCTTTTTGCTCAGCAGCCCGACGCCAACCAGCAGCAAACCACATCGGTTGAGCCTATGGACCACACGCCCGTTTTCCGGGTGAAGGTGCTTTCCCGCACCACCAAGGCGGTGAATTACCGCCACCATAGCGGCGCAACCAGCGTGGATTTCCGCGGAACGGATCTAATGCCGGAGGCCAGTGGCCACGCCAAGGTGGAAAGCAGGACCGGCAGAATTGAAATCAATGCCGATTTTGAGCATCTACGGCCATCCCGCAACCTGGCACCCGAATACCTGACGTATGTATTGTGGGCCATCACCCCTGAAGGTCGTCCCGTCAGCCTGGGCGAGATTGTCCCTGAAAATGGGAAGTCCTCGGTGAGGGTGAGCACCGACCTGCAAGCCTTCGGCGTCATCGTCACGGCCGAGCCGTATTTTTCCGTAACCCGGCCGAGCGATATGGTGGTTCTCGAAAACGTCGTAAAGTCGAACACAAAAGGTTGGGAGCAGCCTATCGACACCAAGTTCGACGTAGTCGAACGTGGGCAATATACGGTTGACATCACAGCGGCGAAGCTTCCCTCCAGCACCGCAAACCCCAAGACTCCAAACGATTTGCTGCAAGCGCGCAACGCTGTCGCCATCGCCCAGGCGGAGGGGGGAGATCGCTACGCAGCTGACACCATGCGCAAAGCGGAAGACTTCCTGGCCCGCGCCGAGGATTATCTGCGCCGCGAACAAAGTGGGAAAGCGATATCCACTGTCGCTCGTGGAGCAACACAGGCGGCGGAAGATGCGCGAGTACTGACCCTCGAGCGCCGTCAGCAGGAACAGCAGGACGCGGAGCGTACGGCCATGCGCGAGCGGACTGAACAGGCAGAGCAACAGGAAGCGGAAGCCAAAGCCCAAGCCGAGCAGGAATCGCGTCAACGCGAGCAGGCGGAGCGTGATCGTCAGACCACGGAACAGGCAAAAGCAGATGCGGACCGCGCCCGCCAGGAAGCCGAAGCCGCCAAGGCTGACGCCCTGGCTCAGCAGCAAACTGCGCAATCGCAGGCGCAGCAGGCCCAACTGGCAGCCCAGCAGGCAGATCAGGCCCGAGCCCAGGCAGAACAAGCACGGCGTCAGGCGGAGCAGGAAAAAGAGCGGACTCGGGCTCGCCTCCTGCAGCAGCTGAATCAGGTCTTGCAGACGCGGGAATCCGCGCGGGGACTGATCGCGGATATGCCCGACGTGTTGTTCGACACCGGCCAGTACACGCTCAAGCCGGGAGCAAGAGAGAGACTGGCGAAGGTCGCTGGAATTCTAATGGCATATCCCGACCTGCACGTACAGGTGGAAGGTCATACCGATAACGTCGGCGGAGTTGACTTTAACCAGCAACTCTCCGAAAAACGCGCAGCCGCGGTACGGGACTTCCTGGTCCAGCAAGGTGTAAAGTCCACCGACATCGAATCGCGCGGCTTCGGAATGGATCAGCCCGTAGCCACCAATGCAACCGCTACCGGGCGACAACTCAACCGTCGTGTGGATTTGGTTGTCACTGGGCAAGCCATTGGAACGACTGCGGGCGTGGCAAATCCCGCGCAACCGGCGACCAGCGTTCCCAATGTCCCGGCTGGCGCGACAACTCAGCCGACCAATGTGCCGCCGGCGACTAGCAACCCGGAGGCGACTCCGGCGGCGCCGCCGAATAACCAGCCGCAGAGTTTACCTCCGCAATGATAAAGAGGTGGCCTTCGGGCCACCTGTTTATGTTGGGTAAACGTGTTCCACTTCCTGAAGCTTGGGCTGCTAGAATCACATCTATAAAGCACATGCTGCTCAAAAGCCTGCGCCCACTACTTCCCTACCTGAAGAAATACCGCCGTAGCTACATCATTGGGACAATCTGCGTCTTCTGCAACAACGGAATCTGGATTCTCTTTCCACAAGTAATCCGTCGCGCAGTGGACGACATGCATTTGGGCGTCACCCGACATAAGCTCGCCACCTACGCGTTGCTTCTGCTCACCGTAGCCGCCACCAAGGGCATCTTCCAATTCCTGACCCGGTGGGTCGTCATCGGAGTCTCACGCGAAATCGAATTTGATCTGCGCAATGATCTGTTCAAGCATCTGGAAGGCCTCTCTTACTCTTTTTATCAACGTACGCGCACCGGCGACATCATGGCCCGTGCCACCAATGACCTCAATGCGGTACGCATGTTGCTGGGACCGGCGATCATGTATTCGGCGAACACCATCGTGTTCACAGCCGGAGCGCTGGCCTTCATGCTGTCCATTAGTTCGAAGTTGACGTTATACGCCTTCCTGCCTTTGCCTGTGGTCAGCATCGTGGTGCAGTATTTCGGTAAACGAATTCATGAACGCTTCGAGAGAATCCAGGCGATGTTTTCTGACATCTCCGCTCGCGCTCAGGAGAATTTCTCCGGAGCCCGCGTCATCCGGGCCTACGTACAGGAAGATGCCGAAATCGCCGCCTTTGAAAAGTCCAACCAGGAGTACATCGCGCGCAGCCTGAAACTCGTACGTCTGATGGGAATGCTGTGGCCCACTCTCGAAACCATGCTGGGACTAGCCATAGTGCTAGTGCTTTGGTTGGGAGGACGGGAAGTACTGTACGGGCACATGAGCGTGGGAGATTTTGTAGCGTTTAACACCTATATGGTGCAGCTTACCTGGCCGATCATTGCCTTAGGCTGGGTGATCAATATCTTTCAGCGTGGAACAGCGTCCATGGCGCGTATCAACGAAATTTTGGTGGAGAAGCCGGAGATCGAAGATAGTGTCGAGGTAAAGGCGGCGGGCGAGGGCACCCGCCCTGCACACGCCGCACAAATGCGTGGGGAGATCGAGTTTCGCGGGCTTAACTTCGCTTACAACGGGACGCCGGTCCTGCATAACGTGAACCTGCGGATTCCGGCGGGCAGCAGCCTGGCCATCGTGGGTCCTACTGGGTCTGGAAAGACGACTCTGGTCAGCCTGATTCCCCGCATCTACGATGCTTCGCCAGCGACGGTACTGATCGACGGTAAACCGGTGCGCGATTATCCGCTCGACTTTCTGCGGCGCAATATTGGTTTCGTCCCGCAGGAGACTTTCCTGTTCAGCGAAACCGTACGCGAAAATATTGCCTTCGGTAAAGAAGACGCCAGCGATCAGGATGTACACTCGGCAGCCGAGGCCGCCAACATCGCCACGGAAATTGAGAACTTTCCCGAGCAGTACCGAACGCTAGTGGGCGAGCGCGGTATCACGCTTTCCGGTGGCCAGAAACAACGAACTGCGATTGCGCGCGCGATTATCCGCAATCCGCGTATCCTGATTCTTGATGATGCGCTTTCCAGCGTGGACACCCACACCGAGGACAAGATCCTGAATCATCTGCGCGAAATCATGCAGGACCGCACCACAATTTTTATTTCACACCGTGTTTCCACCGTGCGCAACGCCGACATGATCGCCGTGCTGCATGGAGGCCAGATCGTAGAACTGGGAACGCACGACGAACTTCTCAGCCGGAACGGCTACTACACCGACCTTTACAACAAGCAATTGCTGGAAGAGGAATTGGCCGAAGTCTAGGTAACGTCGGCGTCTAGCCGGCACGTTGGGGGCTATCTATCACCCGGCCAAGCCGGCGGGACGCCGGCGCTTACATGAAGCGAGTCGCCATCCCAGAACTGCTGGACACCGATTCCGGCTCGCCCGCCGAGATTGCCGCATCACTTTCCGACCTAAATCGAATCAATCGCTGGTTTGGCGGCATCTCGACCACGACTTCGATGATCCGCCGAGTGGCGCAAAAACTTGGCGTGCTTTCCCTTTCCATGCTGGAAGTTGCCGCCGGAAGCGGGTATGTACCGGAAAGAGCTCGGCAAAAACTGGTGCATGATGGGATTGAGCTTAAAGTTACATTGCTGGATCGCGCCCCTTCTCATCTGGTAAACGGAAATCGCGCAATAGCCGGGGACGTCCTCGCACTTCCCTTTCGTGACGCCAGTTTTGATCTAGTTGGCTCGGTTATTTTCCTGCATCATCTGTCGCCCGACCAAGTCATACAGTCGGTTAATGAAGCTCTCCGAGTGTCCCGCACGGCTGTACTCATCAATGACGTGGTGCGGCATCCAATGCATCTGGCGCTGGTGTACGCTGGACTTCCGTTGTTCCGCAGTCGGCTCACCCATCACGACGCACCGGCATCGGTGCGTCAGGCATACACGCCGGCTGAGATTCGGGATTTACTCAAGCGTACCAAGGCAGCGCACGTAGAAATCCATCGCCACTATTTGTTCCGCATGGGTGTGATTGTTTGGAAGTAAGCAGCTCGATGTCATCTGCAAGCAAATATGACCTGATCGTTATCGGTGGCGGCCCAGCGGGCGCTGCTGCGGCGATTGTTGCGGGCGGCAATGGGCGGCGTGTCCTGCTCCTGGAACGCGGCAAATTTCCACGGCACAAGGTTTGCGGCGAATTTGTCTCGGCTGAATCTCTTGGTCTGCTAAAGACGTTGCTTGATTCCCAACACTCGGGCCTGCTGCGCGATGCGGTTCAAATTCCGAACGCCCGTCTTTTCCTCGACAATCGTACGCTTCCTACCGCAGTAAATCCGCCTGCCGCAAGCCTTGCCAGGCTGGATCTCGATCTAGCCCTCTGGGATTCCGCCGAAAAAGCGGGCGTGGATGCCCGGCAGCAAGTCACGGTACAAAGCATCAGCGGCAGCGGTCCCTTTCGCGTCGCCACTAGCGCCGGAGAGTTTGAATCGCGTGCCGTGATTAACGCGTCAGGCCGCTGGTCAAACTTGAATGCGCGCGCTGGCGAGACAGAACAAATTGAGAAATGGATTGGCCTCAAAGCGCATTTTGCAGAACCCTTTCCTAACTCTTCGGTGGATTTGTATTTCTTCGATGGCGGATATTGCGGGGTACAACCCGTGGAGGTCAACGGCGCGCACTCAGGAAACGGGCGCGTGAATGCTTGTGCCATGGTGCGTGCTGACGTTGCCAGTACCTTGCCGGAAGTCTTTACGCGTCATGATGCCTTACGGGAGCGAAGCCTGCGATGGCGACCGTTGAGCGATCCGGTAAGTACCTCGCCACTCATCTTTCACAAGCCGCAGCCTGAGCGCGACGGCGTCTTGATGGCAGGAGATGCGGCCGGTTTTGTAGATCCATTTGTGGGGGACGGTATTTCCCTGGCGGTTCGCAGCGGCTCGCTGGCCGCCGGGTGCCTGATTCCATTCTTTGCCGGTGAATCTGCCCTGCAACATGCAGTGCAGAGCTATTGCGAAGCATACGAACAACGGCTTGCGCTAGTCTTTCGCGCGTCGTCGATCCTGCGGCGAGTGTTAGTGCTGCCGAAAGTGGTCCGAATTCCGCTGTTGTTCCTTCTGACTAAGGCTCCGTCCGTTGCGCGATACATGGTGCGCAAGACGCGCTGATTCCGTCCAGTAGAAATAAACAGTTGGTTAGAAGGAAAATTGGAGAGGTCTATCTGATTACGAGCACTTCGCGGATATGATCCCGCGCCAGAAAGAATTTGATGGAACTGAAATCACGGAAGAGATTTTCAATGTGACGATTATTGAAGACACGTTGCAAGCGAACTCCGGTGCCGATGGTGGTGTGTGATACACCGGTAGGGCCCTTGCGCACTTCGCGGCGAGGATCGACATGGTGCATTTCCAGAATATCGCCCTCGACGATGTGATAGCGATAGCAAGGGGCGTCGGGGCCGGCTTCGTGAGTATGGAAGAAGGCGAGAAGCATGCCCCCCGGTTTCATCAGCGACCACAAGCGTCCCATTACCGGCTTGACCAAACTTTCATCCAAGTAATCAGCCAGATTCCAGCACAGCACCACATCGAATTGCCCAGGGCCGTAGGCCAGATTGTCCGACAGGAATCGCTTGCTATCCAGGACTGGCTTGCCTGCCTCGTCTTTCGTCGCGAGCGACGGCTCGGTGGAGGCTACCAGCAGATCTTCGCTGTAGAGCTTGTGCCCACGCCCAGTCAGATAGCGAATATTGGCGGCAGAAGTAGAACCGAGATCGAGCACACACAGAGGCTCTTCCGATGCGAAGGATTTGGCCAGTTCGGCCAAGCCACTAGAGCGTCGGGTAAGCCGCTTACTTTTCTGAGCCGGCGCGGCGATCTGGCCCGGGCCGGCGGATGAACCTCGAAAGATTTTCATGAAACTATGCGCGACGGATGCCATAAAACTTCCTGGCCCCGGTCCTAGCTGTGCACTTTAATATAGCGCGAGCGGGCAGCAGGGGCCGATCAAACCTTCTTGATATCGGTTACCGGAGTTTTTCCAGTAACTCCCGGAATGGGCGAACCCGTACCTACGGCCGCCCGGTTCGCGACTGGAGAAACCGCGTCGCGATCGGTCTTGAACTCGGATCTTACGCCCGAGCTCTCAGGCTTGCCGATATCGACTTTGCCCTTGAAGTAGGCACCCTCTTCAATGGCCACTCTCTGAGTGATCACGTCGCCCACGGCGATCGCGGATTTTCTGAAGTCCACCCGCTCCGTGGCATTGATGTTGCCTTCCAGCTTGCCTTGCACGATTACGGTTTTGGCGCTTACGTTGGCTCGTATCTGCCCATTCGGACCAACCGTCAAACTGTTGCCCTGCAGGTCGATGCTGCCTTCGACCTGGCCATCGACATAAAGATCCTCGCTGCCCGTAAGGTCTCCTTTGACAACTACCGATTTACCGATATGCGCAAACTCCGCCATCTTCGGCGTGTCCATGACGTGGCCTCCTTGGGACTTGCTTACCGCGGAACGCAAGCGGGAACACTAGATTCTAAATCACTTTGCGACTTGACGGGCAGCCAGAAAAACACCGGTGAATAGGCAAACGGATAGTTGCCAGTTTAGCCCCACTTTCGACAACCGGATACAAGCACCTGCAGTCGGGCAGACTATAGCGCACCGGCTTCGTCTGGGCAACCCAACCCAGTAATCGGAGCTGCTGAATCCGGCTGTTTTTCTCACTATCAGCCCAGCCGGAGTATCTTTCCAGATGTACGGACAACAGGAATGGGACCTGCTCTCGTCTAATATTACGTAGGGGCTTGCGCAAAATGAGACTTCGCACCCGTCCGGTTCTTCGAATTTTGCTATTCGCACTCGCTCTCAGCAGTGTGCCGTGGACATTGGCGCAGCAACCCAAGAGTGAATCTCCGGTTGAATTGGTTCGCAAGACAGTCCAGAACGAAGTCAGACCCGCCAATGAGCGAGTGAAGTTTATGTTCATCGAGCGGAAAGAAACCCCGCGAGGCTCCCAGACAAAGTTGCTGGTGGAAACTCGCGAGGCCATGGCTGGAATGGTGATCGCCGTGAATGACCGGCCACTCACCCCGGAAGAACGCCAGGCGGAAATCGGCCGAATAGAACGGTTCGTCAAGAATCCCGAGGAGCTGAAGAAAAAAATCAAGGACGAAAAAGAAGACGCCGATCGCACGGCACGAATCATGAAGGCCCTGCCCGACGCGTTTCTTTACCAACCGGATGGGACTGAAGTGGGCAAGGAAGGCTTGGGCAAGCCCGGCGATGAACTGGTACGTCTGAAATTTCGTCCCAACCCGCGCTACACTCCGCCGTCGCGCGTGGAACTAGTGCTCACCGGCATGGAGGGAACTCTTCTGATCGATGCCAACCAGCATCGCCTTGCCAGAATCGATGGCAAGCTGGTGAAGGAAGTTGGCTTCGGCTGGGGAATTCTTGGGCATCTGAATCCTGGTGGACATTTTCAAGTCGACCAGTCAGACGTGGGATACAACCGCTGGGAAGTCACTCACATGGATCTTGCGATTACCGGTAAGTTACTTTTCTTTAAGAGCCTCAATATCAGGTCGAATGAGACTTATAGTAATTTCCGCCCAGCACCGCCGAACTTAACCTTTGCCCAGGCCGTGGAGTTGTTGAAGAAAGAGGAAGCCGTAGTAGCGCAAAACTATTTCCACCACGAAAACCAACAAAAGTAGGCTCACCTCGCCACGCGGAACGTTTCTTTCCGGACCGTCAGCTCTTCGATCAAATCTTCGCGTACTCGATATCCCGTGCCAGGAATGTCGCCGATTGCGATCGTCCCTTGAGGCGAAACCTCGACCTCCGGTTCCACAATGTCTTCCTTCCAGTAACGCTTGGAGGCCGAAACATCTCCTGGCAGCCGGAAATTTTGCAATGCCGACAGTGCCACATTGTGGGCGCGCCCTATACCCGACTCCAGCATTCCTCCGCACCATACTGGAATGTTGTTGGCCAGGCACAGGTCATGAATCTTTTTAGCCTCGCTGAAACCGCCCACCCGGCCCACTTTAATGTTAATAATGCGGCAGGCGCCGGTCTCGATTGCGGCGGCCGCGTCGCGGACATGGCGGATCGATTCATCCAGACAAATCGCGGTTCGCAGCTCGCGTTGCAGGCGTGCGTGATAGTAGACATCGTCATTCCATAACGGCTGCTCGATCATCAGCAGATTGAATTGATCGAACTTGCGTAAGTGCTCAACATCATCCATGGTGTAAGCGGAATTGGCATCGCAACTCAGCAGAATCTCACTCCATCTTGAGCGGATTCGCTCCAGCACATTTATGTCCCAGCCCGGTTTGACTTTCACTTTAATGCGGCGGTATCCAGAGGCGAGTTCGGTTTCGATTTTCTGCAGCAATTGTTCGACGGAATCCTGAATTCCAATCGAGACTCCACACTGAATCTCGCGGCGCGAGCCTCCGAGAAGCTTCCACAAAGGCTGCTGTTTCTGCTGGGCTTCAGCGTCCCAGAGCGCGTTCTCGACCGCGGCCTTGGCCATTTGATGTCCCCGAACTTTGGCCATCCAATGGACGCTCTCGCGAGCCGATGTTAATGTGCGTCCCAGCACTGCAGGGGCGAGATAGTGCTGGATGACAGGCCATGCGGTCTCGATCCACTCCGAGCTGTAAAAAGGATCTTCCCCGGCGACACATTCGCTCCACCCGTCAATGCCGTCACAATGTGCGGTAAGCAAGAGGATACGACGGCTGTAGACGCGGCCAAAGCTCGTCTCAAAAAAATGGACCAGAGGCATTTGGATCTCGCGCAGCGTGATGGCTTCGAGTTTCATAGGATCAGTGGCTAGTGGCTAGTAAAGCGCGTTTACCTGAGAACTGCGAACTCAGAACTGACAACAGCAAAGCTAAGCCCCCGTTCTGCAGACCACGCCCGTGCTCATCTTTCTTCCCACTGTCCTAACAGAAACTTTCCGTTCCCTTTTTCATGTCGTTCATATCCCAGAACTGCCAGCCCATCTGCGAAGGCTTTCACAAACTCGTCTCGAGTGCGATCTTGTACTTCTCTGGCGCGCTGGCGAGTCGCGGGCGCAGATTTCCATTCGTAGATTTGCGTTGGAATGGAAATTGATTTCACCAGCGTGAACTGGGACTTCTTACCCTTGAGGATGCTTTCGACTCGCTTCGATTTTAGCCACCACTCCGCTACTAGCCGGTCCGTCGGCAGCCCTCCTTGCAGCGGCGACGATGTAATTCCGTACTGGTTGATGTTGTAGCGCCGAGCGATCGCGCCCAACCTTTCAATGTTGAGATAGGCGTTCTTGATCTCCAAAGGATCGAAGGTCCACTCAATCAATTCGTATCCACGGGTGAGCGCGTCGTCACGCTGAAAGAGTTTAATGCGCCGGCCCAGGCCGGCATTGCGATAGGTCTGACGGACGGCGAGCATGTGAGAGTGCAAGTACGAGCGACCGTCGCGGTAGCCAGGGATGGAAAGTCCAAAGCCCACGGCCTCCTTGCCATCGAAGGCGGCGATGATTTGTCCGCCGATTTTTTCAGCGACTACGAACATGCGAAGCGGCACCAAATCCGCATCGCTGAAGTTCCAGACTTCTTTTTGCAGCGCTACGCATGCCCGCATTGCTTCCAGGTCGTGACAAAGGCGGATCACGATCGAATCCGCGCTCACTGTTTCTCTCGCTCCTGTCGCTTCGCCTGTTGCCATAATGATTCCAGTTCTTCCATGCTGGACTGCTCCGGACTGCGACCGGAAGCGCGCAACTGTTCCTCCATCCATTGAAAGCGCCGTTTGAATTTGCGGTTAGTTTTCCTGAGCGCCGACTCCGGATCGAGCGAAAGATATCGGGCGATGTTGACCAGAACGAAAAACAGGTCGCCCACTTCGTCCTCGAGCCGAGCTCTAAGATCTTCCGAGAGTTGTTTGCCGCGCGAGCCAGCCACCCCCGACATCTGCGGGCGCGGGACGGGAGCTGGAACCTGCTCAAGCTCTTTCTGAAGCTCCTGAGTTTCTTCGTGCAATTTCTCGAATAGCCCACCCACATTGGGCCAATCAAAGCCAACGTGCGCGGCGCGGGAACTTAGCTTGTAAGCCTCCAACAATGCCGGAATTCCACTGGAGACGCCGGCCAGGACCGACTGCGAATGCTCGTTGCCTCCTCCGTCTTCCGCACTCTTCCCTCCACCCCCTTCCAAACGCTTCTTTTTTTCTTCCGCCTTGAGCGCCTCCCAATTGCGCAATACATCGGAGGATGTTTCCGCCTTCACATCGCCGAAAACGTGCGGATGACGGTCCACTAGTTTTTGGGATAGTCGATCTAATACCTGGTCGATGGAAAACGAATTTTCTTCGTGGGCCATCTGGGCATAGAACAGAACCTGTAACAATAAGTCGCCTAGTTCGCTGCTCAATTCGTCCCAATCGCGATTGTCGATGGCTTCGAGGACTTCATAAGTCTCTTCCAGGGTGTAAGGCTTGATGGAATCAAAAGTCTGCTCGCGATCCCACGGACACCCTCCCGGGCCACGCAGCCGGGCCATGATCGAAACAGCGCGCTCGAAACGCTCTCCTGTGGTTGGCATGGGCGGAATTCACTTTAAATTACGCGCGCCGGAGCCGGCAATCGTGGAGCTGGTGGTCAGCGGCATCCCAAATCACTAATCTCCGGTTACTGACAACCGAGAACTGGCTACTGATTATTGATCTTGTATTTTCATAACGTTGCAATCGGGATTTAGTGTATCCCACGAACCTTTCGCTAGACCAACGTGACCTTCCCTGAAAGCATTGAATGTAGCAGACTAAGCTTGGGGGAAGTGTGTGTCCGAAGTCCTGAGCGCGCAGCATCTAATGTGAAACATGATTTCTCCAAGCGCAGCCCGGCCTTCTCTGGAAAGCGAGCGCTTCCACGTAGTGATCATTGGTGGCGGAATCAACGGCGTCGCCATTGCCCGGGAATGTGCGCGGGCCGGGAAACGCACGCTCCTGATCGAGCAGCACGACTTCGCCGCCGGCACCACCAGCCGTTCTACGCGAATCATTCATGGAGGGCTGCGTTATCTGGAGCACGGCGAGATCGGAATGGTTCGTGAGTCCCTACACGAGCGGCAGCGTTTGCTGCGGGAGCGTCCGCACCTGGTGCATCCCGTTCATTTCTTGCTTGCGCTCAGCCAAGGAAGCCGGAGAAGCGCGCTCAGCATCCGCACCGGTCTTTGGTTATATCGCCAGCTCGGAGGCCGACGGCTGGCAGCAGATCTAAGCAAAATGGATCAGTACAAGCTCGAACGCTTACTCGATGCCGGACGCCGCTGGTCGATTTTCAGTCTCGAAGACGCACAGTGTGAATTTCCTGAACGCCTGGTCGCCGAATGGCTGGTAGAAGCGATCGAAGCCGGGGCAACCGCCCGCAACCACACACAAGTTCTGGCAGTGGACGTCCGCCATGGCCGGGCCAGCGCAGTGTTGATGCGCGACCGTCTGAGCGGAAAAGAGGAGCGCGTCGAAGCCAACTGGATCGTCAACGCCAGCGGCCCTTGGGCCGACCGCGTCTGTCAGCGTTCAGGCATCGACACCAGGAGGTCCATGGTAGGTGGGGTTCGCGGATCGCACATCGTGCTGCCACGCTTCGCAGGAGTCCCCGATGCAGCGGTCTATACCGAAGCAGTGGACGGGCGACCAATCTTCGTCATCCCGTGGAACGACCAAGTACTGGTAGGGACCACCGAAGTTTCGGACAGTGGAGATCCAAGTAAGGTCCATCCTACATCCGATGAGATCGAATATTTGTTGCGTTCCCTGCTCCAACTCTTTTCCCGGGCGAAGTTGTCGTCCCGGGACATACGTTACAGTTTTTCCGGCATACGTCCGCTGCCTTTCACGCCCAAGGCGAAACCTTCCGCAGTCACACGTAAACATTATCTTCACGATCACAGCGATGACGGAGCCGCGCAGATGATTTCCGTAATTGGCGGCAAATTGACGACAGCGGCACAACTGGCGCGAGAATGTGCGGATAAGATTGGTGCCAGGTCCGGTAAGCCGCGTGAGCTGGCTGTCATCTCTGGCGACAATCTGGATCCCGTGCTCGATCAGTGGGTAGTCGAGATTGCGGATGCGGGTGGAATCAGCGGAGACTCGGCACGCGGAATCGTCGAATGGCACGGCAAACGCTCATTGACCATTGCGCGCATGGCCATCAGCAGCGCGGAGCTGCGTGCGCCCCTCTGTCAGCACAGCGAACACATCGTGGCGGAAGCCGTGGATGCCTTGGCCAACGAGTGCGCAGTTACGATGGCAGACGTCCTCCTCCGGCGGGTGCCGGTGGCGCTTGGCGCCTGCTGGTCAGAGATGTGCAGCCGTGATGCCGCCGCTCGTATCGGCGCAGTGATGGGATGGAATGAGCAGCAAGCCGCCGCGGAATTGGAAGCCTTCGAAACCGAGCGCGCCGCTTTCCTTTGCAAACCCTCCGCAAGGATTGGAGTTCTCGAAGCTGCTGCGGACTGATGTAGCGAGCGCTCAACCTAGGCTGTGGTCACCAGAGTCTTCGGAGCGCTATTTTTCATGACCAGCGCTGCCACGATGCCGACGACCAGGTAGCCGACCATCTCGATAGTCATGTAAGCCGCGGTGTAGTTGGCCGGAAAACCATACCAATTCCAGTAAGAGATATTTGTGGTAATGGCCGCGAGAACGCCCACCAAGGTTACAAATCCCACCCGAGATCCGAAGGTCGTCAACCGCGTGTGCGCCAGCACAAAGACCACAATAAGGGCCTCGAGGAGTTCGGTAAGAAACTCAGTGGCCAATTGCCCCGGCGTGAGAGCCTTGGCGCCCGGAGGATGGTAAATCAGCAGCCCGGATGGATTGCCGGCCAGCTTCTCGCCGTAGTGTTGCATCGCAGCGTGCTCTTGCTCGCGAGTGGGATTGGCGCCCAGGTCCATTCCCGGAAACATGTACATGCCAGACTTTTCGCCGAGACTGGCATACATGGCGCTCAGCACAGAGGCTTCGTTCGGGATTTCTCTGATTCCGGTTTGTCCTAGCGGCAACATCATGTGGGCCACTGACGTCCACACAAACATGGCGATGCCGCCGAGTATGCCAGCCAGCAGAATGCGCTTAGACATAAACCTCCTCGTTGGTGGGGTATTATGGGCCTTCCCTAGAAAAACGAACGAAGGATCACGAAGGGGGAGAATCGTTGGGGCTTACGCCCGTTGGCGATGGTTCAGATAGTGGGCGGGAACGCGTTCAACTTTGGACGGGCGCAGCGTTCGCACCAGTAGTTGAGTGTCATCGGAAATGACGCCATCGATTCCCCAGCCCGCCAGCCGCACCATCGATCTCTTATCATTGACCGTCCAAGCCAGAATTCTCCTACCGGCTGCTTGAATCTCCTGAACCAAGTCTTCGTCGATCAGTGACTCATGCGCCACCACATACTCGACCGGCAGCTTGTTCCACTGCGCTAGTTGACTCCGCTTTTCGCAAATGATTCCCACATTGACAACGCCGCTGCGGGCTTTCAACTCCATGACCACGTCGGGAATAAAGGAGGAAACTACGAACTCCCGTTCCGGCTCGCGTAATGCGTCCAGAACGATCGTCTCCAAACCTTTTACTTTGAGTTCTATATTCAGAAAAGCGCGGTGTGCGTAGCGCTGCAGCACGTCGTTTAAACTCGGTAAATGGACCAACTGGCGGCGGCTGGCGCGGGAAACCGTAACCCTGCCAACTTTGGGATCGTGACAGACGATCGCGCGATCGGCGCCCGCAAGGCGAACATCAAATTCGAATCCGTCGCAGCCATGTCGCAAGGCGAGATCGAAAGAAGCAAGAGTATTTTCGGGAACAGACCGGGACGCACGTGCGCCGCGATGGCCCAGGAGTAGGGGGAGGTTAGGCATCCGCGTGATCGTACGCGAGAAAAAAAAGATTGTCTGTGCAATAAAAACGGCTGTCTGTGCAATATCGGTGGAAAACTAGTCCAAATCGATGTCGCGGATGGGTTTCCCAGTGTCCGGAGATTCTTTCGCTTTTTTTACAGCTTCTTGGAATTTCTTTTCCAGCAGATCACCCGCGTGCTTTTGGTTCTCCACCGATTGCCGAAATATCGACTCTCGCCGGACGTCTTGCTCTCGCATCGCGCGTGCCGCTTCTTCCATATCTGCGAACATCTTGGGCTTCACTGCAGCGGTGTGGGCGATTACTGCCTTGCCCGCAGGGTCAACCTTCAACACAGCGCTGCAGCAGGGACAAGTCACTTCGAACGCGGGAGCGTCCTTCGCCATGGAAGGAATGATACCGCAAACCGGAGATCTCAGCGGGGCTCGAGCTTGATAGGTAAGATCTTGAACAAGAAGAGCATTTCCCAGCCCAGAAGCAATACTGAAACCACTACCACCAGGACAGCAAGCAATTCGCCGAAGTTGAGGCGTGTCCGATCAGGATCAAGACGCCTTCCCACCAGGCTGAGGATATTGATGGTGGCAAAGCCGAAGACCAGCGCCCAGAGGATGTTGTAGACATCGCTTTTTTTGCTGTCGAACTGCCAGAGAGCTAAGAGCAACCAGTACGGATGGAACGGGTTCACCGTCCATGAGGCAAGCGAGGCGAGACGGGTTGCGCTGGCAGTTGAGGACAGGCCCATGAGCTCGGAACTTCGCCGTTGGAACAGGTGCTACCAAAAGAAAGAGAGATATTACGCTATTCGCCCTGCGAAGTCAGCGAAGGCGGGACTCGATGGGTCAGCGACCGAAGAGTACGAAGCGGCTCGATTTAAAATGGTTGGAATGCCCCACGCTGCCAAGGCAATCTTCTTCGACGTCGGTAACACCCTTCTTTTTCCCGATCGGGAGCGGATTTACGCTCCGCTCTACAAGCACAACGTCGTTCCCACTCCAGAGCTTTTGCGTAGCATTGAATGCCGGACAAAGGCCGCGTTCGACGCTCTTTTGCAGCAAGGCAGCGCAGCAGACCATGGTTTTTGGTACATGTTCTACTCCAACCTGTTCGAGGAGCTTGGTTTGCAACAGGACGGACTCCGAGACAGCTTGGTCACCGCCACTCGGGTTTCGGCCAATTGGGGAGCTATGCGCCCGGGAACACGTGAAATTCTCCAAAGAATTGGCAAGCGATCACGTATTGGAGTGATCTCCAACTCCGACGGTAAAATTGCTGCTCTGCTGGAACGCCACGGGATTGCTGACTGCTTCCTGAACATGACAGACTCAGGTTTGGTGGGCCGCGAGAAGCCCCACCCCGCCATCTTTCACGCAGCATTGCGAACTATGAACGTTGCGCCGGAAGAGAGTTTGTATGTTGGCGACCTATACTCGGTTGACTATCTGGGAGCCACCGGCGTTGGCATGCAGGCGATCCTCTTTGATGTCTGCGGAGCCTATCGGGAGATGGATTTGCCAAGGGTAGAGTCGCTCGAGGAGTTGGAGCAAAAGCTGAGTAGCTGACAATCCTGCCGATGTGCGACCAGCTAAAGCGAAATCACCTGATGGTCGAGGCAATCAGGATGAACGGCGTCGTAAAGATTCCGCAGAAGCTGAGTACCCTGACGCGCGACAAAATGAATTCCTGCGATTTCGCGCTCTTGAAGTGCCTTCGCCGGATAGAGAGCGTTGCTGAGCAGCTCAGCGTGCCGTCCTAAAACTTCACTTTGCCGCAATTCAGCCCGAGCCGCGCGGGCCCGCAGTTGGTTGAGTTGGTGATGAATCTTCGAGCTGGCATGGGTGGCAGAATCCACCAAGGTTTGATCAAGACGAGCGAGTGAGTCGCGAATGGCGCCTAATGATTTGTCAACAGCTAAGTCAGCGCTATTAAAAGCGGCCTGCACATCCTGCGGCAGAGTGCGGCTGGCCAGATTCTCGCGTAGATCTTCAGGCCCATGAAAGAGGTCGCGCAACGTTATACCGTAACGTTCGAGTAAAGCTTGAGGTTTTGTTTCCACCAGAGTAGCTGAGAAACGAGGAACAATAGGAGTGGTGCGCCCAAGAAGCGCCCTGTACACGACATCGGCCTGGGCGAAGTAAGCAGCCTCGGACGCGCCCCCGGTGTAGGCAAGCGTCGGCAGCAGATAGTCCTGCACAACCGGCCGTAACAAAACGTTCGGGCTAAACAAGTGCGGAGTGGTCGCGATGCGGCGCAGCAACTCCACCTGCGAAATGCTTTCTTGTCCAATCACGAAATCCGCAACAGCCGAATCGCGGTCAGCACGCCGATAGACTGGAACGCGCGCTCCGTCCGCCAGCGTAAACAGCAGGGTCGAGGAGGGAGTGACTTTGACCTGTTGGTGGTAGCCGGCTGCCTCGAGAGCCCGTCCACGGGTTAGAACGGCGTCATCGAGCTCGGCTGAACGTTCGATGGCGGCGCCATAGATGGGCTCGGCGATCGCATGCAGCACGGGATCGGAACCGTCGAGCAGGATCACACCCCAATCGGCGAACAACCTGGTAAACAGCCGGGCGAAGGCACTGCCGAATGTCTCCCCTGGCCGATACGCCTCACGCAGCAAACCTGCAAGTTCGGAGTCGCCCAATAACTCCGCCGCGGCATTGACGAGCGATTTGATTTCCTCTCCAAACGTCACCGTACCCACGGGAGCGTCAGGCAGGCCGCGCGTCGTCGCCTCTAATTTCTGTAGAGATCCATCCGTCCGCGGAATGGAAACGTGATTGATCTCGGCCAGATCGTGGTCACTGGTCGCCAGCCAGAATACGGGAACACAATCCACACCGGCAGCGGTCGCTTTCTGGGCCAGCTTCACCGCTGTTAGCGCTTTGAAAATAGAGAACAGCGGGCCGCCAAACAATCCTACTTGTTGCCCCGTCACCAGCGCTGAAGAGCCAGCTTGGAGCCGAGTGATGTTTTCCAGCGTCTTTGAGGAAGCGCCCCAGGCTGTGTTCTGTCGCTCAAGCAGTGTTGCCACCCGCTCGCGGCGCTTGGAGTCATATTTCAGTCCGCGCGATTCATCTTTCAGCCACTCTGCGAAATACGGAGAGCGCGGATAAAAGGGTTGGACTTTCGAAGAGTATGCCAGGAAGTCAGCGAACAGCTTGGTGGTGTGCGGGATTTGGCTGAACGGCAGACACTGCGACTTCACCGGCAGTTCTCCTGACATGGTTTCCGCTCTGGTTTCCGCTCTGATCTTTGCTCTGGTCTTCGCTCAAAGACTTGGACGACAAAATTCATGCCATGGTCAACGCCGCACCCCAGAAGAAGTCATAGTTCAGATGCCAGGAATCACGGCAAGATGCAGTTTAACAGCTAGCACTCAGCATTCAGGATTCAGCCAGCAATGGCAGCACTTAGCACTTAGCATTTGGCCACTCCGGGCCGCTGCTGGCCTTCCTTCCAGGGCTTGGTGAATGATGGTTCTCACGGGCTGAATGCTGAGTGCTGAATACTGAGTGCTCTGCCTCGAAACCACGCCCGGCCGGAAATGGAGTAAATGCTAAGTGCCAAGTGTTAAGTGCCGACCCCATGCACCTTAGGTTCCGCCGATCCCTTCCAATCATCTAATAGTCTTGTAAAATGAAAGTAGTTCTTTAAAAGGCCAATCCCACCAGTGGGGGCGTCACGGCTTCGACGGAGATGCTTGCGGCCAA
>WNGL01001446.1_pt1 | contig 34517 bp, 22 predicted proteins | sample 5400591 | NCBI WGS metagenome assembly WNGL01 (sample SAMN13153377, study PRJNA577476) | soil metagenome | isolation source: 80 cm soil or saprolite under Garry oak tree replicate 1 | place: USA:California | collected 2016-06-15
GAGGACGACTACCGGCTGGCGGTCGGCTGGGTCGTGGCCGCCTACTTCCCCGCCATCCCCGGCCAGGTCATCGCCGACGGCGGCGAGGATCGCGCGCAGGCTATCGCGACAATGCTCGGCCTGTGCGTCAGCAAGCTCGCCCAGTCGAACTCGGCGCTCGTCCGCTGGCGCATCCGGAAAGGGCCATCTAAGGCGGAGCCGGCATTCGGGACGCAGGCGATCCCGATGCTGTGGGACTTCGCCGAGGCGTACCCGTTCGGTAAGTCAGTGGGGAGCTGGATCGCCCAGATCGACTCGATTACGGGGATGCTCGCGAGCCTTCCGGCCAGTGCCCCGGCGGGGCGGGTCGTGCAGGCCGACGCCCGCAAGCCAGGCGATCTGATCGAGCCTGGCACCGCGCTAGTTGTGACCGACCCACCGTACTTCGGGCAGATAAACTACTCGGACCTGAGCGACTACTTCTACCTGTGGCTGCGCCGTGCCCTGCGGGACGTGTACCCGGACTTGTTCGCGACGATGGCGACGCCGAAGACTGACGAGCTTGTCGCCAACCCGGCCCGGCACAACGGTTCGACGGACGCCGCCAGGCGGTACTTCACCGACGGCTTCACCGAGGTCTTTATGGGCCTGCAGAAGGTGTCCCGCCCCGATCTGCCGATGCTGGTGGTCTACGCCCATAAGCAGGATGAGCGCGAGGAGGATGGCCTGATCTCCACCGGCTGGGAGGCGCTGCTGGAAGCGGTCCTGGCCGCCGGGCTGAGCGTGGTCGGGACTTGGCCTGTGGAAGCATCATCAGCGACGAAGATGATCGCGCAGGGCGCGAACGCGCTCGCATCCTACGTGATCCTGGTCTGCCGACCCCGACCTGCCATGGCGGCAGCGATCGATCGCAGGGGCTTCATCGTCGCGTTGCGCGAGACGCTGCCCGCCGAACTCCGCGGGCTGCAGCGGGCTGGGATCGCGCCGGTCGACGTCGCCCAGGCTGCGATCGGGCCGGGCATGGCAGTATTCTCCGGGCGCTCCCGGGTGAGCGAGCCCGACGGTGCCGCGATGAGCGTCCGCACCGCGCTCAAGCTGATCAACAATGTGGTCGCGGAGGTGCAGTCGGAGCAGGTAGGTGACATAGGCGAGGACACCCGGTGGTGCGTGGAGTGGTTCAGCACTTATGGATTCGACCCCGGCCAATTCGGCAAGGCGGATCAGCTAGCCAGATCCAAAAACACGTCAATTGCTGGCCTTGTGCGTGCGGGAGTGCTGCGGTCGGCGGCCAACAGAGTCCGACTACTGTCCGTCGGCGACCTTGCGCCGGAGTACGACCCAAGGCGGGATGATCGGGTGTCGGAATGGGGGGTTGCGTTGCACCTGGCAAAGCGGCTGCGCGAGCAGGGCGCGGATGCTGCTTCAAGGCTGATCGCTGAAGCCCGTTCTGTGGTGGACCTCGATGCGATCCGGGAACTGGCATACCTGTTGTTCTCAATAGCGGAGAAGCGCGGTTGGGCGGACACGGCGTTGCTGTTCAACGGGCTGGGCACGTCATGGTCGGATCTGGCCGAGGCGTCGAGAAAACCCGAGTTGTCGCGGCCCGCGCCAGTGCAGGGCCAGCTTGGCTTCGATGCCGAAGAAGGTGACGAGTAGCGATGGCGGCGAGCAACCGTGACCGGGTCGGGAGGGGCCTGGAGTCCCTGGCAGCCGGGCTGGGTCCGTTCGTGCACGCCCGAATGAGCGCCGCTGCGCCAGCGGGCCGTGACTGGGTGGAGATGCTGGCAGCCCGTGACTCCGCGAAGTTCGGCACGCAGAAGAAGTACTCCAAGTCCGATCCGCAGCTACTGCTCCGCGCGATCACCGAGGACTGGCGCGCCTTCACCGAGCACCTGTCCCGGGTGGAGCAAAGCTTCGCCAGCGAGCTGCGGGGAGTACGCGACGACTGGGCGCACGGCGATGCGTTCTCGGCTGATGACACCTACCGGGCCCTGGACACGATGGAGCGCCTGCTCACCGCCGTGGACGCGACGGATCAGGCGGCCGAGGTGCGCAAGCTCCGGCTGGACGCCCAGCGCGCCGCGTTCGAGTCAGAGACCCGGCGAACGGTCCGCTCGGCGGCCGGCGCGGAGGGCCTGGGCCTCAAGCCGTGGCGGGAGGTCATCACGCCGCACGAGGATGTGACTAGCGGTAATTTCAACGCCTCCGAGTTCGCCGCCGATCTGTACTTCGCCTCGCTCGGTGAGGGCAGCCGCGAGTACGTAGACCCGGTGGAGTTCTTCCGCCGCACGTACCTGACCGAGGGGCTGAAGGACTTGCTGTCGCGGGCGGCGCGGCGAATCGGCAGGGACATGAACGCCTCGCCGGTGGTGAACCTGCAGACCAACTTCGGCGGTGGTAAGACACACTCGATGCTCGCGCTGTGGCACCTGCTGTCCGGCCGGGAGCTGGCCGGGTACCCGCAGGAGCTGCAGGACCTGCTTGGAGGGCGTGGCATCGGTGAGCTGGGCCGCCAGGCGACGCGGGTGGCGCTCGTGGGCAACCACATCGCCGCCGGCAGGGGCTCGGTCAAGCCCGGTGGCACACACGTGAAGACGCTGTGGGGGGAGCTGGCCTGGCAGCTCGGCGCTTCCCGCGGCGGCCAGGCCGGTGCCCAGGATGCCTTCGACATTGTCGCGAATTCGGACGGGACACGCAGCAATCCTGGCGAGGCGCTGCACCGGCTGATCGCCGCGCATGCGCCGTGCTTGATCCTGATCGACGAGTGGGTGGCCTATGCCCGGCAGCTGTACGGCCGCGATGACCTGGATGGCGGCAGCTTCGACACCCAGTTCACATTCGCGCAGACGCTGACCGAAGCGGTCAAGGCCGTGCCTGGTGCGATGCTGGTGGTGTCGATCCCCTCCTCGTCGGAGACCCCGTCGGAGGAGGAGCGGGAGCGCGGCTCGGACATCGAGGTCGGCGGCAGGAACGGCCGCGAGGCGCTGGCGCGCCTGCAGCAGGTGATCCGCCGCACGGCCGACCAGTGGCGGCCGGCCTCGCACCGGGAGGCGTTCGAGATCGTCCGCCGCCGCCTGTTCGAGGAACCCGATGCCGCGGCGCGGGCCGACATCGCCGTGGTTGCCCGCACGTTCACCGAGTTCTACGCCCGGCACCGGGGCGAGTTCCCGAGCGGCGTGGCCGAGCCCGGGTATGAGGAGCGAGTCCGGGCTGCCTACCCGATCCATCCCGAGCTGTTCGACCGGCTGTATGAGGACTGGTCGACGCTGGCCCGGTTCCAGCGGACCAGGGGCGTGCTGCGGCTGATGAGCGCGGTGATCTACACGCTGTGGCAGGGCGGGGATGCGGCGCCGCTGATCATGCCGGGCGGGGTGCCACTGGATTCGGAGCGAGTCCGCAGCGAGCTGACCCAGTACCTGGAGGACGATTTCAAGCCGGTCATCGACGCCGACATCGACGGGGATGCCGCCACCCCGGCGCGCGTGGACCGGGACAGGCCGACGCTGGGGCAGCGCAAGGTCACCCGCCGGATCGCCCGAGCGATCTTCCTCGGCTCGGCGGCCACGCTGAAGGCCGCGCACAAGGGCATCGAGCAGCCGTCAGTGTGGCTTGGGGTGGCGGTGCCCGGCGACACGGTCGGGAATTTCGGGTCGGCGCTGCACCTGCTGTCGGACCGCGCGACCTACCTGTACAGCGACGGGGACCGGTACTGGTACGACACCCAGGCCACGATCGGCCGGGTGGCACGCGACTACGCGGACCGGCTCCGGGAGCGGCCTGAGGATGTCTGGGCGGAGATCGCCGGGCGGTTGGGCAGGCAGGAACTGGGGGCCCGGGGCGCGTTTGCGCGGGTGCAGGCTGGCTCGGAGGACACTGGCGACATCGCCGACGACCCGGCTGCCCGGCTGGTGATCGTCCACCCGCGGTACTGCCACTCCAGGGGCGATGAGTCGTCCGCCTCGATGATGTTCGCCCGCCGGGGACTGGAGAGCCGCGGGTCCTCACAGCGGGTGAACCGCAACATGGTGATCTTTCTCGCCGCCGATGCAAAGCGGATGGAGGAACTCTCCGAGGCCGTCCGTGACTATCTTGCCTGGGACAACATCGCCGGCAGGGCCGAGGAGCTCGACCTGACCGCGCAGCAGGCCGGGCAGGCCCGAGCCCGGCGTGATGCCGGGGACAAGACCATCGCCCTGCGTATCGCCGACGCCTGGCACTGGCTGTTGGTGCCGGTCCAGCCGCAGCCCGACCGGCCGGTCACCTGGGACGTCGTCCGCGCGGACGGCGCCAGGGAGCGGCTGGCCGAACGGGCCAGCGACAAGCTCCGCCAGGCCGACCTGCTCCGCACCGTGCACGGCGCCCGCAGCATCCGCTACGACCTGGACAACCGCCTGGCCAGCGTCTGGCGGCTCGGCCACATCAGGGTCGGTGAGCTGTGGACCTACTACTGCCGTCACCCCTACCTGCCTCGCCTCAGCGAGCGTCGCGTCCTAGACGACGGGATCCTCGGCGTCGCCAGCGAGCTGACCTGGGACGCCGAGGCCTTCGCCGTCGCCACCGGGTACGACGAGACGGAAGGCCGCTTCCTCGGGCTGGCCATCCCGCACCAGGACCCGATCGGCCAGGTCACCGACCAGACCCTGCTCGTCCGCCCCGACCTCGCGCTCGCCCAGCGGCAACAGGAACTCGCCGAGCGCGCCACAGGCTCAGACGTCGAGCCGAGTCCCGCAACCGAGGTCGAGGGCCCTGGCAAGGACGGCACACCGCCGCCGCCACCACCTCCAGCCGGGCCAGGCAACACCAGGTTCTTCGGTGTCGCCCGGATCAGCCCGGACCGCTACGCACGCGACTTGACCCGCATCTCCCAGGAGATCATCCAGCACCTCGCCGCGCCCGAAGGCGTCGAGCTGGAGATTCGCGTCGAGATCACCGCCCGCAAGCCCGACGGCTATCCCGACGACAAGGTCCGCAGCGTCACCGAGAACGCCCGCACCTTGAAATTCGAGACCTACGGCTTCGAGGACCGATGAGGTAGGAACGAATGCCTGTAGAGAAGACTGAGCGCGACGTCACGACATTGATGGGGGAGATCACTCGCAGGGAGATCAAGCTGCCTGAGATCCAGCGAGGCTACATATGGAAGCCGACTCAGGTGGCCAAGTTGGTTGACTCGCTGTACCGCAGCTACCCAACGGGGTCATTGTTGTTCTGGAAGACTACCGAGGCACCTCGGACTCGCGACTTTTCCACCGGTGACACCGCGGCCGAGCCGGTGATACAGCCGCTGTACCTGCTCGACGGCCAGCAGCGGCTGACTGCGCTGCACAGGGTACTGAATGATCACCTTGACGCCCAGGTAATTTTCAATGTTGAGACTGAGGCGTTCCAGAACCAGAGCGCAGCGTAACTGGTCAGGTTCCCTTGCCGACCGTGACGGTCTGTGGCGGAGCCGACACGCCGATGAGGCCTGGGTTCTGGTGGTAAAGAAATCGTTACTCGTAGTGTCCAGGTGTGCCTGTTGATCATGGCGGTTCCGGCGATGGCGCGGGAGCGGATCGCGGAGCTTGAGGCTCAGCTGAAGGCGAACTCCCGGAACTCCGGTAAGCCGCCGTCGTCGGACGGGCTGGGCAAGCCGCCGCCGAAGCCGCGGTCGCTGCGGAAGAAGACGGGCCGCAAGCCCGGCGGCCAGGACGGGCATGAGGGCAAGACGCTGGCGCAGGTGGCGAAGCCGGACCATGAGGTGGCGCACGAGCCTGGCCGCTGCGGGGGGTGCGACGCTGACTTGGCCGGCGCCCCGGTCACCGGCGTAGAGCGACGGCAGTGCTTTGACCTGCCGCCGGCGGCCGTGGAGGTGACCGAGCATCAGCTGATCGAGCGGTTGTGCGCGTGCGGGCACCGCACGAAGGCGGCGGCCCCGGCTGGCGTGGACGCGCCTGTCCAGTACGGGCCGCGGATCGCCGCGATCATCGTGTACCTGTACGCCGGGCAGTTCTTGTCGAAGAAGCGCACCGCGCAGGCGCTGGCGGAGCTGTTCGGCATCCCGCTGTCGTCCGGCACGGTCGGGGCGCTCACCGCGCGGGCAGCCGCGGGGCTGGGCGGCTTCCTGGAGGACATCCGCGCCAGGATCGCCGGAGCCGAGGTGGCGGGCTTCGATGAGACCGGGCTGCGGGTGGAAGGCAAGCTGCACTGGGTGCACCGCGCCCGCACCGGCAAGTACACCCTGGTCTTCTGCCATCCCGGGCGGGGGACGGAGGCGATGAAGGCGATGGGGGTGCTGCCGTCCTTCGGCGGCGTCGCCGTCCACGACGCCTGGGCACCCTATGACACGTACGCGGCCCCCGGTCACCAGCTTTGCTGCGCCCATGCCGCCCGGGAGCTCCAGGCGGTCGCCGACTGCGCCCCGGCCGGCCAGTGGTGCTGGGCCACCCAGGCCGCCGGCGCGCTCGCCGCGATGCAGCGGCTGGTGGCTGAGGCGATCAGGCAGGGCCGGGAGGCCGCCGACCCCGCCGAGCTGGCCGCGCAGATCCGCCTCTACCGGTCCGCGGCGCTGATCGGCAAGAGCCAGACGGCCGCCCGGTCCGGCAAGCTGATGAAGAAGCACAACGCGCTGGCCCGGCGGCTGCTCGACCGCCAGGACGACTACCTGCTTTTCACCCGGGACTTCCGCGTGCCCGCCGGTAACAACGGATCCGAGCGCGACATCCGCATGGTCAAGCTGAGACAGAAAGTCTCAGGATGCCTGCGCACGCTCACCGGCGCCAGGCAGTTCTGCGCAATCCGAAGTTACCTGTCCACCGCCGCAAAGCACGGCATGTCCTTCTTCGCAGCCCTCGTGATGCTCACCGAAGGCCGGCCCTGGATGCCCGCGGCGGCCTGATCACGCCTCAGCAACCTCCGGGACCTGACCAGTTACAGCGCAGCAACCGCGAGGGATTCACGCTGGGTAAAGGTTTATGACGTTGCCCGACCCGATGCCAAGCATTTCGAAATGGCGGGGAGGCTACACGAAGCGATCCCCGACCTAGATGCTGAGGAGATCGGCAGGCGCCTTCAGCGCGTGGCAGCCATTCGCGACCGTCGTTACCACATGGAGGTACTGACCAACTTCCCCTATGACGAGGTCGCGCAGATCTTCGTGCGGGTCAACAGCGGCGGCCGTGCGCTCAGGACCTCCGACCTGGCCCTCGCCACCTTGTCCGCCCGCTGGCCAGGCGTACTCGCAAAGCTGGAGGGTGAAGCGGCCCTGTGGGCCGAACAGGGGTACGGCGGACTGGATGTGGCGTTCTTGACCCGTGCGTTGGCCGGGGCGGTCCTGGGCCGCGGCCTGTCGGCCTGGTCGCATGCGCGCCTTGCCGCGGCTAGCGACGAGGAACTTGACAACGGCTGGAACGCTGTCAAGCGTGGGCTGGATCACCTTGTCCCATTGCTGAAGAACAATCTCAAGATCAGCCACAGCAGCCTGTTGCCGTCCCTGCTAGTCCTGCTTCCTCTGGTTGTCATGCTAGGCGAGCGCCCGGATGAGCCGTTGGATAAGGAGACCGCAAACGGCTTGCTGTACTGGCTGCTTGTTGCGACTATTCGCAATCGGTACAGCGGGGCAACCGACACTCTGCTGGGCCAGGACATCCCCGCCGCACGGTCCGCGAATCCGGTGCGGGAGTTGCTGACAAATCTCGGCATCGTCGGCACCCGAGTGGAAGTGAGCCCCCGCGACCTGGCTGGGCGTTCGGTCAATAGCCCGTACTTCTTGCTCAGCTTCCTGCTCATGCAAGAAAACGGCGCGGATGACTGGTGGTTCGGCACGGCTGTCAATCTTGGAGGGGCAGGTGGTCAGAAGCTCGAATACCATCACATCCACCCGCAAGCCACCCTGATCAAGCACGACAATGAATACGCCAAGGCTGAGATAAACGACCTCGCGAACCTCGCCTTCATCTCGGGCAAGGCAAACAGGAAGATCGGTGATCGGTCACCCGCCAAGTACTTCCCGACGCTGAACGATGAGGTGCTTCAGGCGCATCTGGTTCCGCTGCACGGTGAACTGCGCGACGCTGCTGCTTACCGGGAGTTCCTGACAGCGCGCCGCCGGCTGCTCGCGGAGGGGATGACCAAATTGCTGGACAACTTCCGCCCGTACTGGCTAGATGACGCGGCAGTCGCAGCAGATGACCCCCTGGCCGGATCGATCCTGGAGTTCACCCTCTATGAGAGTGCGTGGGACGCTGGCCGGATCCTGGCCACGGCTCTGCATCACGAGACCACGTGGACGGCTCCCATCGCCGTTCCGGAGCTCACGTCAGCACTTGACGCAGCAGCCGAAGGGCTCGAAGGCGACATCACGATCGCAGGCCAGAGCGTGCCAGTCCGCCTCAACGGCGACGAGGTCCAGATATCAATCGGCCCATTCCTTGTGACCGGAACGATCGACGCTTGGCACAAGATGCTGGACAGCGAGCGTGCCGAGGCGCGCCCGCTGTCCAACATCCCGACTGTCACCCCACAGCCCTGGCAGGGCGAAGTCATTCCCTTCCCTGTGACGAGCGTCGAGTGAGGCCGGAAGGATGGTCGCGCGACTGTCGGCCAGTGTGCGAGTATGATCAGCCGGTGTCTTCGCGATGTTGCGCCTGCGTGACGCGATCGCATGTGCTTTCGTCGAGTTCTGACGTATACTCAAGCGACGATGCAGCCCAGCTGCTAGGTGGTACGGATGTTGCTGAGGTTTGAGGCCTCCAACTATCGGTCGATCTTGGAACCTGTCGAGTTGTCCATGATCGCAGTAGATGAGGACCGGCCATCTGTCCGCCGGTTCGATCTACTCTCCGAGGGTGCGCTGTCGATCGCGGGTATCTATGGGCCTAATGCTTCTGGAAAGTCGAATGTAATAGAAGCCCTCGCATGGCTGTCGATGGCCGTGAGACGGTCACTTCGGGAAGGGCTCATTCCGCGCGAGCCGTTTAAGTTCGGCCGTGGCCCCAAGACGCCGTCCACGTACGAGGTTGAGATGGTTGTCGAGGGCGTGCGTTACGCCTACCGACTGGACGTAGACGACTCGGAAGTGCAATCTGAACGGTTGGATAGCTACCCGCTTCGACAGCCGCGGATGCTATTCGAGCGGGAAGGCCTAGACATACGGTTCAGGCGGGGTTTGGGAGGTCTGGCAGGTACCCGGGAACTGCTGACTCCTACCACGCTGGCATTGTCTGCGGCGATGAGGTTCACTCAACCCGAGGTGGAGCCCTTTGGGCGGCAGCTGGCCGGAATTCGAGTCCTGGGGGTGCGCCGCAGGGCAGCGTGGCGCAGATCTTTTCCAGTCTTTGACACCTTGGCATCATCGACAGAACGAGTGTTCGACGAGCGATTCTCCCCTACCCAGGCATCGCTGTTCGACGATACCGACTTTGCTCCGTACGATCTCCGTGCGGCGGCTCTTGCGATGTTGCGATTTGCCGATCTTGGGATCGATGACGTACAGATTGTGGAGGACCAAGGCGCTGACTCTCGAATCTCACCGCAAGCGCGGCGAGATGGACGCCGCCAGCTCCGGCTCATTCACCGAGTGGCAGAACAAGAGTTGCCGTTTGACCTCACTGAGGAGTCGGCAGGGACGCAGACGTGGTTTTCCCTCATCGGGCCCACGCTCAGCGCCTTGCGCAGCGGTCAGATCCTGCTGTTCGATGAGATCGACGCGAGCCTTCACCCCCGGCTGTCCGCGCGGTTGCTTGAGCTGTTCCAAGATCCCGAGACCAATCCTCGCGGGGCGCAGCTCATCTTTACCACGCACGACACAAGCCTGCTCAACCACATGAATCGGGACGAGGTCTGGTTGACGGAGAAAGTTTCCAACGGTGCGACGATGCTCACCGCGCTGGCAGAGTATGGTGGCGACAAAGTGCGGCGATCTTTGAACCTGGAAAAGGCCTATCTCCAAGGAAGATTCGGCGCAGTCCCGGAACTCGAGCAATTCATTCTGCGGCGTGCTCTCGGCATGCTTTCGGGCGACGCGTGACGGCGCGCAGCAGCCGCGATGCCGAAGGGCGGTCGCTCAAGCGGAGAGTTGCGATACGCACACCGCGCAAGACGCTCCTCGTCGTCTGCGAAGGGACAAGGACCGAACCAGATTACCTGAATGCGTTGAAGCAACAACCAGCTGTGCACGATGTCGCTGCTGTCGATCTTCGAGTTGAGACAGGCCGAGGAAAGACTGATCCCAAGAACCTTGTATCCCTTGCCGTGGCTGCCCGTAACGCGGCAATCGATGAGGATGCGGAGATCGACGAGTTCTGGTGCGTCTTCGATGTCGAGTGGCCAACAAACCACCCGGGCCTACATGAGGCGATCACCCAGGCACGGAACAATAGTGTCGAGGTCGCTATATCGAATCCATGCTTCGAGCTCTGGCTGATCTTGCACTTTCAGGATCAGAGTGCGTGGCTGGACAGTGACGATGCATGCAGGCTTCGTGCTCGATTGGACGGCTCCAAGGGCAAGGGCCTCGCCGCCGCCGCCTATATGTCGCGCACTGCCGATGCAGCTAACCGCGCGAAGGCGCTCGACGAGCGCCACCAGTTGAACAACATACGTTTCCCGCGAAACAACCCGTCGTGCGGCATGCATCACCTCCTGGCGACGATGGAGTCGGCTCAGCCTGAAGAACCTGAACGCGCGGACGCCGCCCCGCCCGGATGATGATCCGCAAGCAAGCCAGTCTCGCCTAGCGCACCGCTGCCATGTTCGGCTGCGGTACTGGCACGCAGCAGTCGCGACCGCAGACGGCGCATCGCGCCCGGCGAATAGCCGGAGAAGTTGCTTCGAGTGCGGCGTTTGCGCAGACCAGCGCCTTGCAGGCAGGGCTCTGTAAAACCGTCGGCTCAGCCTACGTTGGTTCGAACCCAACACCTGCCACCACCTGCGGAAATGGCCCCTGACCAGCGCACAGGTGGTCGAGGGCTGATCTTGTGGTAGGCGGCCGCATGTGGCCTGGAGCGGTCGTATGCGGCTGGCTGTGCCGAATACGTGCCGAAGATCATCATGAAGCCGGGCCGGCTTTGTCGCTGGCTGCGCCTGGCTGGGTCGCTTCGAGGATGCGCCGTTTGGCCTCGTCTTGCTGGCCGGAGATGCACTTGGCGTAGACCCGCAGCAGGACGTGGACGCTGTGTCCGGCCCAGTCGGCGACCTGCGGTGGTGCGACGCGGGCGTTGAGCCAGGTGGAGACGGCTGCGTGGCGCAGGTCGTAGGGGCGGCGGGCCAGCAGCGATGCCGCTTCCGGGCCGGTGAAGGCGGCGGCGCGGGCCTGGTGGAAGACGGCGAGGTAGGCGCGGTCGGTGAGGATTCCGCCGCGGGGGCCGATGAAGATCCGGCCGCCGGGGCCGGTCCCGTGCCGCTTGAGGTGATCGCGCAGGAGGATCACCAGTTCCGGGTGGATTGGCACGGTCCGCGTCTCGCCGGGTGCGCGGTGCTTGAGTTCCCGGCGCTGGCGAGCCCGGCGGTTATCGGTCCAGCTGGTGCCGCTGCGCGGCTCGGAGTGGGTGAGGAGCATCTCGCCCCACCCGTCGTCGGGCAAGTCGGTGAGGTTGTCGCGGCGCAGGTCGACGGCTTCTTCCGGGCGCAGTGCGGCGTAGTACATGCAGCCGAAGAACGCCACCATCCGTTCTCCGCGCGGTCCCGTGGCGGCGACGGCCGTCAGGAGGCGCCGTGCCTGATCACTGTTGACCACTCCGCGGGGGTCGACGGTCTTGAGCGTGCGCGGGCGGGTCCACTTGACTGCGCTCAGCGGGTTGGCGGGCAGCGCGTTTGTCTCGACGGCGTACTGCAGCGCGTTGTTCAGCACCATCCGCTTGCGGTTGGCGGTGTTGGCCGCCGCGGCTGTCCCGTCCTTCTTTTTGCTGATGCGATCCAGCATGGCCCTGGCCCGCGCTGAGCCTGTTCCTGGCTCGGCCAGGTCGGCGACGGGGACCGTGTTGTCCTCAAGCCAGCCGATGATGCTCGCCATGTCATCGGGCGGTGCTTTCGCTCCGCGCATCCGGTCGCTGTACGCCCACCTGAGCAAGGCGAGCCGGTTCTCGTCTCGCGTGTGCGGGGGATCGCTGCTGGTCAGCATCACCTCCGCGACGTCGGTCAGCGCCTCCGCGATTCCCCGGCGATGATTGGGCGAGGCGTACGGCCACTTCGCCGCGACGTAGCCGAGCGTGAAGGCATACCAGCTCAGGTGGGGCTTCTTGGGTTCCGCACGCTTCCATGAAACCGGCCGGCCGGTCTCAGCGGAGAACGCCTCACCGCCTCGCGTCGCAGTCATCAGTGTCGATCGGAAGCTGTCCGCGAGCGCGGCCGTGCGGAAGGGTTCCTTGAGCAGCCGGTCGTTCACTTTCCATCGGACGTTGTAGGTGGTCACCGTCGCGCCCTTGTAGACCTCCGTCTTGTATACGCGCACGTCGTAGGTGGCCGCGTCGTCCATCAGGCGACTTCCTCGCGAGCGCTGAGCCACCGCTGGTATTCCGACCGGCGGATGCGCAAGTCGCCGTTGGGGAGGCGGATGCACCGCGGAGCCCTGCCCTTGGCGCGCCATTCGTAGAACGTGCGGCGGCTGATGTTCAGGTCCGCGCAGACCTGCGCGATGGTCAGCTTGTCGTGACCGGCGGTGCCAGCGGTCACGTGGGGCACCGTCGCCTGCGGGTCGCGGGTCATTGCCCGGCTTCCCATCCGGCGTCCCAGGCAGCTTCGGCGGCGGCCAGCCGCACGCAGCCTGGGCCATGGCCGTGCTCATCGTCGACGGGCCCGTTGCATAGCCCGCGGTCGCTGATGATGGCCTCGCATGACCGGCAGGTCCATCCGAACGAGCGGCCGTATCGTCTGGCCGTAACGGTGTCAGGGTCTCCCGCGGCATAGGTGTAGCCCGCTTCGGCGATGCTCTGGCCCGCTCGGTCGGCATCGGGGGTCAGGTCGAGGGCAGTGCCGATGGCTTGCCAGCCGTGTCCGGCTTCGCGCGCGTCACGGATATAGTCGCGGGCGATGTGCCGGGCACCGAGTTCGATGTCCCGGGATGCCTGCAGACCTGCCAGTGGCTCGACGTCCCCGGTGGTGGTATGGGCACCGGGGAAGATCGGCCGGCTGATGACCTGCGCTCCGGCGTCGCGGGCGAGGTTGAGGGCGCTGCGGCGCGCGGCGGAGCGTGCGGCGCTAACTGCTCTTAGTCGTTCTTCTGGGTCTCGGCGTAACGAGGTCATGGCGGCGCCTTTCGGTTTGGCGGGCTGGCTGTCGTGACTCGGGACGGCCGCCCAGGCGAGAACGTGCTGGCGGGCGGTGATGTCGGTGAGCCAGCGGGCTTCGGCTGGCGGCAGTACGCAGGACCGCGGGCCATCAGCCTGCCTCCCGGTCCGGGACACGCGCTGCGGTGACGTTCCCGCCCCGGCCGGTGCTGAGTCGGCACCACGTGGCCCGCCCGGCCTGGCTGGTCTCGCTGGCCCATTCAGCGGCAAGCGCGCTGATGATGGCTAGCCCTCGGCCGTGCTCGCTACCAGGATCGGCAGCGGTCAGGACGGGCGCCCGCGGGCCGCCCGCGTCCCGGACCTCGATGCGCACCTCCCCCGGCTGGGCCGCGGCCTCGATCGCGACAAGGACGGTGCCGCCCGGCTGACCGGATCGGCTATGGGTGATGGCGTTGCTGACCAGCTCAGAGACGATCAGCGCTGCGTCGTGCGCCGACGGATGGTCGTCGCCGAGCAGATCGCCGACCAGCCTGCGAGCTTCGCGGGCGGCTTCAGGGGTTCCGTCGAGCTCGGCATAGATGCCAGAGCCGATGCGGGTGCGACGGGTCATCGCGCAGCCTCGCGTTCGGTCCGGTGCCGAGTGAGCTGGCTGGCTCGCCTGGCCGATGCGATGGTCCGGAGAATCTCGCGGTCCTCCAGCCCGGCCCGGGCTGCCGCGGCGGCGATGGCGTCGAGGTCGTCGGCCTGGCCGGCTTCCACGGCCCGGCATGCGGCCCAGAACAGCCCGGAGTTGCGGTTGCCCTCGCGCAAGCGTTCGACCCAAGTGGCCAGGTGACTCGCATCGCCGGGCTCGGGATGGCGCTGCCGGATCAGGCAGGGCCGTTCCGCGTCCAGGAGGCAGACGACCGTCGGCCAGTCCAGGGAGCCGGGCTGCGCCTGGCGGGCAACAAGCCGGTAGGGCTTGCCGTTGACCTGGGACGGCGGGGCGAGCACGTACCCGCCGCGGGACTTGAAGTCGAGGTGCTGCCGCGGGAGCCGGCCAGATGCTTGGGCGGTGCCGGCAAAGTAGGCGTGCAGGCCGCCGCCGGGAGTGGCGACGATCGCGCTGGCGCCGTCGAGCAGTCCCGCTTCCTGGAGCCGGACGTAGGCGGCGAAGCCGCTGCCCGCCGGGCCGCGCTGGTCGACGTCGAGGACGTCCGGTCCTGACAGGCCGGTTGCGATGGCGAGGTTTGCTGCGGGCTGGCGATGCCACCACCGGCGGATCTGGTCAGGGTCGGTGGTGGCGTCGTGGAAGCCGTGCCTGGTAGCTGGCTCCTTGCCGCCTGGCTGGCACGGGAAGACCGGCCAGCCACGACTGGCATAGGCCAGTGCCTGCCTCAGAGTCCGATCTGATTCGGCCGTCATCGTGCGAGCCTTCGTTCAAAATGAGCCTGGCTTGCCTGCAGCGTCAAAGCTTCTTAGTAATCTTATTTAAACTAGAACACCAACGCAAGCGTTCCGGCGCATGCTGGTCCGCCGCGGCCTGGCGATGACGGCGCGATGCTCGTGCTGTCACCTGCCGTTGGACATATTCGAACGTGTGTTCTACGTTAGGTCGATGTCGAGGAATGAGCGAGACCGGCTGACGCTAGCGCGGATTGCGGGCGTGACTCGGCGGCATGCTCGTGCTAGTCCGCTGACTGGAGAGCAGGAGGCAGCGGCGCTGGCGGAGTTGGCTGAGGTCACCGGCGGGCGTGTGGACCTTCTAGCTGAGCACGCAGGAGTGCTTCTTGGCTGGCACGAGAATGAGCTCGATGCCGCCGTCTCCGAGCAGATCGCGCAGCTGTGCATCAGCGCGGGAGCGGACATGGCTGCGATTGAGAGCTGGATTGGGGAGGGACGGCTGCGCGCAGCTGCTGCGAGGCGGGTCCCATTCGGTCGGCCCAGGCGGGCTTGACCGGTGAGTTCCGGAAACTGACTCTGCCGCCCGCTCGCCTTGACGTCCGATAGATCTCCGTGCTCAACGGAGCTGAATTTCGTACTATTCGCCTGCTTCTCTCTCAGCAACGTCATGACCTGGCCGGGCGGCTCGCGGCCGTCGCTCTTCGTCGGCTGCGTAGCCGCTGAACGCCGAGTTGCAGGGTTCGGCGGCGGTTCCCTCAAGTGCGGCTGAGCCGCCATCGCTTCGGTGTTCCGACATTGCTTCACGGTCCTGAGGGATCGGGCCCCGCCACATCGCGCGTCCAGGACTGCCGTCGGTGTCGGGCACTTTGGAGTCTCCGGCGTGTCCGGCTGGTGGCTGGGGTTGAGCGGCGGCTTCGAGTTGCTCGCTGATCTGACGCGCACGTTCGCGGGCCCCGGCAAGCCTGGCGGCATGCAGGAATGGCTTGCCGATGCTGGCTGCGGCATGGTCAAGTTCGTTCCGGGCGTTATCTGCGTCGGACAACGCCTGGGCTTTCGCCTGGTCGAGGCGGCCCAGCCGATTCTCCAGCCGGGTTACGAGACCCACGGCGTCGGTTTCTGCCAGGTCTGCGCTGGCCAGGGTTATCTCGGTGCCGGGGGCGCCATTGAATGCCAGCGTTACGTGCACCTCGTCGAGCGTGCGATTGATTCTTGCCGTGAGGGGGAAGCCGCCGAGTTGACCGGCGTCGAAGGTGCGCTGCCGGAACCCGAGCTGGTTCGTTGCTTCCTGGTTGAGCTTGTCGACCAGACGCTGCCCGGCGTCGGCGCGCTTGCTGCAGGTGCGATTGCCGACGGTCATGCTGAATGCCTCGCCGCGGGTGTCTTCCCTGCGGCTGATGGCCTGTTCAATGTCACGGGCGAGTCTTGTCTGTTCGGCGATGCGATGTTCGAGCCGGTCGATGGCGCGGCGCAGTGTGTCCTGGGTGCGGTAGTGGGCGCGTTCGGCGCGGACGAGGCGGGCGAGGTCGGTGTCGGCTGCCGCCTTGTCCATCAGCAGCGGGTTGTTGGTTGCCAGTGCTTTGGCTTCGCTGAACGACAGGACGGTGTCGCCGATGTCATCGATTTCCCGGGTCCTCATGGCGGGTGACATGACGTCATGGATGAACCTGGCTTTGCGCTCGAGGGTCTGCCAGAGGTAGCCGTCGAAGCTTCGGGTGGTGAGGTACCGGATGACCTGGACTTCGTCGTTCATGTTGCCCTGGCGGATGATGCGGCCTTCGCGCTGTTCGACATCGGCCGGGCGCCAGGGGGCGTCGAGGTGGTGCAGGGCGACGGCGCGGTCCTGGACGTTGGTTCCGACGCCCATCTTCTCGGTGGATCCGATCAGGACGGCGACGTGCCCGGACCGGCAGGCCGCGAAGAGCCGGGCGAGGTCGGTGTCGGATTTCGCCTCGTGCACGAACCGGACGGACTCGCGGGGGAGCCCGCGCGCGGTGAGCTGCTCGCGGAGCTCGTGGTAGGCGTTCCATCCGGGTCCGGGTGTCCCCAGGTCGCAGAACACCAGCTGCAGCGATCCGCGTACCGGGTAGGCAGTGCCGTCGGGTGCCTGGTACTCGTCGTTGCGGTGGGCTTGCCAGATCGCGGTGATCCGGCGGGCGGCGGCGGTGATCTTGCCGGGGACCGCCTGCGGCAGTCCGACCAGGCGCAGGTCCAGGGCGGCACGGCGGCCGTCGCCGGAGACCTTGAGCATGTTGTCCACTTCGGGAGCGACAGCCCGGTTGCGGATCGCCTCGGCGCGCCTGCCGAGGTCGGTGACGTAGCTGATCAGCTCCCCGGAGGGCTCGACGGTGACGGTCTCAGGTACCCGGTGTCCGTCGCCCGGACGCGGCGCCATCGCCGGGACGGGCAGGCTCAGGTCGGCGGCCGTCTTGACGTCAGCGAACACGTGCCACATGCGGAGCATCTCCGGCACGTTGCGGAATCTGGCGAACCGGCTCTTGACCCGGAAGCTGTCGCCGCCTTCGGGTGCCAGCTCAACCTGGGTAACGACCTGCCCGAACGTCGCGGCCCAGGTGTCGAACACCGAGATCCCGGCGGCATCGAGCAGGTCCGGCCGCAGGTACCGCTGCATCACGTAGGCCTCGGTGACCGAGTTGGCGATCGGTGTCGCGGTCGCGAAGGTGACCACTCGCGCTCCGTTGCGCCGCCGCAGATAGTCGATCTTCATGTCCAGATCTGACGCGCGCATGGACCCGTCAATCGCGGCGTCGGTGATGTTCGAGGCGGTACGCAGGTTCTTGTAGCCGTGGGCCTCGTCGATGCACAGGTAGTCGATCCCGGTCGCCTCGAACGTGATGCCCGGGTCCCTGGCGGAGTCGAGCCTGGCGCGCAGCCGTTCCTCGGCTCGCAGTAACGCGGCCTCGAGCCGCTTGACCGACAGGCCCTCGCCTTTCTTTGCCACGGCAATCCACTCGCGCAGCTGGTCAAGTTGCCGCTCCATGTAGGCGGCCTGCTCGGCCGGGCTGAGGGGAATGCGCTCGAAGGCCGACCGGGACATGACGATCCCGTCCCAGTCACCGGTCGCGCACCGGCCGACGAACAGGCGGCGCCGGTCGCCGCGGAGCTGGTCGCGGCGTGCCACCAGCACCCGGGACTGCGGGTACAGCTGCAGCCACTCGCGGGCGAACTGTTCCAGCATGTGGTTCGGCACGACGATCGCGGGCTTGCGGGCCAGGCCCAGGCGCCGCAGCTCCGTCACGCCCATGATCATCTCGGCGGTCTTTCCCGCGCCGACCTCGTGCGCGAGCAGCACGGCGGGCTCGCTGATCATCCGGGCAACGGCGGCGACCTGGTGCGGGCGGGGCCGGAACGCGAGCGATAGCCCGGGCAGGGTCAGCTCGGCGTTGTCGTAGCTGCGCAGGACCAGGTTGTTGAACCGGTCGTTGTAGACGCGGGCGAGGACGGCGGCCCGTACCGGGTCCTGCCAGGCCCAGGCCGCGAAGTGCTCGGCCAGCTCGGCTGCTTTCTCCTGGGCGGCAAGGGTCGCGTCGACGTTGGGGACGCTTCGGTCACCGTCCGGAGTATGGATGAGGTCGCGGACCTCGATCTTGCGCTGCTCGAGGATCGCCTGAGCCAGCTGAGGCGCCGGGTAGCGGTCTGTGCCCCACGTCGAAGCGGCCAGGACCGTCGCGGTCTGGCCGCGGACCGCCCAGACCTGCCCGCCGGGATGCTCGACCCGCAGTTTCGGGTCGTCGAGGGTCTCGCGCAGGAACTGCTTCACGTGGTCCGCGTCGATCCAAGCCGCGCCGAGGCGGGCGTCGATCTGGCCGGGGCCGAGGTCTGCGGGAATCACCTTGCGAAGCTCGGCCGCGTTAACCCCGAACCGGGAATGCTTCCTGGCGGCCTGCTCGGCAGCCTGAAGCTTGTCTCGGACGTTCCCCGACAGGTACTCAGCCGCTGGCACCAGGCGACCCGATCCGGGATCGTCGAAGACCAGCGCGCCGAGCGCGGCGCGCGCTTCCTCCGCGCTGACGCCGAGCAGCCGGGCGATTTCATCCAGGCGGACCTCGCCATGCGAATCGAGGCAGATCGCCAGGGCATCCGCAGTTGTGTCGGCACCCAGTCGCGGAACGCGCGGTGCCACCACCCGGCTCGAGAAAATGGCTGATTTCGCCGCCCGCTGGCCGGCCGGATCGAATTCCTCCAGCGCGTACACCAGCGGAGCGAACGGGTCGCCGCGGAATCCGCCCTGCGGTGGCGCAACGCGGGCCATTACCGGCTCGCCGGTTGCCGGGTCGGTGCGCGCGGTCCGGCGGACAGTGAAGCGGTTTACCGGGCCGTAGCCCAGCAGATAGCCGTCGTAGCGCCGCCCGAGTTCGCTGCGGAGGTGCTGAATATCGGCGGTGTCTTCCGGTGAAGCGGCCTCCGCTTCAAGGAGCCGTACCGTGACGTCACGCAGCCGGAGCAAGGCCCGCAGTTCGGCTGCCTGGCTGCGCGGCACCGCGAAGGGCCGGGCCACTCCGCTGGCGACCTCGGTGAACGTGCCGTCCTCGCAGGTGCCGAGGTGGCCATCCGGGTGCCGGGAGGTCATCGCCGGCTGCGGTCGGGCTGCCGGCTCGGCCGACGTGGGCGCCATGGTGAGGTTGCGGGTGCCGGCGTCTGCGGCGATGCGCGTGAGTCCGGCGGTGAACCCGGCGATCGTGTCGCCGACGGGGGTAACCACCAGGTCGTCAGCTCGGTAGACGCCGCCAGCCGTGCCGAGTGTGCCAACGACCGCGCCCGGATGCTCGAGGAAGTACTCGTTAACCGGGACCAGCGCGCCGCTCAGGCTGGTCATCGGCGCCTGCTCCCACGCGACGGGATCCGGTTCGCGGCCGTGCTCACGGCGGCGCAGGATCAGCAGGTCGGTCACGACACTGGTGCCAGCGGCCCGCTGGTGGGCGCCGCCAGGCAGCCGCAGCACGCCGACAAGGTCAGCGAGGGATGCGATCTCGCGGCGTGCGGCCGGGTTCCTGGCGTCCATCGTGTACCGGGAAGTCAGAACCATCACCAGTCCGCCGGGGCGGGTGAGGTGCAGGGCCTTGACGATGAAGTGGTTATGGATGCTGTGCCCGGACCGGTTATGCCGCCGATCGTGCAGTGCGATGTTCCCGAACGGGACGTTGCCGAGGACGAGATCGAAAGCCCCGTCGGGGACGCGGAAGTCAGCGAAAGAGACCGGGTGGATCGCGGCGCCGGGGTACAGGGCCGCGGCGATCGCCGCCGTGGTCGGCTCGAGCTCCACACCGGTCATCTGCACGGTCGCGGGCGCGAACCCGATGAAATTCCCCGATCCGCAGCCCGGTTCCAGGACAAGACCGCCGTCGAAGCCGAGCTGGTTGGCGACTGCCCAGATCGCCTGGACCAACGCGGCGTCGGTGTAGTGCGCGTTGAGCGTGCTGCGGGCAGCTGCTGCCATCTGCGGCCTCGTGAGAATGGTGCTGAGCTGATCACGGGCCCAGGCGAACTCGGTCCTGCTGTCATCGAATACCTCGGGGACGGCGCCCCAGCCAGACCACCGCGCCAGGACGCGCTGGTCGTGAGCGGAAGCGGTCCGGTGGTCACGCCCGATGGCCCGCAGCGTTGTCAGGGCGGCGAGGTTGGCCCTGACCCGGCTGACCGTGCCGGACGGCGCCAGGTCATCCTGGCTGGCGGGGCGGAAGCAGGCCGGGCGGCCGGCTGCTATGCCGGGCTCGTCGGTTCCCTGTCTTCCTTGCTGCTCTCGGCTTCCTCCGCTCCGGGTTCTGGCTGCAGCAGCACCGTCTCGGTCAGCACGATCTCCTCCGCCTGCTGCCGGGCCTGGCCCAGACGGCCGGCCTTGCCCAGGTATCCCTCTCCGGGCTGGTCGTCGCCCGCTATCTGGCGCGCCAGCTGGTCGATCCGCTCCGCCACCCGGTTCCCCATATCCGAGAAGAAGCTGTCCGGATCCTCGATCGCCGCGTACCGGACGGGCAGCCAGCGCTCCCAGTGCTCCCGGGCCATCAGGCCGTACCGGTTCATCCTCGCCTCTTTCGGCGGCTAGCAGATCCTCGGCTGAGAACAGCGCATCTTGGGCGTACCCGGGCGGCAGGCTACCTGGCTGTGCCGGCCGGCGCCCGGCCTTGCGGCGACCACGGCTGGCCGCCGACCGGCGGGCGACGCTGTCCTGGAAGAGCTGCTGATCATCCGGCCACCACTCACCGAACAGCGTCTCACCTGCCTCGCCGCGCGGGTGCCGCCGCGTCACTGTTGCCGCGCCAGCAATGTCACGGCGATCCTCGCCATCGTTGCACAACCGATCGTCGAACTGAGTTAGCTTATTTAAATCAGAATCTAGCATGGCAGAAGCTGGCAGCAACCTCCACAGGTGACGGTGGGGAGCAGGCAGGACAACATGCACGGCTAGGCCGTCCGCTACGGCTGGGCCGACGCCGCGGTTGCCTGCGGTGATCAGCGTGGGAGCCGCACAGGCCCAGATCCATGGCCGCACGCCACCGCATGCGGATCACTCGCTCCGCACGCGGGGTTCAACGTGGCGTCGCGTGCGGCGAGTGCTCGGCCGGACTGTGACGAGGTGCTCGGTTACGACAGCCGCGCAGGGGATGGCTGTATTCTCCAGGCGTCCCGAGCCTGAGCTTCCGCGCTTCCTGTGCTCGTCGCAGAGGCGGATCGTCTCTAGCGCTGTCCTGTCCCGTTGAAGGTTGCACGGCTGATGCACGCTGAGCTGGGGTTCGCACGGTAGGTCTGGACGCGCCGGTGTACTGAAGTCCAGATTCAGGCTGCGATCTCGGCGATCGCCGGAGGCCCCGGTCAGTGTGGACTCGTGCCCTATTCTGCTGCACTGAGGCTGATCGTGGATCGTGCGATCAGCGGGGTCGCTGGCAGGAGGATGGGTGGCCGGGGCGGATCTGGCTCCTTGGTTCGTCGCGGAGGCGGTCCGGGCATTTGGCGACCGCGTGCAGGCTGATGCTGCTGGTGGCCGGGACGCGGGGCCGCAGCCTGCCGGCCGTGATCTGGCCAGGCTGATCTTCGGCGGCGCGGCGGCGGGCTCCGGGATCCGGCCCCGCTGGGAGCCGTGATCGGCCGGCCTGACACCAGCCCAGCGTGGGACGCGCTGGACAGCTACATCGAGGAACGCCTGGAGGCTGACCCCGGGCTCGCGTCGGCGGCAGCCCTGGTGCTGGGTCGGCATTACCGGCAGCAGCTGGAGTCCGGCGACGGCCAGGCCCTCGCCGAGCTCGATGAGTTGCTTTGGGCGGATGAGCCGGAACTGGCCAGGACCGCGCTCGAACGCGCTGTCGATGCCGGGAACCGGCGCGCCCTGATCCGCCTGGCCACCCACCGGCGGCTGGAGTTCAGGGACTACGACGGCGCCCTGCCGCTGTACCAGAAGGCAGCCGCATCCCCTGACCCGGGCATTGCCGCCGAGGCGCTCGCGGAGCTGGGCGACGCGCTCGCCGACCACGGCGACTACCAGGCCGCAGCCATTAACGAGAACGGCGCGACGCTGGCCGAGATACAACCCCGATTCGGACACCTCTGAGGCAAGGACTCGCACTCGGCGGGCCGCCCAGGCCGGGCAACGCCGAGCGGCACGGCCGATCCGCCCTCGCTGGACACTCCCCGCCCGCGCGAACCCGAAGCCTGGCAGCGACTCGTAAGGTAATCTCGGACCTCGCAAGATCACTCGCAACCTAAGTCTGGATCTCGCATCCTTCGGCTGGACAGGACAAGCGCGCCCCAATCCTCCATGTCGCGTTCAGTTGAGGTCTTCGTGCGGCGTGTGGTGCTGGCTGGGCTTCGAAGGTTCGACTCGGACAGTCTGAGCGGCTGTTGTTCGGTTCAACTCTTCGTTTTCGGCGGTGGTGAAGCGGGCTTCCCGGTCCGGGGGAACGGTCGCGTGGTTTGCGAGCCGGTCCGTGACCGCGGGACAATCTTGGGTGCCCTTCGTCGAGGTTGTCTACGACAGCACGATCACCGGGCCGATGCTCAGGCAGCTCGCAGAACTGTTGCCCGGCCTCGTGGCGGAAGCGGTCGCATGCCCGGAGGACCCGGACGTCGGCCCTCCCGAGCCCGGTGACCTCGAGATTCGCTTCCGGGCCAAGGGCCCCTTTGACGTCGGCGACTTGAACTGCGCCATCGAGGTGCGGACCAAGCTCTACCCGAGCCGGCTCGAGACCAAGCAGAATCGCGCGGAACTGATCAAGGCCGGCTTGCAGCAGGCACTTCCGGGGATCAGGTACCTGGGACTGTGGCTGGTCCTGGCCGACGGATGGTGGACGCAAACCTGAAGGCCCGCCACCTATCGCCGATCGCACGGGTGATCATTACTCAGGCAGACGCTTCTCCGCGCCGCCGCGGGCGGGGCCACTAACCTCCGCCCTGGGGGGCCAGTTCGGGTTTGACATCGCCAGACCGCGCCCGGGCGGGAAGGTGGTCACGGCGGACCGCAGGTCCGTGGTGCCTGGGCGAGGCGGCCTCGGCGCCTGGCCGGCCTGGCTCGCGGTGCCCGGGTCAGCTGAAGCTGTGCTGGCCGGCCCGCAGGAGCGCGAGCTGGCGGCGTGCGTAGGACGGCTCGACGAGCCAGCCGTTGGCGGCTTCCCAGGCGGTAGCGGCCAGGCGGGCCGCGGCCAGCCGTTCCGGCGGCAGGTGGGTGCCGGGGAGCTCGGCCAGGTCGAGGTCGGTGTGGTCAACGCGGGCTTCGTCCCAGTCCAGCAGGCCCGCTCCCGCACCGGTGATGCGGATGTTCGCGGGGCCCGGATCACCGTGCACGACGGCCTCGGGCGTGCCGGCCAGCGCGGTCCAGGCGCGGCGGCAGACGGCAACCGCGTCGCCGGGCATCTGGGTGAGGTCGACATCGCCGCCGCCGGCGGTGAGCAGCTCGCGGGTGGACGCGAAGCCGGGCCGCTGCCGCCACCCCGCGGTCAGCCCGTGCACGGCGCGCAAGGCGGCCGCGACCGCGGGCCAGTCGCGTTCGCGGGGCGGCGTGCCATCGACCCAGGTCTGCACGACGACGCCGTCGACGTGACGGCGCCCGTCCAGGGCCGGCACCGCCACCGGCACGCGCAGGCCACGGCCGGCGAGGAAATCCAGCAGCGCGATCTCCCAGTCCAGGCTGGCCGCCTCGCGCCGGGACCTGCGGGCCGCCAGCCGCCGCCCGCCGATCCGGACCTCCAGCACCGAGTTGCGGTTCCCGCCGCCCAATGGCCCGATCACCTCGGCCCGGCCCCACAGCCCGAGATACTCCTCCATCCCACCATCCTGCAGGCCGGCCCGGGCGTTCTCATCCCGCCGCCCGGCCAGCTGTCCTGTGCCAGGGGATCTGAGCCACGGCCAGGCTGCTGACCTGTGCTGGCTCGGTTTGATTGGCAAGGCCTTTGTCCCGTGTCAGCAAACTTTCCTTTTTGTCATTCAATCGTCCTCGTCGGCCGTCATCTGCCACTCAACTTTCCTCGGCTCGCCGTCAGCGCAACGGCGCGTGTGCACCGTTATGCAACGTGCGAGCCCAACGGTGATGTCTGGCTGGGCTTTTGCCCGAGCAACCTTCACTGGCACAAGCGACTCCCGCACGGCGGGAGAACCAGGCAAATAGGGCATCACGGCTGGGGCGACTTGTCATCCGAGATTCCTTACCGCAGGTCACAGGCCTGAGCTGAGCAAAGTCGATTGACGTGGGACAGCCTTGTGCAATTGTGAGCGTCTGGCTGCCAGCAAATATGAGCCATTTCGCGCCGGCAATGGCTCAGATTCGCTGGCACAGGACAGCAGGGGGCTAGCTGTCGAAGATCTCGCGGATCCGCGTGCCGTCTGCGACTACGATCGCGCCCGAACCTGTGACGGCGACCCCCGGCCCGAAGCGGCCGAAGCTGGCCTGGGCGGCGGGTCCCTGATCTCCGGTGCCGTGGGTGCCGTTCCCGGCGATCGTGTAGATGTCGCCTGCGATCATCGCCTGGCCGTAGAAGGTCCCGGTCGTGCCTGCGACGACGCGCAGCCGGGTGCCGCCGAGCCCGGTTTGGCTGTTGAGCTCGGCGATGACCAGGTTGCCCGCCCCGTCCGGCGCCGCGGCGGCCTGGCCGAGGAGGGCGGAGGTGGCCGGGACGCCGTCGCCGAACTGGTCGCCGCCGCCGGCGACCAGGTAGAGATGCCCGGGCTGCATGGCCCGGCCGTAGAAGGTCCCCGACCGGACCGCCAGGACCAAGACCACGTTTGAGCCGGAGGTGCCGTCGCACAGCACGATGTTGCCGTTCGGGTCGACTGCTACCGAGCGCGGGGCCTCAGAAAACAGCTGGATCGTGTAGATGTGGCCGGACTTCATGCGCCGGCCGTAGAACCGGCCCGACCGCGCCGCGATCACCCTGACCCTGGCGTTGCCGGTGTCGCTGAAGACGACGTTGCCGTGCTGGTCGACGGCGATCCCGGTCGGCGCGGCGACCTCGGCCGACCTGGCCAGGCCGCCGTCGCCCGAATAGCCGACCTTTCCGGTCCCGGCGATCGAGTAGATGTTTCCGGCCCGCATCCGCCGGCCGTAGTAGGTGCCCGCCGCCGCCGCCACCACGCGGATGTTCGCCCGGGTGGACAGCAGGACGTTCCCCGCCCCGTCGAACGCCACCGCAAATGGCTGTCTTAGCTCGGCGCGCGTGCCGGGGCCGCCGTTCCCCGACGTCCCCTTGCGCCCGTCTCCGGCGATGGTGTAGATGTCTCCGGCCCTCATCGGCCGCCCGTACCGGCGGCCCGGCACGGCGGGTACCAGCCTGATCCGCAGGTGCCTGGTGTCGGCGATGGCGAGCGAGCCGCCCGCGCTGGCCGCCACTCCGCCCAGCTGGTGCGCGTTGTGGCCGCCGGTGAAGAGCAGCGCGGCCGTCGCCGCGGCACCCTCTCCCAGGTAGGTGGTGCGCGGGCCGGCGATCGTGTAGATGTCTCCGGCCGTCATCGGCACGCCGTAGAACGTTCCGGTCCGCGCCGCCACGACCCGCAGCCGCCGGTTGTCGGGGCCGACGGTCTCCATGATCTTCGGCCCGTCGGCGATCACGATGTTGCCGGCCCGGTCGACCGCCACCCCGGCGAGCCCGGTGAACTGGGCCCGGCCCGCCGGGCCGCCGTCGCCGCCGAACCCGACGGTCCCCTGGCCGGCGATCGTGTAGACGTATCCCGCCCGCATCCGGCGGCCGTAGAACCTGCCGGACGTCACGGCAAGCAGCCGCACCCGCTCGGCCTTCGGGGTAGCGAACACCACGTTGCCCGACCGGTCCAGCGCGATACCGCTCAGCAGCCCGAGCGCCACCTTCCTCGCCGGGCCGCTGTCACCGAGGCGGGTGCTCCCGCCGCCCGCGATCGTGTAGATGTCGCCCTCGGTCATGGCCTGGCCGTAGAACGTTGCCGTGCGGCCGGCGATGACCCGGATCCTGCCGTTGGTCACGTCCGCCAGCACGATGTTGCCCGCCCCGTCGACCGTCAGCTGCGCCCACGGTGATGTGTGGCCACAGCAGCCGTCGCCCGTGAGCGGCTGCAGCCCGAGCTGGGCGCTGGTCGCCGGGCCGCCGTCGCCCGAGTGCCCGACGGCGCCGTCGCCGGCCACCGTGTAGATGTCGCCGGCCGTCATCGCCTGGCCGTAGAACGTGCCGGTCTGGGTGGCAGCGACCCGCACCCGGTCGGTGATGATGTCGGCGATGATCACATTGCCGGCCGGGTCGACCGCGAGCCCGGTCGGCTGGCCGAGTTCCGCGCTGGTGGCCGGGCCGCCGTCGCCGGAGAATCCCGCGACCCCGTTGCCGGCGATCGTGTAGACATCGCCCGCCGTCATCGCCCGCCCGTAGAAGGTGCCCGATGTGGCGGCCATGACCCGGACCGTCGTGCCGTCGGTCCCGTTGGCGTTGCTGAACACGTCCTGGCCGGTGTCGGCGAAGAGCAGGTTCCCGTGCCGGTCGACGGCCAGGCCGCAGGAATCGCCGATGCTGATGTCGCCGGCCAGGGTGCCGTCGGGACTGACGTCGGGGAAATGGTCGGCGATGCCCGATCCGGCGACCGGGCTGAGCGATCCGGTGCTCATGCTGATCCTGCGGATGACGCCGGAGTCGCCGGCCGCGTAGATCGCCCCCGCCGCGTACGTGAGGGCGCAGGCGTTGGCCGCGAACCGGCGGGCCGGGCCCGGCCCGCCGGCACCGCCCGCGATGGTCGTGATCCGCCACGTCCCGGCCGCCGCGCTCCCGGCGGCCAGCCCGGCCTGCTGCACGTGCGCTCGGGCGGGAGCGGCGGCCAGCGTCAGCGCCGACACCGCGGCGACCAGCACCGCGGCCGCTGTGGCTGCTCCGCCGATCGCGTGCCGGGATCGTCTCATGGCAGGATCTCCGTCCGCCCCGGCCGAACAGCGAACATCCTCGGCGTCCACGCCATAGACGGCTCAGCGGGCCGTTTCGTTGACAGAACCAGCCAGGAAGGCCGATCGCCGGCCGCAGCCCTGGGCCAACCGGCAGCAAAGGGCCGAGCGCGGAGTGCCCTGTCCGCCCGCCGATGGCCGGTCACCACGATCCGCCCGCCGGCCCCGCCCGGCGGGCGGCACCGTCATCCCCGTGGCCTTCACCGAGGAACGCCCTCGGCAGCTCGAGTTGGATGGCAGAAACCCACAGATAGCTCAGACAGGCTGGCAACAGTTCAGGTTCGTTGGCAAAGGACACCAGCCTCTCTGCCCGCCCGCGCCGGGCATCACCGCCGCGGGTGACACGAAGCTTTCAGCTGAACGACGAAACTTCGGGCGAAGAAACCACCCGGACAACGAAGCGATCACTTGAACGCGACACTCCACCGCGCGGCTCACTTCTCGGCCTATCTCAGGTCCATTTTCCACTTGCCACCAGCCCACACGATCCTGCATCATCTTAGCTATCTGATTTAGCGTACACACCTACGCATTGTTAATGATCATGGTCGGTTCGGTGGCGGCGCGAACGGCGCCGCGACGGCAGGGGAAGTGCAGCACGTGGCAGGGATCATCACAATCTCCAAAGGTCATGATGCCGCGTATCCGTGGAAGCAGATCGGCACCGAGAACGGCAGCACGAACAAGCCCGAGAGTGGAGCCTCCTCACGCGCCGGCCTCGGCTACTACTTGTCTCCAGCGGAGCGCGGTGGCGAACCGCCGGGTATCTGGACGGGCCTGAATGTCGCCGAGCTGGGCTTCGAGCCGGGTGGGATCGTCCATCGGAAGGTCTTCGAGCCGCTCTACGGTCAGCACGCTGACCCGCGCGACCCGACCGGCGAGACAACGCTCGGCCGCGCGCCCGGCAGGTACAAGACTGCTGAGGAGATCTACACGCGCCTGCTCGCATCCGAGCCGCACGCCACCGCCGAGCGTCGCGAGCAGATCATGGTCGAGGCGAAAGCTCAGGTCAGGACCGCGGACCTGTACTGGGACGCGACGTTCAGCGTGTCCAAATCCATCTCGCTGCTTCACGCAAGCGCCCTCGCGAATGCCGCCGCGGCGGTCCAACATGGCGATCGCGCGGCTGCTACTAGATGGCAGCAGGTCGCCGACGGCATCTGGGACTCGATCACGGAGGGCAACGCCGCGGCGCTCGGCTACCTGCAGCGCGAGGCCGGTCAGACCCGCGCGGGTTACCACCCGGGCGGGCGATGGGAGGACGCCCGGCAATGGGTGATCGCCTCGTTCCGGCAGCACACCAGCAGGGACGGCGACCCGCAGCTACACGTGCACAACCTGATCTTGCATAAGGTCCGCCGGGAGAGCGACGGAGCGTGGCGAGCCTTGGACTCGATGTCCCTGTACCGGCACCGGCCGGCCGCGTCAGCGATCGCCGCCCTGGCGATGGAGAACGCGGTGACCCGCCGCTTCGGCGTCCAGTGGGTGCCGCGCCGGGACGGGCACGGACGCGAGATCGCCGGAGTGAGCCAGGCGCTGATGGACATGTTCTCCTCGCGCCGCGCCAGCATCGGCCCGCTGACCGCGCGCCTGGCGCGCGAGTACCAGGCGCAATTCGGGCGCGCCCCCGATGCGCGCGCGCTGGCGAGCCTGCGCCAGTGGGCGAACCTCGCGACCCGGCGCGGCAAGGACGCCGCGCCGCTTGACCTCGGCGCGCTCGTGCGGCGCTGGTCGGCGCAAGCTGTCCAGGCTGAGTGCGGCGCGCTGGAGCCGCTGGCCTCCGCAGTTCTGCGCGCCGGGGCCCAGGCGCGCCAGCGGGCGCTCGGAGTGGCCCAACAGCCACCGGTGCGCCCAGCAGATGTGTCGCGTGTAGACCTATCCTCATCCATCGGTTCGCCGCCTTGCCGCCAGCGCGCTGAGGCACTGACCATGGCGCAGGCCGAGCGGCTCGTCGCGGAGGCAGTTGCTGCTGTTCAGCGGGCGCAGCCGACCTGGACTGAGGCTGACCTGATCCGCCATCTGGGCGAGCGGCTGCCCGCGCAGATCGGCGCTATGGCCGCGCAGGACGCCGCCGCCCTACTCCCGGCACTGGCCCGGCAGGCAGTCGCCGAGCAGGCGATCATGCTGTCCGCTCCGGAGTGGCCGCGTGTGCCGGACTGCCTGCGCCGCGCCAGCGGGGAGAGCTGGTACGTCCCGCATGGCGCGGCGCGGTACGCGACCGGGGCGCAGCTCGACATGGAGGCGCGGCTCCTGGCTGACGCCGCCGGGACCGGCGCCCCGCGCCTGGACCAAGCGCGGGGCGGCTTCTGGGCGCGGACGAGGCGCGGCTCGAGGCGCAACTCACTCAGGCGCCCGGCGACTCGCCGGCCGCGGACGCCGCGCACGACGCGGCGTGGACCACCGGATGCGGGCTGCGCCCGGACCAGGCCGCGGCCGCGTTCTGGGTGCTGACCTCGGCTCGCCGCGCCGAGATCCTGGCCGGTCCGGCCGGTTCGGGCAAGACCACGACCGCCGCCGAGATGGCGCGTATCTGGCGCCGGGCCGGGATGGGGGAGGTGATCGGCCTGACCACGTCGCAGACCGCGGCGAATATCCTGACCAGCGCGGGGATCACCGCCTGGAATACCGCGCGGTTCCTCGGCCACACCGAGTCTCGCCGGGAGGCCCGCGGCTCCATGCCGGTGCCGGAGGGCAGCCTGCTGATCGTGGACGAAGCCAGCATGATGAGCCTGGCTGACCTGGCCGCGATCCTGGCGATCGCCCGCCGCACCGGCAGCAAGGTCGTCATCACCGGGGACCACGCTCAGCTGGCCGCCGTCGAGGGCGGTGGCGCGATGCTGTTGCTGGCCCGCCGTCAGGGCTATGTCCAGCTCGCCGAGCCGCAGCGCTTCGCGTACCAGTGGGAACGCGATGCGACCCTGCGGCTCCGGGCGGGGGACGTGACCGTCCTGGCCGAGTATGAGCAGCATGGCCGCCTGCGAGGCGGCACTGCCGAGGAAGCCACGGAGCAGGCGTACCGGGGCTGGCTTGCCGACTACCTGGCGGGCGTGGACAGCGTTCTCATCGCCCGGACGGAGGACCACGCGCGCGAGCTGTCTCGCCGCGCCCGCGAGGACCTGATCCGCTACGGCCGGGTCGCGCCGGGCCCGGCCGTCGCCCTGGCAGCAGGGGAGCAGGCCAGCGCCGGGGACCTGATCGCGGCCCGCCGCAACGACCGCGCCGTGCGCGCCGGGCAGGCCGGCCGTGAGCTCGCCAACCGTGACATCCTCCGCGTCACCGCGGCGATGGCGGGCCCGCGCGGCACTCATGTCGAGGTTCGCCGTCAACTGGGGCGCGATCCGGCAACCGGTCATGTGAGCTGGTCTGCTGCGTTCTGCCTTCCGCGGCGGTACCTGTTCGATCACGCCACTCTCGCCTACGCCTCGACCGCGCACGCCGCGCTGGGCCGGACGACCTGCACCGCGCATGTGCTGGTCGACGGCCTGGAGTCGCGGCAGGGTCTGTACGTCGCGATGAGCCGCGGCTGGCACGCTAATCACGCTTATTGCATAACGCAATCCCCTCGCGCGGCTGACACCGCGGTAGGGACTCGCCGCGCACCCGAGTTGGACCGCGCGGCCCGGCTAGGCAGGGAGCAGGGTGGTGTGCCATCGGGTGCGGCCGCACCGACCACGCCGGGCGCGGAGCTCGACTCGGTTGCTGTTCTCGGGGGAGTGATGGCCCGCGACGGCAGCGAGCTGTCCGCGACCGAGACTCTTGAAAGCGAACTGGCCCGCGCCGACCACCTGGGCGTGCTCGGCGGCATCTGGGACGACCTCGCCCGCCGGGCGCAACGTGACCGGTTCGAGCAAGCGCTCCGCGACGCACTCCCCGCCGACCTCGCATGCGCGGCACTGGACGATCCGGCGTGCGCCTGGCTGTGGCGCACCCTGCGCGAAGCCGAGACCTGCGGCCTGGACGGCGGTCAGGCCCTGCGCGAGGCGACCGAGGCCAAGAGCCTGACCAGCGCCCGCTACATCGCCCGCGTCCTCGACTCCCGCGTCCGCCGCAGGCTCAAGGAAGCCCGGCCGCACCCGCCCGGCCCGTGGTCAGAGCGCGTGCCGGACACCGGTTCGGGAGAGGTCAACCGGTACCTGCGCGAACTAGCCGAGGCGATGGACGACCGCACCCGGCGGCTCGGCGAACACGCCTCGCTCACCCTGCCCCTGTGGGCACGCCAGGCTCTCGGCCCGCTCCCCGTCGATCCCGCCGGGCGGCTCGACTGGGAGATTCGCGCAAGCGTCATCGCCGCCTACCGGGAACGCTACGGCCACGACCATCCCGCCGACCCGATCGGTCCCGAGCCGGGCAGGACCAGCCCTGAGGCCCGGGCCGCCTGGCACGGCGCCCTCGCCGCGCTGGGCCGGATCGGCGGAATCGACCTGCGTCACCTGTCCGACGGCGAACTCTGGCTGCGGCGCGGAACCTACCAGCGCGAGACCGCTTGGGCGCCACCGCACGCCGCGGCGGACCTCAAGTTCATCCGCACCGCCGGCCGCGACGCCCAGGTCAACGCCATCCGCGCCGAACACGAGACCCGCGCCGCCCGCCGCCGGCGAGCCGCCGCCCGGCACGCCGATCTCGCCTGCCAATGGCGGGCCGTCGCTGCCAAAGCCGCCGCCGAAGAACGGCTGCTCGCCGGCGTGCAAGACACCCGGCGCCGCTGGGAGCAGGTCTCCGAATCCACCCGGCGCATCGCGATCGCCGCCGACACCGAACTGCGCCGCCGCCACCCCGGCACGCGAATCGCCCCGCTCCGACCGCATCCAGCCGAAACCACTGCCGGCGGCCTGCGGCAACCTGACGCCCCGCGGCTCGCCGCCCTAGGGCTCACGCCCGAGACGGCCAGCGAACCGATCCCGCCTGAACTGCACCAGCTCCGCAAAGACGCAGCCACGGCGCAGTCCCGGCTTGACGAGCTGAGCAGCCTCAGGCTCCCCGCCGCCGACCACGACGACCTGTCACCGGCCCTTGCCTGGCCCGACCACTCCCGTGTGCGGCGCGACGCCGTGCTCCAGCCAGCCCACCGCGAGATCGAACCGTCTCCACAGGTGCAAACCGTTCACGCCAGCCGGACAGGCGCAGGCCGGGACGAGCCGCAAAGAGAAGCAGAATGAGCCAGCCGGCACGGGCTACCGTCGATGTCGTGGCCGAAATCTGCGTGCCCGATCCGCTGCCGGCCGCCATCGCCAGGCCCCGCCAGCACGTCCAGGCCGTCCTCGTCCAGAGTCTGCTCGAGGCTGGCCGGGACGGCCGCGCGGCGCTCGCCTGGGCATGGGCACTCACCGGCACCCGCCCGTCCCCGGTCACCCTGTCCATCGCTCCCGGCCGCCCGCCGCATCGTGACGAACTGCTGGCTGAGGCTGACGCCGATCCCGAAGGCTCAACCGCCCCGCCCGGCGTCCCGACCGACTATTGCGACCAGATCGGCGAGGCCCGCCGCATTCTCTCGTGGCTGGCCGGCGTCAGCGACGACATCCCGCTTGACGACGAACAGCGCGGCCGGTTCATCGGCGCCCGCGACGACTACGCCCGCACCGACGCCGAGATCCGCCAGGTCCGGGATGCCGCCGCACGTAGCCTGGCCGACTTCGACCTGCCGGACCCCATGGATCCGGCGGACGCAGCCGATCCATGGCATTGGAGTCCGGCCTGGATGAATACCGCCTGGCAGCGCGGTGTCCGCGACCTTCTCGACTGGATCCTCGGCGACCGCCCGGCCAGTCCACTGACCGGGCGCGTCATCGGCATGCCCACGGCATACGACCTGACCTACGAGCTGACGGCCGCTGGCGACGTGACCGGCATGGGGCGACTCGGCGGTCCGCGGATCATGCCAGCCTTCAACACGGCGCCTCAATATGCCGAGGCCATCTCCGTTGCCATCTGCTGGCTACGGGGCGAGGTCACAGAGCAACCGGTCGATGGGCACGGGAATGGCCCATACTCATCAGATCGAGCTTAATCCCAAGGCCCCCCATACAGCCGTTCAGGCATCCGCAGGCACGTCAGCCTGCGGATGCTCATCAGCAGCCTGCTTCGCGTTCCGGCGGCTCGCCTTGGGGTGCCCGGTCAGTTCCTTGAACGGGCGGCCGACGATCGATCCGCTCTGGCGCCAGCGCTTCGCCCACTCTGTGGTGTGGAGCGCGAAGTTGCTGGCCGTGACGGCCGTCACTTGCGCGGCCGTGCGGGTCGTTTCGTTGAAGGCATTCGTGGTCGTCCTGTAGCGCGTACCGCGGCTCGCTCGCACTGCCGTCGCCGCGCCTGGTCGCGCCCGCTTCGTGCCGGCCCGCCGATCGGCGTGCGCTTGCAGCAGGGACTCGATCGCAGCTCGGAACGGGTGGCGGGGCATCCAGACGTTGGCAAGATAGGACCGGTGATCGTCTGCTGCTGCCTGGGCGCGGCGAAGACTCTCAGCGGCTGGGCGTGCATGATAGGCCTCGAGCAGATCGGCTTCCTGCGCGATCAGCCGCCGCTCTTCAGGAGGCGGCCGGTGATAGAGCAGGCGTAGTAGCCCTGCCGGCCGCTCGGCGGGTATCCGCACTCTTACCTCCTCGTAGCTTGCCGGGCGCAGGCCTCGGCCTGGCGGGCGCGCTGCGGCTTTCATGACCTTCCATCGGATGACTGTTCGCCGACTGTCAGCAGGGCCAGCGCGAGTCCGAACTCGGCCAGTTCGGGTCCGTGGCCACTCGCCGACAGGTCGCGGGCTATGGCGGCGATCTGGTGCCGTTCGCGAGCGGCGAGTAAGCAGCCGGGGAGGACGACCGGCCGGTACCTGTCCGGAACGGCCCCGGCGAGCGCCCACCGCAGCAGTTCGCGGGCGACGACTCCGTCCGGGGTGGCCTGGTCGATGGGCGGGACCTCGGCATAGTCCTCGAACTCGCACAGCATCGCGGTCAAGAGCAGATCGCAGTCGCCGGCGGTGACGAGCTCGCCGACCCCGCCAGTCAGCGCCGAGCCAGGCCGGGCCAGCACTCCGGCGATCTGGCGGAGCAGGTCGCAGGGAACGCAGAACAGCGGTATCTCGCCGAGTTCCACATCCCGGATCGTCGCGTGGTCCGTTCCGATTGCCCGCGCGAACCGGTGCCTGGCGATCCGCACCGAGCGCCGCGCGGAGCAGACCACGGCGCCGCCGATGACGCCAGGAGGAGACAGGGCGCGGCGGGAGGCCGCGGCCGTCAGCGCGAGCGGCGACCGGAGCGGCCGCCGCGGTTGGGTGCCGAGACGCGTGACAGATCCGGTCATGACATTTCCGGCGGCGCGCTGCCCGAGAATGCCGCGCCGGCAGGGGCGCCGATCGCAGCGGCCGCCAGGTCGATTCGGAGGGCCATCATGACGGCAAGAGTGCGTCCGGGCAGGCAGACGCCGTCACCGCATGGCTGGACGCGATCAAGACGTCCCGGCTAGGGTGAGGACGTCCCTGCACGTCCCCGGACCCGGCCGGATTCGATGCCCAACGAACGGTTGCGCGCCGCCCTCCTCGAGCATGGCTTAACGCCGTCCGACCTCGCGGACCGGATCGGCGT